>Ga0315556_1002569_pt1 | contig 10280 bp, 8 predicted proteins | sample SalMarSW160310MG_FD_202112 | JGI IMG/M metagenome (GOLD analysis project Ga0315556, IMG submission 202112) | Salt marsh sediment microbial communities from the Plum Island Ecosystem LTER, Massachusetts, United States - Salt Marsh Sediment SW1603-10 ... | reverse complement strand
GGCGCCTGGGAGGGCCCCTACTCCTTCCGGTCGCGCTTCGAGGAGGGCGAGGGCACCAACCCCGAGGAGCTGCTGGCCGCCGCGCATGCGGGGTGCTTCTCGATGGCGCTCTCCAACATCCTCGCCCAGGCGGGGCATCCGCCCGAGTCCGTCCGCACGCGGGCGGACGTGCACCTCGAGCTGGGCGAGGGTGGACCCTCCATCCCCCGCATCGACCTCCACCTGGAGGCCGACGTCCCCGGCATCGACGAGGACGAGTTCCTCGAGCACGCCGAGGCGGCGAAGAAGGGATGCCCGGTGTCCAAGCTGTTCCGAGCCGACATCAGCCTGGACGCGAGGCTGGTGTAGGCCGAGCGGCGGTGCGGGCGGGGCCGGGCCGCCGCCGCCCGTGGCGCCGGGCGCGTCCCGGCTAGCCGTCCGCCCGCGACCTCCAGGCCTTGAGCACCTCCGCCTCGCGCTCGGGCGTGAGGCCGGAGCGCAGGTGGGCCTGCCGCTCGGCGGGCTGCGCCTGGAACCAGGCCAGCGTGTCGCGGACGGTCCGCCGCAGGGGGACGAAGGTGAGGCCGGCTCCGATCGCGCGCCGGATGTCGACGCGCGCGAAGCCGGCCGTCTCCTTCGTGTCGGGCACCCACACGGGCATGTCCGACCACGGCTTGACATCGTGCGCGGCCAGGAAGGCGGCATCGGCCCAGGTGAACGTGCAGTCGGCACCCTCCGCCTCGCGGATACCCTCGAGCAACTCTCCCATGCCGCGCGAGTGGCCGGTGGCGTTGAACGTGCCGCCCGTATCGTTCTCGACCAGGCGGATCATGAAGCCCGTGAGGTCGCGGGCGTCGATGATCTGGGTCGGGTCGGCGGGCGTGCCCGGAGCCAGGACATCGCCGCCACGGTGGACCCGCACCGGCCAGTAGGTGAACCGGTCGGTCGGATCCCGCGGCCCGACGATGAGCCCCGGCCGCACGATCGTGGCCCGGTCGCCGAACACCCTCCGCGTCTCGCGCTCGCACAGCGCCTTCTGCAGGCCGTAGGGGAGCTTCGTGGCGTCCCGGCTCACCCCGGCGCTCTCGTAGGTGAAGGTGGGGGCGTCCTCGTCCATCCCGGGCGTGCTCATGTCCGAGTAGGCGCTGATCGAGGACACGTACAGGTACCGCCGCACCGCGTTCTCCAGGAGGGCGGCGCTCAGCCGCACCCACTCGATGTTGGAGGCGGAGTTGTCGATGCACACGTCCCAGCTCTTCCCCTTCAGCGACTCCAGGTCGCCGTTCCGGTCGCCGTGCAGCTGCTCGATGTCCGGGAACAGGCCGGGGTTCGTCTTGCCGCGGTTGAACAGCGTGAGATGGTGTCCGCGGGCACGCGCGAAGTCGACCTCGTGCGGACCAATGAACCCGGTGCCGCCCAGGATGAGAATGCGGAGCGGGCGGGGAGCTCGCCCGGGTCCGTCGCCGGCGCCGCCTCCCCACGCCCCCAGACCCACGGCCCCGGCCAGGACGGCGGATCGCTTCACGAACTCCCTGCGGCTCGTCGGGCGGCTCATCGGATCTCCCGTGCGGTGAGGGGGTCGGTCACGTGGTGGAGGTCTCTCACGCGGAGTGCACGGTGCGCCCCCGCGTGGACGAACGCAACGGAGATCGGGCGGGAGCGGTTCCCCGGCGCCCTTCCCGACTGGCGGACGCGGCCGACGGAAGGCATGATGGCCGGGTTCCCGCCCGCGAGCTCGCGGCGCCGAAACCCCCGCTCCGCGCTCCACGTACGGAAGGCGCGAATCGACCCCGGAACCGAGGTGCCGAAATGCCAGTAGACTGGACCGGACTCGCGGGCGTCGTCATGGGCACGCTCATCGTCCTCATCCCCGTCGCCGGCCTCACCGCCCGCTTCGCCTTCAAGCCGATCGTCGAGGCGATCGCCCACCTCCGCCAGACCCCCCAGGCGAACGAGCGCCTGGCGGCGATCGAGTCCCGGCTGGCCCTCCTCGAGACCCAGCTGGACAACGCCGAGACCGAGCTCGCCCGTCTGTCGGACGAGTCCGAGTTCCGGCGGGAGCTGGCCAGGGGCGGAGAGAGCTGAGCGGATCCGTCAGCACGCTGGGCTCCCCCCGTCAGCGCGCCAGGATCACATTGACGTACTCCGGCTCCCCCGTCACTTCGCGGGTCACGTAGGGGGCCAGCCAGGCCGGCAGGTCGGGCACGACCTCCGCGTCGGGCAGCTCCACCTCCGCCAGCACCAGCTCCGGGTCCCGGAACCGGTCGATCTCCCACACGAGGTCGCCCTCGGGGATCCGGTAGCGGAGCTTGGAGACGCGGCGGCCCTCGGTCAGGGGCCACAGCGCCTCGAACAGGTCGCGGTCCGCGGCCTCCTCCACCTCGAGCCTCTCCACCCCGCGGCCCAGCTTCACCGTCCGGGAGTAGCGCTCCCCATCGACGTCGCGGATCCGCCGCACCCGCTCCTGCAGCCGCTCGCCCGGAAGCCAGCCCTGGTCGATGACGATCGGCGTCACGACCCGCGCCGCTTCGGGAAGGCCGGAGAGCAGGTACTTCCGCTCGATCTCCACGTCGCGGCGGTCGGTCACGCGGCACCACCGTGCCGCGGGCCGGGGTCCGGCTCGGGCGCCACCTCGATCCGCTCCAGCAGGGCGGCCGGGAGCTCCGTCACCGTCCAATCCCGCGCCCCGTGGCCGCGCGTGACGTGCACCACCTTCATGGCTCCGCGGGCCACCGTGACCGGCTCGGCCCCGCCCAGCCGGTCGAAGCGGACCTCATAGCCGATCGCCTTCGCCGTCTTCTCGCGCACGACGAGGTGCACGGCCAGCTCGTCGTCGTAGCGGACGGGGCTCAGATAGTCGCAGCTCGCCGACACGCGGGGCATGCCCTCCACGCGGTCCGCCTCCAGCCGGTAGGCGGACGAGCCCAGCGAGCGGTAGAAGGCGTGCTCGGCCTCCTCCATGTAGCGGAAGAAGGAGGCGAAGTGGGCCACGCCCGCCGCGTCCGTGTCAGCGAACTCGACGCGCCTCGTGTACGTGAACTGGCTGGCCATGCCCCCTCCTCTCACCACGACGCCCCGAGCACGAGCCGCGGGCCGGCCGCCGTGATCCGGGTCCGGTTCCCATCCTCGCCACTCCGCTCATCCTGACCGAATCCCCTCCCGGACGCGAGCCCCCGCGCCAAGGTCTTCCCCCATCCGGGGGAGAGCTCCCTGGACGCCGGGCACCCTCCGAAGCGAACTTGGGGCGTCGCGCGCGGTCCGCGCCCCCACGACCCTGGAGCGAGCCCCGATGGCCCCGAAGAACGACCCCCGCACGATCTTCGGCTGGGCCATGTACGACTGGGCCAACTCCGCTTACGCCACCACGGTGATGGCGGCGCTGCTTCCCGCCTACTTCACCAAATCGGTGGTCCCGGCCGAGGGCTTCTCGATCCTCGGGCACGTGGTGACCGGCGAGGCCCTGTGGGGCTACCTGGTCGGCGGCGTCACTTTCCTGATCTTCATCGCGACCCCGGTGCTGGGCGCCATCGCCGACTTCTCGGCCGCCAAGAAGCGCTTCCTCAGGGCCTTCGCCTTCGGCGGAGCACTGTTCGCCATCGGTCTGTTCTTCGTGCGGCCCGGTCACGTGGCCCTCGCCATGGGACTGTTCCTGTGCACGCAGATCGGGTTCGTGGCCGCCAACGTGTTCTACGACGGCTTCCTCCCCGACATCACGACTCCCGACACGATCGACCGCGTGTCCGCCAGGGGCTACGCGACCGGCTACGTGGGCGGCGGCCTCCAGTTCGCCCTGGCCATGCTGCTGGTCGTGCTCCACGACCGGCTCGGGATCGGGCAGGAGCTGGCGGTGCGGATCGCGCTGGCCTCGTCCGGGGTCTGGTGGCTGGGCTTTTCGATCTTCGCCCTCAGCCGGTTCCGGGAGACGGGGCGCGCCCAGGAGCTCCCGGCGAAGCTGGCGGGGCTTCCGCGCCCAGTGGCTTACACGAAGCTCGGCTTCGCACGCGTGCTCGGGACGCTCGCCAGGCTGGTCGGCTTCCGTCAGCTCCTCCTCTTCCTGATCGCCTACCTGGTTTACAATGACGGGATCCAGACCACGATCAACATGGCGTCGGCCTACGCGGTCGGGACCCTGCAGCTGAGCGTGACCTCCGTGATGGTCACGCTCCTCATCGTCCAGTTCGTGGCCTTCGGCGGCGCCTGGTTCTTCGGGTGGATGAGCGGCCGCACGGGCACGCGCGCGGCCGTGATCCTGTGCCTGGTGGCCTACACTCTGGTGGCCGTGGCCGCCTTCCGGCTGCCGGTCGGCCGGGCCTACCCGTTCTTCGCGCTCGGCGCCACGGTGGGCTTCGTTCAGGGCGGGGCCCAGGCCCTGAGCCGCAGCCTGTACGGGTCCATGATCCCCGAGGAGGCCTCGGCCGAGTTCTACGGCTTCTACTCGGTCCTCTCCAAATTCTCGGCCATCTGGGGCCCGCTCCTGTTCGCCCTCGTCCTCGACACGACGGGCTCGGGCCGCTGGGCCATTCTCTCCCTGGTCGTGTTCTTCGTGGTGGGCGGCGTGCTCCTGGCCCTCGTGGACATCGACGAGGCCAGGGCCTCCCGCGATCGGTGGGCGTTCGCGGGCGAGGAGGCGAGGGTCACCGGCTGAGGGCCGCCTCACTCGCCCCGGCGGTCCCCGCGCCGGTTGGCCGCCGCCCCGCCGGCGCCCCCGACCCGCCGGTGGCCGCCCGCCCCCGCCGTCACTCCCCGGCCAGCGTCCCGTGCGGGTCCAGGAGGCGGTAGAGCCCGGGGAGCAGGAAGAGCACGATGGGCCCGGAGAGGACGAAGCCCCCGATCACCGCGATGGCCAGGGGCTGCATGAGCTGGGATCCCTCGCCATAGGCGATGGCCAGGGGGGTCAGGGCGAAGGCGGTGGCTAGAATCGTCATGGCCACGGGCCGTAGCCGTCTCCGTGAGGCGCGCGCCCACGCGAGATGCACCGGGACCTCACGCCGGAGCTCCTCGCGGGCCTCGTGGATCACGAAGATCGCGTTCTCGCCCACGATGCCGACCATCATGATCGCGCCGACGTAGCTCGAAATGTTGAGGGTGACGCCGGTCAGGTGGAGGGCCAGGAGGACCCCGGCCAGCACCGAAGCGGCGCAGGCGGACGTCACGATCGGGGCGCGCCAGTCGCCGAACTCGAACAGCACCACGATCGACACCAGGACCAGGCCCGCCAGGAGGATGTAGAGGAGATTCCGGAAGGACTGCTCCTGCTGCTGGAACAGGCCGCCGTAGCGGATCGAGAAGCTCGGCGGGAGGGTGACCTGGCGCCGAATGCGGCTCCGGATCTCGGCCATGGTGCTCCCCAGGTCCCGGCCCGACACGCGCGCGGTCACGCCCACGTAGGTGGCCAGGTTCTCACGGTCGATCTCGGTCTCCGGCTTGCCGGTCGACACGGTGGCCACGGTGGACAGGGGAATGAGGCCGCCCGACGCGGTGCGGATCCTCAAGTCGTGGAGAGGCGCACCATCCTTCCGGAGTACCCTGAGGTCGTACACGCGGTCGCCGATCCGGATCTGGTCGACCACGGAGCCGGTCACCGCGGGGGCCACCTCCGAGTGAATCTGCTGCGTGGTGAGGCCGTAGCGGGCGGCCGCCACCGGGTCCACCCGGATCTGGAGGGCCGGGCCGGCGATCACCACCCCATCGAACACGTCCTCCACGCCCCGTACGCCCGAGATGACGCTGGCGATCTTGCGCGCCTTCCGCTGCAGCACCTGCTGGTCGTCACCGAAGATCTTGATGTCGATGGGCTGCGGCGTACCTCCGGTCAGGTCCCCGATGTTGTCCTCGAGGAGCTGTCCGAAGTCGGTGTGGATCGCGGGCTCCACGCGGGCGATGCGGCGCCGCAGCTCGCTCATCACCTCTTCGATCGGCCGCCGTTGTCTGCGCGGCTTGAGGTTGATGACGTAGTCGCCGCGGTTGGGCTCGGTGATGAAGAAGCCCAGCTGCGTACCGGTGCGGCGCGAATAGCTGGAGACGTCCGGGATGGAGAGGATCACCTTCTCCGCGTCGTCCAGCATCCGGTTCGTCTCGGTCAGGGACGTGCCCGGCGGCGTCCAGTAGTCCAGGATGATCGAGCCCTCGTCCATCGTGGGCAGGAAGTCGGTGCCGATCCCCCGGTACAGCTGATACGCGACGGCCATCAGCGCCAGGAGCAACGCCACGCTCACCGCGCCGTGATCCACGAAGAAGCGCGCCACGTGATCGTAGCCGCGCCCCGCCGCGGCGGCCGTCCCACGCAGCGCCTCGCGCAGCGGATCCGGGATGCCCTTCCGAAGCCAGTCCGTGGCGCCCCCCGTCTGCCGGCCGGTGGCATGGCGGCCCCGGAACCCGAAGCGGCTCGCCAGTACGGGCACCACGAACGCGGCGATGAAGAAGGAGACGGCCAGGGCCAGCGCCATGGTGAGGGCCAGCGGCTTGAAGAAGGCGCCCACCACACCCGTGAGCAGAGCGAACGGCAGGAGGATGACCGTCGTCGACAGGCTGGAGCCGACCAGCGCGGGGAGGATCTGCCGGGTGCCCTTCTCCGCGGGGTCCCCTTCCGAGCCCGGCCGGTGGTGGCGCTCGATGTTCTCGATGACCACGATCGCGTCATCGGCGATCAGGCCCAGCGCGGCCGCGATCCCGGAGAGGGTCATGAGGTTGATCGTCTGCCCGGTCGCGCCCAGCGCCAGCCCCACCACGGCCACGGTGGCCGGCAGGGCGGCCACCGCGATGGCCGTGAGCCGGAAGCTCCGCAGGAAGACGAGGAGCACGAGGGCGGCGAGCAGGACCCCGATCAAGATCGCGTCCCGCGTCCCCCCCACCGAGTTCGACACGAAGCGCGCCTGGTCATAGAACGTCGTCCAACGGACGCCCGCGGGAATCAGGTCGGGACGCTGCTCGAGCAGTTGCCCGATCCCCTGCGCGATGGCCACCGTGTTGGCGCTGGGCTGGCGGACGATGTTCACGAGGACGGCGGGTTGTCCACCGGCCGTGGTTCGGATGTAGGAGACCTCGTTGGCCACGTCCACGTGCCCGAGGTCCGCCAGGGTCGCGGGAGGCCCTCCGGGCACGGGCACCGAGATGTGCGACAGCGCATCGAGACCGTGCACCCTGCCATCCACGAGCGTCAGGTACAGCTCGTGATTCTGCTCGATGAGGCCCGCCGACAGGACGTCGTCGTCCGCCTGGATCGCCGCGACCACGTCCGAAGGGGCCAGATTCCTGGACTGCAGGGCCGCCGGATCCAGCCACACCTGGAATTCGCGCTGTCGGCCCCCCTGGATCTGGACCTGGGAGACGCCCGGAATCCGGATGAGGGCCGGCTTGAGCGTGTATTCGGCCAGCTGGCGAAGGTAGGCCTGCGAGCGCGTGTCGGAGGTGAGGGCGTACCCCATGATCGGGAAGATCGCCGTGTTCATCCACTCGACGTCGATCCGGGTGCCGGGCGGCAGGTCGGGGCGAATGCGCTGGGTCTCGGCCTGGGTGCGCTGCAGGGCCGTCTGCATGTCCGTGCCCCACGCGAACTGTGCCGAGATCTCGCTGGAGCCGCGCGACGTGGTCGACCGCACCAGGCGCACGCCCGGGACCCGGTGAATGGCCTCTTCCAGGGGGCGCGTCACGGTCGGCATCATGCGCGCCGCGGGCTCCTCGCCCGCGTCCGCGATGACCTTGACGATCGGGAAGGTGACGGACGGGAAGATCGAGGACGGAAGTCGCGTGGCCTCGTAGACCCCGGCCGCGCCGAGCACCACGACCAGGCCCAGGATGGCCGCGGCCCGTCGCCGTGCGCTGGACAGCAGGTTCACGGCTGGATCCGCACCCGGGTGCTGTCGGGCAGGCCCACCTGCCCGGAGACGATCACCCGGCTGCCGACCGCCAGATGCGGCGACTCGATCTGGACCGTGTCGCCGCGCTGGAGCCCCGTGCGCACCTGCACCCAGATGGCCCGGCCGCCGGACACCGTCGCCACCTTCGTCGTCCCGTACACGTCGTCGCGCAGGACCGCGGCCGCGGGGACGACGGTCACCTGCCTGCGGACGGCGACGACGATGGACGCCTGGCCGAACAGGCCCGTCGCGACCGGCGCTCGTCCGCCGGCGAAATCGATCCGCACGGGGACGCTCAACGTGCCGCTCGAGGCCGCCGGGAGAATGTCGTGGACTCTCCCCGGGAGGGGTTCGGCCGCGGCGGTCAGTTGGACGCGCGCCGCCTGGCCCGGTCGGACCTTCGGCACGTCCGACTGCGCGAGCTGGGCCACGAACACGATCGACGAGTGGTCGGCGATCGTGACGAGGGTCTCTCCCTGGTCGACCAGGTCCCCGGCGCTGGCGGCGTGGGAGAGCACCACCCCCGTGGCGGGAGCACGCAGCGCACGGCGCACGAGGCCGCCTCGGGCGAGCTCCAGGGCCCGCTCCGCGTCGGCACTGTCCGGGGCCGTCCTCGCGTCGGCCAGCATGGCCCGGGCGCCTTCGAGCGCCGCCTCGCTGTTCCGGGACACCACCGCCCCCACCGTGTCACCGGCCCGCACGGGATCGCCGTCCATCACCGATAGCGTCGTGAGGCGACCCGTGAACGGGGCGCGGACGCGCGTCTCGCGGAGGGCCCGGGTCTCGCCCGGCGCCCCGACGCTCTCCTCCATGTCCCGAACGGCGACCGTATCGACCTGGACCGGCGTCGCCGACGAGTCGGCGGCCGTGCCCATCGCGGAGGGCGTCCCGGCCGACGCCGAGTCCGCGGCGGCGCTCGCCCCGCTTCCGCCCCCACACGCGGCCGGCCCCGCCGCCACGAGCCCGAGGACGACGGCCGTCATGAACGGGCGTGGCCGTCCCGAGACGCCGGGTCCGGAAGCCCCGCCCGGCCAGCGCCGCCCGCTCACGGGGCCCCCCAGCGCAGCACGCGGGCCCGGGCCACGCGGTAGTCCAGCACGGCATTCTCGTGAGCCTGACCCGCCGCCAGCCACGTGCGGTAAGCGTCGAGGACATCCAGGGCGCTCCCCGATCCGCCCCGGTACACGCTCTCGGACTGCAGGTAGGCGTCCCGGGCCGACTCGAGGGCCTGCTCGCGAATCTGGATCTCGTGGTAGCGGGCGCGCAGGAGGGCGGACGAGCGGTCGTACTCGAGGCGAGCGGCACGGCGCGTGGCCTCGACGACCTGACGCGACTGCGCCAGCGCGTCCCGGGCCTCGTCGACCCGCCCGCTGTACACGCCGTGGCTCCACAGCGGCAGGGACAGGGAGAGCATGGCCTCCACTCCCCAGCCGCGCCCGTCGTTCATGAGGGCGGGCGCCGGATCCACCAGGGCCGCCTGGCCGCCACCCGCCACGCTCAGGTCCAGGTGGGGGAGCCGAAGGGAGTGCGCCCCCGACAGATCGGCTTCGGCAGCGCTCACCGATGCAAGGGCGCTCCGCACGTCGGGCGTCAGGGTCCACGGCGTCAGAGTCGTGTCCGGGACGGGCGTCGAAGGCCGCGGCAACGGCGCCAGCGCCAGGGGGGCGTCCGGGTCGCGTCCGAGCACGTCGTTCAGCTCCATGCGCATCTCCGTCAGGGCGTGTTCGGCCGCATCCAGGTCGGCGCGCCCCTGGAGGAGCTGCGCCCGCGTCTTCACGACGTCGGCGCCCACGCCCTGGCCCGAGGCATGGCGCGACTGGACCTCCGCCAGGTAGCGCTCCAGGCGCTCCACGCCGCTGCGTTGGAGGACGACCTCCCGCTTGTCCCGCAGGTACTGTGCGTAGTCCGCCCGGACCGCGAACTCGACGTCCTTGACCGCGACGCGCACGTCGGCGCGCGCCGCCCGCGTCCGGGCCCGCTCGGCCCCGACGGCGGCCCGCAGCGCGCCCCCTTCGTACAGCGGCGCGTAGGCCACCACCTGCAGCCTGGCGTCGCTGCTCTCGTAGGTGCGGGGCGTGCCGGGGTGCAAGTCCCCACCCAGCGACAGCCGGGGCCACAGGGATCCACGGGCCTGGCGCAGCCGGTCCAGCGACTGCTGCAGGGCCAGGCGCGCGATCGGAAGCCGGGCGTTGGCGGCGCGCGCTTCGGCCAGCGCCTGGTCGAGGGTCAGGGTGTCGGCCGGCCCCGATTCCCCGATCGAGTCGGGGGTCGTCCTCGCCCGGGTCCCATTCTGCGCCGCGCCGGGGACCGGGACGAGAATCAGCCACCCCGCGAGCGCGAACAGCGCGGCGATCCTCATCGGTCCCCCTTCGAGCGTGACAGCGCCGATGCGCCGATTGTCACCCGTCCCGCCTGCGGCCGACCACGGCACGAGTATTACAGTTG
>Ga0315556_1002567_pt1 | contig 10281 bp, 6 predicted proteins | sample SalMarSW160310MG_FD_202112 | JGI IMG/M metagenome (GOLD analysis project Ga0315556, IMG submission 202112) | Salt marsh sediment microbial communities from the Plum Island Ecosystem LTER, Massachusetts, United States - Salt Marsh Sediment SW1603-10 ... | reverse complement strand
CGACTTGTTCATGTCGGTCCAGCACCCCCACTTGACAGGGCGCCATCTCCGAGTACCCTGCAATGAGGAAGCTGGTCCCACACGCTTCCTGCCATTGTCCCGGCATGTACCCCATGGTCAGAGACTATGACGACTGAGATCTTGATCGTATTCACGATCCTTGTCCTGGCCGTCATCTTGTTCGTCTCCGAGAAAGTACGTCCAGATCTCGTTGCCCTCATGGTTATGGTTTCGCTTCCCCTGGCCGGCCTGATCACGCCAGCCGAAGCCCTGTCGGGATTCAGCAGCCCGGCCGTCGTGACTGTTTGGGCGGTGCTCATTCTGAGCGCCGCCTTGGCACGAGCGGGCGTGGCGGGCATTATCGGCTCCCGGCTGCTGAGCGTCGCCGGCTCCGGTGAAGCCCGTTTGATCGCCATCATCATGCTCACGGTGGCAGTGCTGTCCAGCTTCATGAACAACATCGGCGCCACGTCACTGATGCTGCCTGTTGTGGTGGTGATCGCCCGCCGCATCGGTCGCGCCCCGTCCAAGCTGTTGATGCCCCTGGCCTTCGGCGGCCTTCTCGGCGGCATGATCACCCTGATCGGCACACCCCCTAACATCCTAATCAGCGATTCCCTCCTTCAGGCGGGTCTGGCCCCGTTGAAGATGTTCGACTTTGCTCCTGTGGGGATCATCGTCACCGTCGCGGGCATCGCATACATGGTCTTGGTTGGCCGCCGAATTCTCCCCAGCCGCGACATCGCCAAAGAGATGACAGGTGGGGACCGGGGCGACTTGGGAGAAGTTTACTCGTTGAAGGAACGCCTCTTCGTCGTGCGCATTCCCCATGAAACGCCGCTGGCCGGGATGACTTTGGCCGATCTGCGTCTGGGGTCCACCCTGGGCATCAACATTATCGCCATCCTTCGACCGGACCATGATCAAATGGCGCCCGGCCCGGATGCAGTCCTGCGTGGCGGCGACCGCCTTGTCGTCCTTGGCCAAGAAGCCCATCTGAAAGAACTTGTCGGGCACCACCAGCTGCTTTACAAGGGGCAGGGCCTGACCGTGGACAGCCTCCTCGCGCCCGATATTCAAAATGCCGAGGTGACCCTCGGGTCCGGTTCGACCCTGATCGGATCGACATTGCGAGATAGCGATTTCCGCCGCAAACTCGGTCTCAACGTACTTGGGATCTGGCGCGGGGGCCAAGCCCACCGGACACAGCTCGGCGATTTCGAGTTGAAGGTTGACGACGTGCTTATGGTGCAGGGCCCGCCTGGGCGCGTAGAGGCCCTGGCATCCGAGCCTGATCTGTCGGTCTCCGCGGCCCACGAAGCAGAGATCTCTGCGCTGGGTGAGAGACTCTTTGCCGTACAAATACCGGCGGATTCTGCGCTCGCCGGTAAGACCCTAGGCACGAGCCACCTGGCAGACGCATATGGTCTTTCCGTCCTCGGGATTGTCCGCCAAGGGAAGACACATCTGATGCCCGGTGCCGACGAGCTGTTGATTGCAGGAGAAACTCTCCTAGTTGAAGGAAGACAGGAGAGCCTGCTGGCCCTGCAAGCCCAGGAGGATTTGGAGGTCGAGATCCAGGCTCAGGTCGATCTGGCGTCTCTAGAACGAGGTGACATCGGATTGAGCGAGGTCGTCCTTGCACCGAGAACCCATCTCGTCGGAAAGACCCTCAGAAAAGTTCAGTTCAGAGAGAAGTACGGGATGAATGTGGTCGCCATTATGAGGGCTGGTCGCGCCATCCGGTCAAACGTCGGCACAATGCCGCTCGAGTTCGGCGACGCCCTGCTCCTGTTTGGCCACCGGCGAAACCTCAGCCTTCTCGCCACCGATCCAGACTACTTGGTGCTTGAAGAAGGATCCCAAGAGTCGCCCCGATTCGAAAAGGCACCCATTGCAGCTGCGATTATGGCCCTGGCGCTGGTCCCCGTCATGCTCGGTTGGCTCTCGATTGCGATTTCGCTGGTCATCGGCGTCATACTCATGATTCTCACCCGATGTCTGACGCTCGAGGAGGCCTACCAGTCCATCGAATGGAAGGCAGTCTTCCTGATCGCCGGAATGCTCCCGCTGGGAATAGCGATGCAGTCTTCGGGTGCCGCCAGCTTCTTGGCCGAGAACGTGGTGCGGTCGGTCGGGTCCCTGGGTCCCCTGGCGATGATGGCGGCGCTCTTCATCCTCACAGCCCTGGCATCACAAGCGATGCCAAACCCAGCTGTTGCTGTGCTGCTCGCCCCAATTGCGATTGACACCGCCTCTAATCTTGGAGTCTCTCCCTATCCTCTCCTCATGGCAGTGGCCATTTCGGCCTCTGCCGCTTTCCTGAGTCCAGTAGGCCATCCGGCCAACCTGCTGGTCATGGGACCTGGAGGATATTCTTTTAGAGATTTCATGCGAGTTGGCACCCCACTGATGCTGGTGGTCATGCTGGTTGCCATGCTCATGATCCCGTTCATTTGGCCATTCCAGGTGAGCCCGTGAGTAGTTTCTGCACGATGTATTCCACTCGGCCCCGACTATGACCGTCGATATTGCCATCACCCTTGCGATCATTGTGGTCGCCCTGCTGCTGTTCGCCACCGAGAAGCTCCGGGTGGACATCGTGGCCATGCTGGTCTTGATCACGGTCGGTGTGCTGCGATTGATCCCCCCGCAGCAGGTGTTCTCGGGTTTTTCAAACTCGGCCGTCATCACGGTTTGGGCGGTCTACATGGTCTCCGGGGGCATGTTCAAAACTGGGGTGGCAGAGATGTTGGGCAATGCCATCCTCAAGGTCGCCGGGAACAAGGAGGCCGGGCTGGTCAGCACGATCATGGCGACTGTTGGCGTGCTCTCGGCATTTATGAACAATGTGGGAGCAGTGGCGATGCTCCTGCCGAGCGTCGTGGGCATTTCGAGGAAGACCAAGGTCCCCGTTTCCAAGCTGTTGATCCCGTTGGCCTTCGCTTCCCTCATGGGCGGCGCCCTGACCTTGATTGGAACCCCGGCCAATATCCTGGCGGCCGGCATCCTTTCCGAACATCAATTGGGCTCGTTCGGCTTCTTCGAGTTCGCGCCTATGGGCATGGTCGTACTCATTACGGGCATCGTGTACATGGTGCTGATCGGCCGGCGCCTCATCCCTGTCCGCACCAGCGAACAAGGCAAGATGGGACCGTTCACACTGCGTGACTACGTCACCGAGGCCATGGTGTCCCCAACCAGTCAGTTGGTCGGGAAGACGCTCTTCGAATCTCGTCTCGGCCGAGATCACGACGTCACCGTCCTCGCCATCCAGCGCGAAGACGGCGAGACCCCAGCGCTCAACCGCGATATCCAGTTCAGGCCAGGAGACTTGGTGGTGGTCGAAACGTCGGCATCCAATATTTTGGGCGCATTGCAGCCACTGGGTCTCATTTCGGCGACCTCCGCAAGCAGTGAAACGGCGCGGATTCAGCCCGAAAACACACAGTTGATCGAGGCCACGCTGGCTCCAAACTCGCGGGTCGTCGGCCAGAGCCTCAACGAGTCCCGATTCCGGGAGAGGTACGGCTTCACCGCCTTGGCCATATCCCGCCACGGCGAGGTCATCATCCAGCGTCTGCGAGACACGCACCTTCAATTTGGAGACGCGCTCCTCCTTCAGGGTCCGGAGCACCGAATTGCCGAACTCCAAGCAGGTGAAGACTTCTTGGTCCTCGAGCCGATGAAGTTCGACCCACCTCGAAAGAACAAGGCGATCTTCGCCGTGGGGGCGTTGCTGGGAGCCATAGGATTGGTTCTTTCAGGCCAAATGGACGTCTCCCTTGCCATGGTTATCGCAGCCATGGCAATCGTACTTACCGGTGCCCTGACTATCGAAGAGGCCTACGAAAGCATTGATTGGCGTACCGTCTTCCTTGTGGCGGGGATGCTCCCTCTCGGCCTGGCGATGGAGTCCACCGGCACCGCCCGCTACCTGGCGGACCTGATTCTGGGGTCGTTGGGGCAGTATGGCGTGCTGGCAACGCTTGCCGGTGTCTACCTCCTGGCTGCGGCAGTCACCCAGCCGATGTCCAACGCGGCTGCGATCGTCCTGATCGTCCCCATCGCGCTGGACACCGCTTTTGGCCTGGGAGCCAACTACAAGACATTCACCATGGCGGCCGTGATCGGCGCCACCACAAGCTTTCTCTCACCTGTCGGGCATAAGGCGAATGTCTTGATTTTTGGACCGGGGGGCTACAGATTCACGGACTACGCTCGTGTAGGCGCTCTGCTGACCGTGCTGCTATTGATCGTCTCGATGATCTTCCTGCCGCTGATCTGGCCCTTGTTCCCGAATTGAGGTGGATGGAGTCCGCGACGGCCATCGCAGCGCATTGGCGAACGGGCATGGTGCGTTCCCGCGGCGGTACTAGATGCGAACGGTTGAGTTGGGAGTCTTGGCTGATCTCCCTCTCGGAAGCTGACCCACAAAACGTTCGAAGACCTGATTCCCCAGCAACCGACCACGCGAAGTCAGCCGGATCCCCCACCCGGGCTTCTCAAGCAACCCTACCGATAGCAGGTCATCGATTACGGCGCCAAAGTCTTCTTCCAACGATCGTCCAAATCGCGCCGCGTAGCGAGCCTCGGATACCCCTTCCCGGGTCAGCCTCAACCCCAAGATCAGCATGTCTTCGAGTACCTGCTCAGGCTCTTGATACTCGCGGGAGCTCATAGCGGGTGAGAAAGGGTACTGCTCCGTCCAGTCTGGGACGGCGAGTCGTTCAATATAGGCTCTGGGGGAGCGGGCCACGCGCATACGCCAGCCCTCAGCACAGCCGTGGGCACCTGCCCCGAACCCCAAGTACTCGCCGGTGCGCCAAATCTGCAGATTGTGACTGCAGGCCAGGGGTTGGCCGTCAAGCCCGGGTCGTGCCCAATTCGAGATCTCGTACTGCAGGTATCCCGCTCGCTTGAGGAGCTCATCGGCCAGTTCATACATATCCGCGGCCAGATCGGGATCAGGCCACGGAAGGCGACCGCCCTCCACCCATTTGCGCATCGGAGTGCCGAACTCCATTGAGAGTGCGTACAGAGATAGATGCTCGGGCTCCAAGGCCAGAGCGGTCTCAAGGCTGGCCTCCCAGCGCGAAAGGTCTTGACCAGGCAGGCCGTAGATGAGGTCCAAGTTCAGGTTGTCGAAACCCGCCTGCCCCGCCCAAGAGACCGCCCGCTGGACCTGCTCCATCCCGTGCTGCCGTTCGAGCATTCGCAGTTCGTCAGCGTCGCTGGACTGCATGCCCAGGGAGAGCCGGTTGACGCCTTGCTCCCGCATCGCCGCCAGGCGCGGAAGATCCACGGTGCCCGGGTTGGCCTCCAACGTGATTTCGGCATCCACAGTCAGCTCGAAGCTCTCCCTTACCTGCGAAAGGATGCCCGTCAGCTCCTTCTGCGACAACAATGAAGGCGTACCGCCGCCGAAGAACACCGTATGCACAGATCGGGGTACGCCAGCCGTTTGGGCCGATCGCCCCACCCCCCGGATTTCGCGGATCAGCGCCCGTACGTAGGCCGGCTTGAGCTCGTCCAGCCCGGCGTACGTATTGAAGTCGCAATAGGCACAGCGATGTCGGCAGAAGGGAATGTGGAGATAAAGGCTGGTTGGCATGCTTGAAGTCTAGCACCCCAGGGCAATTTTCAGTGGGCGGCGTCGTTTGCCTGCGATCTCCCGCCCCAGGCGGCCGAAGGGCTGCGTGTGGCGGGGCTATAATGTGCCTGCCCGCCAGCTGCCACCGCACCGGCCACATGCTGGAAGTTCACCGAAACAAGAGGAGAAGCGATGAAGGACATTCGTGTCGGCATGATCGGCACCCGCTTTATGGGCCGTGCCCATTCCAATGCCTTCATTAATGTTGGCCATTTCTTTCCCGTTCCATTGCATCCGGTACTCATGGCAGCTTGCGGACGAAACGAGACCCACCTCGACAAGTTTGCTTCCCGCTTCGACTACCGGTCGACCGAGACTTCTTGGGAGCAGTTGGTTTCGCGCGACGACATTGACCTGGTGGATATATGCACCCCAAACGCGACCCACCTCCCAATCGCGCTGGAGGCCGCTCGGCACGGCAAAGATATCCTGTGCGAGAAACCGATCGCCATGAATGCCGAGGAGGCCTTCCAGATGTATGCGGCGGCCGAGGCTGCTGGTGTAACCCACATGGTAGCCTTCAACTACCGTAGAGTCCCGGCGATCAAGCTCGCCAAGCAGATGATCGACCAAGGTCTCATCGGCAGGATCTACCATTTCAACGCCGTCTACTACCAGGATTGGCTGGCCGACCCCCGCTCTCCATTTGTGTGGCGAAATGATGTCAACCAGGCTGGGTCGGGAGCACACGGTGATTTGAATGCACACACCGTGGACCTGGCCAGATATTTGATCGGCGAGTTCGAAGCCGTCAATGGCACACAAGATGTGTTCATCAAGGAACGCCCCAAGGAAGATGGCACGATGGGGCAAGTTACCGTCGATGATTCCACCGAGTTCCTGGCGCGATTCCGGGAAGGAGCTGTAGGCGTCTTCATGGCGACTCGGCTCGCCACGGGAAGGAAGAACTCTCTTCGCTTCGAAGTCTTCGGCAGCAAAGGAAGTCTGGCCTTCAACCTTGAAAGGATGAACGAGTTGGCGTTCTACTCTGCGGATGATCCCGACGACCGTCAGGGCTTTCGCACCATCCTGGTGACTGCCAAGTCACACCCCTACCTGTCCGCCTGGTGGCCCCCGGGCCACATCATCGGTTGGGAGCACACCTTCATCCACGAGATCTACGATTTGCTGGTTGCCATTGAAAGTCACCAAGCAGCCGTTCCAGATTTTCGAGATGGGTGGAAATGCCAGCAGGTCCTGGACGCTGTCCGAGACTCCTCACTGAATGGCCAGTGGGTCACACTGGATGACAATTGAGAACGACGACGAGAACTTAGGCTGCCGGTTAGCCGTGAGCTTGTGAACTGGAGGATCAGCGGCCACCACAAACCGACGTCTTTGATCGGCCCGGGGATCTCCGCCACCAAGCGCCTGCGGCCACAGGATTGCCAACGGCCTTTCAGGTGAGAAGCAGACTGCCATGACCTCGTTCGTCCTTCTTGCCTTCGGGCCTGTGTAGTAATATTCGTCTGAGGGGTGCTCGCCAGCCCGGGTGTATCAACCACAAGGAGTTGACATGCATGGGATGTCGGGTGGAGCAGGAACATCTCCCATGGAAGGTTGAGCGACATAGAGCCTAGCCGCCCGGCTCCGGGGGCCATCTTGGAGCGGAGAGGCAAGCCACTCCCCTCTGCGGAACTTGCGCCGATCGGGTTGCACCCGACACAGGCGGCCTGTGAAATCAGTATGGATAGGGAGAAACATGAAGAGAATCGGGATTCTGACCGGCGGCGGCGACGTGCCTGGACTCAACGCCGGAATCAAGACACTTGTCCGTCGCCTCGATGCATTGGGGCTCCAAGCTATTGGAATTCGTCGCGGCTGGGAGGGCCTGCTGTTCTACAATCCAAACGATCCCAACACGGAGCGTGAGTACATACGTCCGCTCAATCCGGAGATTGTCCGAACGGTCGACCGAACTGGTGGCACTTTTCTACACACGTCTCGAGTCAACCCTGGCAAAGTCAAACGGTCGGGCGCGCCGGCCTTTCTTCAATCGGAATACGATGGGCAGGAGGACGCCCGCCTCGACTTCACGCATGTGGTCCTGGCCAATCTTGAGCACCTCCAAATCGATGGGCTAATTGTGATCGGGGGCGATGACACCCTGGGGTACGCCAGCGTGCTGCACCACCAAGGCTTCCCCATCCTCGGCATCCCCAAGACAATGGACAATGACGTCTTCGGAACCGACTACTGCATCGGCTTCTCAACGGCGATTACGCGCACGGTGGACGCCATTCAGAAGCTACGCTCCACCATTGGATCGCACGAGCGGTTCGGGATCGTTGAGCTTTTCGGCCGGTACTCAGGTGAGACCGCGCTCTTTTCAGCCTACCTGGCTGACGCGGATCGCGCCATCCTGGCCGAAGTTCCGTTCAACATCCAGCATCTGGCCGACCTGCTCACGAGCGACATGCGCTCCAATCCGAGCCGGTATGCCATCATGACGATCTCAGAGAGCGCTCACGAAATTGAGGGCGAAATGGTGCAAACCGAGCGGACCATCGAAGACCCCTACGGCCACAAGCGTTTGGGGGGTGTGGGGTCGTTGGTGGCGGAAAAACTGGAGATGCTCACGGGGCATCGGACGGCCTACTACCAGGTGTCGTACATGATGCGATCGGGCGAGCCCGACATTCTCGACCTGATGGTGGCCAAGAACTTCGCCCGCAATGCTATCGTGCTGCTTGAGAAGGGTGAATTTGGCCGCATGATGTCCATCCAGGAGGGCTGTTATACGCACGTTCCGCTCGAGCTGGTCGAGAACAGCCCCCGGCATGCCGACTTGGATTTGATCTACGATTCTGAGAACTACGTCCCCAAGATCGACCAGGCGTTTGGCATGCCCATGTTCTTGCAGTAGATTTCGCTCTCAGCACCAAGGACATCAGGCACAAGAAGGGCCCCCGCCAAGGGGGCCTGTTGTTGTGAGGCGGGGCGGAAACTCGCCTCGTGCGCCAGACTGTTTGAGACAAATCTATTGGCGGAAAGTGGCGACGGCGGGATTCGAACCTGCGACCAAGGGCTTATGAGTCCCCTGCTCTACCACTGAGCTACGTCGCCTTCGGCAGGATCTGGGATCCTGCGGCCGACGGTATTCTAAAGGAACCCCGACCCTAAATCAAGGCGCGCCCCCTTCGGCGCTGGTGGGAGGCCAACCTGACTCCCTTCCCCCGAGGACGACTGTGATGGTTATCATTAGAGGGGACACGGTACCGGGCAAGGTGGCATCACGGATTCCCGGCTCAGCAGAAGCACCGAGCAGCCCTTAGGAAGGAGCAAGGCATGCCCGAATACGATTATCTGATTGTGGGCGGCGGAATGACCGCCGACGCCGCCGTGCGCGGCATTCGCGAGGTTGATCCCGACGGAAGCATTGGGCTGATCAGCCTCGAACCCGACCCCCCGTACAATCGGCCTCCATTGTCCAAAGCCCTGTGGAAGGGCAAAGACTTGGAGACGATCTGGCGCCGAACCGATGAGCGCGCCGTCGACCTTCACCTCGGGACGCGCGTGGCTCGCCTTGACCCCAAGAACCACACTGTCCATGACAAGGACGGCGGCAGCTATGCCTACCGCAAGCTGCTTCTAGCGACGGGTGGCAAACCGCGGCGATTCCCTTTCGGCGACGACGCCATCCTTTACTTTCGCAACCTTCGAGACTACCGCCGGCTCCGTGAACTGGTCAGCCAGAAGAAGCACTTCGCTGTTATCGGCGGCGGATTTATTGGCTCAGAGATCGCAGCTGCTCTGACGATGAATGATCGCCAGGTCACGATGCTCTTCCCGGAGGCCGGGATCGGTGCCGCGACCTTCCCTTCCGACCTATCCGAGTCGGTGACACAGTACTATCGTGACAAAGGTGTCGACGTGCGCACGGGGGTGAGTGTCACCGGCGTCAACCCGAACGACAGCGGCGTGACGATCCAAACCGATGCTGGGGACCCCATCCAAGCCGAGGCGGTGGTGGCAGGCATCGGGATCCTGCCCAACACAGCGCTTGCAGAAGACGCCGGGCTGGTGGTCGACAACGGGATCGTTGTCGACGGGTCACTGCGGACCAGCCAACCGGATATCTATGCCGCCGGCGACGTGGCCTCGTTCCACAATCCCGCCCTGAACGAAAGAATGCGCGTCGAGCACGAGGACAACGCCAATACGATGGGCCAGATGGCTGGGCGATCGATGGCCGGCGACCCCGCCGAATACACCCACTTGCCGTTCTTCTATTCGGATCTCTTCGAGCTCGGCTATGAAGCCATCGGACGTCTGGACAGCCGGCTTGAAACGATCTCTGACTGGCAGAAGCCCTTCCGCAAGGGAACGATCTACTACCTGAAAGACGGCCGCGTGCGCGGCGTGCTTCTGTGGGATACATGGGGCAAGGTCGATGCTGCCCGAGGCCTCATCGCCGAGTCCGGAGTGTTCGACGCCGCGTCGCTTAAGGGGAAACTGGCCGACTGAGGCAAGATGCAAGCAGGCTACACAGCGGCCGACCTGGTGGGTCGGCCGCTCGGCATTTCCCGACTAATTGCTGACCACCGGCGATTGGTGAGGGAACTGGTCCGAAGTTACCAAGTCGATCAGGAAACGGCCAAAGTCGGCGCGACTCAACCTGATACCTG
>Ga0315556_1002565_pt1 | contig 10283 bp, 10 predicted proteins | sample SalMarSW160310MG_FD_202112 | JGI IMG/M metagenome (GOLD analysis project Ga0315556, IMG submission 202112) | Salt marsh sediment microbial communities from the Plum Island Ecosystem LTER, Massachusetts, United States - Salt Marsh Sediment SW1603-10 ... | reverse complement strand
TTGAAACTGTCCGCTTCGAACGATTTGCACCAAAGAATGATCCGGGAAACATCACTTTCCTTGTAGAACTTATAAAGTCGACAGTATCATGAATATATAACACAACAAGACCATGCAGCCAACTCGTACCTCGCGCTGCTGTATTAGGCGGTTAGAGGTTATCTGATACAAATAGCACTGATCTACGGAATTGCTATTTTGACTTCTGGGTGTTTGTGTTTGGGAGCACAACTAGAACTCTACTTGCCTCGCCTTTGGTTGTGGAGCATATCGCTAATTACACTAAGCACCTATGTTGTTCTGCTGTGGGCAAAAGTGACGCCGTGGTTTATCAGTGATTTGCTGGTTTTAGCAATCTCCCTGTTCGTTGCATCGATCATCAGCCTCACAATAACCTCCTCGTCTGCCTTAATTGCATTTTGCATCACCGCAGGAATTGTAGATTTCTTTTCGTTTTCTGGTGGTCTTACTGCAAAAATCATAGCGAATTGTGAGCAAGAACATAACTTACTATTGCAACACCTTTCCATCACGGTTCCTTTATCCGGTCAGATTACCCCGATCATTGGAATTGGAGATTTGATAATTATGGGAAGTATATATTGTGCCCTATCTCGGCTAGAATATCGCGGATGGCTCGCCTTCTTATTTCCTCTAGGCGGACTATTGACCGCTCTAACTGTAGGCATCTTGCTAGGTGGTGTTTCTGCATTACCATTCATTGGTAGTACCACGATCATCTATCTTCTTTGGAATCTCCAGTGAAGGTCCAAACTTCACGATCATCGCGTTGATTATTGAAAGCTAAATAAAATCAAATGTCTCAAAATCGACCGACGATCCTCCTGGCAGATGATGATCCAACCATCACGGATAACTTACCCCCATTCCTGGAAAGGGCTGGTTTTCACGTTCTGGCCGTTTCAAATGGTAGGGACGCACTCGAAAAAGCCAAATCCCATCAACCAGAACTGATCATCCTGGATGTCTTGATGCCACTCATGGACGGTCGCGAAGTCTTGCGTCGTCTTCGAAGTCAAAACATCTGGATACCAACCATTCTTCTCACACAGGTTGGGAAATCGACTGAACGAGCAATAGCCCTCGAAGAAGGGGCTGACGATTACCTGAACAAGCCTTTTGACCCTCATGAGCTATTAGCCCGAATTCATGCTGTAACCCGAAGAACAAAAACAGGGAAACCCTCGCTTACAACGGCATGGCACCTCACAGCCGGTGACTTAGCCCTCGATCGGCGAGCAAGACGCGCATCCCTGGCCGATACCCCCTTGGATCTGAGCCCAAAGGCGTTCGCTGTACTTGAATATCTGATGACTCATCCCGGTGAAGTAGTGAGCCGGGAACGGTTACTACAATCAGTCTGGGGTTGGGATTATCCGGCGGGTGGCAGGACTGTCGATACACGGGTTTTCGAAATCCGTCGTCTCTTAGATGACAATCCATCCACTCCAAAGTTTATCGAAACCCTTCAGGGGGAAGGATACTGTTTCGTTGCTTCGGTCAGGATTACGTCATGAAAAGAACCATCCAATATTTATCTTTTGGGTTACTCGCCGTAGGAGTTATATCCCTGTTCCTTATGCCAAAACTATGGGTGCCAGAACCTATTCTCATTTTTCAAGTAGGTGCAGGTGCATCTATTTTTATTTTTCTTCTTCTCCTGGCCATTTTGTTGCAGGTGATGCTGATCGGGAAAGAATTGGGACAAAGGGAATTTCGGTACCACCTAGACAAAGTAAATCGGTCACATGAAGAAAAACATCTGGAGTTCATTCACAGGTTAGATCATGAAATCAAAAATCCTCTCACCGGCTTGCATACTGCCTTCACAAATTTCAATGAAGCTCACAAAGATGACGAACGAAAACATGCCAAAGAAAACTTCTACAAAGCCTTGGATCGCTTGACTCGTTTATTGCGCGATCTGCGAAAAATGTATGATCTAGATAGCCAAATCATCGAAAGAAGGCCCATTGACATATCCCAATTAGTCGAAGATACAGTAGTGTCAACGCAAGCTTTGCCTGCGTATGAAGGGCGAGAAATAAGAGTTCTGGTGTCTAAATTACCATGGCCTCTTCCTCTTGTGGTAGGTGATCGGGACCTGCTTGGGCTTGCACTTTATAACCTCCTGGACAACGCCCTGAAATTCTCTCATGTTAAAGATCCCGTAGAAATACGATTACGAGAAGATGGACACACAGTTATTATCGAAATTGCCGACAGAGGTACAGGTATACCATCTAGTGAACAAGAATCAATCTTCGGAGATTTGTATCGTGGATCGAATGCTCAAAATGTTGATGGAAGTGGTATTGGCTTATCGCTAGTGCGTCGAATTGTCCATTTGCATAATGGGGATATTTCATTGCGGAGTCTTAATACTCATTTGCATGGCAGTGTGTTTACGCTACGCCTACCAATAAAAAATAAGCGCAAAACAACCTGAAAGTTTTTACCAAATCGAAACACAGCCGTGACACATTTGTGACAATGGATATTTATAACTAGTATGTACGATCGTACATACTACAAACTAAAGGAGAATGTCACAATGAAACGCCTACTGACGATAATTTTGTCAATCGGAGTGGTGTTAAGCTCTGGTTGGCTAGCATCACAAAACAACACCGTTGAAATATCAGCGGATGTTCAAGCAGAACCTACTTCCTCTAAGAATTGGCAAATCAGTCCAATTTCAGTCACAGTTAAGAACGTTCCGGATAAATCTGAGAAAAACGCGAATTCACTAGGAGAGGTGTATTTTAAGCTCAGTAGTTCTGATGACCTGGGCAAGTACAGTATCCAATTGGTGCGCCTGCCCGGATTTTGCGTGATAGGTGCAATCGAGTGTCCGCAACCTGAAGAAATCCAGACTCCTTTCGACCCCCAAAATATCGATTATTTGGATTGGTCACCAGATGGGAAGAAGGCGATTACTTTTGAAAGTTTTTCTGAAGAGGTCGAGTGGGGGATGCGCCGGGTGCCGCCCTCCAGGATTTACATCTTCGACGTTGAAGAAGAAACTTGGACGCAAATTTTCGAGACTTCCCAGCACATACTAGATCCGGGAAACAGTACCATGTGGTCTCCTGATGGAAAGTGGATTGCTTTCGTACAGAGCGACATCATGCCCGAAAGTGGAAAAAGGGAGAACGAAATTCAAAAGCTTTTCGTTATCCGCCCGGACGGGTCGGACATGAAGATGCTCTTCAGCCCGGCAACGCACTTTTTTGGCTGGTCGGGTGAAAATCTGCTCCTGCAGGCTTCTGATCACCCATATGACTCATCGAGTGAAGACGTAATCACGTATCTCCAGAATAGGGATGTAATTTCTTTCAACCCTGAAACTGGTGAGACAACTGTGCTCTTCAAGCCAGATCGATATAGTGCTTTGTATCCATCCCCAAATGGTAAGTTTTTGGCATTTGCAGATCCGCCAACCAGACCAGAACTGACGACGCCAATCAAGGAAATTCGTCTTTTCGACCCTTCTGGCAAATTATTTCATTCCCTGGGTTCCTACAACAACAATCAGCTGTATTCAGGCATATACCCAGTGAGTTGGTCGGCAGATAGCAACCTGATCGCCTACAGAAATTTGCGCAAAATGTACATTAGTAAACCATTAGGCCAGCCGGTTGAAGTTTATCAGCTTGATGACACTAATGTCCAACCCAGTATTTACAATGCTGTATTTTCTCCGGATGGTTCATATCTCTTGATGGAGGTTTTTGATGGCAGGCCTAAGTTAGTAGCTGTATCTGCTGATGGAAAGAAACAACATGAGGTAACCTGGTCTGGTCACCAGGAAGCAGAAACCGATAGCTTGAACCAGCAACCGAGTTCCCCTTCATGGAGGCCGATTGTAGGTCCTTGATCGTCTAAACATTTAAACCAAAACATTGTGGGCTTCCCTAATTAGACAGAGGAAGCCCACAGCATTGTGGTATGTTTACAATTTTCGCAAAATTGTGATGAAGGTTCTCTCTTAAGGAGAATCTGGCTGCCACTGCAACTGCCACGGACCGACCAAGTGCACCACTGGATTCGAAATGGCTACAGTTAGCTTCCCGGTAGGAAAAGCATCATTATATCCCAGGACAACCTCAAACCCACCTTGGCCACCACCGCCCCCTCCACCACCACCGGCCATCGCACGATGCCCTTCAATTTCAACGTTAACTCTACTTACGTCTTGATGGTTCTTGAAAGTGAATTTATATCCTTCTCCCGTAAACTGGATAGAAGCAAGATTGAGTGTGTACTCGCCAAGTTGAATATCTTTTCCGATCACCCATTCCTGACCCTGTTGCGGTTGCGGACCGACATCAAATTCAAAACTGGTTTTAAGGTCAGTTCGTTCTACATTCACGGAAGAAAATATGATTGTCAGTGGCCAGGCATACTGTTTCCCTGGTATTTCAAATGCCCAAGGAAGGTCACCTGTCTCAAGCTGATGAAAATCGAAATCGCTCAAAACATCATATGCAACAGTGTAGTCAACAGTCTTGCCATCGGCATCTGTTATCGCAGGCCAATCTGTGAAGCCTACTATAGTATCATTCACGGGTAATTTTTGGCCATCGAATACGCCAATCAAAATGTAACCTTCTTGGGTTTCGATTATCTGCTCTACCCTCAACGGGTTTTGTTCAGCGTTATCACTTTTCTGTTCCACTGAAGGGGTGACATCCAACACGGGCACCACTTTTTCATCCTGCTGACCGGCTACAAAGCGTAGCGGAAATTCCCAGTCTACAGGAAGCATTCCCTGGTCATTATCCTGGACACACGGAATGACAAACACAGCGTCATTCACATCAACCGGTATCGCTTCATATTCGATCCTGTTAGCGAATTTTGCATCTGCTTTTGTCCCACCAAAGGCAGAGTTCGGTAACAGGGTTTCCCCATTTGGCAAGCGCAGTTCGGACTTAAATGGACAGGTGTTGATGTCTTCAGGCTGCGATGAAATATCGGCAGAAAGATTTTCATAGGTAAAAGAGACTACGGTCTTATCCGCACTTAAAACTACTTCCGTTATCGTGATCGTAATGCCATCCCGTGTTTGAGAGACGGGTTTTGCCAACATACGCAATTGCGAATCTTGTTCAACCAAACCGATTCCAGGGATATATCCAAACAAGCGCTTCATGGCAGAGACAATAGTTGGGGAGGTGAACACAAAACCAACCAGGAGGACAACCAGCAAAAGCCCCGCTCCCCATGCTAAGCGGTTGAAACGACGCGGTTCGGATTTTTCGGACATGTTATTTAGCTCCTTTTCAATTAGTTTGGAACGCAACCTTTTCTCCAGGTTCGATGCAAACTTGAAACTCGGATTTTTGCCTGAAAAATGAGAATCCAAAGCGCTATTAAGCTCTTCGGGTAAAACGGGAGGCTTATTTTTCATAGGTGTTCTCCCACATGACACGCAACCACTCCAAAGTGCGGTACAGTCTCATCTTCACCGCTCCTTTCCTTTGGCCTAAAATCAAAGCAATCTCAGAGAACTTTAAGCCCGCAGCAAATCGTAGTCGAAGGAGTTCCATTTGGTCTTCATCTAGCTTGGCTAATAGAATGTTCAGGTACTCCTGTGATTCACCTATCTCCAAAGCATCATCTAAATCAATTGCATCGTTAGAATGGTCATCCAACGGCTCCGGAGTGCGTTGTCGATACAGGTCGATCATCCTGTGCCGGGCAATCGTAAACAGCCAGGATGCAAAGCGGCCACGCTCACGATAAGTCTCCAGGCCCTCTAATACTTCAATGAAAACCTGCGCTACAAGATCCTCGGCATCCTTCTCATTGCCCACTCGGTGATAGAGATAACGATAAAGCGGTGTCAGATAGCGATGATATAGTGCAGCAAATGCATCTGCGTTATTGCGAGCGCGATCAACCAGCGCTGCATCGTCCAGGGATTGGTATTCAGTCATAGGTAAAGTGATAGATTTCATTTATCTGTATATCGAAGAAGTTGGGGATCAGTAACAAATCGATGATGAAATTGGCGCAGTTTAACATCAGTCCCAAAATTCCATTCTAATCTGTGCGCTGTGCGAATAACCAGGTAAATAATCCAGCAAGCAACACAGCAAGCATCACGATTCCAACAACAATACCAGTTGTTGAAGAACTTGGACCTGAGTTAGACCCGGTTTCCTGCACATCAAGGTTCGAAATGGCAGTTAGGGTCATAGTTGGAGTCAGCGGAATAAGTGTATTGGTGTTTTGTGGCGATAGCGTTGCATGTTCTGTGTATGAAGGCACAGGTTGAGTGGCGCCTTTTTGGACCAACAGCTTTTGCCCTGGATAGATATCCGTGGAGGACAGGTTGTTGAGACGCTTGATCTGTTCGATCTTGACCCCGTAGGTGATAGCAACACTCCACAGCGTTTGGCCGTATTTGACCTCGTGAATCACATCCCCGTCAGGTCGTGCAGTATTTACAGAAACAGGAATGATATATTGAGGTACAGAAAGTGCCTGTGCTGCCTGCGTTGCATCCCCATAAATAGCTAACTGGGTCAAGGGAATATTTGTTAATATAGCTTGAGCACTATATTGCTGCTGACCACTGCTGGTTTGCAAGGCTGTTTCAATTACATAGTAGTAAACCATCTGCCCCCATTCATCCTCCTTGAAAGCCACCGCAGCCCCAATATCGCTGCGATCCGGTGAAAGCATTGTATTTGTATGGGGTTCGTCCCCCAACCACATTTCAATGGCATCCCGAACTGTTAATTCGATACCTAAAATAAAATTTTCAGATCGATATCCATCTAAAGATAAATCACCTGAAAGTGGATACCCCAGCGAGATAAGCCATTGACCAAGTGTGAGCCCATCAGGGCGCGTATGACCAGACGAACCATTGGCGATCGCGTCCACCTCCCATTGAGCTACTTCCATAAGTACGGGATGAACATTTAATACTGGCAACCCATAATCAGTGCGTAAACTATTGACGGCATTGATTAAATCAGTAGCTGAAGGGCTATATTCTTGTAGCCTTTTTATTTTTGAGGGTGCTGCAAGAATCGTTTTGAATGACATCCCCAAGAATACGAAGATCAGCATCACGATCGATACGGATCGTTTCAAGGATTTACTCATTTCAAAATCAAGATTCGATGATCTTCTCAAATATTAGTGTATCTTAATATTCATGGTTGAAGAATATAATGATTATTTTGAAATTTCCAGTGTCCTTCGTTTTCAATTTGTCCGCTACTCAGATCTGCTAAACGCCAAAGGGTAGCAGACTCCGGGCAGACAAGTTGGATTGTGTAATCGAGTGTACGCTCTTGCGTTACCGTGTTTCCCGTAACGCTATAGGGAATCGTGAATTGCAGATTGAATACACCACTATGAACGCATGACATATCGAAAAAATAGGTGAGTTGTTGTACATCCTTCATTAAAATCACCGGGCTGGGATCATCTGGCATCATTTCAAACTCTCCTGCTTGCAATGAAAGGGCAGGGAAAACCCTGATCTCTCCAACGCCCCCGCCACCCCCCATTGGAGAAAGTATGCTCACATCTTCGAGAGATCCAATTTTTTCTGTTATCTTCAAACGCAAGGGAAAAGTTACTGAAATTAATTCAGGTGAATCCTGACTTATGAGCAGAATTTCCAGCATGTAGAAGTTACTGCCCACTACTGATCCACCTGCCCAAAGGTTTGAACCATCCCGGGTTGTTTGTAGATATTGTGATACGACCTCTTGAGGTTGCAAGGCAGGGTCCAAACCTGCGGGGATGACTCGCTCAGTTTCGATGAACTTTACAGCAATCAAATCGGGTTCACCGGCTGCCGATTCAGGAACAGGTTCTGTCTCTAGAGGAAGTGGTGTAGAAACAGTTTCAACCGGCATAGTAGCAGTTGGCATCGGTGGCTCTGGGGTTGTTTCGGAGTTGCATGCTGTCAAGAAAAAAATTATCAACAAGGGAATAAACGTGTTTTTGAAATAGCTCATCTGGAGTTCCTATCTTTGGTACTGTTTGTATATCGGTATATTCTCAAAAAAGTAACATTCTCTGCCTATGGATTTACAGCAGGATCCCACGTCACCTGCCAGGGACCCTTTACGAGCAATGCAATATCCGTTAGTGAGACAGTAATAGGCGAAGATGGTAGGCCGTTCTCGTAATAGATTGTCGAAGTAAATGCGTTTCCTTCTGGAATGCGGGGAACACCACCTCCGCCGCCGCCAGACATATCTTCCAGATCAATCAGAGAGGCGCCAATTACTCTGGGATCATCGGAACGGATAGCAAATTCCAAGGCGGCTGTGCCATCGGAATGTTCAAGGATTTTTACTGAATCTACATAAACGACAACGTCGCCAGCTGGAAGGTCAAGGTTCAGATCCACTATTCGATCCGCCTGTGGATTGGGGCCAGGGTCAAATTTAAATTTCGCGTTTACCGGGAAACGAACCTCAACAGCCTCCACAAGGAAAGTCAAGGGCCAGGCAAAATCCTTGCCGGTCAGTTTGTAAGCCCAGTTGTATTGTTTGGAACCCAAAGTAGGCATCGTATCCGGTAATGTATCTTCTCGTGGAACTTCGTTCCCATCAGCATCGAGCAGGAGTATTTTTAGGGGTGTCACGCCAAACTCTGAAATGCTTGCATCCTTCCAGCGCAGACTCCCCTCTAAAATATAACCATCAGGCGACTCCACATATTTATCAATCGCAAGAGAAATCCCATATTCGGCAGCGATCACAGACGATTCGGTTTTCTCCCCAGCTGGGCTAGGCTGAGTAGGAATAGCTTCAGGCAATTCAATGACCGGATATCCCGTACCTTCCGGTGCCGGCTTCAACTTCAGGGGAATCGCCCAATCTTCAGGCCCGGCTCCAGGCGGTAAACCAGCCAGACGTGTCAAAGAGAGCGTAAGTTCCGTTACCCCCGAGGGGATGGGACCAAATTCCAGCGCATACAGGATACCTTTGCCGTCCGATGGCATGTGGCGACCAAAACGGACATCGAGCTTGCTGCCGTCAGGCAGGATCAATTCGGGACGATCAGCTTTGTACTCCGAGGGTGGAATATATTGTTCATAATCCACTGCTGGTTCAATATGGCGATACACAACCACTGTCCGCTCACTACCTGCCACAAGTTGTTCGACGGTTACGGCTGCATTTTCTCGTTGTACGCGTACTGGCTCCGCCAACATCCGCAGAGAGGTAGATTGCTCTATTGAACCGATACCGGGAATATATTTAAGCAGCCGTTTCATTGCAGTTGCGGCTGTGGGAGACGTCGACGCTAACACAACGACTATCAGCGTCAAGCCCAGTACCAAGCCCCATGCCATGCGCGGTGTTATACGATAAGCCTGCTTCCTTCCCGTATAGCTGCTTTTTTGCGCGTTTGCGGCCCCAGTTGTGACGAATTGTTCACGCAGGGAACTCACAAATGTCTCTTCGGGTCCAGGCATATCGAAAATAGCCTTCATCATTTCATCGAATTCCGGTCTGACGGAGAACTCAGACATCCTGTACCTCCAATTGACACGAAAACTTTTCCAAAAGACGCGTGAGGGATTTTCTAACCGCATCTTCCTTCCGCCCCAGCAGGCTAGCTATTTCGACATAGGTTAGTTGGGCGACATAGCGCAGGCGAATTACTTCGCGCTCTTCTTCCTTGAGCGATTGAAGAAGCGCTGACAACTCTTCACAGGTCTGGCCTTGAATGATTTTTTCCAGGACATCATCATGGTGGGCAAGTTGCAAGGGAATTTCGCCTAGATTGCGCTTCTGTGCCCGAAAAAAATCCATGGCCTTGTTGCGCGCAATCCTGAACACCCAGGCCGAGAAGTAACCGTGAAATTTGTAGCGAGGCAAGCTTTCCAAAACAGCCATGAATGTTTGTGAGGTCAAATCTTCTGCATCGGGTGTGTTCCCTACCCGGCTGTAATGGTACCGGTAGATTGGATTTACGTATGCATCATAGATTCTCCCCAAGGCAGCCTTGTCACCACCTACTGCTTGCTCAATAAGGGAATCGTCAATTCCGAACTGCTCTTCGGTTGAGCCAGGATGTGTCTTCGTCATGCAGGTCTCCTATAGATATATCGGCTTCATGTAAAAAAACGGACAAAGCGTGCCTTGGAGATTTGAAAGACACTATTGGCTAGTCGCATTATTGGCTCTTTGACCAGTTCCCAGAACGCGCCTCTAATTTTTATGGCCATTGGCTTTTCTGCATATCGTATTTAGGAGAACACCTTGTCTATT
>Ga0315556_1002563_pt1 | contig 10289 bp, 9 predicted proteins | sample SalMarSW160310MG_FD_202112 | JGI IMG/M metagenome (GOLD analysis project Ga0315556, IMG submission 202112) | Salt marsh sediment microbial communities from the Plum Island Ecosystem LTER, Massachusetts, United States - Salt Marsh Sediment SW1603-10 ... | reverse complement strand
TCTGATACACGGTTTCCATGAATTTGAAATCCTTCCAGTAGATATCCGGCACTACAGCTGCTATTCGGTTACCTCTTAATATGCCGATTTTTTCCGTTTCTTCCGGACGATGATAGATGGCAACGGTCGCCAACATGCTTGTTATTCGAGTGAAGTCAAATAATACCTTCCTGCAGTTGAGTTCCCGCAACTTGTCCCATCGTTCTACGGCCATTTGATTGAGCTCATGGGAGCTTAAGGGTCCGCTGATTATTACCTCGAGATAATTCTTGTCCTTGTGATAGCAAAACTCCCATTTCATGTTAGTTCCTCCAATTCGGAGTCTTGTCTTGTCGGAATATTCTTATATTGAAGCAATTCACCATTGATTACGAGGTGGATAGCCGGCAATGTATGTGACGTGAGCTCCATTCAGATGATATGCGTATCATAAAATTGTAGAAGCTGCGCGATTCTTCATGACGCTCAACGAAGGCCGACGAAAAGGGGGTGGGCGGCGAGCCTTGTGAGTGATTATTATAAATATAGTAAACTTATTAAGTTGATGCCATGGGTCAAACGGTCGGCAATTCTGATATCTCCGGGCGTGTCGCTTATAGATTGGATCTTGCCGATCATGCCCCGTTGAGGTGAGGCTAGTGACTGCCTCGTGCGGCCAAGCCCAGGTTGAGCAGGCGTTGAATGAATTGCGGGTAGCTCATGCCGGCCTTCTCGGCGGAGAAGGCCATATCCTCGTTGTCGGCCAATGCGGCATTGGGATTGGCCTCTAGCACGTAGATGATGCCGTCCTTGCCGAGGCGCAGGTCCATGCGCGCATAACCGCTCAGTTCCAGAATACGATAAATGCGTTTTCCCAGTATGGGGATGGCGTCGGCCATACCAGCCGGTAGGTTGCGCACGAACTGATAGTCTATATCATGGCGTTCACGATATTTCGGATCCCATTTTACTTTGTAGGTGGCAATGCGCGGTTCGCCTTCCTCGTGGCCGCCAAAGATCAGTTCACGCACCGGCAAAACCTGTAGGCGCTTATTGCCGACGACGGTCACATAAAGCTCACGCCCGTCGATGTATTGTTCGGCGATGACGTCACCGCCGGTCATCTCCTGGACTTGTATCACGCGTTGGACGAGTTCTTCGGCGGTGCTGACGAACGACGCCTGGGCGATGCCCACGGAGCCCTGTTCCAGCAGCGATTTCACGACTAGTGGATAAGATAGCTTCCGTACATTGTCTACCGAAACGGTCCGGCCCCATCGGAATACTCGAAAACGCGGCACCTTGATGCGATGGTAGCTCAGCAGTTTCTTGGACAGCGCCTTGTCCCTGGCCAGTAGCAGGCCGCGTGGATTGCAGCCGGTATAGGGAACCTTGAGCATCTCCAGGTAACTGACCACGTAGTAATCGATTGCCGCGCTGCCTGCGAATGCTTCCAGCAAATTGAAGGCGATGTGTGGTTTCCATTCCTGAATGGCGCTGCGGATCGGCGCCAGATCATCTTCCACGGCGATCATGCGTACTTCATGGCCGAGTGACAGCAAGGCTTTGTGTACATCGTGCTCGGTGCGGTATTTGCTCATACGCGGGTCATCTTCGTCCACCAGATTCTCCGGCGGCACCAGGTCGGTGTGTACCAGCATAATGACTCGTAGTTTTTTCTTTTTCATAAGTTGATGCTGTATCCGCCGCTGTAGAGTTTATGCATCACCACCATGGTCAGGAATGCGACCATCTCAGGTTTCATTTCCCGATCCTCGCGCGTTACGTGCAGGCCGAATTTGTCGCACAGCCGCACCATCTCCTTGAGCGTCTCGTTGATACGATATTTATACTCTCCTGTCCAGCGTTCGACTACGTCGAGAATGTCGTCGCGGTTGCGACGAAGATAGCGAGACGCCTTTTCGTTAGGCGCATATTCGGGATTATTGGAAAACAGTTTTTGCATATCCCGATCGAGAAACTGCGGGCTATCATAGCCATAGCGTGCGACTTTGTCGGCATAGTACTCGCGCAGCGTCATGCGCATTTTCTGCACGGGACATTCTTCGCGGAGGTTGCGCAGGCGCGGACGTTTGCCGCGGATCTCTTGCATGAGCTGGTCGACGTATTCGATTTTCTTGATCGCCGGCCAATTCCGGTAGCGTCGCCGCCAGTCCGATTTCGGCCGAAGCCACACGGCGAAGGTTTCCGCCCAGTCTTCGTGGGGGTGAGCCTGGGCGTACCAGTTGGGCAGGTTGAGCACGTAGCGCTTGCTATAGGGCTTTGGCAGGTAGGTGTCGGGATACGGGGCGTTGGGACGGCCGAATACCCGCTTCCAGTCGCGGCGTTCATGGAGTTGATAGGCGTTTAGCAAGGCATGGGCGCTTTCATGTCGGAACAAGCGCATACACCAGTCGCGCGTACCGCCCTCCACTTCCATGATCGATTCGAGCTCGAGGCGGCGCAGCCGCGGGTGTGAAAGAAAGAAAGGAATGGCGACGCCGGGGACGCCATCAGGACAGTACCAATCATCGGATAACCAGAAATGCGGCCGGAATTCGAAGCCGCGGCGCTCCAATTCATGGTACAGCTGCTGAACGCGGGGCTCGAGAGACGAGCCGCTGATGTGCAGGTCGAGGTCGCAAATGCGCATGTCCAGCAGCTTGTCCTTGGGCCAGCGCGCCCAGTGATACGGCTTCTCGGGTGCCGGTTTATTGGTTTTGTGCCGGTTAGCCATACGACTAGCATAAGGAAGAATAGGGGGATGGGCAAATTTTGAGCCACCTCCATTCCGATCATGATGTCGACAGCTCTATGCGGCAGCGACCCCCGCAATGATGGGCTTGGCGATGACGGCGGGGGCTGTCGCTTGGAGATTATCTATAATCAGGATGGAGTCGGAGTAGATAAGCCTGGTTGTGCGGCAGAACTTTTTGTTAGTTTAACCGGTGCTTATAGAAATTACGGTCTCAGCGGCACTTCAGAATGCGTGTGCTGCGTCGAGTCTGTTGTGGTGTCTATCATAGCCTGTTAAGGGAAATCTCAGCGTCTTATCGCGGCTATCTCTTATGACAAATTTCAGTGCACGGGACCTGACATCGCTCTCTCGGTGAGCGCTCGACACCTAACTCAGGTGTGCAGCTTAATGATGCTCTAGCGGGAACTAGGTTGTTAAGTGCTGAATACCTTCATCATTGATGAATCCTGCCTCGGCAACAATCATCATCCAAAATAATATATTTAATGTTATTTAAACATCGCGCGTTCAATTGACTTTTAGGGGCATAACGTTTATCTCCAATATTCGAGGGCGCGAGTAGGGCGTAATAATCGAAAAAGTCGCAGTGTAGCTTCCTGCTGTTCATTACGGAGTCCGGTAAGTCGCGCATTCGCCAATTGAACTATTCATAAATGCTGATGATCATAAGTACATACTCGTCATGAACTATGGTGTATCGAGGCGCGTATAGACATTGAGTGATACTCATAGGAATGGGGGGAGTTATGTCATTGAATTTGCCAATACAGGACAATAGCGGACTTCGATCATGATATTGTCGCCCTTTGTTTGTGGAAATATCCGCGCGTATCTACCATGAAATACCCCTGAGTTTATGTTAGGTTATAAACGTCAGCCTATTGCTGCATCGTATGTGTAGATACTATGCGATGCCGTCCAGTTCAGTAATTCCTTAATAAATATTCAACATCACAAAACATGATTGATTGGAGATGAACTTCAATGCGGTGCATTGCCGGATCCAAAGGGCGGTTAAAAGAGCAACGACGAGGACAACATCAAGATCTTAAATATCCATCCGCGGTCAGGAGGTGCCTTATGTTTAACGGAAGAATACCCTTGGCGGATATTGATTATTCAGAATGCAGAAAATCGTCGGCATATTATGTCGCCGCTACCCAGGCGCTTCTTCTCGACGACGCTGGAATCCAAAAACTGTTCTCCACCAGACCCGCACACTATTCCGCGAAGGAGATTGTATACAGTGAAGGAGCGGAGGCGGACACGGTCATCGTCATTCGCAGTGGGATGGTGAAGCTGATCAGTCATTTGGCCAATGGCAGGGCGCGCATCGTGCGCGTTCATTCCAAAGGTTCATTGCTGGGTCTCGGAGGCGTGCTGGGGCAGCCTTATGAGCATACGGCCATAGCCGTAGAGGATACCGAGACGTATCGCATCCCGGTGGGCGAGTTGCTGCGCATTAAATCGGATAATCCTTATTTGTATTGCCGCTTGATCGAGTGCTGGTTTGATTATCTGCAGGAAGCGGATCTGTGGATAGCCGAATTCTCCACCGGCAGCATCAAGGCGCGTGTCGCCCGCTTGGTGAATTTTTTATCGAAAATCGAAGACCAGGCAGCATCGGGCGAAGTAAAATTACTGACTTGTGAGGAGATGGCTGAGATTCTAGGCGCCACCCCGGAAAGCGTCAGTCGCGTACTGGCCGATTTTAAGCGCTCAAATATACTCTCCCCGTCCCGAGTCCATCCCGCCGATTCATATCAGCGCGATACAAGGGCGCTGGATATGATTGCGCAACATTGATCTTCATCGGGCGACGGCGTATTTTCTGTGTCTGTTGACTGTGCGGTTGTGCCCGGTCTGATTCCTATGATGTCCTCTAAGCCTGGCCGGAACCGGTGAAACCTTCGAGAAGATTGGTCATGTCATCGGCATGCTCCTCTTCGACGGCAAGAATATCTTCCATCATGCGGCGGGTAGTCGGATCGTCATTGCCGCGGACGACCATGACGATCCGATCTATGAAGACGTCGGACCCAGCCCGGACTTTTTCCGTAAAACCCAGAAACATGCAAAGCGGCTGGAAGCGGAAGTGAAAAACCCGCCGCGTGACTGAGCCCCTTTTTCCAGCTGCTCAGGTTTGTGGTGGCAGTCAATACACCCACAGGTAATAGACTGCCCAGATCACCAGACACACCGTCATCAGCTTGAGCCAATAGGGCACATAGCCATGGCGCTCCAGCAGGTCCGCGTCCTGATATTTGAATATGATGTCGGCCTTCTTCGGCTTCTCCACCGCGGATCGTGACGTGGTGACCAAGAAATACGGCGCCATCGAAAGTGGCAAACAGACCCTGGACGTCTCGCTGGATACCTGGTGCAGATTGCATCGGCGGTATGGAAAGATCACGACTTCGTCATCAGCCGCGTGTTCATCGCGCCGCGCGAACTGGTCTTCAAGGCGTTTACCGATCCACAGCGCATGCCGCATTGGTGGGGATCAACGGGGTTTACGGTGATCAGTGCCAAGATGGATCTCAGGCCAGGCGGCAGCTATCACTACGGCATGAAGGCGCCGGACGGTGGCACCATGAGGGGCAAGTTCGGCTATCGTGAAATCGCCGTGCCCGAACGCCTGGTCTTCATCAATTCCTTTTCCGATGAAGCGGGTAATCTCACGCGCCATCCCATGAGTCCCAACTGGCCGCTGGAACTATTGTCGACGCTCACCCCGACGGTACCCTGCTCACCATCCGCTGGGCGTTGTTGCCGGGAGCAATTGAGGTAGAACGTCAAACCTTCAACAGCGCGCACGATAGTATGTATCAGGGCTGGGTCGGAACGCTGGATCAAGCTGCCGCGTATTTGGCAGACTTTTGGATTAAACGTACTGTGCGCCGAATTAAGTACCACTCATCGCAAAGGAGTGATCAATGAAATATCTATGCCTCTGCTACCGATACCCAGGCATTCGCCGGGCTGAGGACGTCCGAATAGCAGGTGGTCGATGATAACTGCCAACCGCACGATGCGGCATTGTAGGCTACGGGAAAACTGCTTGTGCAGGTCTCGCTTGACATGGTGCTCGTAACTGCTTGATAAGAACATTCTGTTTGTTTTGTAACTAAACTAAACTAAACTATTGGCGCCGGTAATCATCCGGCTCGACGCCATGTGCACCTGTGGCAATAAATAATAACAGCCAAGGTGCGATTTCAATCTAAGAACATCTTCTGTTTAGAGTGGTTTGAGGGGTGAACCAGTAATGAGTACCAGCTTCACATTAGATTTTCTCAGTAGCTATATCCGGATACAGCATCCAGAAGACTACGAAATTACACCAGAAAGCCAGCAGCAGCTATGGGGGGCGATTGGAGAGGCCTGCGAGAAATACAATTGTTGGTGCGTATTGGCTGAATCGCCAACACCGCCTAAACGCAATATGAGTCAGGTTGACGCTTTCAGGTCGGCAGGGCAAGCAGCGAAAATTTCAAACAAGCTACGGGTAGCGCTCGTTCTTCCGGGATATCATCCAGACGAGACCACCGAATTCTTTATAAATGCTGCATATAACACGGGAGTCAGAATTGAACTCTTCACGAATCGGGAAGAAGCGATTACATGGCTTGGTCTTGACGGCGAATGAGTTATTCGGCTTCAGGATAAACCCGTTACTTCATAGTATGTCTTGCATCTGCTCCCTCTAAGTTCGATATCCCTTATTCTTTTGCAAATAATGTGGTAAAAAAGAGATCCCGGCACCCAATGGGTGGCCGGGATCTAAAATGCCCGGCGTTTGGGAAACCAGGCATGTATCCCCCGTCCCGGGGGGGGAGGGGATGGGACGGGGTGAGTGTAATGGGAGTCACACTCAAGAGACGATATGGGGGGTGTTACCGCTAACTTCAAGGTCGTGAGCTTAGCGGGAACCGCCTTGCCCGGAATAAACTTTGATTCTCTCCGAACCCTCGGTTTTTCCTAAGGTCAGGCCAATTTCGCAGCCAGGATCGTCCTGGGACGAGGACATCCCATTGTTCGGTTATATAGTTCGGGGCTTCTAGCATCGCGCGGACTGACTACATTGAGTCTGAACAATAAATGTACAGATTTGGGGGCTCAGTGGTGCGCGGAGCGGGAGTTTTGTCTCCGGACTGCTAATGCTGCTAAGCTTGGCAACTCAGCAGTTGGGGTTCTTGTCATGTCTGATTTTGCCGAAAGCGGCGTCGGTTCCACGGCGGTGGATATTGCGGCGTTGAATGCGAAATACCGTTCCATGAGTTTTGCGCAGCGCATCGAACAACTCTATCGGGATTTCGATCCTGGTAAAGTGATGGTGACTTCGTCGTTCGCCGCGACATCCGCTTATTTTTTGCACATTATCTCCCGCATCCGGCCCCAACAAACCATCTTCTTTATCGATACCGGTTTTCACTTCCCGGAGACCCTGAGCTATAAGGATTATCTGGTCGAATTATACGGCCTGGTGGTGAAAGATGTGCGGCCGGAGGAGTGGAAACATGATTTTACCGCGCAAGAGCAGACCTATAAATCGGATCCGGATTTTTGCTGTTCCATTAATAAGGTGGAACCCCTGGAAGAGGTGAAAAAAGATTATCAGGTATGGGTATCCAGTCTGATGCGCTGGCAGACGCCTCATCGCTCCGGTCTGGATATCTTCGAAGAGCGGGGAGGTATCTTTAAGTTCTATCCCATGGTGGATGTGGGCAAGGAAGAGCGCGATGCCTATATCCGCGAGCATCAGCTGCCGTTTCATCCCCTGGTGGCCAAAGGCTATTCATCCATTGGCTGTTCCCATTGCACGGTGCCGGGCGATGACCGCGCCGGTCGCTGGGTGGATACACCCAAAAAGGAATGCGGTCTGCATTTGTAGGCTAAGCGGCAAAAATGATTCGGGCATTTCCTGGCCGTAGCGCGTTGTAATGTGTGAACTGCTGCGTGCTTGGTCTATCAGGAATGAAAATGTTTGTGCGCGTGTTCGACTCCGGTGTTATGGGTATGATTATGAGAGTGGGCGGTGGTCCCGTAGCGTTCTTCGATGCGGTAGAACTTCCAGATGCCGACCGAGAGGCCCCAGGCGAGAAGAAATATCCCGACGATGACGTAGCCTATAATTCCGAAATCCAGATTTTCGACGTAATTGAAAACAGGCCCTTTCAGATCCAGCATGTTGATCATCACCTGCAGCAGTTCGATGGTGCCGATCACCAGTGCGACCGCAACCGATAAAGCGGTAGTGGTGATGTTGTAGTAAATTTTGCGCACCGGATTCAAGAACGCCCAGTTATAGGCCTTGACCATCAATACGCCGTCGGTGGTGTCCATCAAGGACATCCCCGCGGCGAACAGCACCGGCAGGGCCAGCACGGCGGGGACCGGCAGATTCCCGGCCGAGGCGCCGGCGGTCATGGCCAGCAGCCCGACCTCGGAAGCGGTGTCGAAGCCCAGGCCGAAGAGGAGGCCGAGCGGATACATCTGCCAGCTGTGGTTGATGATCTTTTGCAGTTTCCCGCCGAACAGGCGATTCATAAACCCGCGTTGCGACAGCAATTCATCAAGATGGGCGTGACTGTGTTTCCCCGTCTTGGCTTGGCCCCATACTTTCAGAATGTCCAACAAGACCAGGAGATTGAGTATGCCGATGATCCACAGAAATACGCCGGAGACGCTGGCGCCGATGATGCCGCCCATATTCTGCAATTGCGGCAATTCCTGTTTGACGGCAGCGGCCGAGAAGATGATGGCCACGGCCAGGGCGAACACGATCGTGGAATGGCCCAGCGAGAAAAAGAATCCGATACCTAAGGGCTTCTTACCCTTTTGCAGCATGTAGCGGATAGTGTCATCGACCGCCGAAATATGATCGGCGTCGAAGGCGTGGCGCAGCCCGAACAGATAGGCAACCACACCGAGCCCGGCCAGGGTCGGATAGTGGGCCGAATAGAACACAAACAAGCCCCAGCCGAGGATATGCAGGAAGGCGATGAAGCCGTAGAGGCCGCCCAGCCGTGCCCACTCGCCGGCGGTAAACCACAATCGCGTAGGAGCGGTTTCGGTCGCTTGCGGGGATACGGCGATCGCTGCGGCGTTGTCGTCGTTCATGCTCCAACTCCCCGGGTTCGAGAAACGCTTTTATCTCTATCTCTATCGATCGATTGCATGGCAGCGTCTCTGTATTGAGCATTCTCATGGGGCATAAGCGGTCCTCTGAGGTCTCCAGGCATGGCCAAGGACCAGCAGCAGGTGGTATCAACGCTAGTGGCGCGGGTGCTGCGGCGTTTCTTCGGAAATGCCGCATGCATGCGGTGCTACGAATTTTTAAAATTTAGCACCGTGGTAACATGATGTCAATTATTGTGATACCGGTCATAACTTCTCACGCGCCGCGATGATTCTGCGGCAGTTCGCCAGTTTTGAGTGATATGGAGAGAAAGAGTTATTGTCCTTCGGCAGGCGGATGGCCTTGGGAATGGCGGATGAAGATAGCGTGACCGCGGCCGGCAGCATGCAGTCTATGAATAGCCGGATGGTAAGAGAGTAAAACGGCCGGTTGTTGGCCGAACGAGGCCTCTTAGACCTCCATTCGTCCCACGCGGACTCGATCCTTGGACGTCGAGAATATCGCCCCCGCCGTGCCCTCGTCGGTGGCGTCCGCGGTGATGCACAGGAAGCCCAGCGCTTGTGCCTCGGCGATCTTCTTTTCATCGCGCTCGATGATGACGAAGCCGTAGCTTATTTCGTGATTCTCCAAATGGTCGTCTGTGATTGCGTGCGATCCAGCTCTAACATTCTGCGCATCTGAAAGACAGTAAAGACTTGCACCAGCGCACCCGTCTACACGATCATGCCGGTACAGCTGAGAAGTGCCACCGCTATTTGATAGGTGTTCATGCTGCTACAGGACCGTACTAGTGCGAGGCGAGAAGGTGATAATTCTTGGCTGCATTATTCAAGCGATCGCGCTTTATTCGTCTGTATACGCAAGCCCTTGGGCAAGAGGCCGCGCTCGACCAATTCAAACAAGCCTTGTACCAGTAGCGCCAGTACGGCGGCCGGGACTGCGCCTTGAAGGATCAGGCCGATGTCGTCGAGGCGGATGCCGGTGAGGATGGGCTGGCCATAGCCGCCGGCGCCGATCAGGGCGCTGAGGGTGGCGGTGCCGACGTTGAGCACCGCAGAGGTCTTGATGCCGGCGAGGATGGCGCGGGTGGCTAAGGGCAGTTCCACGATGCGCAGCCGCGCTCCTGGTGGCAGGCCCAGGGCGCGCGCCGATTCGATCACGGCCGGCGGAATATCCTTGAGTCCGGCATAGGTATTGCGCACGATGGGTAACAGGCTGTAGAGAAACAAGGCGAAGATCGCCGGCGGTGCGCCGATGCCCAGCAAGGGGATCATGAACACGAACAAGGCCAGGGAGGGAATGGTCTGCAGGATGCTGGTGGTGGCCAGCACCAACTGGCCGAGGCGCGGGCGGAAGGCCGCCAGGATGCCGAGGGGTACGGCAATGATGATCGCCGCGGACAGGGAGATG
>Ga0315556_1002560_pt1 | contig 10291 bp, 12 predicted proteins | sample SalMarSW160310MG_FD_202112 | JGI IMG/M metagenome (GOLD analysis project Ga0315556, IMG submission 202112) | Salt marsh sediment microbial communities from the Plum Island Ecosystem LTER, Massachusetts, United States - Salt Marsh Sediment SW1603-10 ... | reverse complement strand
GGTACTTACGCAACGTGGTACTGCTAATGCCAGTAAGCAGGCAAATCTCCTTGTGCGAGAGACCCTGACTTTTCAACCACAGAACATCCATTCTCTTGCGAACTCTCGGATGTGGATCGTCGTAGCGTAACTGCTTGATCTTACGAATATCTTGCTGGGAAAAATCGATTCTTATCATTGCTGTCACGGAGAACACAAAAACATTATGTGACAACCAACATATCAAAATTCCGCAGGTTGCGCATTCTTCCTAGAATTTACATTTAAAACCGAAGTTTGTGACTATAGGGGGTATACAATCCGCTGGTCGCTATCCAAATGGCCCTTTCCGGGCAGATCTATGCGGAGACGGGTGAGTAGTTACTAAAAATTTACGTTAGTGGTTTTTCATCTGGTTGAGCGGGACTTGCCGAGGGAACCCTAACCAGTTGATAAAGGTTGTATATTCAACTACATACAACTCGTCATGCGCTGATTGACAATAGGCGATAGCCACACGCTTTTCCCTGTAGTAGAGAGTTCTGGCAGATCGGATCAATGCCAAATAACGCTTTTAAAACCAGCGCGTTAATGGTTCGTGATAAAATTTTGCACGTATCCCGAGCAGACCCCTACTGCGCTGATGACCCGTCGCTGTACGAGAAATTCCTGATCTGTCCTGTCGGTCGGATAGACCTGCAGGCAATCGTGGACGAGAAGGCCAACATCGACCAGATCGTCGCCACGCTGGGCCTCAAGGAAATGACCCAGGGCACACTGATCCGCAAGCTCTGCACCTACACCGCACCGAACCCGACGCGGCGGGCCATCTTCGAGTTCGACAAGCTGATTCGCAGCATCTACACCTTGCGATATCTGCGCGATCCGCAGTTGCAGCGCAACGTGCACCGCTCGCAGAACCGGATCGAGTCCTATCACCAGCTGCGTTCCGCCATCGCCCAAGTTGGCGGCAAAAAAGAGCTGACCGGTCGGACCGACATCCAGATCGAGATTAGCAACCAGTGTGCACGGCTGATCGCCAACGCCATCATCTACTACAACTCCGCGATCCTGTCGCGGCTGCTCGCGAGGTACGAGGCGAGTGGGAACGCGAAGGCCCTGGCCATGATCAAGAAGATCTCGCCAGCGGCGTGGCGCCACGTCCATCTGAACGGGCACTACACGTTCCGCGGCACCGGGTCACTCATCGACCTGGATGCGATCGTGGCAGGACTGGATCTGGGCTGACGGAATTTTCGGCGGTTTGGGCTTACGCCATTGAGTAGCATACCGACTGCAACAACCGAGAGCGGCATTGTCTCTTGCACACGGTGTTGCCGTCCTTAACCGATTGTATTATCGATTACCCATGTCCGTACTGAAGAGCAAAAACACGAAACACAAGAAGATATCCTCGACATTTCTGGCATTTGTCTCCCCTAGCCTGGAAGAGATGGGTATGCCACCGGGAGAGCGCGAGCGAGACACCCTTCTCAAGGTCTGCTGGGGAGTCTGGAATGCCGTGGTCTATGCCGATTACGTCGACAGGACCGACTTCCTCGACAAACTGCTCGATCCGTCGCTGTCGAGTCCGGCGGGCATTGTCCTGGTCAAGGCGCTCGTAGAGCGCAAGCGCTCCCGCCGCTTCGCCGACGACGACCGGTTGATCGGCGACTACAAGATCAAGGACGTCAATGGCGAACCGCGACTCTGGGCCGAGGCGCGCAGCCCCTACCCCAAGTCCGCGTAGGCCAAGGGTTAGCCTGACGGAATTTTCTGGGGTTTGGGCTTACACCCCCAAATACGGAAGCGAAGCACGCAAAAGAAGCGCAGCGCCTCGGAGGAGGCTTGGAATACTACCGCCTGCGTCTGGCGAATGCCCTCCTCGGGCTTGTCGAAACGGAGGCGCTGCATTGCGAGACTGCCGGCGGAGCGGCGGAACAGTTGCTCCATGCCCATAACCAGGCCCTGGAGTCCGCGGGGGCGATGCGTTCGAAGGAAATGCTCCTGGGTTTCCTGCGGTGGAGGACCCTGCGCGTCGCGGGGCCGCTGCGGCAAATTGCTCAGGAAGCAGAAACCGGCCCGATTCCTCTCGCCGCAGCCCATGCAGCCGAAGGGTTGCAGCAACTGCTGGGGATTACTGCCGACGGCCAGAGCATCGATCCCGATACGATGTCACCGGACGCTATGAAAGAAAACCTCAGAAGCGCGAAGGTATCCTTGAACAATGCGATCGTCAACATCGACATCATGCTGGGTCTGATCGAAGAGGCGGAAGAGTATTTGCGCTCGACCTGAACACCCCTGTTTCAGGGGCATTTACCCTTCCGGCCTGGCCCGGCGTTTGGATGCCGCCCTCGGTTTGCCGGTGTCCTCTCCCCTGCCCTGCTGCTCCTGGAGCGCCTTGAACATCGCCCGCAGCTCATCCATATGGGACGCCCGCTCGGTCAGAGTGGCGGCCTCGATGCGCAGCGCCTCGATCTGACCACGCAGCGCGGCGAGCTCCCTATCCTGGGCCAGGATGCGTTTCCCGCGCTCCTCGGCCAGGGCGCGCACCTCACGTGCTTCGCTTGCGGCCTGCTCATGGGCGTGGCGCTCCGCTTCCAGGGCCTCGTCCCTCTCCCGGATCGTATCCCGGACGGTTTCCAGGTCCGCGTCCATCCGGGCGATCTCGGCGAGCATTTCGGCACGCTCGCGCTCGATCTCCTTGCGCGCCAGGGAAAGGGCCTCGCGCTCCCCCTCGAGCTGGGCCTGCGCCTGCTGCCAGGCCGTTCCCCACACCTGGCGCATGACCGCCTCCACGGGCTCGGGTGCCGCCGACATGGCCTCGGCCCGCTTGTGCTCGTTGAGCGTCTTCCACTCCCCAAGCAGGGGGGTGATGGTGTTGGGGCTCCCCCCGCCCAGGCGGGTGCGCACCGCCACCACGGTGGGATTCTGGCCCTCGCGGACCAGGGCGTCGGCGGTCTCGAAGACCTGCTCACGGGTCACGCCGGATCGTGCCATGGGGGAGCCCTCCAACCGAGATAAATAACTAGTGTAATTACATAATTATGATATGACAGATTACAGCAAAGGGGAAGAATCAGGCGGTAGTTTCAGGTCGCGGGTCAGCGTCCCGCCCTAGCGGCAGGGCTCCGGAGCCGGCACTGGGGATGCGGCGCTGGCCCTGAGAATATCGTTCCAGTCGCTACCCTCCCCTGCCGGCAGGTCCTGAATGATCTGCAGGTCCCGGCGGCGGGTCTGCGCGGCGATGGCATCGATCTGCGCGGCCAGGGCGCATCCGCCTTCGTCGTTGTCGGTCGCGATGATGAGGGAGGCCCCCGGCCCCATTTTCTCGATCGCAGAAGCGATCAAAGCCGGCTGGCTGGTATTCATGGCCCCGGCAGTGCTCGCGTAGCGGGCGTTCTCCTGCGGATGCAGAACGGCATAGGACAGGGCGTCGATCCCGCTCTCGGCGATCACCAGGGTCGTATCCCCGGCCCTGGCGGCGGAGAAGAACAGGCCCTTGTCCCCGCCCCGCGAAAAGCCGGTGAAATTGCGGTTCTTGATCTCGTAGCCGCAGGGGCCGGCGGCATCGGCATGGGGAAAGATGACATTGGCCCGCCCATCGACCTTAATCCTGCCGGCAAAGCGTGGGCTCTGCAGCAGGGCGCGGGGAATCCTGCGCGCCTCCTCAAGATAGCGGTGAAAGGACAGGTCCTTGAAACAAGCCAGATCCATCAGGACCTGCGCCCGGTCCTTGGAGACTGTCTCGATCTCCTGGCGGAACAGATCCGGATGGGGCCGGACAACGCCCTGCCCTGCCCCGCGCCAACGCCGCAGCTCCTGGCGCACTCCCCCGAGCCGGCAGCCCTTCACGTACTGCACCAGATCGATGATGGTGCCGCTGTGCCCGGCATGCACCGAGAAATACAGAAATACAGCCAGTGCAGATCCTGCCCGCGGGCGATCACGATCTTGTCCCCCCCGGGCTCGGCCATCACCACCGAGTTGCGCGAGCTGGCCTTTCGGTCCAGGACAAAGCCCAGACCTGCTGCGTACTCGCTCAGATTGATATCGGTTTTGAAACCTTCCAGCTCCTCGTCCATGTATTGGCTGCTCCAATCCTCCGGCACAGGTCATAAACTGCGCTTATCGCTTCTTTTTCCTACTGTCCGACATAGCAGATTCCAGGGAACAATGGCAGTGGGAAAAAGAGAGAAGCTGTTGGATAGGTTTAGGGCGACGTAGGAGCCCGTTGGGAAGAGGTCCGAAGCCGAAGGCAAGGACTCCTTTCGGCCCCATGGAGGGGGCCGTTAGGCCGCGAAGCGGGGCGAAGCCAGGGATGGCGGAGGGTAGGTGTGCGTAGTAGCGCGCGAAATTTGTGCGCCATATTGCAGCCTGTACCTACCACTAGATGGTAGGCACAGGGAAGGATAAGAAAGAATAATAAAGGAAAAGGATAGCGGGGCTCGAAACAGTAAAAAAGGTTGTAAAAACAATAGAAAAGCAGAAGTGACCCGCGACGTAGAACTACCGTGTTTTCGCCGACCCGCGACTCAAAACTACCGCCTACAGGGCATAAAAACGCGGGCTGCGCTGTGGATAACTGCCGGAAAACGCGTCCCGCGACTCAAAACTACCGACTTCCGCGACGTAAAACTACCGACTTCCGCGACTCAAAACTACCGACCCGCGACTTAAAACTACCGCCCTACCCTTCTCTAACGTCGTGACGAGTTGGTAAGCGATTTGATCTTCTGACGGCCGTCGAACAGTCGTTTGTTAGCGGCCTTGACCTGCTTCACGAAGTCGGGGTGAGCTTTGAGTGTGTATTTGACGTCCAGGATGCGGTTTCGAGCCCCGCGGTGTTCCTGCCTGTCAAAATCGATCAGCACGTCTTTGTCCTGAAGCTCTTCCATAGCCTCGTCCAGCTTGCGTACCGCATCGCGATCCCTTTGATACTCCAGGAGTCCACTGTCGCGCTTTACGGAGGAAAACAGGCACTCATAGGGGGCCATGTATCCTGCGTTGGTGTAGTTGTGTGAAAGACGCTTGTGCATCCACCGGGCAAGCTGGGAACTGTGCTGCATCATGGTGTGGTAGTCGTATTGCCGATAGGTCATCGCCCGGATGCTTTCGGTAACGAGGGGACAGAAATCGGCGTACCAACGAGCCTGGGGGTCATTTTGGAGATCTATACGGCTGACACCGGCCAACGTGGGGAGAATAGGAGATTTGAATATGCTTTTGCCATCGGCAGTAACGATCTCAATACCGGCATCTGCGAGGACGTAGAGGGCTTCCTTGGCTTGCTGGAAGGACAAGGTATGGCCGCGACGCGAAAGCTCTTTGCGGAGCATGTGAAGCGAGAACACGACACCGCTGCGGCGACTATCAGCCCAGTCTTCGTAAAAACCGTAACTCTGGTCTGCTGCGATCTTGCGGAGAGCGTCTTCGACCAACTCTTCACGGGAGCTCGGATAAAACTCGCGTTCGACGCCTTGATCGTCAGTGACACGGGCCGGCCTGATCTTGACAGTAAAGGAGCGGCCGCCATGCTGGAAATCTCGCTTGACCGTCTCAAGGAATCCGTCCTTGGTACGTAACGTATTCATTTCCTTACGAGAGACGAAATATTTTGGGACGCCATCCCAGAACTCAATGGTGTTCGAAAGCTTGTCGCGCTCGTCTTCAGTGTTGCACAAGAAGGTTTGAAAGAGTGAGAGCTGGACACCGGAGAAGGAATCCTGTGTCGGCGGTGATGTTTTTTTCCTATTTTGGTCTGCCATGGCGCCAACTTGATACGCTACAGGAACGGGGTCAACAGAAAATGGGGTCTTCCGACAAATGTGCGGGTTGAAAAGTGTTGGGAGTGGTGGTCTCGGCCTGTGGACTTGATGGATAACATCCCTGTTACCCACAGGGTCCACAGGCCCATGCTGTGGATATGTGGACAACCTCCCTGTTGCCCACATACCCACAGCCCAGCAAGTTTTCGATATGGAACAGAAAAGGCTACCTGAAGCAATCTGGAGAGCAGGCGCCTGATAGATCGGTGCTGATCGTTCAGCGCCGATCGGTTGAAGCGGAGAGGAGCATCCCGCTCCTGACTCTAAGGAAGATGGAAGTATGCACAAACCATCGGCCGAAGAGGAGGAGACGGGATGCAGATCAAGACTATCTTGAATCGGGTGCTGCGGCATAGCGCCTTTGTGTATGTCGCCGAGCGATTGGTGGAGACGGTGGCCGGACCGACGCTGGAAGTGCAGTTGCGTGCGCGGGCAAATAGCCGCCCCCGCTGCAGCCGCTGCGATCGCCCGGGGCCGGGCTACGACACCCTGGGGCAGCGGCGCTTTGAGTTCGTGCCGCTGTGGGGCATCAAGGTCTTTTTCCTCTATGCCCCGCGTCGAGTGAGTTGCACCCACTGCGGGGTGCATGTCGAGGCGCTGCCGTGGGCGGTGGGCAAACACCGGTTGACCACCGCCTATGCGTGGTTTCTGGCCCGTTGGGCCAAGCGCCTGAGCTGGAAAGAGGTAGCCGAGGTTTTCCAGACTTCGTGGGACATCGTCTTTCATGCCGTGGAGATGGCGGTGGAGTGGGGGCGCGAGCACCGGGATCTCAGCGCCATCACCGCCATCGGCGTTGACGAGGGGCAATGGCAACGCGGGCATCGGTACCTGACGCTGGTCTACCAGATCGATACCCACTGCAAGCGCCTGCTGTGGGTGGGTAAGAAGCGCAAGGTCAAGACCCTGTTGGGCTTCTTCCGCTGGTTCGGCAAGGAGCGAAGCGCGGCGTTGCAGTTCGTTGCCTCCGACATGTGGAAGCCGTACCTGCGGGTCATCGCCAAGAAGGCCGCCCGGGCGGTGCATGTGCTCGACCGTTTCCACATCATGGCCCACCTGAGCAAGGCCATTGACGAGGTGCGCGCCAGCGAGGTCAAAGCGCTCAAGAGCGGGGGCTATGAGCCGGTGCTCAAGGACAGCCGTTGGTTGCTCAAGCGCCCGGAGAACCTCAGCGAGAAACAGGAGATCCGATTGGCCGAGTTGGTGCAGTACAACCTCAAGACGGTTCGGGCCTACCTGCTCAAAGAGGAGTTCCAGTTCTTCTGGGGCTACAAATCCTGGTACTGGGCCGGACAGTTTCTCGAGCGCTGGTGCAAGCGCACCATGCGCTCGCGTATCGAGCCGATGAAGAAGGTAGCCCGCATGCTGCGCGCTCACCGACCTCTGATCCTGAACTGGTTCCGCGCCAAAGGTGCCATCTCCAGCGGCATCGTGGAGGGCTTCAACAACAAGGCGAAACTGAGTATCAGAAAAGCCTACGGCTTTCGTACCTACCACGGGATGGAAATCGCTTTGTTTCATGCACTTGGCGCTCTATCTGAGCCAGAGGGCACCCACAGATTTTGCTGAAGAGGCAGAAAATGAAAGAGCACCCTGCCTGATCAAATGATCAGTTGATAAATACTTCATTGCTTCAGGTAGTCGTCCACAAGCCGGTTGACGATCTGGTGAACGGTTTGCCCTTCCATCGCCGCCCTAGCCTTAAGGGCCTGGCGCTTGGATTTGGTTATCTCGACGTTCAGGCGGACCCTGTCTTCCTCCATCACGATATCGGTCAACTCGGACGCCTGTGGTGGTTTGTGGCCGGTATCCCGTTTTTTTATCTGGAGTCTTTTCACTGTCATTCGAACGCATCCCTGATTTGTCGCAAAAGATGGTTGATCTCAAAGGCCGCGGAGCCCTCGGGTTCGTCGTCGATGGCGGTCGATCCGTCGATCATCGACTTGGCGAAGACGGTCCGGTCATGAATGGCGCCGTTGAGGATGGGAAACCCGTACTCACCGATAGCATCGGATACCTCGCGCGCCAGGACAGTCCCCTTCTTGGCACGGGACACGACGAAAGCGGCGGAGGGAACGCCGTCGGTAACCTGTTGGCGGGCCTGGATCATCTCGACCAGGCTATCGCAGGCCCAAATGTCGAGCGGTGACGGCTGGACCGGAATCAACACCAGATCGGACGCCTTAACCGCACTGGCGATCATCTTCTCAAGCTTGGCCGCGCCATCGACAACAACCCAGGCGTAATTTTGTCCCAGGGACGGCACGTCCTTGTCCAGGGTAGGACGGTCCAGGCCAACGACGGGAAACCCCCCCTTCCCTTCCCCGGCCTCGCTCCAATCACGGGCGCTTCCTTGCCGGTCGGAATCGACGAGAAGGACTTTCTGCCCGCCATTGTGCAGAGCGCGGGCGAGGTGGATGGATAGCGTGGTCTTTCCGGACCCGCCTTTGGGATTGAGAACAGAGATGATGTTGGCCATGGGATCCCCCAGAAAAACTTCCTTTGAAATTACTTTCATACACTCAAAGCTTCATATATTCAAATGATTTTTTGATCCTTGTTTCTTTTTATCATTTTTTCATTTGAACATATGATACTTTAGATGATCGTGCACACTTTCTGCCGCTGGCGCCAACTGGAACACATGAAGGGCATCAGGCTCAGCAGGGCATCGCCCCCTGAACGGCAAGGGGCTGATTGTCCATGTCCTCAAGCGGCTTCAGGTCGCTTTCCGCCTTGATCCACAGGGTTCGCAGAAAGCGCATCAACAGACTCACGTCGGCTTGCAGGGCGATATCAAATCCGGCGTACACGGCGGCGTAAGCAATGTCATCGGCCTCCCATGTCTCCGATTGCATGCTGTCGGAAAGTCGCAGGAAGGCGTCCAGACATGTGCGCGCCTCGGGCGCGCTCATGTCGGCGGTGATCTCCAGCGCCTCCAACGAGGCCTTCTCGAGGTCCAGATCACGCGCGGTGACTTGCTTTCCCGGAACATAGTAGGTCGCGTAGTTGCGCACGCCTTCGAGGGCTTTTTCGGCGTACTTGCGATGATGCAGGCTGAACAGCTTGAGCCCGAGCAGGTTCAGGTTGCCCGAGGCCCTGCGCCGCCGCACCAGGGCGAATGCCGCTTCCAGGAGCGCGGCCAGAACCAGGTCCCTGTCGATGCCGGCTTCCTGAAGCCGCCGCGCTTCGGCAACATCCCGGTAGAATTCCCTTTCACTCTCTATTTTCATGGACATGCCTATCCGGTTGACTCAGGAACATACCACATATAGTGTGGAGCTGTGACCGGTATGTCTCCTGTAGCGGAGGTGGCCATGGCTCGCGATAAGGTCCCCCACCACGATCCGGCAGCGCTGCCTGATGACGTGGAGGCGCAGTATCCACTCGCCGAACAGCCGGGGCCACAATCGCTTGTGGAATTTCAGCGCCTCTTCGCCACCAAAGAGCAGTGCGCAGATTATCTTTACAAGTTGCGTTGGCCAGCGGGTTTTATCTGCCCGAGGTGCGGGTCCCCCAGCGGCTATAGACTTGCCACTCGGGGTGTAACCGAGTGTCGGAACGGGCATCAGATCAGTTTGACCTCCGGCACGGGCATGCATCGAAGCAAGCTCCCACTCACGCTCTGGTTTCATGCCGCCTACCTCGTTTCCACCTTGACGCCCGGCATCTCTGCACTTCAGTTCCAGAAACAGCTCGGAATCTCGCGCTACGAGACCGCATTCCAACTCTTGCACAAACTCCGCTCGGCGCTGGTTGCCCCCGAGCGTGAACCACTTCATGGCGAGGTCGAAGTCGATGAGGGGTTCATTGGCGGTCCCGAAGAAGGCCGGCCGGGTCGCGGTGCCGAAACCAAGAGTCTGGTCGTGTTCGGCGTCGAGATCATCCGCTACGCTGCCCCGGACCCGAAGCACCCCGACGACCCGCAAGCCCGGATTGAGAAGATGCGTGCCGGTCGTGTGCGGATGAATGTCATCCCCGACGCGAGCGCGGAAACGCTGGTACCTTGGTGCGAGTTGAACATCGAGGCAGGTGCGCTAGTGATCACCGACGGGTGGCCGGCCTACAACGATCTGGAGCATCTCGGCTATGTGCATCGGCGGATCTTGCAATCGAGGAAAGGAAAGAAAACCGGCGCGTATCTGCCGATGATCCACCTGATCGTCAGCAACCTGAAGCGCTGGCTTCTGGGGACGCACAAAGGCGCGGTACTTCCACACCATCTTCCCGCCTACCTCAATGAGTTCACGTTCCGTTTCAACCGACGCTACTGGCGTGGCCCGGCCTTCCATCGCGCACTCGGTCTGATCGCCCATGCGAAGAAGTGGCCCGAATACGATACGTTGTACAGTGTGGCAAAGGGCGGAGTCGACGCATGGATTCACCCCAGCTTTCCCGCAGACACATACCCAAAGGCAGTGACGGAAGGCGGCAAAGCCATACCACTACATATAGTGGATACCTGAGTTAACCGGATAGGCATA
>Ga0315556_1002559_pt1 | contig 10292 bp, 15 predicted proteins | sample SalMarSW160310MG_FD_202112 | JGI IMG/M metagenome (GOLD analysis project Ga0315556, IMG submission 202112) | Salt marsh sediment microbial communities from the Plum Island Ecosystem LTER, Massachusetts, United States - Salt Marsh Sediment SW1603-10 ... | reverse complement strand
CTTTGCAGGCATGGGGTGTTACAGTAAGATTGCTAAATCTCCAGGTTCAGGGTTTACCGATTGTTCCTGATCCGGTTAGAGGCATTGGTTGGGTTCTTTCAACAATTATGATACTGACGTCCGGTACGGTGTTTATGATGTGGATGGGTGAACAAATTACTGAGAGAGGTATTGGCAACGGAATTTCGTTGATAATTTTTATTGGAATTATTGCCCGGTTGCCTTATGCTATATTTGATGAAATCCGGTTAATAGATGCCGGACAGAGATCGATAATAGTTGAAATTATTATTCTTGTTTTTATGTTCTTTATTATTGCTGGTGTTGTGCTCGTAACTCAGGGTACAAGAAGAATTCCTGTTCAATATGCAAAAAGAGTTGTCGGAAGAAAAGTATACGGAGGCGTTACGCAGTATATTCCTCTGAGAGTAAATACTGCCGGAGTTATGCCGATCATATTTGCCCAGGCAATTATGTTTATCCCGAATACAGTACTTTCATTTTTCCCGAACAACGAATTGCTTCAGACTTTATCAAGTTATTTTGTATATACGTCTCCTGTTTATTCGGTGGTATATGCTTTAATGATTGTGTTCTTTACATATTTTTATACGGCGATTGCGTTTAATCCCAAAGATGTTGCAGACAATATGAAAAAACAGGGAGGATTCATTCCCGGCATTCGACCCGGTAAACAAACTTCGGAATTTATTGATAACATCTTAACAAAGATAACTTTACCCGGATCTATTTTCCTGGCAATTGTAGCCATTCTTCCGGCTTTCGTTTCGGGTATGGGAGTTTCAGGTCAGTTTGCAAGTTTCTTTGGCGGTACAAGTTTGCTGATTGTTGTTGGTGTTGCATTGGATACACTACAGCAAATTGAGTCTCATTTGTTAATGAGACATTACGATGGATTTATGAAAACCGGAAAGTTGCGTGCTCGCAGGTATTAGATTTTGTGATAATTATAAAAACTAAAAAGGATATAGATTTTATTAGAGAAAGCTGCAAAATTGTTGCAGAGACTCTTCAGTTACTGAAGAGCAATGTAAAACCGGGAATTACAACTTTAGAACTTGATAAAATTGCGGAAGATTACATTAAAAGTAACGATGCAATTCCGGCTTTTAAAGGCTATACTCAAGGCGGTGCTCCGGGATTTCCCGGTTCTGTTTGTACTTCCGTAGATGATGAGGTGGTGCACGGAATACCCGGAAGTAGAGTCTTAAAAATCGGTGAAATTATTTCACTCGATGTTGGTGTTCTTAAAAATGATTATTACGGCGATGCTGCAATTTCGGTTGCTATCGGTGAGGTCTCAGCTGAAAAAGAAAAACTCCTGAATGTTACTGAGAAATCTCTCTATGAAGGTATTAACTCGGCTTTAGAGGGTAATCGGGTTCATGATATCTCGGCTGCAGTCCAATCTTGCGTTGAAGAAAACAGCTTCTCTATCGTTCGCGATTTATGTGGTCACGGAGTTGGGAAATATCTTCACGAAGAACCTTCAATACCAAACTTTGGAAGGAAGGGAACAGGAGCTAAATTGAGAAACGGTATGACCCTGGCAATCGAACCAATGGTGAATGCAGGAAAATACCGTGTAATGACCGATAAAGATGGCTGGACTGTATTAACAGCTGATGGTAAACCTTCAGCACATTTTGAACATACAATATTGGTAAACGGAAATTCACCGGAAATATTAACTGTTTGTTAATGGCTAAACAAGGACCAATAAAAATAGATGGTGTAGTTACGGAAACACTACCGAACGCTACTTTCAAAGTAAAGCTGGATAACGGGCACGAAATGCTTGCGCATATTTCCGGTAAAATGAGAATGCATTTCATTAAGATTTTAGTAGGAGATAAGGTATCAGTAGAATTATCTCCATATGATTTAACAAAAGGTAGAATAACCTACAGATACAAATAGTGGAGATACTATGAAAGTAAGATCATCTGTTAGAAAAATATGTGATAATTGCAAAATAATAAAACGCAAAGGTGTTGTAAGAGTGATTTGTAAAAATCCAAAACATAAGCAACGCCAGGGTTAAAAATTATAAGGAGTAGATAATTGGCTCGTATATCAGGTGTCGATTTACCCAAAAATAAAAAAGTTTTATTTGGGTTAAGATATATTTTCGGAATCGGTCCGACTGTTTCAGTAGATATTCTTGAAAAAGCAAAAGTTGATCCGAATAAAAAGGTCGGAGAACTTACTGAAGAAGACGTTGGTGCGATAAGAGCGATAATCACTGCCGAGTATAAGGTGGAAGGTGCGCTTCGTTCGGAAGTTCAGCAAAATATAAAAAGACTGATGGATATTGGTTCTTACAGGGGCATACGTCACAGACGCGGTTTACCCGTAAGAGGACAGCGGACAAGAACAAATGCACGCAACAGAAAAGGTAAACGAAAAACCGTTGCTGGTAAGAAAAAAGCGCCGACCAAGAAGTAATTAATTTTTTATTGACCGGAGGTAATGTAATTGGCTAAAGGACTAAAAAGAAGCAGGAAAAAAACACAGGTTGATACAAACGGTGTAGCTCATATTAAAGCTACATTTAACAATGTGATTGTAACGCTTACTGATATTTACGGGAATACAATTTCCTGGTCATCTGCAGGAAAAAACGGATTTAAAGGATCGAGAAAGAATACTCCTTATGCAGCACAAATATCTGCAGAAGCTGCTGCAAAAGAAGCGTATGATTTGGGTCTTAGAAAAGTTGAAGTTTTGGTAAAAGGTCCCGGTTCGGGCAGGGAGGCAGCTATTAGAGCGCTGCATACCGCCGGGCTGGAAATAGGTTCGATTAGGGATGTTACTCCATTGCCTCACAATGGATGCAGACCTCCTAAACGAAGAAGAGTTTAATTTTTTAATTCGGAGAATAGTTAATGGCAAGATATACAGATTCAGTCTGTAAGTTATGTAGAAGAGAAAGACAAAAATTGTTTCTGAAAGGACAAAAGTGTTATACCGAAAAATGTCCTATAGAATCACGAAGTTATCCGCCGGGTGAACACGGACAAAGCAGAAGAGCGAAGGTTTCCGAATACGGTATTCAGCTTCGTGAGAAACAAAAAATTAAAAGATCTTATGGTTTACTGGAAACCCAGTTTAAAAACTATTTCGAAAAAGCAAATAAACAAAAAGGAATTACCGGTGAAAACCTGGTAAAACTGCTTGAGAGACGTTTTGATAATATTGTTTACAGGATCGGGTTCGCCGGTTCCAGGAAGCAGGCAAGGCAACTGATCAGACACAGACATTTTAGTATAAACGATCAGCTTGTAGACATACCATCTTACTCACTTAGTGTTGGTGATATAATAAAGGTTAGAGATAAAAGTAAGAAGTTGGATGCTATTCACGACTCTCTTAAAAGAGTAAAAGACAGTACTTATTCGTGGTTAACAGTAGATAAAGCTAATCTTTCGGGAACCTTTATGCAAATTCCAGAGAGAGAAGAAGTTCCATTGAATGCAAACGAACAATTAGTAGTTGAGCTTTACTCTAAATAAAAATTTTTAAAATCATTTTAGAGGATTAATAAATGAGTGTATCACATTTAAAGATGCCCGACGCTGTAGTTCTTGATGAAGCTAGTTATACAAATACATTTGGTAGATTTTTTCTCCAGCCATTGGAGAGAGGATATGGTGTTACTTTAGGAAATTCGATGAGACGTGTATTATTGTCCTCGTTACCTGGAGCTGCTATAACTTCGGTTAAATTCAGCGGAGTTCTTCATGAATTCACATCAATTGAAGGAGTGGTTGAGGATGTTACTGAAATTATTCTTAATCTTAAACAGGTTAGGCTTAAACTGCTGGCAAAGAAACCTGAAAAAATAACTCTTTCATTTAGCGGAGAAGGAAGCTGGACCTCTGAGGATATTCAGAAAGCCAGCAACGAGATAGAAATACTCAACCCTGATCTTCACATTGCAACATTAAATAAAAATGCAAAGTTTGATGTTGAATTAAGAGTTGGTAAGGGAACAGGATATGTTCCATCAGGTGAAAATGTCGATCCGGATCAAACTATTGGAGTTATTCCGATTGATTCAATTTTTACGCCTATTAAAAATGTGAAATTCGATGTAGAAAATGTTAGAATTGGCGATAAGAATGATTTTGAAAAATTGACTGTCGAGGTAACAACTGACGGATCGATCACACCGGACGATGCTTTAACCCAGGCAGCTAAAATTATGAGAGAACATATTCAGTTGTTCATTAATTTTGATATAGAACAGGAAGAAGAACAGCAGGTTAGTCCTAAAGATACCGAAGCTGAAAGAATCAGGAAGATACTTACAACTAACGTTGAAGAACTTGAATTAAGTGTCAGGTCACACAATTGTTTAAAGGCTGCGAATATCAAAACCCTCGGTGATCTTGTCCGTAAAGATGAAAGCGAGATGCTTAAATTCAGAAACTTCGGTAGAAAATCGCTTGCCGAATTAATGGACATTGTTGAAAGCCTGGGATTAGACTTTGGTATGGACGTCGATAAATATTTAAAACAGGAACCGGAAACAAATTAGAAATTGCTAAAGGTCGATTAATGAGACATAAAGTAAAAGGAAGAAAATTAGGAAGAACGGCAAGCCACAGAAAAGCTACCTTGATTTCTTTGGCTACTGCTCTTTTAAAACATAAAAGAATAAGAACTACTCTTGCTAAAGCAAAAGAAACACGCGGCTTTGTTGAGAAGTTGATCACAAAGGCTAAAAAGGATGATCTCCATTCAAAGAAACAGGTTATGGATTTCATAAAGGATAAAGAAGTTGTAAAAGAATTGTTCTCGGAGATCGTTCCTAAAATCGGAGACAGACCCGGCGGCTACACACGTGTTGTTAAAATTGGCAACAGGCTGGGCGATGCAGCTTCAATGGCTGTTATTGAACTGGTTGATTACAATGATATAATGACTGCTAAGGCTGAAGAGAAAAAAGAAGAGAAAGTAACCAAGGCAAAGAAAAAGAAGGAAGCTGAAGAACAGGCAGAGATGGAAGAAGCTCAGGTTGTTGAAGAGTCTTCAGAGAAAAAAGAAGAATAAAATATTATTAATGTTTTTCAGAAAGAGAGTAACCGGAATCCCGGTTACTCTTTTTTATTATGTTCGAAAAAGTTCAGTTCGATAGATCGGTATTCCAGCTAAAAGATATTCCGGGAAAGTTATTACCTGAAATAATTCTTTGCGGAAGATCGAATGTAGGCAAATCTTCTTTTATTAACTCATTATTCCGAAGAAAAAATCTTGCAAAAATAAGTTCATCACCGGGGAAGACGCGTTCAATAAATTATTATAATGTGGACGATAAATTTTATCTTGTAGATTTACCCGGTTACGGCTATGCCAAAACCAGCCAAAAAGAAAGAGCTTATTGGGGAAAATTAGTATCCGGTTTTATCCTTAATTCAAATAGAATTAATTTGGCTTTTCATCTGATCGACAGCAGGCACAAGCCGACTGAATTAGACATCAGGTTGCATGAATTGTTGAAGAGCGCAGATATTCCGCAAATTATTCTTCTTAGTAAATCAGATAAGCTTAAACAGTCGGAATACAAGCAAGCGAAAGTAAATATTAATTCTTTCTTTCCTGAATTTATTGAAGGTAAAAATTTATTCTTTTATTCATCAACTAAAAATACCGGCAGAAAAGAAATCGCAAGCATGTTAAACAGCTTGTTTTATTTAAGTTAACTAAAGTTTATTTTTGATTGTTTATATCAAATATTTGTAAATTAATTCCGTTTATCGAGGATTATCATTTCTATTAAACAGATTATTATGGACCGCAGACAAAGAAGGCGATTACTGATTTTTCTTATTGTTCCGGTACTGGCAGTAGTTCTGTTCGTTACAGACGATCTGTTAATAAGAGTGATTACAATAATTCTCATCATCATTTACGTGGCATTTATTATTTTTCTTCGTGACTCTGTTCGCTTCCAGGGTGGTTACACTATAAGTGAAGAAGAGAACGAAGATATCGATAAGTTTTCATCTTCATCCTCCAGTGTTGAGGAATCCTTCACTATCATTTCAAAGCATAAGGATGTAGAGGTGATTACGGATGAAAACTATAAACCCGATTTATCCCGGTCGAAAGCTTCCTTAAAACCTGCCGATCTGAAAGAAAAATTTGAAGAAATTGCTTATGAAGAATTGCCCCAAGGTGTTGGACATGATGAACAATTTGCATTCGTTCTTGAGAAAATCCTTACAGTAATTAAAGAAGCATTTGAAGCGCACACTGCGGTTTTCTTTTGGTATAATAAAAAGAATGAAAAATTGACCGTTGAGAAATTCATTTCAAATTCCAATGATATAACAAAAAGAAAATTCGACATTGAAGACGATATACTTAGTAAAATTGTGCAAAACGGCGAACCGGAATTGTTAACGGATATTTCACCTGCAGCAGAATCAGACGTAATCAGGTATTACTCATCTGCGCAGGGAATACGAAGTTTTGTTGGGGTTCCGTTGTTTTATGATAAAAACCTGATTGCTATTATTGCTGTTGATTCAAAAGTTGGCGACGAATTTGGAATCGAGACAATTTATTCGCTCGGCAGATTCGTGCGGGTGATAACGATGATTATTACAATCTTCGAAGAAAAATATTCCGATACGATTTCTCAACAACGGCTTAAAGGTATAATGAAGCTAATCGGTCCTGATAATAATTATGATGACGAAACTGAGTTATTACACACTATCCAGAACACAGTTGAAAGCTTAATTAGCTGGGATGCATTCGTATTTGTCTATTACGATCCGGTTGAAAAACTTTTTACTACACGTAAAGTAGTTAACAATACTTCGCTCAAGTATATTGGAGAGACCCTCGAGGTTGAATTAAAAGGTACAGTTGTAGGAAAATCAATTAAAACCGGTTTGCCTGTAAAAATTGACGATACGTCTTCAGGTAAATATTTGAGGTATTCAAAATCGGAAGATCTCAGTTTTGACGGTTCGTTCCTCGCAATACCGATTATATACGACAACCAGATTTACGGTATCATTTGTTTCGAAAACCTTAAAAAGAATTCCTACACAAATCAGGATGTTCAGTTTCTAAAAAACTCGCTGAACATTTTTGCGTTCATTATGTATTCTTTTAGTACCAGAAAATTATTAGAGGGTCTTACCGCGTATGATCTTGAAACCCGGACTTTAAATGCAGGTGCATTCAGAGAAAGACTAGATGCTGATTTGATAAAAGCCAGGGAATTGAATATTCCAGGCTCAATAGCTTTGATAAAAATTGATGAATTCCTGGAACAGGATTCATTATTTGATGGCGATCCGTTGCCGAAGGTGTTAGCTTCAGTTTCAGAAACTATTTCCGCTGAAATGACCCCGATGAATATATTCGGAAGATGGGATGAAAAGCTTTTTGCAGTTTACTTTTTTAATTCCGATACAAAGAGGGTTTTTGTGTGGGCAGAAAAACTAAGAGTTAAAGTTGCGAGAAAACCTGTTGCGGTTGTATCCAAACAAACTACTTTTACTATATCGATTGGTGTTGCTTCTACTACGAATTTAGTGGAAGTAGATGAAGCTATCGAAAAAGCAAATCTGGCACTTCAGAAAGCCGTTGAAAAAGGCGGCAACTCAGTTCAAAATATTAATTAAACTTATCTTGCTTGTGATCATTTCAATTTTTACACATGAATAATTTTTTTATAATAATATTAGATGGAGTTGGTATCGGCGAGCTTCCGGATGCTGCAAATTACGGAGATACCGGAAGTAATACATTAGTAAATATGGCAACTACTGTCGGGGGATTAAATTTACCTAACTTAGAAAAGTTAGGACTCGGCAATATTGAAAAAATAAAAGGAATTTCCGAACAGGCTAATCCATTAGCTTCTTTTGGCAAGATGAAGGAAATCTCCAGGGGAAAAGATTCAACCACCGGACACTGGGAAATTTCCGGATTGTATGTTGATACAGATTTTTCTTATTTCCCGGATGGTTTCACTAAAGAAATAATGGATTATTTTTTAGAGAAAACCGGTTGTAAAGGTTATCTTGGCAATAAAGCAGCATCGGGTACCGAAATAATTAAAGAACTTGGCGAAGAACATGTTAAAACAGGTTTTCCCATTGTCTATACTTCTGCCGATTCTGTTTTTCAGATTGCAGCACATGAAAAAGTCATTCCTTTAGAACGGCAATATGAAATTTGTTCGATTACACGTAATGAGGTTTTGGTTTCGCCCTTAATGATCGGCAGGGTGATTGCACGTCCCTTTATCGGAGAGCCGGGCAATTTTAAAAGAACTACGAATCGTAAAGATTTTTCTCTTGATCCACCTTCTAAAACAATTCTTAATATTCTTAGTGATGCCGGAATTGAAACAGTAGCTATTGGTAAGATTAACGATCTGTTTAATTACAGCGGAATCAAAATTCGTGAAAAAACAAAAAGCAACGAGGAAGGTTGTACAAAACTTCTGGAGTATTCAAAAAAAGGAAATAACAATTTCATCTTTATAAATTTGGTTGATTTCGATGTTTATTTTGGGCATCGGAATGACCCCGAGGGATTTGCAAAAAAGTTAGCTGCATTTGATTCTTTTTTACCCGAATTTCTTGGTAACCTTGATGAAACTGACAGAGTCTTAATAACAGCAGATCACGGTAACGATCCGACTACACCGAGTACCGATCACAGCAGGGAATACGTACCGCTCTTATTTTATTCTAAAAATAAAAAGGGAAAAAATCTCGGGATTCGGCAAACTTTTTCAGATGCAGGCAAAACCGTTGCTGATTTTTTCGGTGTGGAAAATGATCTAAAAGGAAAAAGCTTTTTAAATGAATAAAGATAACAGCATATTATTAAAATCAATCCCAGTTGATCTTGAGAAAGAAGAAAATTTTGAACAACTCGTCCGGGAATTGAAATCACTTAAAAATAAAGGATATAGGAAGACGGAAGTTTTAGTTTACAAAGATGTAATTGAAGAAGTAAGGCAGCAGGGAATTGATGAAGAAGTCTTCAACAGAATTAAAGAAAAACAGGATCTTCCGGCTTATGTTATTCTGGATTTTTTGAGTTGTGAGGGAACAGTTGAGGAAGATGATTTTAAATTAAGAGCAATCGATGCACAAAAATTTTCCTGAGAAAGTTTTTTTGGAAACTGATATTATTGTTGAATACCTGACTGAGAAGGGAAAAGGGGGCTCGATTCTACCGGATTTAATGCAAAACAGCATTTGTTTCACAAGTGTGATCAATGCTTCCGAGCTTTTTTATGCCGCCAAAAATGACCTACAAAAAGATTCAGTTAGAAAAGTATTAACAGGCTTAAAAGTTCTCGGAATGCATTCAAGATATTCGCTGTTAATTAATAATTATTCAACACTTGTAAATACGGTACGAGATGCATTAATTTGTGTACTCGCAGAATATAATAAGTTACCTATTATTACTTATAACGTTGATAAATTTGTTAAAACGAAATTAACTCTTTTGGATCCAAAACAATTCAGAGGTAAAAGTGTTTCTCGGTAAAGTTATCGGAACAGTTTGGTCTACAAAAAAAGATGAAAAACTTGTCGGTGCAAAATTCCTTATTGTAAGAAAGCTCGATCTGGATTTAAACGAAAAAAGTGATTTTGTAGTAGCTGTTGATAGTGTTGGTGCCGGTGAAGGAGAAATAGTTCTGGTTGCTACAGGGAGTTCATCGAGACAAACACATCTTACCCAGGATAAACCTGTTGATGCGGTTATAATGGCAATAGTAGATAAACTTGATATTTCTGTTAAAGAATTGCTGGAAGAATAATCCGGCTTGTAAATTTTACCGTTTTTTGTAAAATCAAATTTCTTGTTGTTTTAATTATTGTTTTTGCATTCCATACAACAATGAAATTAAAACTTTTAAAATAAAAACTGTTATGGAATAAGACTTGTTCCTTGGTAAAGTTATAGGCAATGTTTGGGCAACAAAAAAGTATCCGCCTCTTCAGAATATGAAGCTAATGTTTGTTCAGCCGATAAATGCAGAATTAAAAGCTGTTGATGAACCAATTGTTGCCGTTGATACTGTGGGAGCTGGTCCGGGAGAAATTATCTATTATATTACTGCTTCAGAAGCAGTCATCCCGCTGCCCGTAGATATGGCACCGGTAGATGCTTCTATAGTAGGAATTGTAGATTCTATCCATACTGAAAAATAACAGCAGGTTTAGTTCGTGAAGATCACAAAACAATTTACAAACCGGGAAAGCCAGTCCTTAGAT
>Ga0315556_1002558_pt1 | contig 10294 bp, 8 predicted proteins | sample SalMarSW160310MG_FD_202112 | JGI IMG/M metagenome (GOLD analysis project Ga0315556, IMG submission 202112) | Salt marsh sediment microbial communities from the Plum Island Ecosystem LTER, Massachusetts, United States - Salt Marsh Sediment SW1603-10 ... | reverse complement strand
AGGTTGCTTGAGGTGCACGGTGACGTGCATCCCAGAGGAATGGCTGTCCACGACAGAACCCGGCTTACCGGCCGACTCCCTTCTGATTCAGCCATGGAAGCACACGGGAAAAGTCGTCTCTACCAGCGATGCCCTACCAAGGGATGGTGAAAAATAAAGATTGAATACTTGAAATCCCTGTTCCGGGAAAGTGCGTCTTGATTGCCCGTGCCCCCGGCGTTTTGATGGATATTTTTCCGTGTTATTCCGTGTGCTTCCCCAGCTAATCCGGCTGTGCCGGTGGGGATATCCCGCATGGAAACCGGCCGGTAAACAAAGTATATTGAGGCGGTTCCGTTATCTTTCTGAAGTCGGATGACACGCAAACTTTATATCAAGACACACGGTTGCCAGATGAACGAGTACGATTCCTCCCGGATGGCGGATGTGCTCGCGGACTCGCATCGGCTCGAGGTTGTTCAGGATCCTGCCCTGGCGGATGTCCTGCTGCTCAATACCTGCTCCATACGCGAGAAGGCCCAGGAAAAGGTCTTCTCGGAACTCGGTCGCTGGAAGGAACTGAAGGACCGCAACCCATCCCTGGTGATCGGCGTGGGAGGCTGCGTGGCCAGCCAGGAAGGCGAGGCCATCCGTGACCGCGCGCCCTATGTCGACCTGGTGTTCGGGCCGCAGACACTGCACCGTCTGCCGCAGATGCTGGATGAAGCGCGGCGCGCACGCCGGCCGGTCATCGACGTGAGCTTTCCCGAGATCGAGAAGTTCGACTGCCTGCCGGCGCCGCGTGCCGACGGTCCGACGGCCTTCGTTTCCGTTATGGAGGGCTGCAGCAAGTACTGCAGCTTCTGCGTCGTGCCCTACACTCGCGGCGAGGAGGTCAGCCGGCCTTTCGATGACGTCATCGACGAGTGCGTATCGCTTGCCGTACAGGGGGTGCGCGAAATCACCCTGCTGGGGCAGAACGTCAATGCCTATCGCGGGGCGATGCACGACGGCGAGATTGCCGACCTGGCGCTGCTGATCACCTGTCTCGCAGCCATCGACGGTATCGAGCGCATCCGCTATACCACCTCGCATCCGCTGCAGATGAGCGATAGCCTGATTCAGGCCTATGCCGAGGTGCCGGAGCTGGTCGGGCACCTGCATCTTCCGGTGCAGAGCGGCTCGGACCGCGTGCTGGCGATGATGAAGCGCAACCATACCGCACTGGAATACCGCTCGATCATCCGCCGCCTGCGCGAGGCGCGGCCTGGCATCAGCCTGTCGTCGGATTTTATCGTCGGATTTCCCGGCGAAACCGATGCGGATTTTGAGCAGACCATGGCGCTGATCGAGGCGGTCGGCTTCGATCATTCCTTCAGTTTCATCTACAGCCGCCGTCCCGGCACGCCGGCCGCCGATTTGCCGGATGACGTGCCGATGGCGGTCAAGCGGGAACGGCTGGCACGGCTGCAGGCACGCATCGGCGAGCTGGCGGCCGGGATCAGCCGCAGCATGATCGGCCGCGTTGAACGTGTCCTCGTGGAGCATCCCTCGCGCAAGCGCACCGACCAGCTGTGCGGGCGCACGGAGAACAACCGCGTCGTCAATTTCGACGGCGATCCCGGGCTGATCGGCCGCTTCGTCGATGTGCGCATTACCGAGGCCCTGCCGAATTCGCTGCGCGGTGTGGTCATGGCGAGAGAAGAGCTGGCGCACCGCGTCGGTGAGGCCGCCGCCGCCGGTGCCTGAGACCGTTTTGGATCCCTCCATCCATTCCATCGACATGGCGGTCGAGCCTGCGGACAATGAGCGTCTGGCCGAGTTGTGCGGTCAGTTCGACCAGCATCTGCACCAGCTCGAACAACGACTCGGCGTGGAGATCAACAACCGCGGCCACCAGTTCCGCATCATCGGCGACGCCGGCTCGGTGCAGCGCGCGGGCAGTATCATCGAAGGCCTGTATGCGGAAACCGCGAAGGGCGCGTTGACGCCCGAGAAGATTCATCTCTACGTGCAGGAGCTGGAGGCCGTCGCGGAAAATCCCGACAGGGCCGGGGATGATCACGGCATCGTGATCCGCACTCCGCATTCCTTCATCACCCCGCGCGGCGTGAACCAACGCCATTACCTGCAGAATATTCTGAAGCACGATCTGAATTTCGGCATCGGGCCTGCGGGTACCGGCAAGACCTATCTGGCGGTCGCCTGCGCCGTGCAGGCGCTGGAGCAGGAAAAGGTCAGCCGGCTGGTGCTGGTGCGACCGGCCGTGGAGGCGGGCGAACGGCTGGGGTTCCTGCCCGGTGATATGGTGCAGAAGGTGGATCCCTATCTAAGGCCGCTCTATGACGCGCTCTATGAAATGTTCGGCCTCGACCGGGTGGCCAAACTGATCGAGCGCAATGTCATCGAGGTGGCGCCGCTCGCCTTTATGCGCGGGCGCAGCCTGAACGACTCGTTCATCATTCTCGACGAGGCGCAGAACACCACAGTCGAACAGATGAAGATGTTTCTGACCCGTATCGGATTCGGCTCGACGGCCGTGGTGACGGGCGACATCACCCAGGTCGATCTGCCCAAGCAAACCCGGTCCGGTCTGCGCCAGGTCATCGATGTGCTGCGGCAGCAGGGCGGTATCAGTTTCACTTTTTTCGCGGCGCATGACGTGGTGAGGCATCCACTGGTGCAGCGGATCATTTCGGCGTACGAGGCTTATGACAGGACAAATACCGGAAAACCCTGAGACAGACACTGACGCCGAGGCACCGGCCATCGAGGTCCAGTATGCCGTTGCCGGCGAGTCGTTGCCGTCGCCCGATGCCATCCGGAACTGGGTCTCCCATGCCCTGCAGGGTGGGGAGGATAACGTGGAACTGGTGGTGCGACTCGTTGATGAGGCGGAGATGACGGCGCTCAACCAGCGTTATCGCGGCAAGTCGGGCGTGACCAATGTCCTGTCGTTTCCCTACGAACCCATGCCGGGCGTCTCTTCCGGTCTGCTCGGCGATATCGTGGTGTGCGCGCCGGTGGTGGCGGAGGAAGCGGTCAGGCAGGGCAAGCCCCTGGATGCGCACTGGGCGCACCTGGTGATACACGGTGTGCTTCATCTGCAGGGTTATGATCATCACCATGACCCGGATGCCTACCGCATGGAGACGATGGAGACGCAATTGCTGGCGGAACTGGGATTTGCCGATCCCTATAATTGAAGTACGGCGTCAGGAACTTGCCTGACCCCTTCGCGTAGAATTCATATTGAAAACAAACGTAACCTGATGATTAAAAATGAGTAAAGTGCATCCAATCAGTGCCCAGCCGATGCACGACCTGGTGTCGCGGCTGAAACGCTCCCTGCTGCGGGCGCCCGAGAACGCTGAACAGCTGGTTGAACTGCTGCGCATCGCGCAGGAGAAGAACCTGTTCGACCCCGATGCGCTGGCGATGATCGAGGGCGTGCTCCAGGTCGATGACATGCGGGTGCGCGATATCATGATTCCCCGTTCCCAGGTGGACATGCTGGAACGCGACGCCAACCCGCAGCAACTGCTGCACATCATCGTCGAGACCGGGCATTCGCGCTACCCGGTCATCGGCGACAGCCGCGACGAGGTGGTGGGCATTCTGCTGGCGAAGGATCTGCTGGTGTATGCGATAGAGCGCAGCGAGCAGCGCTTCAATGTACGTGAACTGCTGCGCCCCGCGGTGTTTGTCCCGGAAAGCAAGCGGCTCAATGTATTGCTGAAGGATTTTCGTTCCAATCGCAATCACATGGCTGTCGTCGTGGACGAATACGGCGGCGTTGCCGGCATCGTCACCATCGAGGATGTGCTGGAGCAGATTGTGGGCGATATCGAGGACGAACACGACGTTGAAGAAGAGGGCACGATACGCAAGCACAGCGCGGTGCATTACACCATCAAGGCGCTGACGCCAATCGAGGATTTCAACGAGTATTTCGGTACCGCCTATTCGGATGAGGAATTCGATACCATCGGCGGCTTCGTGGTGCATCGTTTCGGCCACCTTCCGCGGCGCGGCGAGCGCATCGTCATCGACAATTATCTCTTCAAGATCCTGCGCGCCGACAATCGCCGCGTGCACATGCTGCAGCTCACCGTATTGCCCAAGGCCACCAAAGACGCTGGTGCCGGAATCGGCGCCGATACCGTCACAGGCAACGGGGGAAGCGCCGCTTCGTGATTAGGTTGTCTGCCCGCTACGGCGGGATCACCGTTCTGCTGGCCGGCGCACTGTGCGTGACGGCCTTCGCTCCGCTGGGCTGGTACCCGGTCGCCTACCTGTCGCTCGCCGTTCTGTTCAACCAGTGGCTGGAAGATACCCCTCGCCAGGCGTTGAGCCACGGCGCCCTGTATGGCCTGGGATATTTCGGGGCGGGTGTTTCCTGGGTCTATGTCAGCGTGCACACGTACGGGCACGTGACGCCGCTGCCCGCCGCGCTGGTGACGGCAGCGCTGGTCATCTATCTGGCGCTTTTTCCTGCCCTGCTGGGCTATTGCCTGAAACGCTGGCTGCCGGCTTCGGCCCCGTTGTGGCTGCTGGTCGCGTTTGCCGCCGGCTGGATCTTCTTTGAATGGTTGCGCGGCTGGCTGTTTACAGGCTTTCCCTGGTTGACCTTGGGAAGCAGCCAGATCGACGCTGCGTTGGCCGGTTATGCGCCGCTCCTCGGCGTCTATGGCGTCGGTTTGGCCGCGACGCTCACGGCCGCGATGCTGGTCGCCCTGCTGCGCCGGCGGATGCGACTGCCGGCAGTGCTTGTCCTGAGCGTGATCTGGGCGGGCGGCATCCTGCTTGATCACGTCGAATGGACCAGCGTACGTGGTGCGCCGCTGAAGGTGGCGCTGGTGCAGGGCAACATTGCGCAGGAAACCAAATGGGCTCCGGATAACTTCAAGCATACCCTCACACGCTACATGACGCGCACCTTCGATCTGGCGCCGACGGATCTGGTGGTGTGGCCCGAGACCGCCATCCCGGCGTTTTATGACCAGATGCAGGACAGCTTCATTCCGCAGCTCGATGAGGAGCTGCGTAAAACACATACGGTCCTGCTGACCGGGATCCCGGTGCTGGAGAAGACGAACTGGCGTTACTATAACAGCGTCGTATCCCTCGGCGAGGAACATCGCTTCTACTACAAACAGCACCTGGTGCCATTCGGGGAATACCTGCCGCTGCGCGGGATCCTGGGCGACAGTCTGGACGCCCTGGCGGTGCCGAATGCGGATTTTTCCAGCGGCGAGGCCAATCAGCCCCTGCTGGTTGCCGACGGTTACCCGATTGCCACCTCGATCTGTTTCGAGGTGGCGTTCGCCGAAGAGATCCGCCGCGACATGCCTGAGGCCGCCTTACTGGTCAACGTGAGCAATGACGGCTGGTTCGGCAATTCGCTGGCACCGCACCAGCACCTGGAAATGGCGCGCCTGCGGGCCAGGGAAACCGGTCGGCCCATGCTGCGCGCCACCAACACGGGCATATCGGCGATCATCGATCACACCGGACGTATCATTGCCCGCAGCCCGCAGTTCGAGGAGACGGTGGTTACCGGAACCATCACGCCGCGCCAGGGGGCGACACCCTATGTGCTGCTGGGCAATACGCCCGTCGTGATTCTCACCGTACTGTGCCTGCTGATGGTGGGGTTGGCCCGTCGTACCGAAGTACCTCATTGACAAGACCGTGGTGCGATCGCAGCCGGTTCAGACCTCGTCCGTGACGGACTTGCGGCGAAATACCGTGTGTCCGCAGTTCGGGCACTCGGGGATGTAACCGGTGGCATGGAAGCGGATGACGGCGCCGCAGGACGCGCATTCCAGCGTGCCGGGACCGGTGACCTCGCCGGCGTTGTAGGGCGGACCTTCCCTGAGGTCGCGTTCGAACTGCAGCATGTCGAGGCGGGTATGGTCGGCAACCTTTAACAGGCTCTCCAGCAGGCGGTCCTCGATGAGCCCGATATCGAAGCGCAGCCAGTCACCCAGTTCATGGCCGCTCTCAGCCATATGCTTGCCGGCATCCTCGAGGTCCCGTTCCAGAAAGTAGGCGACCCGTTCGGCCTCGTCCCGAGTCAGTTCCCCCAGCTCGACGGCCGTGTCACGGGCACTGGCGATATGGTGCTTGATGGCGGGGAGCGTGCTCTCTTCGGCTTCCTCGATCGCGGTTTTGACCCGCACCATCATGTCATCGTAGGCCCGCAGCCATTTCTCGCGGGTGGACTTCTCGTCGGTCATTGCGCATGCCTCGTCTTGTGTCGTAGTGACAAGTGTGGACCAAAGCGGTGTCGGTGTGTAGTTCGCCGGGCGCATTCCCGGCAGAGCCCGCGCGGAGTTGTCCGACCGGAAATACGATCACCGCCGCATCGTGTACCCCTGCACCAGGGTGCCGGGGTGGCAGGGTACGTGGCCGTGTTTGCCGGTTGTGAGTGCTATCCCCGCTACGGTATTCTTCCGCCTCCACCGAGGCCTTGCCAATTCAAATCAGTATGGAAACCACCTACGCGCCTGACCGTATCGAAACCGAGGCCCGGCAGTATTGGGAATCGCACGGGACCTTCCGGGTCACCGAGGATCCGGGAAAGCAAAAATATTACTGTCTCTCCATGTTTCCCTACCCCAGCGGGCGGCTGCACATGGGGCATGTGCGCAACTACACCATTGGCGACGTGATCGCCCGCTACCAGCGCATGCAGGGCCGTAATGTACTGCAGCCCATGGGCTGGGATGCTTTCGGCCTGCCGGCCGAGAACGCCGCTATCCAGAACCGGGTACCGCCGGCCCGGTGGACGCGGGAAAACATCGACTACATGCGCAGCCAGCTCAAGCAACTCGGCTTCGGCTATGACTGGGAGCGCGAACTCGCAACCTGCGACCCTGAATACTACCGCTGGGAACAGTGGTTCTTCACCCGCCTGTTCGAGAAAGGCCTGGTCTACAAAAAGACCGCCGTGGTGAACTGGGATCCCGTTGACCAGACCGTGCTGGCCAACGAGCAGGTCATCGATGGAAGGGGCTGGCGTTCCGGGGCGCCGGTGGAGCGGCGCGAAATCCCGCAGTGGTTTCTGAAGATCACCGACTACGCCGAGGAACTGCTTGCCGGTCTGGATACCCTTCACGGCTGGCCGGAGCAGGTGCGCACCATGCAGCGCAACTGGATCGGCCGATCCGAAGGCATCGAGATGCAGTTCGGCCTCGCCGGGCGCAGTGGAACCCTGCCGATCTACACCACCCGCCCGGACACCGTGATGGGCGTGACCTTCGTGGCGGTCGCACCCGAGCACCCGCTTGCCCACGAGGCGGCGGCGGATAACCCCGCCCTGAGGGAGTTCATCGAGTCGTGTCGCAATACCCGCGTCGCCGAGGCGGATATGGCCACCCTGGAAAAACGCGGCGTCGATACCGGCCTCGAGGCGCTGCACCCGATCAGCGGCGAGCCGGTGCCAATCTGGGCGGCCAATTTCGTGCTGATGGAATACGGCCATGGCGCGGTCATGGCGGTGCCGGCTCATGACCAGCGCGACTATGAATTCGCCCGCAAGAACGGCATCCCCATCCGCCAGGTCATCCACCCCGCCGGCGATGCGCCGGCGGCGGACTTAGAGCACGCGGCTTTCGTCGAGAAGGGCGTCCTCGCGGATTCCGGTGAATTCAGCGGCCTGACCTCCGATGCAGCGTTCGCGGCCATCGCCGACTGGCTGGAGCGGGCGGGGAAGGGCCGGCGCCAGGTGAATTACCGCCTGCGCGACTGGGGCGTATCACGCCAGCGCTATTGGGGCTGCCCGATACCGATTATCCATTGCGATGGCTGCGGCGACGTGCCGGTGCCGGCTGCCGACCTGCCGGTCACGCTGCCGACCGAGGTCGAGATCGACGCCTCGGGCTCACCGCTCAAAAAAATGGCCGCCTTCATCGAGACGACCTGCCCGCGCTGCGGCGGCAAGGCGGAGCGGGAGACCGATACCTTCGATACCTTCTTCGAATCGTCCTGGTATTTTGCCCGCTATGCCTGCGCCGACCAGCGCGAGGCGATGCTGGACGAACGGGTCGACTACTGGATGCCGGTGGATCAGTACATCGGCGGCATCGAGCATGCGGTGCTGCACCTGCTTTACGCGCGCTTCTTCAACCGGATGCTGCGCGACGAGGGGCTGCTCCACACGGACGAGCCGTTCACCTGCCTGCTGACCCAGGGCATGGTGCTGAAGGACGGCGCCAAGATGTCCAAGTCCAAGGGCAATACGGTCGATCCGCAGGGCCTGATCGACCGCTACGGCGCCGATACCGTGCGCCTGTTCACCATGTTCGCCGCGCCGCCGGAACAGTCGCTGGAATGGTCGGACTCCGGCGTGGAAGGCGCCTCACGCTTCCTCAAACGCCTGTGGAAACAGGTGCACGAGCATGTCAGCGCCGGTTCGTGCGGGCCGCTGGAGCCGTCCGCGCTGGATGCGGCGCAGAAGGCGCGCCGCCGCGCCGTGCATGCTACCATCGCCAAGGTGGGCGACGACATCGGCCGCCGCTTCACCTTCAATACGGCGATCGCCGCCTGCATGGAACTGCTGAACGAGCTGGGCCGCGGCGGCGATGACTCGGCGCAGGGCAGGGCAGTGATGCAGGAAGCCCTGGAGGCCGTGGTGCTGATGCTCTCACCGATCGTGCCGCACATCACCCACACGCTGTGGCATGCCCTGGGACATGCCGAGGCCGTGGTTGAATGTCGTTGGCCGGTATGTGACCGTGACGCCCTGGTGCAGGAGGAGCTCACGCTGGTGGTTCAGGTCAACGGCAAGGTGCGCGGCAAGGTCAGCGTACCGGCGGACGCGGGGCAGGATGCGATTGAATCCCGGGTACTGGAGGAGGCGAATGTGCGCAAGCACCTGCAGGGCAAGCCGGTTAGAAAGATCATCGTGGTGCCGGGAAAACTCGTGAATGTGGTCGCCTGAGATGAGGTCCCGCACATCATCGATCGCAGCAGCAGGGAGGTACCTGTGCGTTGCAGTCGTCGCGCTGCTGCTCGTCGCCTGCGGCTTTCACCTGCGTGGCTCGGCGCCGCTCCCGGCGGAAATGTCGGTTACCTATATCCACGGCACGACTGAATTCGATACGCTGTATGATGATTTCCGTACGGCGCTGGAAAGTCGCGGCGCCCGCGTGACACAGGACCGCAGCAAGGCCACCGCCGTCCTGAACATCCTGGAGACCAACTCCAGCAAGGATGTGCTGACGGTGGATCTCAGCGGCAAGGTGCTGGAATACCGTGTCCGCCAGAACATTCACTTCGAGGTTGCCGCCGCGGATGGCCACATGCTGGTCGATCAACAATCCGTCACGATGAGTCGGGACCTCAAGTTCAACCGTAATGACGTGCTCGGCAAGGAGCGCGAGACCGAATTGATCCGCAAGGAACTGCAGCGCGATGTTGTCAACCTGGCGATGCTGCGCATCACGGCGGCCAGCAGACACTAGCCGGCATGCAGATCCAGCCCGATCAACTGGAGTCCCGCCTGCGCGGAGGGCTCGCCCCGGTCTATTTCATCAGCGGGGATGAACCCCTGCGCGTGATGGAAGCCGCGGATGCCGTGCGGACTCGGGCACGCGCCGCGGGTTTCGATGAGCGGGAAGTGCTCTCGGTCAACGCCGGTTTCGACTGGAACAGCCTGGCGGCGGCGGCCGGCAACCTGTCATTGTTCGCCTCACGCCGCGTGATCGACCTGCGCCTGCCGGGCGGCAAGCCGGGTGATGCGGGGGCGAAGGCATTGCGCGCCTATGCCGAGGCGCCGCCCGAGGATACGCTGCTGCTGATCACGGCCGGCAAGCTCGAACCATCGGCGCGCAAGAGCCGCTGGGTGGAAGCGCTGGATAAGGCCGGTGCGGTGGTATTCGTCTGGCCACTGGACAGCCGTCAATTGCCTGCCTGGGTACGCACGCGCATGCAACGGCGCGGTCTGGAGGCCACACCGGAGGCCGCCGCCCTGCTGGCGGAACGGGTGGAAGGCAATCTGCTCGCCTGCGTGCAGGAAATCGAGAAGCTGTACCTGCTACAGGGTGCGGGGCGGGTTGATGTGCGGGATATCGCCAGCGCGGTTGCCGACAGCGCCCGCTTCGACGTCTATGATCTCGTCGACACGGCACTGACGGGTGATGGCGTGCGCAGCGTGCGCATCCTGAGCGGGCTGCAGGGCGAGGGCGTGGCGCCCGCGGTGGTTCTGTGGGCGCTGGCGCGGGATCTGCGGCAGCTCGCGGCCATGGCGCAGCTGCTGGCCGGCGGGCAGCCGCTGGCGTCGGTGCTCTCCCGCTTTCGGGTCTGGCAA
>Ga0315556_1002557_pt1 | contig 10299 bp, 9 predicted proteins | sample SalMarSW160310MG_FD_202112 | JGI IMG/M metagenome (GOLD analysis project Ga0315556, IMG submission 202112) | Salt marsh sediment microbial communities from the Plum Island Ecosystem LTER, Massachusetts, United States - Salt Marsh Sediment SW1603-10 ... | reverse complement strand
ACTAAAACGGGGGTCGCAAAAAGTATGGAAAAAGCTCTCGCAGGTGCAACGCTCGAACAGAAAAGAGGAGCAAGCGGTAAATGGGTGGCACATTGGAAAATGGTTCACATAATCAGGCCGGTATGGGAAAAAGCAGGCAAAGATAACCAAATGGGGAGGAAGTTTCCTTCACTTACTTATACAAAGGAAGATGGGTTTGCCCTCACACTTCTTGAAAAAGCGCCCCGTTCAATTCAGGGAGCCCGCAATCTTCTGAGCGTTGCATTGCAGTATGGAAATGCCTTTTTGCAGGGCTTTCAGTCAGCAGCACTTAAACCGGCAGATTTTTTTACAGATTTTGATATTCTATACTTGATGGAAGATATGGCAACGGGTGAAATTAGGCTCAGCATTCTTTGGGAATGGATTCATAAAAAGGCACAAATAAATGAAGTTGATGACGAAACAGGTATAAGACAGGGTGATGTCTTTTCTATAGAAATTTTCAAAAAACTCTTTGAAGAAGAATATAATAAACTACTCGCGGCTGATGACAAAGATGTGTTTGACAGTTCAAAAAATACAACTTTGCCGATAGCTGCCAAAATAGTGGAGAAATACGTCCTGAGTAAAAGTAAATTTCCCTGGTATATTGATCTGCTAAATATCAATATTGATAATTATAACCTGGATAAAGCTAATGAGAGGATACAGCAGTTTGTATCAGCTTACGAGAAAGATGGAACACGGATAACTGAGAATCTTGATTTTTAATAATAATAAAATCTGATCTTCAAAGGAGGGTTGTATGAATAAATTTGAAATTGATTTACTTGAAACCAGGGAATGGTTCTTAAGCGCTCGTTTCAAAAATATAAAACGTCTTTACTCTCCCGGTCAGATTGTAGCTCAGAGAGGTACAATCAAAAATGATTATACAATTGCAAGGGAAGCTTCCGAAAATTTTTTCAAAAAGTTGAGAGCACTATTTTCAAAAAAACAACAAATTACTACTTTTGGTCCCTATTCTACCGGGCAGGCAGTTTCTATGAAACGGAAAGGAATAGAATTTATTTATTTGGGAGGTTGGGCAACATCGGCAAAAGGCTCTGTAAATGAAGATCCCGGACCCGATCTTGCAAGTTATCCTCTGAGCCAGGTACCAAATGAAGCTACAGGAATTGTGAGAGCATTGTTGACTGCAGATAAAAATCAGCAATTTGCAAGACTGAAAATGTCGGAAGATGAACTTAAAGAAAACCTGCCAGTGGATTTTAGTCCTTATATCATTGCTGATGCAGATACCGGACACGGTGGAGAGGCTCACGTAAGAAACCTGATAAAAAGATTTGTTGAAGTAGGTGTACCGGGTTATCATATTGAGGACCAAAAACCGGGGACAAAAAAATGTGGTCATCAGGGAGGAAAAGTATTAGTATCTCAGGATGAACAGATTAAAAGATTAAATGCTGCTCGGTTCCAGTTGGATGTCATGAAGGTGCCTGGAATAATAGTCGCTAGAACAGATGCTGAATCTGCAAGTTTGCTCGATAGAAAAAGCGATGAACGTGATCAACCATTTATTTTGGGAACAACAAATCAAAATCTGCCCGGATATAAAATCTCTTATTTATCTGTGTTAAAGAGATTTTATGATAGTGGTATAGAAGAAATAAACGGGCATTTATTATATGATCTGTCTGAGGCTGCTTACAAGGAATCATTTGCCTGGCTGAAAAAAACAAAACTACTATCTGAAATTGATAAATTAATTCTGGAATATAAAGAAGCTAAAAAAATAAATATTGATCCTACTCTGAATAAAGTAATAAATCTATTTCACCAATTATGGGAAAAAGAAGGGAACCTTCAAACTTATGCTCAGGCTGTGGCCTCAAAAATGCAATTCCACATTGAGGAAGGAATTAAGTTTGATTTATCTATTGAAGAATGGCTGAACTTTGCAAATCACGCTTCTTTTGAAGAAGCTGCTGAAAAAACCAAATCGATGGGAATTAATGTAAACTGGAATTGTGAATTACCGAAAACCCCGGAAGGCTATTACCAGATTCAGGGAGGAATAGATTACGCGATAGCAAGATCATTGGCAGTAGCTCCCTTTTCAGATATTCTTTGGATGGAAACTAAAACTGCTAATTTAGCAGATGCTAAAATGTTTGCCGACGCAATTCATAATGTTTATCCGGAAAAGATGCTGGCATATAATCTCTCTCCATCATTTAACTGGGATACTACCGGTATGAATGATAACGAAATGCAAAATTTCCCTAAAGAGCTGGGCAAACTTGGTTATGTCTTTAATTTTATAACTTATGGCGGTCATCAGATTGACGGGCTGGCTGCCGAGGATTTTTCAACTTCCTTGTTAAACGATGGTATGCTGGCGCTTGCACGACTACAAAGAAAATTCAGATTATTAAATTCTCCTTATAGAACACCACAGACATTGGTTGGGGGCCCTCGTTCCGATGATGCTCTTACCGCAACGTCAGGCCGCACTGCAACAACAAAAGCTATGGGAAAAGGTTCAACACAAACGCAACACCTGGTAGAAACTGAAGTTCCAACAAAAATTCTAGAAAGCTGGCTTGGTGAATGGGCAAAGCAATACAAAATAAATGATAAATTGTTCGTAATGTTGCGTCCCCACACAGCAGGTTCAGAATTATTAGAAATTAATGTAGTTAATGAAAATAGAGATACGGTTGCCAGCATAATTTTCGCTACTATAAAAGATAGAAGACAAAAAAGCATTATTTCTATTAGAGATCAGATTAATCATAAAATGCAGTTTCGCAAAAAGAGACTAATGACATTGATACACCTTTTCCTTATTCATAGGTATAAAGCGGTCTCAATTCATTATGTTACCCCTACGGATGACAATAAAATACAAGCTTCCAGGATGAAAGAATCAGGTATTTATGAGGAAGTCAATACGGAAATTGGTGATATAATAGTTGCTACAGTAAACACAAAACTTATTAATAATTTGATTGACCCTGCTAAAACGAATTTAATAAATCTGATATCAAAGAGTTAGACAAAGAGTCTAAAGAATTGCGTAAATATGAAAATTATTATGTTGGGTATTAATAAATAAAAATTTAAGTCCATAACTCCGAATATAAACACTAACGGCTATACGCTATAAAACTGTACGCTGTTTGTGAACCCTGAACTCATCTAATCATTCCTAGGTACATTCCCCCTAAATAGGGAACCAGCCAGACCAGCCACACAAAGAGGCTGAAGCGGTGGAAATTATTTTTCAATTTTTCGTCGTTTCTAAATATTACGCGCGTAGCCCACGCCGCGTGGAAGAGCATTAGCCAGATAGCGATTTGCCCGGTGAGTGTGTGCGGTTCCAGTATGTTGAAAGGTTTGTCGGAAATATAGTGCATTGCCAGTGTGCCGGAAACATCGAAAGCAAATCCTATCCAGAAGGCAATCACGTGCCAAGGTTTGAGGTAGTGTGCTATCTTCTCGGACCAGACGCCCAGCGAATAAAATACAAGTGCGAGAGTAATGAGTACCGTTGAGACGATTATCGGTGTGGACATAATTTCCCCGTGTTTGAAGTATTAATATAATTAATATTCGGCGTATTTATCCGCCTAAGGGTGACTGAACTTAAAACCCAAAAACTTCCGCCGCGAATGAAATTTCATTTTGTGGCTTTGTTGTTTAAACCAGCTTCCTCATTATAATATCCTTTATTTAGCTGGTGATTCATTGCTTAAAATATCCTAAATTTAAGCGGCAACTATAAGGGGAATAGTCATGAAAAAATTCATTTCTTTACTCCTCGTTATTTCGCTTCTGGCCGGCTGGACCGGTTGTTACAGCATGTACCCTGTTTCAAAAAAAGAATTTAAGGAGAACAATGGTGACAGCGGCGCGGAAGTCATCACAAAAGGGGAACAGGAATACAGGTATGAAAGATGGAACTATTATATTAAGTCGGACACATTGTTCGGTGAGGGAATTAAAATTGAGCATGATAATGAATATCCTTATTCTAATCCGATTGTCCTGGACAGTATTGCGGTCTATAATATTGCAAAAATGAGCGGCGGAAAAACAGTACTGTTTTCAGTAGCCGCAATCGCTGGTTTTGCAGTTTTGTTTGCTGCTATAGTGTTAATTAGTATCAGCGGCGGTGAGCATTAGAAACATCCCAATACAATAAGGTATTTCCTTTATTGTACTTTTAACCGAATTATAATATTCACTTCAACCGCCTTGTTTATAATTTTATTTACTGTATAATATTTCATCAAATATTATTAAATTGGTTGGGGTCAATTTTGAGATAAGTATGTATTTACGGGGGAGTGATGAATATCTCTTTTGGCTGTATAGTACAAAATATTCTTTCTTTTTTTAGAGGCAGTTATGCTTTTATAAAGGGAATTCAATTTAGTACTTTCAGCGGAATTCCTGCAAAATTATCCTTTTCCAATTCTGATTCTTCAATTAAACAAATAATTCCCGTACAAATTCCTGGGGATAGAATATTATTCATTTACAAATCTGCATACATCAATTGCACTAAATTCAAACCAAGCGAGTTTTAACTATGAAGATCAAATTTCTTATATCCGCACTGATTTTATTAACCGGGCTTACTCTAGGACAAACTCAAAAATATTACATTGGAACTGGTCAGGGAGTAAATTATGCCAATCCGGGATTTTCCTGTTCGTCCTGTCACGCATCGGGAGGAATTGCTTCTCCAAAGTTCAACGAATGGAAAAAAACTAATCACTCAATTGCTACAGATTCCGGTTACGCACAATCGACTCATTTCGGATATTCCTGTTTAAGATGTCACGCTACAGGCTGGGATACTTCAAAAGATAATTTTGGTGCGGATGAATATGTTGTTCGGGACAGTACCTTAACTCCAGATTTCAAACCAACCGATCAGGTAAAATGGGATGATGTTAAAAATGTAGGGTGCGAAGCTTGTCACGGAGCTATGGGGGACAGCACAGGATATTTATCAGACGATCACTGGAATTTTAAAACAAAAAATATCCCGGACTATTCAGCTGAAACCTGCGGAGTATGTCACCAGGGCAGCCACTACGGGTATTACGAGGAATGGGCAATTTCCGGCCACGCAAAATCTCTGACAATTCTAAATGGAAATATCGCCCTTTTTCCAGGTTGCGTAAGGTGTCACGTTGGTCAAAATGCTGCGGCATATATAAACGGCACGTACTTTACCGGTCCGGACAAAGGTAAACCTTACGAGGATAAAATAATTGTAGATAAAAATGATCCGACCATTCAGCCTATCACCTGTGTAGTTTGCCACGATCCTCACAGTGCATCAAATGGAAAGTCGCAGTTAAGAATTGCTTCAACCCAGGCAGCAGTGGTTTGCGATAAATGTCATAATAATAGTTCGGTATTCGGTAATGTTGAATCTCCACACAGGGGTGTTTCGGAATGTCTATCGGGTACCGAAGATTTCGGCGCAAGGTTTTCGTCTGCACAGTTAAACTCTGTTGGACTCGATACAATTTATCAGAATTCCGCACACACATTCGCTGCATTAAAAAGATGTATAGATTGTCACGTAAATCCGGACGGAAAAGATGAATTCGGAAATGCGGCTCACGGACATTCATTTAAAGCAAGAACAGAAGCCTGCGCAAAATGTCACCTTGATTATTATTCTGTAGTAGACACTTCAAATCACGCAAAAATGTTTGACTACAGGAGAACACAAACAATTACAGACAGCCTGATAACCGTTCTTGAAGGCGAACTGGCAAAAGCTACTACTGCTGATAAAGGGACCGATATTTATAAGAAGGCATATGAAAACTTACTGGCAGCAAAAGGCGAGAGCAGTAAAGGAATACACAATACCAAGCTGACTCAAAAATTGCTGGTAGCTTCAATCGCTTTGTTTGAGCCGGGAGTTACTGACCTGAAAATTGAAAATAACAGCCTGCCTTCTACTTATAGTTTGAGTCAGAATTATCCGAATCCTTTCAACCCGCAGACTGAAATAAAATTCGCTTTGCCTCAGCCGGGCAACGTAAGGCTGGTAATTTATGATTCTATCGGTAGAGAAGTTGCCGTGCTTGTAAACCAGAATCTTAACGCGGGGACCTATAGGTATTCCTGGAACGCATCAGGATTTTCATCTGGGATTTATTTTTATAGAATTATCGCGAAGGATTTCACGATGGTTAAGAAGATGATTTACATGAAATAATTCAGCCGCAAAAGCCCACTTTTAAGTGGGCTTTTTTTTTATCTATTTTGCCTGACGGCAATTTTATTTTTCCCCCACCTTTCCCCCAAAAAAAGTTAATTTTTTTTATTTGAGGATATTCCCGCAATACCTCAAAATTTTAATTTTTAAATTCTTTTGTTTACAAGAATTTACGTCATTCCTTAAAGTTAGTTCTTAAGTCTGGATGAACAAGATTTGGGAAAGTGGTGGAGAATAATTAAGATTTTCCTTGACAATTGGCTATATTTTCCCTTATTTTGGGGAGTAGTGGGGAATTGTGGTGAAAAATACCAAACAAGGATAAAAATTTGTTCAGAGGTCAATTTACATATTCAGTAGATGCAAAAGGAAGAGTAAGCATACCTGCGAGATTACGTAAACATGTTTCTCCTGAAGCCAACGATACTTTTGTAATGACACAGGGAACCGGAAAATGTATTGATATTTATCCTCTCGATCAATGGCTTGTCTTCGAGAAAAAACTCGAGGAGCTAAATCCATTCGATCCACGAAAAGCAAAATTTATAAGAATGATTCTTCAGCACGCAGCTGAAGATACTCTGGACTCACAGTCCAGAATTCTTATCCCTCAAAAGCTTTTAGAATACGCAAAAATAGAAAAAGAAGTTCTTATACTTGGCGCACTAAAGAAAATTGAAGTTTGGAATCCTAAGGAGTTTGAAGATTACCTTAAGGACTCTCCTGAAACTTACGAAGAAATTGCAGCACAAGTAATGGCACCGTGATGGATTCTCATCATAAGCCTGTATTGTTGAACGAAAGTCTTGAATACCTGGTTACCGATAAATCGGGAATTTACTTTGATGGTACCCTGGGTTTTGGTGGACATTCGGAAGAAATTTTAAAATTACTGGATCCCGGCGCATTGCTGGTAGCAACTGATATAGACATAGATGCATTCAACTTTTCAAAAAAGAAATTTAATGAAGAAAAGAGAATGAATATTTACAACTTCAATTTTTCGCAAATAGGTATCATTTCAAAAATTGAATCAATCTCAGGATTCACGGGCATCTTTGTCGACTTAGGAGTTTCTTCCTTTCAACTCGATAATCCTTCTTCGGGCTTTACCTATAGAGAAAAAGCTAAACTAGATTTGAGAATGGATAAGAAAAAAGCGATCAACGCTGCTGATATTGTTAATTCATTCTCTGAAAAAGATATTGCCAATATAATTTATGAATTTGGCGAAGAAAAAAACTCAAGGAAGATTGCACGTAAAATAGTTGAAAAACGGATCTTCCAAAAAATTGAAACAACAGAAGATTTGAAAAATATTATAGCCGAAATCACTCCCGAAAGGTTTCTAATAAAAACTTTGTCGAGAGTTTTTCAGGCTCTTAGAATTTATGTAAATGATGAACTCGGTGTCTTGAAGACTTTTCTTGCTGATTCAGTCTCTTTGTTAAAGAAAGGTGGGCGGATGGTTGTTTTGTCATATCATTCTCTTGAGGACAGGATAGTAAAAGAAGCTTTTAAGTATGAAACACTGGATTGTATTTGCCCTAAAGAATTCCCGGTATGCCAGTGCGAAAAGGAAAGAAGATTAAAAATTTTGACAAAAAAGCCAGTACTTCCATCAGAAAATGAAGTAGGATTAAATTTCCGAGCAAGAAGTGCAAAATTAAGGGCTGCGGAGAGAATATGAATAAAGGTTCAAAAGCAAATATTCTTTATACGTTATTTCTGTTTATAGTTTTCACGCTGCTCGGACTCGGATACGTAAGCATAAAATTAAAATGTGAACAATTGACAAAAGACAAAGTATTTGCTGAAGAAAAATTAAACGCAGTAAAAAATACTAGGTTAAGTCTTGTCGCAACCGAGCAAAATCTTTCGTCAGAGGAAAGAATCGTAAAAATAGCAAAGAGTGAACTAGGGATGGTCAAAAAGAATGAACCTTATATGCAGGTTAAAGTAAGTAAAGAAAAAATTGATGAAATAAATAAGGCACTTCAGAAAAAGTATGAGTAACTCAAGAGCCATTGTAATTATTATTCTCGTTATGCTGCTCTTCACGGCGCTGGTGATTAAACTTGTCAACGTGCAGATAATCAGAAGCGAGGAATTAAAATATTATGCTCAGAGGCAGCAGACCAGTGTTGAAAAAATTGATGCTGAAAGAGGGCTTATTTATGACAGGAATAACGTTCTTTTGGTTTATAACAGGAACGACTATTCATTTTACCTGGACCTGAGAATGGTTACTAAAACAGGAAAGAAAAAAATTGCAGATAAATTTTCTTCGATACTCGGTAAAAGTAAAAAATATTATTACGACTTGATGAAAGAATCGGGAAAGACAATCTGCCTGGAAAATAAAATCCCGAGTGAAAAGGCTTTTCTGCTGACTAATTTCAAAGTTAACGGACTTTTTTACAGGGAAGACCCGACAAGGATTTACCATTACGGAGATCTTGCTTCACACGTTTTGGGTTTTGTTGGCAACGATTACGAAGGCGTTAATGGAATTGAAAGGTCGTTTGATAAATCACTCAAGGGCGAAAACGGAACACGCCTGGTTGAAAGAGACGCAATAGGCGATATGATTACTGTCTCTGAAGAAGAAACTAAGCAGGCTGTCCCCGGAGATAATCTGATTTTAACAATTAATAAATCATACCAGGCAATTCTTGAAGAAGAATTAAAGAAAGGAATAAAAGAGTACGAGGGAACGTCGGCAGTTGGAATAATTATGGATCCCAATAATGGCGAAATATTATCACTCGCTAATATGAATGATTATGACCCAAATAAATATTGGAATTATAGTAACGACGAAAGAAGAGACAGGGCAGTAACGGATACTTACGAACCGGGTTCTACATTTAAAGGCATCACTATGTCGGCCCTGCTTGATCAGAAACTTGTTCGTGAAAATGATAAAGTATTTGTGGAGAATGGTACTTATAGATTCAGAAATGTAACCATAAAAGATACCCACAAACACGGATGGCTGACAGCAAAAGGTGTTGTTGAAGAATCAAGCAATATTGGAATGGCAAAGCTTTCTCAGAAGATAGACAATGATCTATTTTATAAATATGTCAGGGCATTTGGGTTTGGGAATTATACTTCAGTTAATCTTCCGGGTGAAGTTAAAGGAACGTTGAAAAACCCAAAAGACTGGACACTTGTCACAAAAGCTTTTATGTCGTACGGTTATGAAGTTGCTGTAACGCCTATTCAACTTATTACAGCTTATTCAGCAATAGTAAACGGCGGCAAATTATTCCAGCCGGAAATTATTAAAAGAGAAGTAAGGCACGACGGTACTGTTGTGATGGAAAATTCACCAAAACAAATAAGGACAGTTATAACGCCTCAGACATCTGCAGAAATGAGAAAGATTTTAGCTGGTGTTGTAGAAAAAGGCACAGGTGTAAATGCAAAACTTGATTTTATAACTGTTGGAGGGAAAACTGGTACTTCACAAAAATTGATTAATGGCCGTTATTCAAGTAAAGAGTATAATTCTTCCTTTATCGGGTTTTTCCCCGCTGAAAATCCGAAGGTAATTTGTCTCATTCTAGTTAATGCTCCTGAAAAAGGAAGATATGGCGGTTCGGTAGCAGCTCCTATTTTTAAGAATGTTGCTCAGAGAATAATTAATACTGATCCACAAATTTATCGCGATTCAGTAGCTCGACCACAGATTCAAAATAAATTGAAAGTGGTTTTTGCAGGCAATCAGAATAAAGATAACCAGCATGTAGTTTCTGCAAAAATGATTTCGGATAATCTAAGCAATATTAAGAAAACACAAATGCCGGATTTGACAAACTACAGTTTGAGAGACGGGATTAAAATTTTGTCAAAACTTGGTTTGAAATACAATGTGTCTGGAAGCGGACTAATTATTTCACAAAGTATAAAACCTGGTGAGAAAATTACGAAAGGTTTGATTTGCAGCATTGATTGTAAAGAAGTTCAAATAAAAGGTGCATCGGTTTACTGATGGAATTAACTCATTTATTAAATAGCGTGCAGGCTGTACAGGTAGTTGGCGAAGTTCAGAG
>Ga0315556_1002556_pt1 | contig 10303 bp, 8 predicted proteins | sample SalMarSW160310MG_FD_202112 | JGI IMG/M metagenome (GOLD analysis project Ga0315556, IMG submission 202112) | Salt marsh sediment microbial communities from the Plum Island Ecosystem LTER, Massachusetts, United States - Salt Marsh Sediment SW1603-10 ... | reverse complement strand
GCGCGCTTTATGCCGACACTGCGTATGAACTCTTCGACTTCGCCTTTTTTAACCTTGCCACGCAGGTTGAACAGCCTGGACACAAAACCGCCGGCTGAATTGATCGCTACGTAACTGGCGACAAAGGACTGGGCCGCCGCGTTCTTCTCCAGCAGCGGCGCGAATGCTTCGCGTGGAAAAAACAGCAGCTCGGTTCTGGCGGACGCGCGCACCGAGGATTCGTGCGGATAGTCGCGCAGCATGGCGATTTCGGCAAACACCTCGCCCTGCTTGCGCACGCCCATGCTGATCTCTTTACCCTGTTCCTCGGTAAAAATACGCACCGCCCCGGCTTTGATGACATACAGGCCGTCGCCCGGGTCCCCGGTGTTATACACCGTGTCACCAAACTCGTAGTGGCGGGTCTCGGCCTGCTTCGCCAGCTCCGCTATCTCCCCGGCGCTGAAAGCCGAGAACAGCTCCACCGAAGCAAGAAATTCAACTGCAGCGTCCTCACTCAAAACGACTGCTCCATTTCTGCGTTATTGTTTGATCGGGCCTGCAACAATCAGGGAAGCTCAATGGTATGCTCGCGCGCGCGCGCCGCAAGCCACTCGTCCTTGAGCAGGCGACGGACTTCGTCCATGGTTTCCTCGTTCAGCGTCGACGGCACTTTGGCATTGACGGTAAATATCTCAAAGCAGGTCCCGTCGTCGGAGGCGAACGGTCCCAGCAAGTCGCCCTGCGCCGCGTTGAACACCCGCGATTCCACTTCAGTCTGCAGGGCGCCGCGCAGCACTTTGCCGATATAGCCGCCGTCTTCCCGGGTATCGGAAATCGAATGTTCCCGCGCCATCTCCTCGAAGCTTTCCGGATCGTCTTCCAGAATCGCCATGATCTCCTTCGCCTTGCCTTCCGAATCCAGCACAATATGACTGACTTCGATACTGTCGAACTTTGGAGAATTCAGGCTGAAGTACTCCTCGACCGCCTCATCGGTGCCTATTTGCTCCGACATCTTCTCGTGCAGCAGCATTTCGGTGACGAACATTTCAAAATCGTCCAGCGTAATACCGGTACTGTCGAGATAGCGGTTCATGTCGACCACCCGATGCAACCCGCGCACCCGTCGCAACTGGTCGGCGCGTTCCTGAATTTCTTCGGGGGTGACACTGATGCCCAGTTTCCTGGCGGAGTGAACAGTCAACTTGTCCTTGACAATATCCTCCATCAGCTCGTCGAAACGACCGGTGAATTTCAGCAGTTTGACAAAGTCATCGGTGGTCAGCACTTCGTCGTCGATTTTCAAGAGATCGCTCATTATTGCCTGTCCCTGTTTTTTTAAATTGAATGTCGTTATTAAGGCGTACGGCACGCGCGCCCGCTAGATCTCACGCAGCGGATCGAGGGCAAAGTCGATCAGGCGGCGTTGCTGCACCACGATTTCCGCGGTGGCCGCCATACCGAAGCGCAACGGATAGCTGGTATCGCCAACCATGAAGTAATCCCGGTCGAGGCTGACATTGCCTTTGTATACCGCGCCTTCCGGACCGGTAGTCGCCCGGGTCGAAGGCGATATATAGTCCAGCGTGCCATTGATGAAGCCGTATCGCTGATAGGGAAAAGCACTGAACTTCATTCTCACCGTCAGGCCTTCCCGGAGAAAACCACGGTCGCGCTCGTTAATCTGCACCTTGAGCACCGTGCGCGCACCCGCGGGCGCGATACTGATCAGTGGCGTGTTGGCGGCGATCTTGTCGCCGGGCTGGGTAAACGCCACCTGGGTTACCACACCGGATGTCGGTGCCAGGATACGCAGGAAATTTTCTTCATCGATGTTTTCAAACCGCACCCGCCTGGCCATATCGGCGGCCAGCCTGGCGCTGCGGTACTTGAGTTCAATCTTGTATTCTTCCTGCTTGATATCGGTGAGCGCTTTTTCGTATTCGATACGCAACTCGGCGAGCTTCTGGTCGCTGCCCTCGAATTCGGCCTTGGCCTGCGCGTAGGCCTCGCTGAGCTGGAACTCCAGCTCGCCCAGCCTGGCTTCCGCCAGCCGGTAGTCGGTATCCGCCGCCAGATAGCGGTCGTGCTGTTCGTCGACCTTGTTCTTGGAGACACCGCCACCGCCCGGACGGGCGAACAGGCGCTTGAACTTTTCCCATTCGCGTTTTGCCGCGTCCCTGGCAAGACCGGCTTTCTTCAGGTTACCGCGGGCTTCTTCCAGCTTGGCACGCTGCGCCTGCGCGAGCTTGTCGAGACCCTCGGTGACCCGTTTGTCATGCAGCCGTTGCGCGGTATCGATCTGGTTTTTCAGTGACTCGGCGTGCCGCTCCATCAGTTTGCGGCGTTCGGGAGCCTGCTTGTACTCCTGCTCCACTTCGGCGAGCGTCAGTTCGGCATCCTGCGCTTTGGCCGCGATCTGTATGGCGTCGCGCGCATTGATGCGCGCCAGCACATCGCCCTCCGAGACCGGGGCACCCTCCGCCACATAGATGTCCACCAGCTCACCGCCGATCGGCGTATATACGCGCCGTACTTCTTCCTCGGGACTGAGGACACCGGAAGCGGTGACAATGACATCGGCACGACCGAAAAACGACCAGACCAGCGCGACCACCACCATCGACACCATCAGCAGGATGAACAGGCGCATGATTCTGGAGGGCTCGGAATAGAGAATATCGATGCCCTCGGCGCTGTGATCCTCAAGTGCACTGGCGAGACGTCTGAGTTTTTCGTCTTCAGCTGTCATACCGACCCTTGTTGACTCCCCCTGGTATGGCTGCCGTCCTGCAGCATATCCGGCGCCGGCATCGCAAACCCCTGCACGGGCCGATTTCCGGCGTACCGCCTGTCCTGCTCACAGTTCGTCCGCCTTCAGTACCGGGAGCAAATCAAGTTTAGCCTGCTTCAGCGACGGTTCCAACACCATGGCCAGTTCCTGCAGCGACTGGCGCTGCAGCTTGATCTCGTTGACGATCCGGGCATGCAGTTCCCCCCATTCGACGGCATAGTCGGTTTTCAGCAGGGCGTGGATTGCCAGACTCTGGCTACTGTGCCGGTACGCCTCTCCCAACAAACCGGCCAGTTGGCGGTAATCCGATGAAACGCCGGCCTCGAGCCGGTGCAGCGCGCGAATACCGCCTTTGTTCCTGTATCGGTTCCAGGCGGTTCCGGCAGCGGCAAATTCCCGTTCAGCCTCGGCGATGGCCTTGTCACTGTGGACGCGGAACTCAGCCTCCACGGCGTGCATGAACCAGCTGTCGCCGACCGGGTCCAGCTCGCGGACGAACGCCAGCAGTTCCGGCTCATAGTCCGCCTGCCCTTTTGCCGCCTGCAGGCGCTCGTAATCGCCCAGCACCTTGCGATAATGCTGCAACCGGCGCGCCGCCACTTCGCCCCAGCGTTCTGTTTTCAGACTTTCGAGCGTCGCCAGCGCCTGTTCTGTATCACCCTCCCGCCAGTCGGAATCGGCTTCGGAATAGCGCCGTACCATGTCCGTGGACGGTAATTCCCGCCGCGTCAGCGACTCAACCTGGGCGCGGAACACCGGCGTTTCGAACTCGGTTTCCGCCACCCGCCGGCGCGCGGATATCCAGCGTCCGGCGTGCACATCGGCGTCTATCCGGTCGTATTTTTTCAGATCGGCGCGCAGCTTGTCGCTGCCTTCGATACGCGGATACTTGTTGTCGAATTCGACCAGCAGCGCGTGCAGCGTTCCGGCCTTGTCGGCCTGCAGATTCTCGCGCACACTGTTCATCAGCCGTTCAATCGCCGCCAGGGACAACGCCCGCTGGCTGTCCAGGGTACGCACGTGACTGAAGACCTGCGCCCGTAAAGCCTCGAAGCCGGGCACGTACTGGGCGATAGTGGTCAGCGACCGACGGTGGGTTTTCGTGTCGCTGTCCCACCACGCGACGAGCCTGTGAATCGGTTCCTCGTCGCGGAACATGACGATGGCTGCATCGGCGCCACCGCGTTGCGCGATAAACTTTTCCAGTTGCGTGACCCACTGCATGATCTCCAGCAGACGCCGGCTGTCGGCATTCTGGCCGGCGAGCGGCATACCGGCTGTGAGCTGCTGTTCAGCCAGCTCGAAATCGCCACTCGTCAGCGCACGCTGCCACTCGGGCTCCAGCGCCTTGATCAGCGACTCGGTGGCGAGATCGCTGACCTCCCGGTTGTCCGGGTGGGTCGCCAGGAAGCGGTTGGCCCGGGTCGTCGCGGCCATATAGTCGCCACTTTCCAGTAACTGACGAATGTCGCGCTGCGGTGCCGTATGCAGATAGGCCCAGAATGCCAGCCCCGCGATCGCGACTATCCCCGCCAGCCAGTATTTGCGCGTACCGGCTTTTTTCTCTTCACCCACTTCGCCGCGAATCTCGCGCAACAGTATCAGCGGCTTTCCGACCAGCCGCCGCCAGCGGCGAGCGCCACCGGTTCTGCCGGTGGCGTCTTCCCCGTTGCCGGGCAAGCGCTTGTGGTCCTGCGCGTCGTCGTCACTGTCGTCTTCAACGCAGAAGATATCCAGGAAGGAATTCGCCGAAGTCACAAAGGTTGTGCGCGTCACATCCTCCCCGCTGCGAACCGTGCCGGTCAACAGCTCACTGGCCTCGCCCTGCGCGTCACCGGGCGCCTCGTTCTGCGCCTCGCCCGGCGGCTCCTGGCCGGCGTACAGCAGCTGCACGCGGTAAACGAAGTTGTCACCGCCGAAGGCGATCACGTCGTCTGCGTGCAACTGCCTGGCCTGCTCGTCGAGACGCTCGCCGCCAACAAAGGTACCGTTGGTGCTGCCGAGGTCCTCGATAAACAGATCCTGCCCCTTCAGGAACAGGTGAGCATGGCGCCGCGAAATGTAGCTGACTTCTTTGGGCAGCGTTTCCCGGTAGCGCGAAAACACCTCGCTGGCCTTGTTGATCAGAAACGGGAAGCGGGTGACGACAATGGGCTCCAGCACCAGCTTCTGCTTTTCGGGCACAAGGATCAGTTGTAAAGGCGGCGAAGCCGGCTGTTCGGCACCCCCCCTGGAGGCGGACCCCAGAATTTCTATCTGGTAACACAGATCGGTAAAGCAGATCCGGTCGCCTCGCTGCAACCGCACCGGCACCGTATCGACATTCCGTCCGTTGACACTGGTGCCGTTGAGACTGCCCAGATCGGCAAGGTAGACAACGCCATCCTGCTCGAAGATACGCGCATGGCGCCTGGACAGCTTGGCAACCAGCGGCGCAGCATAATCCGCAAACGGCTTCTCGTGACGACCGATCGCGAACAGATTGTCGTTGATGATGATCTCCCCCAGTTCCGGGTGAGTCACGGGTTTCAGTATGACTTGCATGGGCTGCCTTGAGTTTGTTGTTCAGCCTGTTATCGGGAAACGTTCGCTACTGCCTGTTCCGGCCAGCCTCCGCCAAGTGCCTTGAACAGCGCCACGGTATCGCCCAGTACCTGCCAGTGGTTTGCCAGCACCTGCTGCTCCGCGTCCAGCAACGAACGCTCGACTTCGAAGACTTCGAGCTGGCTGACCATACCCTCCTCCAGCTGCGCATAAACCTGGTCGGACACCACCGCGAGTTTCTCGCGCCGGCTGGACAGCTCCACCGCCTGCTGCTTGTGGTTCGACAGGTTGGTGAGTGCATTCTCGACCTCCTCGAATGCACCGAGTACCGTCCCGCGGTATTGTTCTTCGGCGACGCGCGTCTGTGCCTCGCTTACCTTTATCCGGGCCTGGACATTCGGGTCGAATATCGGAATCGATACCAGAGACGACAAACCGACCGTCCAGGTCTTGAGCAAATCCACCAGGTCGAAACTGGCGGAGCCGCCCTTGCCGGTCAGGCTGACCGAGGGCAGCCGCGCCAGGCGGGCCTGGCCGGTCAGGTCGTGCGCCTGCAATACCCGGTACTCCGCGGCGATAATATCAGGTCTGCGGGAAATCAGCGCTGACGGCAATCCCGCCGGTACGTCCACGGCGTGCACCGAGCGAAGGCCCGCTGGCGGTACGTGGAGTGTATCGGCGGGCATACCCAGCAGCGTCGCCAGACCGTTTTCGGTGAGTTTTCTCAGGCGCTGCAGGTCCAGCAGACCGGTCTGCAGGCGGTTGATTTCCGCCTGCTGCTGTAACATCGTGGTCTTGGGAACCAGTCCTTCGGCATACATCTGCGTGTAAATGTCCAGAATCTCCCGGTTGCGCGCCAGTGTTTTCTGCTGTTGAGCGAGCTGTTCGTCGAACTGGCGGATCTGGAAATAGGCATTCGCCACTTCGGATACCATGACCAGGTAGCCGGCGCGCCATTCCGCCTCCGAGGCCTGGTAATCGGCCTGCTGGGCTTCCACGCCCTTGCGCACTTTGCCCCAGATATCCAGCTCCCAGATGACATCGGAAGCCACGCTGTATTGGGTTGTAGAGGAACTGCCGGAACTCTTCGCGGTGTCGGTACCCATGCCGCCCGAGAGCACCGGCAGCAAGCCGGCTTCGGCCTGGCTGATGGCCGCCCTGGCGACACCGGTGCGCGCAGCGAGTATGCGAATATCGACGTTGCTGGCAATCGCCCTGGCAACCAGTTCACTCAGGTATGCATCGCCGAAAGCCGTCCACCAGTCCGGCTGAATGGTGTCCTGCGCAGAGACGCCGGCGCCCGGTTGCTGTGACCAGCCGGCTTTTTCAGGTACGTCCGGGCGCTGGTATTCCGGCCCGGCGAGGCCCGAGCACGACGCCAGCAACAGCACCACGACCGCCTGCAGGAACAGGCACAAGACGACATCCATACGCCGGCGCTGTACCCGTTTGCCGGCTGCCGGTGTTTCGCCGTCGGTAATGCGTTCCCAACTCATTATTGTGTTCTCCCAACGGGCCGGGGCGCCCGCCATCTGTTCACTCGCGCGCGGCAGCGCCGTGACCGATTATCGATATGCACTTTGAGTCTGACATCCGCCTGTCAGCTGTCAACCGGACGGCGAGCCTTCCGGTGTCGTGACAAAGTGCCCTTTGCCACGGGTGTAGAGCATCCGCCGTGCCAACACCGGCCACCCTATCGACACTGAATGTGTAAGCTTTTTATAAACAGTCAGTTAAAGCTGATTTCTCAAGTTTCTTCATGGCTGTGCTGCGTCCAGGGCGATGACAGGAGTTGGTGTTTGGCTAACACTTCAAGCGCGTGTGTTGGAGTAATGTCAACTACTTCAATTGCGTAGGATCGCCGTCATCGCTGTCACCCGGCGGCGCGGCTTTTACCGACGGGTTCAATTGAGTCCGGGTTATCTGCCCCTCGTCCAGTGCCCTCACCACAACCACCGTGACGTTGTCGCGCGCACCGCGGGCCAGCGCCCGCTCGACGAGCACCTTGCAGGCATACTGGCAGTCGCCTGTTGCCAGCGCTTCCCCGATCTCGCTGTCGCTGACCTCGTTGTACAGGCCATCGCTGCACAACAGGAAAATATCGCCTTCGTGCACCGTCAGCATTTCCGAATCGAGTTCCAGCGGCTCCATTACGCCAACGGCCCGGGTGATCACGTTGGAGCCGGGATAATGCAGCGCCTGCTGGCGCGAGATCAGTCCCTGCGCCACCAGTTCCTCGACCTGGCTGTGGTCGCGCGTCAATTGCTTCAGCCCGTCCTGCCGGTAGCGGTAAGCCCGGCTGTCGCCCGCCCAGACAACCACCGCGTGCGTGCCATAGGCGAGCAATACCACAGCCGTGCTGCCTATGACCTTTTCCCCGCGCCGTCTGGCTTCCGCGGCCAGCCGGGTATTGACCGCCTGCAGACGTTCGTGGACGGCGCTCACCCCCTCGCCGAGGCTGGCGGGATCGGGTAGCGTGGCGAGTGCATCCACCACGCTGCGGCTGGCAAAATCACCGGCCGCATGTCCGCCCATACCGTCGGCCACCGCCCAGATACCGCGTACTGCAAGTTCCAGGCAGGCGTCCTCGTTGAGTTTCCTCACCATTCCGACGTGGGATATGGAAGCCGATGACCAGTGCAACAGGGGCGGTTCTGTCATGGTGCGTAAATATTCCCGACGTAGTCATTCATAGACCGCACTCAAGGATCGATATATAGCGCCGGATTTTTGACCGGATACCGGTACAGCCACTTAACGACTATGATTGCAGTTGTGCTGCCATCGACCAGAATCAAGAACAGTCGCGTGTCAGCACGAATTAAAATAGTAGCAAATAATCGCAACCACCGATCAGCTCAGGCAGCCGGTCAGAACGGGACCGACTCTTCGAACGAACACTAACAGGAAGAGCGTCACCCGCCTATACGGGAGGTAAGTATGGATCGTCGCAACTTTATTCGTCTTGGTATTTCCGCCACAGCCGGTACGCTCGTCGTACCCCGGGCCGTGCTCGCCACCGCTCCCGCAGTCGACCCGCGGATGGCCGGCAGTGTTTTCTATACCGGCGAGGCCCCCGGGCGCTGGAGCAAGAAAGTCTCGTCGCACCTGCCCAACATCGAAATCGCAAAAACGCCCGACGGTACAAACATACAGATTGAAACCCGTCATACCGTCGAAGGCTACAACCACTATATCGTCAAACACATCGTACTGGACCAGGACTACCAGTTCGTGGCCGAGCACATGTTCGACCCGATCAAGGACAAGCATCCGGTATCGACATTCCCCCTGCAGGCATACAGCGGGCCCGTCTACGTGCTCAGTGTCTGCAATGTTCACGATACCTGGATGAACATGGCAGAGATCTAGCCGGCAACAACCCCCCGGAGAACGGCCGAAGTATGAAAGCAACCCTGACGCAGGTTGTCGGTCTGCTCTGCATGAGCGGTACCGCCCTCGCTGTCGACTATCACGTCGATTTCACGCGCATGCAGGACTACGAGAAACTGCGCCCGCTCATAGAAGGCTGCAGGGACTACGACGCCCTGGAACTGTACCGCGACAAGATGCACGCACTGGCCAATCTCAACGATATGGCCTATGTCTTCGAGAACAGCGGTTTCGCGTTGTTCAACGACTGCCCCGAGCGGATAACCGGAGACGGCATCGAGCCGGTGAAATAATCCACCCGCGGGGTCGGCACCTTTACGGTAAACCGCCGTTGTACAGGTGATCTGCAGATACTGTGTATCGACAGTTTCGATACATACGACGTTTCCCTTGGTTAGCGAATCAGTATATTCAGATTATTTTCCGTTGCTTGACAAATCACTTCATTTTATATCTTATCTATTCGTGCTGGTAAATCATTATCCGGGTCAAACAACCAAAGATTCGGGAGGAGTTCATGATGAGCACAACAATGCGCACGATTGGCAATACTTGCACTTTTTGCGGCGTCGCCATTGTAGCGGCGGTCGCCATCATCTCACTGGCCGTTCTGGCCTGGGTGGCAGTTATTTAGCGGTTTCCCAAGCCCGCATAGCTACATACCGTAGCGTCGCGGGCTTTGTGTATTCCAGTTCAACCGATCACCTGCCGGCACAAAGTCATTAGGCTGCCGGGTAACAATCCAGGCACAAGGATAGCCAGGCCATTGGCGCTCAGCCGGGAATTGCGAAACAGTGTGTCTTTAAGCAGGCGTTGGTTTATTCGCAAGACGTTAGCCTCCTCTTTTTTAAGCAGCTCCCTTTTTGTATAGCCGTTCACGTTGTGACATTATTCAGGCTCCATAAAAAATAACACCGCTGCAGGCTGGCTGTATATCCATGCCAGAGCGTTGAGTAATCAGCGTGGAGGAGTGTCTATGACATCCAATAAAATCAGTTTCAGTAAACTGGTCCTGTTCTTGCCCGCCTATGCATTTCTCGCAAGTGTGCCTCAAAATGCTGTCGGTGGAACGCTGCTGAACGATATAAACAGCTTTTTAACCGGCCACTATCCAGTGGCTACAGCGTTTCTTTCCCTGTATGACTCGAGTGGAGTGGCCGTTGGCGGGCAGAATATGGATGCAACTGCATTGCTCTCTTCAGGGCTTGTTAATACGGGAACTGAAATCGTTTTTAATGGTTCTCTTACCTTTCCGGAATTGTTTCCGCTTGTAGCCGGGGGTTCCGGTGGTCTTCTTGCAACGATTCATGATTTTTCAGTCGATCTGGACACGGCATATAATTCATCCAGTATCGATCTGGTTTCAATGCAGGTTGATTGGTTAGGCAGCAATCAGCCTGTCTCGGAAAACTGGTCCCTCAGTATTGGCGATGACTTTGTGCATGGTATCGCACACTATATATACGGTGGAAATGCACCTCAGACGTTACAGTCTTATGGCTATGCAAATATCGGCCTGGAGTTTTCAACAGGTGTTACACCCGCACCGCTACCGGCAACGGTCTGGCTGTTCGGTTCCGGCCTGGCGGG
>Ga0315556_1002554_pt1 | contig 10315 bp, 10 predicted proteins | sample SalMarSW160310MG_FD_202112 | JGI IMG/M metagenome (GOLD analysis project Ga0315556, IMG submission 202112) | Salt marsh sediment microbial communities from the Plum Island Ecosystem LTER, Massachusetts, United States - Salt Marsh Sediment SW1603-10 ... | reverse complement strand
TGTGCGAGACGCAACGGATGAAGAAAAGAGAGCAGGCCAGGCGATCGTTGCGGGCCCGGACATCGACCCGTCGCTGATGAAACCTTTACAATCCTGACTGCGCGACAAATCGAGGTGACATATGAGCGAGGAGAAGAAACCCACCACCACCAAGGTTCCTGACGGCCATGCGCGGTTTGTGACAACGCGCCAGAAGCCAGCGAACGAAAAGGGGTTTGTCGGTTACGAAACCGTCTGGGAACCGTTCCAGAAGGAAGCCGAATACAAGACGCCGAAGCAGCCGTAGGCGTTCCGAAGCGGCGAGTGGACGCTGTGGAAGGCGCCGGTCTACCATATCATCGACTGACGGGACCGGCTCGGGCCCCTCGGCGAGGAGGAGGGACATGGCAGCTGCAGGCGAAGCGCCGGAGGAAGGCCGCTACAAGGTCCCGGCGCTGCTCGTGCTGTCGGAGATCGCCTCCAGCCTGACCACCGACGCGACGCTCGACGAGCTCGTCGCCCGCTATCTCTCCACCATGGTGCGCGTCTCCGGCGCGCTGGCCGGCACCGTGCGCCTGCTGACCCCCGACGGCCGCCAGCTGAGGCTGGTCAGCTCGGTCGGCCTGCCGCCCGAGATGGTCGAGCGCGAGCGCCTGGTGCCGAGAGACTGCGGCGTGTGCGGCGAATCGCTCGACGGCGCCCGCGCCACCTGGTCGGGCGAGCCGCGGGTCTGCCGCGGCCTGAACCCCGGCGCCTTCGTCCCCGGCTGCGGCGAGGTGATTGCGGTGCCGCTGCAGCACCGCGGCGAGATGCTCGGCGTCTACAACCTGTTCCTCGCCCAGGGCCGGCAGATCTCCGACGACGTGCGCCTGCTGTTCGGCGCCATCAGCGAGCACCTCGGCATGGCGCTCGAGAATGCCCGCCTGGCGCGCGAGAACGCGCGCGTGACCCTGGTCAACGAGCGCCAGCTGCTCGCCAACCAGGTGCACGACTCGGTGGCGCAGACCCTCGCCTACACGCGCATGCGCGCCGCGGCCCTGCGCGAGGCGCAGAAAAACGGCGACCCGACGCGCGCCGAGCGCTACCTGGCCGAGATGGAGGACGCGGTCGAGGCGGCCTACGGCGAGCTGCGCGAGCTGATCGGGCGCTTCCGCCAGCCGATGGACCCGCGCGGGCCGGTCGCCGCGCTGCAAGCCGCGCTCGACGCCTTCGCCAAGCGCAGCAGCGCGAGCGTGAGCTTCGAGGTGCGCGCCCCGGAGCCGGAGCTGAGCGCCGAGGACGAGATGCACGTGTTCCACATCGTGCAGGAAGCGCTGGCGAACGTGCAAAAGCACGCGCGGGCGAAGACCGTGCGGCTCTCGCTCGAGCTCGCCGACGGCGTCTGCCGGGTGTGCGTCGAGGACGACGGCGCCGGCTTCGCGCCCGGCGCCGGCGACCGCTACGAGCACTTCGGGCTGGCGATCATGCGCGAGCGCGCCAAGCGCCTCGGCGGCGAGCTGCGGATCGAGTCCCCGCCGGGCGGCGGCGCGCGCCTCACCCTGTCGTTCCCGGCGCGCGCCAAGTAGCGTGAAACCCGTCAGGGTGATCCTGGTCGACGACCACCCGCTGTTCCGCAAGGGGCTTGCGGAGCTGTTCGAGCACGACGGCAGGATCAGCGTGCTCGGCGTCGCCGCCTCGCTCGCGGAGGCGCGCCCGCTGCTGGCCCAGCAGCCCGACGTGCTGGTCATGGACCTCAACCTCCCCGGGCAAGACGGAATCGAATCGATCCGGCTCCTGCGCGAGGAAGGGCTGGCGATCCCGGTCATCGCGCTCACCATGAGCGACGCCGAAGACGACATGGCCGCCGTGCTGCGCGCCGGCGCGCGCGGCTACCTGCTGAAGAGCATGGAGCCCGGCGAGGTGATCGAGGCGATCGCGCGCGCCGCGCGCGGCGAGGTGGTGGTGGCGCCGGCGATGACCGCCAAGCTGGTGCGGCTGCTCGACGGCAAGCCCGACACCCCCGGCGGCTCGCTCATGGACCAGCTCACGCGGCGCGAGCGCGAGATCCTCGACTGCCTGACGCAAGGCAAGAGCAACAAGGCGATCGCCAAGCAGCTCGAAATCAGCATCGACACCGTCAAACTCCACGTGCGCAACGTCCTCACCAAGCTCAACCTCTCCTCTCGCGTCGAGGCAGCCGTCTACGCCGTGCGGCACGACCTGCGCAAGGGCAAATAGGCGTAGCGCAGGGGTTTTTGTAGCCGCGCGTAACAGGCTCGCGCCGCGTTACGGCGGTCTACAAAAACACAACGTGGCGCATACGTTCAGGTGCTGAAGTAGAGCCTGCACGTTCAATCTACTGGAGAAGACCATGAAACCCACGACTTTTCGCAAGACGGTAATCGCGGCCGCAGTCGGCATCGCCGCCGTTCTCGGTGTCGCCGCACTCGCCAACGCGCATGGAGGCGGCGGCTGGGGCAGCTACGGCATGGGCGGCGGCATGATGGGCGGCTACGGCGGATACGGCCCCGGCATGATGGGCGGCTACGGACCTCAAGGCGGCTACGGCCCCGGCATGATGGGCGGCGGCTACGGTCCTCAAGGCGGCTACGGTCCCGGACCACAGTACGGGCCGGGACAACGCGACAACGGCCCCGACAGGCGCTTCGGCCCCGGCGCCATGCGCGGATACGGTTTCGATCACGGCCCAAACCAGGGCTATGCGCGCAACCCGCGCGGCCAACAGCCCGCCGATCCCGACCGAGATCAGTGATCACGGATCGACATTCATCGCATAAGAGAACCAGACCATGAAACGCACGACTCTTCGCAAAATCCTTGTTGCCGCCGCCCTCGCGGGCGCGGCCGCGCTCGGCACGACCGCTTTCGCGCAGGGCTACGGCTACGGCCCGGGCCGTTGATGAGATCGCCGCCCTGCGCGCCGGCGGCTTCCTCATAGACCCGCTCACCCCTCCCCGCAAGCGCGGGATCCTCGCCAGCCTGAGGCGCGGCAAGAGCAACAAGACCATCGCCCAGGAGCTCGACATCAGCGTCGACACCGTCAAGCCGCACGTGCGCAAGCATTTGCACCCTCAGCGCATCTGAGGTATCAACCTCGCAAACAGGGGTTCAAAGGGAGAGGAACGTGGGGCGAGGAGAAATCCGGAGACAATGGGAGGGCGCGGCCCCGGGCTGGGCGAAATGGGAAGAAACGATCGCAGAGTGGGTCGTACCCGCCACCGAGGCCATGCTCGAGATGGCCGGCATCGTGCCGGGCGCGCAGGTGCTCGACCTCGCCAGCGGCGCAGGCAGCCAGACCCTGCACGCGGCGCGGCGGGTCGGCGCCGAGGGGCATGTCGTCGCGAGCGACATCTCCGAGACCATGCTGCACCACGTGCACGAAAACGCGCGCGCCGCCGGGCTCGAGAACGTCTCCACGCTCGCGGGCGCGGCGGAAGACCTCGACCTCGCACCCGAAAGCTTCGACGCAGTCACCTGCCGCCTCGGCCTCATGCTCTTCGCCGAGCCGGCAAAAGCGCTCGCCGCGGCGAAGCGCACCCTCAGGCCCGGCGGTAGGGTCGCCGTCGTGGTCCCGACCACACCTGCGGCGAATCCGTTCCTCGCCAGGCCGATGCAGATCCTGCTCCAGCGCGCCGGCAAGGCGCCGCCGCCGCCAGGCAAAGCGGGGCTCTTTGCGCTCGGCGCACCCGGCGTGCTCGAGCGCCTGCTCGCCGACAGCGGCTTCGAGAGCGTCGAGCAACGCACCGTCGCCCCTCCCCTCCAGGTGCCATCCGCCAAGGACGCCGTTTCGATGATGCAGGACGCGTTCGGCGCCTATCGCGCCGTGCTGCGCGACTGCTCGGAGGCCGTGCGGTCCGCCGCGTGGGCGGAGGTGGCCGAGACGCTCAAAAGCTTCGAAACCCCCGCGGGATTCGAAGCGCCGGCCGAATTACTGGTCGCGGCGGGCGTCAAGCCCTCCTGAGGACCCCGCCGGCCACGCCCCGGCGCAAAGCGAACCTCAGGATGAGGTAGCCGGCAATCGCCGAGATTGCCGATCCGAGAAGGATGCCGACGCGCTCGTCGACCGGCAGGTTGGCGGCGAACTCCTCCTTGAAGGCGAGGCTGCCGATGAACAGGCTCATGGTGAAGCCGATGCCGGTGAGCACGGCCACGCCGTAGAAGGCCGCCGGGCTCGTGCCCGAGGGCAGCCGCGCTAGCCCGGGAAGCACGAGCAGCGCGCTGACGAGCAACACGCCGAGCTGCTTGCCGAGGAACAGCCCGGCCGCGATGCCCAGCGTCACGCCATGGCCGAGGTCGGCGAGCTGCATGCCGCCGAAGTAGACGCCCGCGTTGGCGAAGGCGAACAGCGGCAGCACGCCGAACGCGACCGGCGCGTGCAGGTCGCGCTCCAGCTCGCGCGCCGGCGCCGCCTCGCCAGGCTTGCGGGTACGAAGCGGGATCGCCAGCGCCAGCAGCACGCCGGCGATCGTCGCGTGCACGCCAGACTTGAGCACCGCGGCCCACAGCACGACGCCGACCAGCAGGTAGGGTGAGACGCGCCGCACGCCGGCGACGTTCATCAGCGCGAGCAGCCCGAGCGCCGCGCCGGCAATGACCAGCGTGATGGGCGGCGGCGTCGAGGAGTAGAAGAACGCGATGATCAGGATCGCACCCAGGTCGTCGACGATCGCGACGCTGAGCAGGAAGACCTTCAGCCCGCGCGGCACGCGCTCGCCGAGCAGCGCCACCACGCCGAGCGCGAAGGCGATGTCGGTCGCCGCCGGGATCGCCCAGCCGCGCAGCGCGACCGGGTCGCCGGCGTTGAGCGCCGCGTAGATCAGCGCCGGGCCGGCGATGCCGCCGAGCGCCGCCGCCACCGGCAGGAACGCCTGCCGCGGCGAGGACAGCTCGCCCTCGAGCAGCTCGCGTTTGAGCTCCAGCCCGACCAGGAAGAAGAACACCGCCATCAGGCCGTCGTTGACCCACAGCAGCAGCGGCTTGGCGATCTCGAAGTCGGCGATGCGCACCTCGATCGGAATGTCGAGGAACCCGCGGTAGCCGCCCGCCAGCGGCGAGTTGGCGACCGCCATCGCCGCCAGCGCGGCGGCGAACAGCAGCACGCCCGGCGCGGATTCCGCGCGCACGAGGCGCCGCAGCGCGCCGGTCGACGCCACGGCCTGATCAGCCGTCGATCACCCGCCGGCGCAGCGGCCGGCGGTTGACGCGCCGCTCGAACGGCACCACCGCGGGAGACAGCTTCAGGCGCGCCGAAGGCGCGGGGGAATCGGCGAGTTTTCGCCACAGAGAGTGCAGCAACTGCGCAACCCAGACCAGCATGGACCAATCTCCTGTGTATAACTCCGGCCCTCCCGGCACCTGCCGGGCTCTGGTCTCGCTCGCGGACAGGGTCCGCCCGCGCGCCCGGGGCCTTGCGGCCCGTGCTGACGAACGCGCGGTGTCGAGCTACTCCCCTGAGAGGGCTCGCTCTTAGATGCGGACTCGGGGCGCGGGTTTCAAGCGCGCCGCAAACCCGAAACCCCAGCAAATGCCCCGCAGCGAACGCGAAGTCCCATCAGTCCAGTCTCTGCGCGTGCGAGACCCTTGCCTGCCTCGCGCATCCGATCGATTAGCCGCGGCTGTGTCGCTCTGTCCGCCCCTATTCCAGAACCCGTCGACGAATCAGCGCCTTGCCCCATTTCTTGCCGGATATTCACCTGGCGAAATATGAGTAAAGAAGCTAACGCATTGATTCAAAGATCCATTGACCTCGTGTAAGCCGGGGCTGACCATGTTATCTGGTCAGTTTTCGTATCCACATAACGTTGAGCAGCAACGGGAACCATGCGCGAAATCATTGACCAGATCGAAGCTTCACTTGATCAACCCATTTACTACCTATCCCTTATGGGCGCTCTGGCTGTGCCCGACATCGCGGGTGCGCTGGAGTCCGTCAATGGCGAAGCCTCGGGCCAGAAATACGAGCAGTGGTACGAAAGATATGTGCGACCGCAATTCCCGAAAATGGTGAAGGAGAAGTTGCCCTCTGAAGCCCGCAGTTATGTGCATGTTGAGAACCCATTGACCGGCGGCGCATGCTATCGATTCCGCTGCTCCATGCTTCATCAAGAGTCGACCCAGCATCCGAGGAGCCCGTATTCCCGCATTCTCTTTGTTGAGCCTGGTGCGTCGAGCAACACCTTTCACTACAACATCATGAACGACGCACTGAATATCGATCTAGTGCTTTTCTGTTGCGAAATGGTGGCCGGGGCACGTGAATGGTTGGCCGTTGCAGAGAGCACCGAGCATTACAAGGCGAATTATGAGAAGTTTGTCCGGCGCTATCCCGACGGGCTTAAGCCATACATCGTCGGAATTCCGGTGGTCCCGTGACATTGCTGCCTAACAACGCGTTGTTGACCGACATCTTCCGCGTGCTGCGCTGCGCGTGCGGTGGGGCAAAACGCGGACGTTGGAGCTGCAAGCGCACAAATGACGCGGGATACCATGCAAACATACCTTGAACCGACACAAGAGTCCGGGCGCGCGTTCTTCATGCGCGGTATCCCGGGTGGCGTTGTCATGCTCAACCTCTTGCGGTTTCGCACCATTGCCGACTACTCGGCTTCGCCCGAACTTGCTCCCCTGTCGCCGATTTCAGGTGAAGCGGCCTATCGTCTGTACATGGAACATACGTTGCCTCACCTTGAGAGAGCGGGAGGGAAGTTGCTCTTCTTTGGTCGCGGCGGGCAATTTCTGATCGGACCAGCCGATGAGCGCTGGGACGCGGCGATGCTTGTGCAGCAGGAAAGCACTACGGCATCTATGGCATTCGCATCCAATCGCGAGTACCTGGCAGGAATTGGCCATCGCACCGCCGCCTTGGAAGATTCGCGTTTGTTGCCACTGCAGGAAGAAGCCACGTGAAGGGCAGGTCTAACTTTAGCTGGTGCGGACGGAGAACCTCATTCGATAAAGTGGACACCTCGCCCAAACGATTGAGGAGCTCGCTGCGCCGACGCCGCGCCGATTCCTGATTCGATCACCGCTGCGGTCCGATCGGGAGCTGGATCGACGATGGGTGAGCCGAATCACGCAGCAGCTGCAATTGCGGCGCCGGGTCGAGTACGGGGGTGTCGAAGTTATCCGCATCGGCGAACGCGATCGTCACGCGGATGCGGCTACCCGCGGGAAACCGCACTGCCGTGGGCAGCAGGTCGATCAGCAGCTCGATCGGCTCGCCCGCCGGAATCGGCTCGCTCTCGCTTCGATAGTGATTGTGGTAGGGCAGGCCGAGATAGTCATAGGGGGCCTCGTCCGGCGCGCGGTGCGAAGCGCGGAGCAGGCCTTCGGTGATGTAGGTCGAGCGACCGCTCCCGTCGACGCGCTCCAGGTAGACGAATACGTCCAGATCGGGGGCGCGGGTTGTCAGCCAGACGTGCGCGAGCGGATGGCCCACGACCTGCACGTCGGCCTCGAGCGGCGCACACTGGTGTAGGCCAGCGCCTTGGCGTCGTTCGATCGCATGTCCGGGTATTCGTGCGCCCAGTTGACGGCGCTCCAGCGGGCCTTCTTGCCGGTCGTCGTCGAATAATCGACCGTGTACCGATCGGCGTCGTGGGCAGCCGTGGGCGGCGCCGAATCCAGCACCCGCTGATCGGCCGACGTCGTTTCGCCCGTCCGGCCCGCGGCGAAGTAGAGGCGCGCCGCGCGCCCGTTCTCCGGGGGCCATGCATCCGCGGTGCGCCACGCGGCTTTGCCGTCTGCTCCGATGAGATAGTAGTGAATCGGCGGCTCGCGGTTGATACCGTTGTCGACGCCCTTGAGCCAGTGATCGAACCAGCGCCGGGCCTCCGCCGTGTAGTCGACATCCTTTCCCGGGCTGTCCGCCTGGCCGTGATCTGCCGCCCTTACGAGCAGGCGCTTCGGCACGGTCAGGTTGGCGTAGATCAGGAAGTTCTCGCGCGCCAGGGGGTCGTACCAGCCGTTGACCAGGTAAACGGGCACGCCCGAGCGGTTGATCCGCTCGATGAACGGATACAGCGCGGCATTGTCCCAGTACCTGTTTCCGCCGGGCGCAAGGCTGTCCCGGAACGGATAGGCCGCCAGGGTCGTTCCGAGGCCGACGGCGGTCATCGCGCTGCGGCGCTCGGCGCGCGCTCCGGCCAGCAAGCGCCCGTCCTGGTCGGAATCGACGGCAGTGACCAGGCTCGAGTCGAGCAGCTTCTGCGACCAGACGTAGAAAGCGCCGAAGGACTTGTCGTATACGCCGCCCGGGTACATGAACGAGTTGTAGACGTCCATCCAGGTGGATTCGACAAACAGCGCCTTCAGATGCGGGTTGCCGGTGCTGGCCGCGACGAGCTGGACCTGGCCCTGGGTCGAGTCGCCGTACATGCCGATGTTGCCGTCGCACCACTTTTGCGCGGCGATCCAATCCAGAATGACATCGGCTTCCCGCGCCATCGCCGCATTGGTCGCGGTGTATGTCCCGAACGAGGCCCCCGTTCCCGGCCGTTCCACCACGATCACGGCATAGCCGGATTTCATGACACCCGCGAGCCACTTCGTCCGCCACATCGGATCGAGGACGTTCCCATTCCGGACAAGCCTGGAGCGAAGCCACAGGTAGGCCCTTTCATACCAGGCGAGGGCTTCGAGCTCGGCGACGTTGTTCCTGCCGCCCTCGCCGTAGACGGTCCAGGCGCGCCCGTAGGGCGTGTACTTGAACAGGGTGGGCAGCGGCTTACCTGCAGGCACCCCGTTTCTCCTCGGCAGGATCAGGTCGTAAGCGAGCCGGGTTCCGTCCGGCAACGTCATGTATTCCGAGCGGCGCTCATAGCCGTCGTAGGGGTCCTGCCCGTGGCCTCTCGGGTAAACGAGAAGCACGACGCCGAGAAGGACCGCAAGCAATACGGATACGGACAGGTAAACGAGCTTTGGGCCCATATACGGCCGAGTAGTCCGGTCAGTCCCCGGCGTGGATCCCGGGGCGGAACAGGTTCTCCGCCTCGCGCGCGAGCGAGACGGCGTGCGGATCGATCGCGGCCTCGATCTCCTCGCACCACGAGGGGTGGCTGTAGCTCAGGTCCTTGAGGAACCACATGCCGCGCACGGACTGGCAGGCGGCGCCGAGCAGCAGGATCTGCTCGCCCGCTTCCGAGCCGACGATGCAGCCGCCCAGCAGCTGGCCGGTCTCGAGGTCGTGCACCACCTCGATGAAGCCGTCGTAGTCGTGCCGCGCGCGCGCCTTGGCCGAGGCGCCGAAGCTGCTGCGCGCGACGCGCGGGGCGAAGCCGGCGTCCTCGGCCTGCGCCTCCGACAGGCCGACGGTGGCGATCTCGAGCGCCGAGTTGACCACAAACGGGACCTTGAAGTAGTTCGCGCGCAGGCGCTCGCCGCCGATCGCGTTCGCCACCACCAGCTTGGCGTCGTACAGCGCCGCGTTGGCGGTCATCGGCCCGTCGCGCACGTCGCCCGCGGCGTACACGCCCGGCGCGTCGGTCTCGAGGAAGGCATCGGTGCGCAGCTGTCCCGCGGCGTTGAGGCGCACGCCGATCTGTTCCAGGCCGAGGCCTGAGCTGTTCGGCTCGCGCCCCACCGCCACCAGCACCAGGCCGTAGCCGGCCGCGCTGCCGTCGTCGAAGGTCACCTGCGCGCGGTTCGCCTCCACCCGGCAGGCCGCCACCTGCGCGCCGGTGCGCAGCTCGACGCCGAGGCGCTCCAGGCGCGCCTCGAGCAGGTCGGCGACGTGCTCCGGCACGCGCGCCGCGGGCAGCAGCCGCGGCTCGCGCTCGACGACGGTGACGCGCGCGCCGTACTGGCGCGCGAGGTACGCGGCCTCGACCCCGACCGCGCCGCCGCCGACGCACAGTACGCGTTCGGGCAGCCTGTTGACGGTAGAGAAGAACTCGCGCGAGGACAGCACCACCTTGCCGTCGAACGGGCACTCGGCAAGCGCGCGCGGGCGCGAGCCGGTCGCGACCACGACGCGCGGTGCTTCGAGCAGCTCGCCGTTGCCGACCTGGACCTTGCCCGGCGCCTCGAACTTCGCCGCACCGCGCAGCATGGTGATGCCGAGCCTCTGCATCGCGCCGGGCAGGCCGTCGCGCAGCGCAGCAACCACGGCGTCCTTGTGGCGCACCGCGGCGGCGAAGTCGGCCTGCGGGCTGCCCACCAGCCCGCGCCCGGCGAGCGCGTTGCAGTCCTCGATCAGCATCGCCGGGTGCAGCAGGGCGCGGGTCGGGATGCAGCCTTCGTTGAGGCAGTTGCCGCCCGGCGTGCCGCGCTCGACCACGGCGACCGTGGCGCCGAGGCGCGCGGCCCCTGCCGCGGCCTTGTAGCCGGCGGGGCCGCA
>Ga0315556_1002550_pt1 | contig 10324 bp, 12 predicted proteins | sample SalMarSW160310MG_FD_202112 | JGI IMG/M metagenome (GOLD analysis project Ga0315556, IMG submission 202112) | Salt marsh sediment microbial communities from the Plum Island Ecosystem LTER, Massachusetts, United States - Salt Marsh Sediment SW1603-10 ... | reverse complement strand
GCTGGTGGCGATGCTCGAAATGACCAGACCGCCGAGGTACTCCGAAATGGAAAGCGGCGTCGCGAAGATATTGAGAAAGTTACGCGACCACACGTCCTCGAAAAAGGCCATGGTCACACCCTGCATCGCGCGGATCAGAAAGTCCCAGAGCAAAACGGCGCCCAGCAGTACGGGGACAAAATTAAAGCCTGATGCGGTGACGCTATTGAGATATTTGGTGATAAATCCCCATAGCACGATATCGACGGCGACCCAGGCGAACAATGGAAACAGCCGCGAGAAGCTGCCGCGAATAAGATAGGCCTGGCGCAGCACGATGGCGAAGGTACGGGTGATGAACATGGCCGTCAACCGACCCCAAGGCTCAACGGTTCCCGCGCCACTGTGACGAACAGTTCCTCCAGACTATTCTTACCGTGCTCGCGCGGCAGGGTCCTGGGATTGCCTTCGAGCAAGATCCTGCCGCGCGCCAGGAACAGCACGCGGTCACAGACCTCTTCCACCTCGTACATATTGTGGGAGGTCCACAGGACACCGGTCGAATCTTGCATAGCGAAATCATGAATTCTCGCCCGGATCTCACGCGCCGTCGCCGGATCGAGCGAGGCGGTGGGTTCGTCCAGGAGCAGAAGCCGCGGGCGATTGAGCATCGCCTTGGCGAGTCCGACGCGGGTCTGCTCTCCCGAAGACAGCAGCCCGCACTTGATGTTGCGGAAGTGCTCGAGCTCGAACTGTTCCAGCAGGAAGTCGATGCGCGCCTTCAGATCGCTGACGGCGTAGATCAGACCGAAGATCCGCAGATTCTGAGAGACGGTCAGATTGCCGGGCAGCGGCGCATAGACCGCGGCGAAATTAGTGGACTGCAGCGCGCGAGAGCGCTGCGCGGCGATATCCACACCCTCGACATGAATCGTCCCCGAACTCGGCTCCAGAACGCCGAGAACCATGTTGATGGTGGTGGTTTTACCCGCACCGTTGGGACCGACCAGACCGACGATCTCGTTATGGCCGACCGAGAAGGAAACGCCATCCAACGCGGTGGTTTCACCGTAGGTTTTACACAAACGCTCAACGGTGAGCGCCGTCGAGCCGGCCCGGGCGGTCTCCCTCGGCGACGTAGTATCGACTTCAGTTGCTGGGCACATATCCTACATCAGCGTGGGGAAGATTCATTCTTCGCGATCAACTTAATAAATCCGGCGCGACCGGCTATTCGCGCAACAAAAACGGAGTCGAACATCATATCCCTGTCACTGTGTACGGGCCGAAGAAAATTTTCGCTCACAGCCACATCAGGCAGCCGCCAGTGACTATACTATCCTATTAAAGGTTCGGGAGATTGGCCATGCGTTCACCCCAGATTCCAGTGCTGGCCTTTCTTCTATTGCTGGGCCAGCTTGCACCCGGTAGCGCCGAGGAAACAACGACCATGCAAATCACCTCTCCCGTGTTTGAACAGCTGGGGTTGATCCCGGCGAAATACACCTGCGAAGCAGCGGATCTGTCCCCACCCCTGGCATGGCGGGAAATACCCCAAGATACCAAGAGCCTGGTATTGATCGTGGATGATCCGGACGCCCCCGATCCCGCCGCCCCGCAAAGGACCTGGGTACACTGGGTGCTTTACGATATCCCTCCGACCTTAAGCGGCCTGGCGGAAGGCGCGGCCGATCACCTGCCACCCGAGGTTCGCGAAGGTAAGAACGACTTTCGCCGTACCCGCTATGGTGGCCCCTGTCCGCCGATAGGGAAACATCGCTATTTTTTCAAACTCTATGCCTTGGACAAGACGCTGGGCCCCTTGCATCAGGCGGACAAGGCCGCCGTTGAGAACGCGATGCAGGGACACATCCTGATGAAAGCGGAACTGGTGGGCTTATATCAGAAAGGCCGTTAGCAAGCGCCGACCCTTATCTGCATCGCGTCACGGTTCCGGCTTATTGAGGTCTACCTGCTCATCCGGTTCCGCCCCCAGTGGCGGGCGCGCCCGCGGCGACCAACTGCGCACATGCAGATCACGCTGCGGGAAAGGAATCTCGATCCCGTACTTGCCAAGCGCGGTCTCTATCGCCCACAAAAAATCCGCCTGGACCGCACCGGGCCGCTTGACGGCATCCGAGGTCAGCCACACGATCAGCTCAAAATTCAGACTGCTGTCGCCGAACCCGGTCAACCATACCTGGGGCTTGCGTTGCTCATCATTGCTCAAAGTGTGGGAGACAGTCGTCGCCGCCTCCAGCACCGCCTTACGTACCAGTTCCTTGTCGCTGCCGTAGGCCACCCCGAACGGTACATGAATACGCCGATAGACATCGCGCATGGTCCAATTCATTACATGACCGTTTACAAACACGGAATTGGGCACCACGATATCGATGTTATCATTGGTGGTGATGACCGTACTGCGGATATTGATCTCCCTGACCTCGCCGACGATACCGGATTCGAGTTCGATATAATCGCCCACCTTTAACGATTTCTCGAACAGCAACATCAAACCGGCGAGGAAATTGCTCACTAGGGTCTGCATACCAAAACCGACGCCCACACCCAATGCGCTGGCGAACAGCGCGAATTTACTCAGGTCGATGCCGATGGCGGACATACCGATCAGAAATCCGACTGTCATCACGAGGTAGTGCAGCAAGCGGTTCAAGGTGTAAACCGAGGCGCGATTCATATTGGGACGCATCGTGGACAAACGCTCGACGCCGCGCCGTCCCAGCTTGGATATCCACCAGGCGATGGCGAGAATAATGACGATGTGGATTACATTGAGGGTGGTCAGCTGGATATCGCCGAACGCAAAAAACGGCTTTCTCAGCCAATCCAGGACGACATGCCAGGATGAATCCATCACCGAGCGGGATGTATCAGCAACCGTGTGGAAACTTCCCGCTTGGCCCGGAGCATCCTCCATAACCGGCCCAGAACTCCATATCCATTGCCATAGACTCATCTGCGCGACTCCGCTGACCGAACTGATACCTTTTCAATATCCATTACTCTGCCCTCTGCTTCGCGCATATCTCAGATCCAGCGCCATCTGCGGAAAACCAGCAACAGCACTGTCACGATCCCGGTCATAACACCCAACAGGATAAAGTACCCCGAGCGGGAATGCAGTTCCGGCATATACTCAAAATTCATCCCGTAGATGCCCGCCAGGAAGCTCAGTGGCACAAAGATGGCTGTAATGATAGTGAGAACTTTAATTATATTGTTCAATCGATGGGAGGCCAGTGAAATATAGCCGTCGATCAGATCGGAGGCGAGCTCGTAGTACAGTGTCGCCAGACTGTTGGCACGATCCTGATTCTCATAGACGTCATTGATTTCATGCAGACGCTCGACGCCGATACCCGGCGGCTGCTCCGTGGTCAACGTGGAAAATATTTGTACCTGGTATAAGAACACCCGGCGGAATTTACGCAACTGGGTCTTATAACCTATCAATTCCGCCAGCATCTCATCCCTCGGATCGCTTACCATTCCCTGTTCGAGAGCTTCTATGCGCGGCTCCAGAGTCAGCAACTTCTTCAGATAGCGATCGACGATGATCCTGGATAAGCGCAGCGCCAGCGCATCGGTGCCGCGCGCGAAAAACGACTGATCACTCTCCGCCTCTTGCCACAGCCTGTCGATACTCGGCGAGCTATCCGAATGACGGGTGACTAGAAAGCGCTTGCCGACGAATAAGGCGATCTGGATGGTGTCGAAGGCAAAATCGGGGGTTTCCCGGCCAAGACCCTTCAACAAAATAAAGGCATGATCATCGAAGGCTTCCAACTTGGGCGGATGGCGTTGCCGCTGGGCATCTTGAATCGCCATAGGGTGCAAACCGAACCGCTCAATAAGGATCTGCTGCTCTTGTGCCGGCTCCTCGTCCCAGAAATCGGCCCACAGCAGCATATTCTGCCGACCTTGCCATGCATCCAGCAATTCCATAGCGCCGCACTTGAATTCCTGCGTCGCGGGGTTATATAGCATTGCGCGAATGATACATCCTCCCGGCCACACTTCCGTTTTGTAAGAGATTAGCCGCAAACCGATCTTAGGCTAATTTCATTCCTGCCACATGGAGCACCGCGCTGCACGGTCAGGTGTTACCGTCCGTATCGGCATAAGCGCTCATACAAGAACGCTCCCAAGGGTAATCTCTGCAGGGTCGCAGATTATTAAGGTCAACTCAAGCCGGACGGGCTTACAAGCCCAAACGTTTGCGGATGTCGGCCGGCGTGGTGCCGGCGGCGCGCAGCCCTTGTAAAGTCATCGCCCGGTCGCGCTTGGAAAATTTCTTCCCCGTTTTGTCGAGTATGAGTCGGTGATGCGCATAGACGGGCGCCGGCAGACCCAGCAGTTCCTGCAACAGGCGCTGGATATGCGTGGCATGAAATAAATCCTCGCCGCGAGTGACCATCTCTATGTTTTGCAAGCCATCGTCCACTACCGCGGCGAGATGATAGCTCGCCGGCAGTTCCTTACGCGCCAGCACCACATCACCGAGCAACTGCGGCTCCGCACGCTGCGAGCCCGTCTCGCCGCCCGGCCCCCGACCCCACTCGTCGAAATGGATTGCTCTTCCCAGCTGCTTCTGCGCCTTGGCAAGATCGAGCCGCACTGCGTAGGCTTCGGCCTGCATGCGCAGCGCGCGGTCCCGAGGATCAAGAGCGCGGCAGGTACCAGGATAGTGCAGTCCTTCTGGGCCGTGCGGGGCATCGGCGGCGGCGGCAATTTCCGCGGCGATCTCCCTGCGTGTACAGAAACACGGGTAACAGACACCGCAGCGCTCAAGCCTGGCGAGCGCGGCAGCGTAATCGTCGAAATGCTGCGACTGACGGCGCACGGGTTCTTCCCATTCGAGGCCCAGCCAGGCGAGATCTTCGAAAATCGCCGCTTCATATTCAGGACGGCAGCGGGTTTGGTCGATATCCTCTATCCTCAACACGAAGGCAGCGCCTGCGGCGCGTGCAGTATCATACGCGGTCAGCGCAGCGAAGGCATGGCCCAGGTGCAGATAGCCGGTAGGACTTGGTGCAAAACGGGTTTTCATTGGCGCGCGGCGAATTTCTATACTCGAATGGGCATAAAGCTCTGCATTTCCTGCCTAAGTCGATCACCTGATTTATCAGGACTACTGTCATATACATTGTATAACGACTTTCAATTTAGTTTTCTAGCCCTTCACTGTCGGTAGCGATGATGTCGATTTTTACTTGCGCATCTGCCGCACGCTGATCCAGGCCCAGCGCCCAGAGGATAGTCAGGCTGTAGGGCTCCTCACCCGCGGCACAGCCGGCGCTCCACATGCGAAGCGCCGTTTCTCCCCGATTTTTCACTTGCCGGAGCAACTCCGGCAAGATCTCCCGCTGCAAGCTTGATAACAGGAGGCGGTCGCGAATAAATCGAGATATGCTTACGCGGCACATGCAGTCCACAACCGACTATTCTTCGCGGTGACCCTGCATATAATCCCTGTAGGCGCCAACGTCCCGCAGCCCCAGCTCCTTTAGCCGCCGAGGTATGCGTTTACACACCTGTTTGCGAACCTTGCGGAATCCCGCCCAGAGCATTTTCATTAACTGCAACGCCCATTGCAGAAACTCCACACAAGCCTTGTCTTCCATCAGGCTCAATACCAATTAATGGTTCAGTGTAAAAGAATCATGTGGAAGACAGACGGGTATCCGCGCGAGCATCACTATCAAAAAAAGTCATCTCCCATTCGTCCTTGGGCACATCATGGCGCAATACGTATACACCGCCGTCATCACCGCGCACCTTGAAATAACGATGCGCGGGATCGAGCCAACGATCGACGATTTCCACCACCTCTATCCTCTGTTCGCCTAGGATGAAACGCCGCGGGGCTTCGTCACCGCGATGGCCGGAATAGCATTCAACACGAATCGTCGCAGTGGTTTCGGTCATGATCCATACCTGCCAAGTTTCGGGACGAAAGCCTACAATAGTTAATGAAAATGCGCGCGCGATCAAAGAATAATTATAGAAGCTGTGGTCCCGGCATATGCGCCTATCCTGAAATATCCGACCACAACCGCCGTTCGGTTCCACATCGCGTCTTTCGTTAGCCAATGTTGGCGGGTTGCGTTACATTAAAGGGACAGAATAATTCTCCTCGCGAGCATAAAGGAGGTGCCATGTTGGAGCTCAATCCGGAAACGGTATGCTTCCTTGTCAGCAAGGCCAAGGAATTTCACGCCAAAGAAGAAGTGGTCATCCCTGATGAACCACTCAGCCCGAGCGAAGATTGGGCGCGCCAGGCATTGGCGGATCATGATGATGATCTCACCTACCAGGAATTCAAGGCCGCCGTCGACGACCTGGAACCCGATCAGCAAACCACCCTGGTTGCCTTGATGTGGCTAGGGCGGGGCGATTACGACGAGGATCAATGGGAGGCCGCCTGCGCCGACGCCACCTCCAGTTGGACGCCACAGACGGCGGAATATCTTATGGCCAGGCCTTTGGTCGCGGACTATCTGACGGAAGGACTTGCCCTGCTCGGCTACAGCTGTGAAGAATGACCATCATGCAAGGAGCGTGTGGATATGAATCAACAAACAGACAAACCCACAGCAGTGCAGGAACGCCTTATCCATGGGTATGATCGAATGCTGCAGCGTACGGGCCAATCTCTGGCCACGGCTGCGGCACGCTCCGAACTCGTGCTGAGCCACACACTGAACATGGCCAGGGATAAGGCGATTGAGTTAGGCGAACTGACGCACGAGGAGGCGGACAAAGTGCACGACTTCGTCACTCGCGACCTCTATGCCGCCGGTCGGCATCTAGCCATGGAGGAACGTGATATCGCAGACTGGCTGCGCCTTGATCTTCTTGCCATTGAAAAGGAGCTATTAAATCGCTTCTCCGGTCTGGCTCAGGCGGCAAAGTTCGAACTCAAACATCTGGAGAAAGCCAGAAAGCGATTCGATGAATGGCATACCGGTGAAGTGACAACCATCGGAACGCTGCGCTGCCGGCATTGCGGTGAACATGTCCACTTTGAGCGTACCGCTCGTATTCCGCCCTGCCCGAAGTGCCATACCTCGGTATTTGAGCGCGTCAAATAGCAGACAGTGATATTCTGCGGTGCAGCGACGACAACGGATCTAACGCTGCTTGTCAGATCAAACCCCCACCTTGCAGGCAGCGAGCCGCCCGTGCCACTCCGCGAGCAGACGCTGGCGAGTCGCGGCATCATCCCGGCTCAGCAACAAGATCTCCTTTGGCACTAATAAGGTGACACTTTCCCAGGCACCATCCGCCGCCACTGCGCAGTCCACCTTCAATTCCCATTGCTCATCACGCGGCTCGATCTCGAACAGATAAGCATCGAGTCGAAGTTCATCGAGCAACTCGGCGGTTGTATCACGAACCATGGCAAGCTCGACAATCGATAACGTCATGACATACGCCTCCACAATAGATAGCCGCCGGCGACCGCATACACATCCAGTGGATACAAGGCACCCGCCGAAGGCGCCGGCCGCAAAGCATCACCATGAGTGACACCTTGCGCATCACCGACTCGACTGCGGCGCCAGGACGACGCCCGCCAGGGGCGGGACGGTAAGCGCGATGGAATATGGACGCCCCATCCACGGGATCGGCTCGGCCATCGGCGGTCTCGCGCCGTTCCCCATATTGCCACCGCCGTAGAATTGGGAATCGGAGTTGAGGATTTCCCGATAAACGCCCGGGACCGGGACGCCGATGCGGTACTCGTAGCGTGGTACCGGCGTGAAGTTGACGATGACCACGACAAAATCCTGCTCACTGCGGCGCAGGAAACTCACCACCGATTGATCCGCGTCATGACAATCGATCCACTCGAAACCCTGCCATTCGAACTCATGCTGATACAGAGCGGGCGTGGCGTGATAGAGGTGGTTCAGGTCGCGGACCAAGGCCTTGATGCCCTGATGGAACGGATAGTCCAGCACATACCAATCCAGCACCTGGGCGCTGTTCCATTCCAGTCCCTGGCCGAACTCGGTGCCCATGAACAACAGCTTCTTGCCCGGATGGGTAAACATATAGGTATAGAGGGCACGCAGATTGGCGAACTTTTGCCACTCGTCGCCCGGCATTTTGTGGAGCATGGATTGCTTGCCGTGCACCACCTCGTCGTGAGAGAAGGGCAACAGAAAGTTCTCGGTGAAACAGTAGAGCATGCTGAAGGTCAGCATGTCGTGGTGATACTTGCGATGGACCGGGTCCTGGCACATGTAGCTCAAGGTGTCGTTCATCCAGCCCATGTTCCATTTGAGATCGAATCCCAGACCGCCCACATGGATGGGGCGGGTTACCTGCGGCCAGGAGGTGGACTCTTCGGCCATCATCATGATGCCGGGGTCGGTGCGATGCACCACCGTGTTGAGCAAATGCAGAAAATCGATGGCCTCGAGGTTTTCGCGCCCGCCGTATTGATTGGGCAACCAGTCGCCGCGCGAATAATCCAGGTACAGCATGGAGGCGACCGCATCGACGCGCAGGCCGTCGAGGTGAAACTCCTCCAACCAATACAAGGCGCTGGAGAGCAGGAAATTTCTCACCTCGTTGCGGCCATAATTGAAGATCAGGGTCCCCCAGTCCAGGTGCTCGCCGCGGCGTGGATCCTCGTGCTCGTACAGCGCCGTGCCGTCGAAGCGCGCCAGGCCATGGGCATCCTTGGGAAAGTGGGCTGGCACCCAGTCGACAAAGACCCCGATGTCGTGACGATGACAGTAATCCACGAAATAGCGGAAGTCGTCGGGACTGCCGTAGCGGCTGGTGGGGGCGTAATAACCGGTGGTTTGGTAGCCCCATGACGGGTCATAGGGGTGCTCCGTGACCGGCAGCAGTTCTATATGGCTGAAGCCCATCTCCTTGACGTAGGGCACCAGCCGCTCCGCCAGTGCGCGGTAATTGAGAAATTCCCCTTCCGGGCCGCGTTGCCAAGATCCCAAATGCACTTCGTAAATGGACATGGGCCGGTGTTGCCAGTCGCAGCGGGCGCGCCGTTCCAGCCACTCGCCATCATTCCATGGGTACTGACTGCTGGGCGCAACGATGGATGCCGTGGCCGGTCGATGCTCCATTTGCCGGCCATAGGGATCGGCCTTGACGAACACCGCCCCGCTCAAGGCACTGCGGATCTCATATTTGTACAAGGCACCGGGGGCAAGCTCGGGGACAAACAGTTCCCACACCCCGCTGCTGCCCCGTACGCGCATGGGATGGCTGCGCCCGTCCCAGCGGTTAAATTCGCCTACCACGCTGACGCGTTCGGCATTGGGCGCCCACACCGCGAACAACACGCCCGCAATGCCGTCCACCTCATGGGGGTGTGCCCCCATGAACTGGTAGGCACGCCAGTGTTTGCCTTCGCCGAATAAGTACAGGTCGTAATCCGAGAGCTGGGGGAGGAAGCTGTAAGGGTCATAGCTGACATGCTGGCGCTGGTCTGTGTCGAGCCAGGTCAAGCGATAACGTTCGGGCACGCTGCCGACCTCGCCCTCCCACTCGAAGAGATCAGTACCGGCCAGCCGCCGCATGGGCTGGTCGCTGTCGGTGAGCGCGACCTCGCTGGCGGCGGGGATAATGGCGCGCACCACGAGACGGCCGTTTATCATGTGGCGACCCAACACCGAAAAGGGGTCATTATGGCGCGCCTGAACGACCCTCTCCAGATTTTCCTGAATGTCCGAGCGATTCATATCCTCTCCCCTCCGTTTCCTAAACAGCCGCCTTATGCCGTTTTTCCCTGGACGCGAACACCAGTCATCCCGGCAGTGCTCGCCTACATTCATGGCACGCCGCCCTCGCGGCATCCAGTCCACTCAGCTCCATTTGAGGAATAAGGTATTTTCCATGCTCAATTCGACCCGGGTTCCGAATTGCGAAGCTTCCCTATCCAGGATGTCCTTTAACCATAGCGCATCCTGTCGCGATGTCCGCCGCAGCTGAAAGTGTTTAATCCGCATGGGCGTCATATGCAAATCGACAAGCCTTCCGCTTGAGGGTTCCATACGGAGGAAATACATCATGGCCAAATCATCCCTGAACTGTCCGCCGCCGCCGATGCCTTCGTAATCATTCAGGAAATCACCGCAACCGTAGATGATCGGCTTCTCCTTATAAACTTCGATGGCTTTGACATGATGAGAAGAATGGCCATGGACAATATCGATCCCCGCCTCATCAATGAGATCATGGGCGAACCGGGTTTGCTCGCGGGGAATGGCGTACCCCCAATTGGCACCCCAATGAATGGAGGCGACCGCCAGATCACCTCCTCGTTTCGCTGCGGAGACAT
>Ga0315556_1002549_pt1 | contig 10332 bp, 13 predicted proteins | sample SalMarSW160310MG_FD_202112 | JGI IMG/M metagenome (GOLD analysis project Ga0315556, IMG submission 202112) | Salt marsh sediment microbial communities from the Plum Island Ecosystem LTER, Massachusetts, United States - Salt Marsh Sediment SW1603-10 ... | reverse complement strand
ACCAACTCGGTACGCTTCGCCTTCATGCTGCGCCCCGACATCGGCTACATCCGGCTCTCAGAGTTCTCCACCACCAGCGTGCATGAGGTCCGGGAGGCAATCCGCGACCTCGAGAGCCAGGGCATGACCCAGCTCGTTTTCGATCTGCGCAACAACCCTGGTGGTGGGCTCGAGGCGGCGGTCGGCGTCGCCGACACCTTCCTCAGACCCGGTCAGGTGATCGTCACGACCAAGGGGCGCAAGCCGGAGAATGACCAGGTGTTTCGCGCACCGGGCCGCGGCACCCACTTCAACGGACCGCTCGTCATTCTCGTGAACGAGGGCTCGGCTTCGGCCTCGGAGATCGTCGCCGGTGCCGTCCAGGATCACGACCGGGGCCTGGTGTTGGGAGAAACGACCTGGGGCAAGGGTCTCGTCCAGACCGTGTTCACGGTCCGTGACACGGGCCTGGCGCTGACCACAGCGCGCTACTACACGCCGTCGGGCCGCTGTATCCAGCGCGACTACGCCTCCTACATCGACTACATCACCCACCGCAACGGGATCACTGACGACACCGCGCCCAAGAACGAGGTCTTCGAGACCGACGCCGGCCGCACCGTGCTCGGCGGCGGAGGCATCACGCCGGACGTCACCGTGAAGCTCAGCGAGCTGCCCGAGCCGGTGGTCCGACTCTACGGGCAGTCGGCCTTCTTCCGCTTCGCTGTCGAGCTGCTGCAGAAGGTACCGACCGCCGACCAGGCAGCCTTCGGTCGCGGTTTCTCGGTCGACGATCTCACCCTGCAGCGGTTCTGGAAGTTCGTCAGGGACAACTCGATCGTGGACGAGGCGACGATCGAGGCGGCGCAGTCGGACGGTCGTGCTCTGGAAGAGGTCCGGCGCGCGGTCCAGGTCGAGGTCCTGAACTCCACCATCGGCCTCGAGGCCGGGTACCGCGAGGCGATCGAGGGCGACGACCAGATCCGTGCAGCCGTCGAGTACATGGGCGAGGCAGCGGACATGTGGAGCGCCTGGCAGACTCCGGAAACCCCCACACCAGCGGCAACTCCGGCCGCGCACTGACGCGGCCGGCCTCCGTCAGTATCAGCCTGGGCCGGGATCGTCCCAGATCAGGGTCACGGGCCCCGAGTTGACCAGCTCGACGTCCATCATCGCGCCGAAGACCCCGGTCTCGACCGGCACCCCCGCCCGGCGCAGGTGATCGACGAACCGTTCGAAGAGCGGCTCCGCTGCGGGCCCCGGCATGGCGTTGTCGAAGCTCGGCCGGCGTCCGCGGCGGATCGAGCCGGCCAAAGTGAACTGCGACACCGCCAGCACGCCGCCGCCGACGTCTGCCAGATCGCGGTTGATCCTGCCCTCAGCGTCCTCGAAGGCCCGCAGGCCGGCGAGCCGGTTCGCCGCGCGCTCGACCTCGCCCTCGCCGTCGCCGCGCTCAATGCCGACCAGGACGAGGAAGCCCTCTCCGACGCTCCCTACGACTCTTCCATCCACCCGGACCTCGGCCCGCGACACGCGCTGGATCACCATCTTCACCGCGCCGCTCCCTCCCGTCTCCCTGTGCTACATTAGCCCCACCCCGTCCACGCGGGAAGGAGACGCCATGATCAACAAGGTCATTCTGGTCGGCAATGTCGGCCGCGATCCCGAGATCAAGTCGCTCCCCAGCGGCTCCCGGCTGGCCACCTTCTCGCTCGCCACCAACGAGCGCAGGAAGGATGACAGCGGGAACTGGGTGGACTACACCGAGTGGCACAACATCGTCGTCTGGGATCGGCTCGTGAACGTCGTCGAACAGTACGTCCACAAGGGCAAGCTGCTTTACATCGAAGGCGCGATCCGTACCCGTTCGTGGGAGCAGGACGGTCAAAAGAAATACATGACCGAGATCCGCGTCCGCGAGCTCAGGCTGCTCGGCGGCCCCGGCGGATCTGGCGGTTCCGGTGGCGCCAGCTCCCGTCGCGACAGCGGTGGCGGCGACAGCGGCGGCGACGGCTTCCCGGACGACGACGACGTCCCGTTCTGAGCATTACCCGGTCAGGCTCAACGGGACACGATACGGGTATCATGTCGATGAGCGGACGCCCGAACGCCCGTCCCCCGACCGTGTGGAGGTGGTGGTCATGACCGGACCGGTGTGGCGCTTCGAGAAGGGTACGACGGTGGTCTGCGACGAGTGCCTGGTCGAGACCGATTGCGCCTACGTCGAAGGTGCAGTGAAGGACGCCGAGTTCGAGCCCGGTCGTCACCTCTGCGAGCGCTGCTACGCCGACAATATCCAGCTGATCGCCGCCCGCGAAGCGTGACCGTCCGGGCGCGTCCGAGCGGCCGCCGGACAAACTGATGGCCTCCTCCCAACGCAGCGGTGCCGCACGCGTCGCGGCCGGGATCCTGTCCAGCCGCCTGGTCGGTTTTCTGCGCGACCGTGCCATTGCCCACTACTTCGGGGTCGGTCCCCACGCCGACGTCTTCTCGACCGCACTGCGCGGACCGAACATCCTGCAGAACCTCCTCGGCGAGGGGACCGTTTCCGCTTCGTTCATCCCGATCTACAGCCGACTCCTCGAGGAGGGCCGAGAGGAAGAGGCGGGCCGCTTCGCCGGTGCCGTCCTCGGGCTGCTGGTCGCACTCGCGGCGGCCGTCGCATTGGCCGGCGTCCTGCTCGCGCGACCCATTGTGGCGGTTCTCGCGGCAGGCTTCCTGGCCGACCGAGCCGCGATCGCCGCCGGCACTGCGACCGTCGACCGCTACCAGCTCACCGTCGCCGCGGTGCGCTACATCTTTCCCATGACCGGCATCCTCGTGGTCTCGGCGTGGGCGCTCGGAGTGCTCAACAGCCACCGCCGCTTCTTTCTCTCCTACGTCGCACCAGTCGCGTGGAACGCTGCGATCATCGCCGCCCTCGTGTGGACCGGCTCGCGAATCGTCGACCCCCAGGGTGTCGCGGCGCTCGACCGCCTCCTGATCGCCGCTTGCGTCGGAGCATTGATCGGCGGCGTGCTCCAGCTGCTGGTCCAGCTCCCCCTCGTCATCCACCTGCTGCGCGGCTTCCGCCTGTCGATGTCCCTCAAGGTTCCGGGGGTCCGCTCGGCCATCGCCGCGTTTGGCCCGGTGGTCGCCGGCCGTGGGGTGGTCCAGGTTTCGGCCTATCTCGACCTCCTGCTCGCCTCGCTGCTCGCCACCGGCGCGGTCTCCGCGCTCCGTTGGGCCCAGACCCTCTACGTCCTGCCGGTCAGCCTGTTTGGGATGTCGGTGGCGGCCGCCGAGCTGCCCGAGCTTTCCCGGAGGACGCGCGGCGCTGCAGGGCCGCGGGTCGCCCGGGGCGTCGGCCAGACCGCCTTCGTCTCGATCCCGACCGCGATCGGCTACCTCGCCTTCGGCACCCTCGTCGTCGGAGCGCTCTACGGCACCGGCCGCTTCACCGTCGCCGACACCTGGCTCGTCGCCCTCGTCCTTGCCGGCTACAGCATCGGCCTGCCCGCCGGGATCTCGTCCAGGTTGCTCCAGTCGGCCTACTACGCTGCGTCCGACACGCGGACCCCAGCCATGGTGGCCGCGGCACGGGTCGCGGTCACCACCGGTCTCGGGATCCCGTTCATGCTCCTGTTCGACCGAATCGGCGTCGCCGAGCTGGCCGGCGGCCCCGGCGACCTCCGGCTCGGAGCGGCGGGCCTCTCGCTCGCCGCAGCTCTCGGCGCGTGGCTCGAGTTCGTGCTCTTGTGGCGTCGACTCGCGCGGCATGTCCCCGAGCGCCGCCTGCCGCTGGCCGCGGTCTCCCGCATGATCGGACTGGGTGCCGGTGCCGCAGTCCTCGCCGCGCTGGTGTGGATCGCCCTGCCTGCCCTCAATACCATCCTCACCGCGGGGATCGTGCTGGGCGTGTTCGCGGCCGCCTATCTCATTGCGGCTCAGCGGCTCGGCATCGAAGAGGCATCGCCCTGGTTCGACGCGCTCGCTCGCGTCTTGCGGCGGCGCTGAACCAGCAGCGCGACGAGCAGCCCCGAGCCGGCCAGGACGCAGCCGGTCCCACCCAACGCAACCGTTGGCGAGACTCCGACGGCATCGGTCAGAGCGCCAAAAGCGAGCCCCGACAGCGGCGCCGAGCCGGCGAACAGCCACACATAGATCGACAGCACGCGCCCGCGGAGGTGCTCGGGCGCCGTCATCTGAAGGTACGAGTTCGTCGTGGTGAGCTGGCCGGAGATGGCAAAGCCGGCGAGCGCGAGTGCGCCGAGATCGACCGCGAGGCTGTGCCCAATCGCCAGCGCCAGCAGCGCGACGCCGAGCGCGAGCTGCCGGCGAGCGATCACCCAGCGCGCCCCGCGCGGAGACGAGCGGCCCGCCGCCTGCAGTGCGCCGACCACCGCCCCCGCCCCTGCCGCCGCGAGTAGCCATCCGTAGGTCCGGGCGTCGCCGTGGAGCACGTCGCGCGCGACCACCGGCAGGATGCTCGAGTAACCCAGACCCAACACCGCCGTCACCGTGACTGCGGCGAGGGTCACCGCGACGCGGCTGTCCGAACGCACGAAGGCGGCGACCTCGGCGAGCTGAGCCGCGAGCGACCGTGTCGACCGGGCGCTGCGCGGCCGGGCGGTGATCGTGATCAGCGCCACCAGCACCCCGAGAAACGACACCGAGTTGACCGCAAAGCACCAGCCCTCGCTCGCCGCCGCCACGACCATCCCGGCCATGGCGGGGCCCACCATTCGCGCGACGTTGAAAGCCACCGAGTTCAGCCCGACCGCAGACGGGAGGTCGCTTGCACCGACCAGATCGAGCTGGAGCGCTTGGCGGGCCGGCATGTCGAGGGTCACCGTCAGGCCCTCGAGAAAGGCCACCATGAGCACCAGGTGCGGCGTCACCAGGGCGCCCAGAGTGAGCGCCGCGAGGACGCCGGCAAGCACCATCATGACCGTCTGCGTGCCGAGGACCAGCCGGCGCCGGTCCCATCGGTCAGCGAGCACGCCTGCAACCGGCGACAGCAGCAGAGAGGGTCCGAACCGGGCCAACGACAGCGCACCCAGCCAAACGGCCTGGTCGGTGAGGCGATACAGCAGCCACCCCTGGGCGGCACTCTGCATCCATGTGCCGTTGACGCTGACCAGCTGGCCGATCCAGTAGCGGCGGAAGTCGGCATGGACGAGCGCGCGGAACCTGCGCCCGAAGGTGCGCAACCCGAGAGTCGCTGCGATCCGGGAGCTCGTCCCCACTGATCGGCTCAGCCGGTCCGCGCTTCGGACCGGACGCGTTCGACCTCATGCTCGAGAATGGTCCGAACCGTCGCCTGACCGTAGCGTTCCGACAGCGTCAGCAGGCGAAAGTAGTCCTTCCCGGTGACGTGACCCGCCTGCTGGAAGGCGAGGTTGAGTGCGCCGTTGATCGCGCCGCCGGCGATCGGCACCAACATTCCAAGTGCCTTCTGGGAGGCCCGAAGCCCGAGCTTCTCGATCACCAGGTTGACGAGCTTGACCAGCTGCGGGGCCTCCCTGGCCATCGACCGCAGAGCCTGATCGAAGCCGACCCGGCTCGCGCTGCGGCCGAGCTTCGCCACGAAGTCCCCCGCTTCCCGGGCGGCCTGCATGGCCACCACTTTCGCCGGAAGGAATCCCTCATCCCAACTCATCTGCTGGGGGATCATCGCTCCCAGCACATGGGCGCGGTTGCCCGGATCACGCGCGATGCTGTAGCCGTAAACCGAAGCCAGCTGGACCACGTGGCGGCCGAGCAGAGTTGTGGACGCCGCGATGTCGGTTGCGATCAGGGTCGGCACGGCGACCTGAGCGAACGGGAGTGCCTCCGCGAGCGATGCGGCAGCGCCGAGCGCCATCCCTTCCCCTCCGAGCAGGAAGGAGCCGGCGCGAAGGAACCTTTCAGCGGCCAGATCGCGGGCCTCGAGCGGCAGGCGCGCGATGTCAACGTGATCGGCGACCGGGTAGCCGAGACGGCGGTACACACGCATCACCGGTTCGTCGCCTGCAAGCCGGCCCCCAAGGGTCAGCGACTTTTCCACTGCGCCGCGAACTGCGTGGTCGATCGCCTCGGACGTCCGCCGCGCAAGCCGGCTGCGGCCGTTCTTGAGGCGGCGCAGTGCCGCCTCGAACGGGACTCCGGCCGCGTCCAGCACCACCTGCAGGGGCCCGGGCCGGACCGTGCGGGCTGCCACCTCGGCGAGCACCTTGCGCTCGTAAGGCGTGAGCTTGCCTGCCTGCACCACCAGCTCGTTCATCCACCCTCCCCGCGGAATCGACCGGTGCGGTCGAGCCCGCCTGATGGAATTGTGACATCATGGGACATTCGCCGGCGCGCGTGTCGGCAGGGAGGCGCACATGCCCAAGGCCACCGTGCTCCTCGTCGATGACGAGCCCAAGATAGTGGAGACCGTCCAGTACGTCCTCGAGGAGGAGGGCTACGAGGTCGTCACGGCGCGCGACGGGCCGTCGGCGCTCGAAGCGGTCCACCGGCACGTGCCCGACATCGTGCTGCTCGACGTGATGATGCCCGGCGAGGACGGCTACTCGGTCTCGCGCAAGATCCACGAAGCGGCCGAACAGGGGCGCTTGCCCCGCAAGATCCCCGTGGTCCTGATCACGGCCCGAGACCTCAGCCACGATCCGGTCAGCGAGAAGGTCACGCGCAGGGTCAGCCAGGCCGAGCTCATCGTGTACAAGCCCTTCGACATCGACGATCTTCTCTTCCTCATTGATCGCGTCTTGAAGAACGCCCGCGGCAAGTGAGGTGATTGCGGTGACGACCGGCTGAGACGATCTCGACGCCGGCTACGCCTGCACGTGGCGCAACGAGCTCGACGAGGTCATCCTCACCGACGACCCGCTGGCCGATCCCAACCTCACCGAGAGCGGAACCTGGCACCGCCTCGAGTGAAGAGATCCCTGATGGATCATGCCCGGTCCGTGCGCCACAGGACCTGCCTCCCCCCGGCACGCCCCCGCGCGAGCAGACCACGGGCCTCGAGATCGAGCTTAACGGTGGTGACGTACCAGGGGACGCTCCCGCCAAACCGTCCTGCCAGACGGTGTTGCACGTCGGCGATCAACTCCGTGAAACCGATCTCGCCGGCCTCGCCCACCGCCGCCAGGATCGCGGCGCGGATCGTCTCGTAGCGGACGCGGTCGATGTTGACGCCGGACTTGCCGTCCGGATGCAGGGTCATGATCCGGTCGCCCATTGTCGGCCCTCCATACCTGCGCCGCGCTGCCGCGCCGAAGCTCCGGCCCCCCGGCCGGTGCTCTGTCACGCGACGGCGGCTCACTCGATGATGTGTGCAACTCTGGCCAACCGCGGTCATCGTGTGAGGATTCCTATGCGAGATACCCACGGCAACGGCGGCGGGTTCCAAGACGGCTCGGGCCCCCGGTGCGGGGGCCCGTCCGTTGAGGAAGGAGGAGGTCCGGGACTCATCCCACTCTTCTATACGCCGACTCAGGGACCAGGGTTACATGCCTTCCGGACCCGACCCGGCGCGCACATCGCGCATCCGCTCGTCGAGCAGGCGGAGAAACCCGACCACCGCCTCTTCCATATACCGGTGGGCGCCCGGCCCGGTCTCGCTGCCACGGGCAGAGGCGGTCACTCGGACGAGATCTCCGGTCGCTGTCACTTCGAGAATCAGCTCGACCCCGTGGACGCCGAGCTGGTCACCCGAGTGCGCCCGGATGCGGCCGTGCTCAACGTCCGTGGTATCGACCACGTACCCCTGGTCGGCGAGCAGCTCGAGCGTCGTGTGCCAGACCGTCTCGGTCGGACCCGCGTAGAGCCGAAACCAGTCGCCCGGCGCGCCGCCCCCCGAGGTTGTGCACGCGACCGCCGTCGCCACACTCGCCACCACCAACACAGCCCATCCGCCTCTCGTCATGGGATGTCCTCCACGCCAAGGAAGTGCCGCCAGTTTTCGGGCAAACGGTCGATGCCTGCGACCTTGACGAAGCGATCGGCGACCAGTGGGACCACCTTGAAGAGACCTTCCGCCAGCACATTGCCGTCCGAATCCCTGGCCTCGGCCTGCACCTCGACCGCATGTCCGACTCTTCCCTCGCTCTCGATCCTGCTCGCGAGACGCAGCGGACGCCCCTGGTGGGCTGGGCGAAGGTAGGTGATGGTGGCCGAGCGCAGGATCCAGATCGCCTTGACATCGGGGCGGAGCACCATCGGCGTCCACGCCGCGATGCAGTCGAGCGCGGTGTAGATCGCGCCACCGTGGGTGATACCCGGAAACCCGATCATGTGCGCCGGGGGATCGAAGGTCCCGATCAGACGTTCGGGGTCGGACGGGTCGCGGACGACCTCGACCCCGAGACCCTTCGGATTGGCGTGCCCACATCCAAAGCACACGTTGCCCGGCAGCAGGTCGCGGTTGAGCACCTCCTCGGTCATCTCAGGGCCAGACGTACTCGTCGTCGTCGTCGACGAGCACCGAAACCTGTACCGAGTCGCAGCGGCCCTTGTGGATCCAGAACCAGACCCCGGTGTCAACGAGGTCGTAGACCCTCCGGTCAAGCTCGTCGAACTCCTCCTCGAGTACGACCTCGCCCATGTCGGCGAGCCGCTCGAGGAGATGCTCTTCGTCGAGCCCGATCGGCGCCAGGCTGTCGAGCTGGGTATCGGGGCTGTCGGCGTCGATCATGACCAGACGCAGCTCGGGGTCCGGCTCGAAGTACACCGAAAGGCCCAGCGCCTGGTAGTGCCAGGCCAACGAGTGGTCGCCCTCGTAGCGCTCCTCCTCGATCCGGTCAGGCGTACCGATCAGCACCTCGACCTCCACTTCACTCTGGCCGAACCGAAGCTCCTCGACACCGACCCCCGGGTTGATCTTCATACTCACCTTCCCGCGGGACGCCCCGCATCGGCACGAGGATAGCCCATACCCGGGCGCTCGGCGCCCGGGTATGGGCAGTCAAGAATGAGGGTGGGCACAGAGCCGGCGCGGACTCAAGATCCGTGCTGTCAGCTGGATCGGCCCATGAATCCAGTCGGCCTGGCGACGCGGCATGCGATGTGTGGGGAAGAGACCGGGCGCGGTCCGGCTCTCCGCTCAGACTTGACTCTTCACCCCGCCGGCGCCTTTGTCGCCTGTCTCCCGGGCGCAGCCCACGCGTACGACCAGCGTCGCAACATAGCGGTCGGCCGGGGGCGGTCCCTCGGTGCTGGGATACGGCCGGAGACCGAAAAGCTCGAGCTCGAGACCGCCGGCGCAGCCGGTCGAGGGCAGCGCCTCGCCGCCGTGGGTGTTGAGCACCAGGCTCTCGCCGGCCTCGCCCTCGACGCCGACATGGAGCTCGACGCGCGCGTTGCCCGCCCACATGCAGCGCGCGTTCTCCGGGCAGCGCGAGTCCTCGAGCACTCCCTGGAAGCGCACCTCGAGGCCCGTGTCGGCGACCTCCACGGTCGCCGAATGCGCGAGCTCGAAGTGCTCGCCCGGCTGCACTCTGCGCTGGGCAGCGCCCGCACCGCCGACCGCCAGCCCGAACGCGATCACGACCACACCGCGCGCCGTCTTCGTCCACAGCATCACGCGGCCCTCCCGTGCAGCCGCTCGAAGGCCTCGATCACGTCGTCGGGGCGGTCGGTCCCGACCCGGAAGCGCCGGCCCGAGCGCAGCTCGAGCTCGACGGCGTCAAAGCCCGACACGTTGAACATCCAGCCCGACCGGATGAGGCGGATGCCCCAGCCGTAGAACCATCTGTTGCGGACCCTGCGGACTGCAGCGACCTCGGACAGTGGGAAGGTCCGACGGATCAGGCCAAAGCCGAAGAAACAGCGGAATCGCTCGTGGTCGATCTCGATGGTCAGCGAGTGGAACAGCAGCCCCACCGCCGCCACGCCCCAGATCTCGACCCTCGCGGCAAGGTCCCAGTTGGCTGCGAGACCGTACCAGACGGCGAAGGCGAAAGCCGCCAGCATCGACGCCACGATCACCGTGCCCGGCTGAGTGTGGCGGAACTCCAGCTCGCTCACCCTCGACCTTCCGACCTCCTGCCCGCTCACCGATCGCCGTTCAGCGGGAGCTTCTCGCCGGTCTCGAGGAAGTGATTGAGCTCGGACTCCCAGGTCTCCATGAAGTTCGTGAAGTCGGCATCGGTGAACTCTTCGAGCACCAGGTCGCCGAGCTGCCCCAGCGACGTGTAGGAGTAAGTGATCGCGGCCGTCGACCCGCCCGGTGCGTCCGCGAGCTGGATCGTGATCCGGGCCACCACCACGTCGGGGATCAGCTTCACCAGGTCGAGCCGCCCCGTCTCCGGCTCATGACGGGTGACCATCCACACCGCGTCCGACGGCTGCGCAGTGGTGATGAACACACACCCGAGCTCCGCCACGCCC
>Ga0315556_1002548_pt1 | contig 10332 bp, 7 predicted proteins | sample SalMarSW160310MG_FD_202112 | JGI IMG/M metagenome (GOLD analysis project Ga0315556, IMG submission 202112) | Salt marsh sediment microbial communities from the Plum Island Ecosystem LTER, Massachusetts, United States - Salt Marsh Sediment SW1603-10 ... | reverse complement strand
CGATCCGCCGCTCGCTTGCTTCGGCAGCCCGTCAGGCGCCGTAGCTGCCGACGATGGTCACCGAGGAAACGTTCTGGCTCGGAAATCCGCCCAGGTTGTGCGTCATGCCGAGCACCGGGTCGGAACGCTGGCGCTCTCCGGCCCGCCCCGAAAGCTGCAGATACATTTCGTACAGCATGCGCAACCCCGAGGCGCCGATGGGGTGGCCGAAACACTTGAGCCCGCCGTCGATCTGGCACGGGACCTTGCCGGAGGCGTCGTAAAAGCCGTCCAGGACGTCGTTGATGGCCTTGCCTTCGGCCGATATGCCAAGGTCTTCCATCGTCACCAGCTCGGTGATCGAGAAACAGTCGTGGACGTCGAACATCGAGATACGCTTCCTCGGATCGTCGATGCCCGCCTCCTGGTAGGCGCGCTTCGCCGCGACCCGGGTGGTGGCGAAGTACGAGCCGTCCCAGTCGTCGAACTGGACCTCCTGGCCGTTGGACACCGCGAGCTGGAGGGCCTTGACCGCAACGAGGTCCTTCTTGCCCAGGCTGCGCGCGATCTCGGGGGTCGTGACGATGGCGCAGGCCGAACCGTCCGAGACGCCGCAGCAATCGTAGAGCCCCAGCGGGTCCGCGATCATCGGCGCGTTCATGACGACATCCTCGGTGATCTTGTTCCTGAGGTGCGCCTTGGGGTTCTTGGCTCCGTTGTCGTGGCTCTTGACCGAGATGTGCGCCATCGCGCGCTTCAGGTCCTTGGGATCGACCCGGTGCTTGGCGCGGTAGGCCGCCGCGAGTTGCGCAAAAGAGCCGGGAGCCGAAATGTTGGCCCAGAAGAAATTGTTCAGTCCGCCGCGGCCGCGCTGCGGCAGGCCGCCGTAGCCGGTGTCCTTGAGCTTCTCGACGCCGAGCGCGAGCGCGATATCGACCGCGCCCGAGGCGACCGCGTAAACCGCGCCGCGGAAGGCTTCGGTGCCGGTGGCGCAGTAGTTTTCGACGCGGGTAACCGGGATATAGGGCAGCCGCAGCGTCATCGCGAGCGGGATCCCCGATTTGCCCACGTGCTGCTCCTCGATCGCGGTGCCGAACCACGCCGCTTCGATCTGCTCGCGCTCGATGCCGGCGTCCTTGAGCCCCTCCTCGAAGGCCTCCACCATCAGGTCTTCGGCGTTGCGGTCCCAGCGCTCGCCGAATTTCGAGCAGCCCATTCCCAGGATCGCTACCTTGTCGCGGATTCCGCTTGCCATATCGGACCTCCTGTCAGTTGGACGCCGGCGCAGCCTTCCAGAAATAGCGCACGAAGCCTCGTGCCGTGTCGTTTTCCTTGATGCGGAACATCATGCGCATCGGCATGCCGACTTCGACTTTGCCATCGTCGACGTCCGCGAAGTCGGCCATCATGCGCCCGCCGCCGTCGAACTGGATCATGCCGTAGTAGGCGGGCGGGTCGGCACTGTAGGTCAGCGCGTCGGCCGTGTAGGACATCACCTTCGCCCCCACGTCCGAGAACGGATGGTCGTCCTGAGAGTCGAGGGCGTTGCATTTCGGGTTTACGCAGTAGCGCCCGCGCGGGAACTGCAGCGTGCCGCAGTTGCGGCAGCGCCCGCCAACCAGCCCGGTGATCATGTCGCGGTTGCGATAGAGCGTGGACAACGGGGTTCCGAGAGCGCCTTCCGCGCGCATGCCCCTCTCGAGCGTAATGTGATCGTTGAAGGCGAGAAAGCGCTCGTAGTTGGTCTCCTCTTTACGGCGCGCGAGCGCTCCCTTCACGCCCGTCCGCGGCGGCAGCTTGCCGATCGCGTCGGTGACCTCGAAGAGCAGCGCATCGCAGCCCTGGCCAAACGCCGCCACTAGAATGCGGTCGCCAGACTTGGCCTGCTCCAGCGCGTGCGCCAGCATGAGCAGCGGGTGCGCGACACCGGTGTCGCCGCACACCGCTGCAAGATTGTCGCGCACGGCGGCCTCCGGCAGGCCGATGCGCTTCGCGAGCCCGGCTGCCACCCGCGGCAGCGTGCACGGCATGCAGAAGTGCGTCACCGACGACGCCGCGGCGCCCGATGCCTTGAACAGCGCGCCAAGCGCGGCGGGCACGATCTTCATGTAGCCCTCGTCGCGGATCCAGCGCTCTTCCCAGGCATAGTCGTGCGCGCGGTCGTGGCCGCGATACTGGTGCACGAAATCGACGGTCTCGCTGTGGGCCGCAACGAGGCGCGCGATCGGCTCGCCGCGCCCGACGAGCAGCGCCGCGGCGCCGTCGCCGTAGTGCATCTCCTGCGGGCTCGCGGCTTTGGCCAGACGGTGCTCGCCCGCGGCTACCAACGCGGTGCTGCCCAGCGAGAGCGCCGTCGTCAGGGCGGAGGTGCCGGCGCGCAGGCTGCCGGTGACGTCGAGCACGCGCAACGCCGAGCCCAGATGGAGCGCGGTCGCGACAATCCCGGCGTTCTGGCGATCGTCGTAGGGGTGGGTCGTCGAGGCAAGCATCAATTGCCCGATCGCGGCAGGACGAACGCCGCTCAGGCAGTCCCGTGCCGCCTCGACCGCCATCGTCACCGCGTCCTCGTCCCAGTTGGCCATGGCGCGCTCGCCCTTGGCCAGCCCGCGCAGTCCCGGGTTGAACCATCCGTTCGCAGCAGCGACGATCTGGCGCTGCAGGCGGCGCCGCGGGAGGTAGGCGCCGTACGAAAGAATGCCGAAAGCGTCGCTCATCAGGTCGCCTGCTGCGCGCCCATTCGCTTGATACGGCCGAACTGTTCGTCGTAGGCGATGCGCTCGATCGCGTCGAGGTTGGTGCCCGTTACGCGGATGAAGCGGGACTTGTCCGGATAGTCGATCGCGTGAATCGCGGTGCCGGCAAACACCCCGACTTCGCCGGGTTCAAGCCGGTATCGCCGCGACATCTCCAGCTTGGCCTGCTCGGGATCGCTGCCGTCGTCCACGCGCCGGTACTCGGTCATATCGGTGTAGCCGGTCGCCTGGCCGTAAATCGCCCACGATTCACCGTGATCGTGCGGCGGCGACTTGCGCGCCTTGTCGTTGACATGCGCGAGCACCTCGAATCCGAGCTCGTCGTCGACGTGAAGGCGATGCAGCCCGCCCCTGGCATCCGGGCCGCAGGTGCGCTCGACGAACGCCCCGTTCGCGAGCAGCTTCGCCAGGCCCTGGCGAACCTGTTCCAGCTCCGCGGGTCCGCTTCCCCGCCGCAGAGTCGCGCGCGTGTCCGCGATGAATTGGTCGAACTCGTAGCTCATGTCGTCTTTCCCCGTTGTGCCGCCGCTCGTGAAGAGAGCGTATTTTGCACCACGCCCACCGCGCCTGCCACAACGCGGGCCATCATTCCTTTGCGGGCGCGAACCGCTCGGCGAGATAGCGCCCCACCGTGCGCGAGGGCACGATGACGTCCTCGAGACCGAGCTCCTTGCAGATGTGCTCGAACTCGTAGTCTTCGATCTTCGTCACCACGCGCTTGAAGCCGAGCGAGCGCCCGACCAGGCTGGCGAGGATGTTCGCCTGGTCGTTGCCGGTCAGCGCGAAGAGCACGTCCGTGTGCTCGGGGTCGGCTTCCCTGAGCATCGCCGGCTTGCTGCCGTCGCCGTGCAGGAAGCCGCAATCGACTTCCTCCGAGAGCGCATCGATACGCTCCTTGTCCTGCTCGATGATCACGACTTCCTCGCCACGCTCGCGAATCAGTTTCGCCGTCACCACCGCAAGCGACCCCGCGCCGATGAACACCGCTCTCATAACGATTGATCCCTCTTCCCGATCCAGGTTCCCGGATACAGCAGCACCAGCACGGCTACCACCTCCATCCTTCCGAGCAGCATATCAAGTTCGAGCACGACCTTGAGCAGCGGTTCGAGCTGCGGGCCGCTCAGGCCGGTGGACAGGCCGACCGTGGAAGTCGCCGAGACCACTTCGAACAGAGACTCCATCGGGGCATGGCCGTACGCCAGGAAGGCGAACCACGACAGGAGCACGACTCCGCCATAAAGCGCGATCAGAAGCAGCGCGCGCACCAGATCGGCATCCTCGATTCGCTTGCCGTCCAGCATCGGCTCCATGACCGCGTGGCTCGTAGCGCCGGTGCGCCGCAACGCGACCCGCGCGACCTTGAAGAGGATCAGCACCCGCAGCAGCTTGACTCCTCCGGCCGTCGATCCCACGCAGCCGCCGATCACCATGGCAACGATCATGGCGAGCAAGGTCGCGTCTCCCAATGTAGCCAGCGGCGATTCGCTGAAGCCGGTGGTGGTCTGCGCCGAGACTCCGAGAACTGCGGCCCTGCGCAATGCCTGAGGCCAGGACAGGCCGTCGTTGAAGATCATGAGCACCGTCAATACCGCAACGGCAAGTGCCAGTGCGAACGCGAGGGCGCGCAATTCCGAATTTCGCCAGAGCGCGCCGGCCCCCCCGCGCCACGTCCGGTAGTACAGCGGCAGCCCGACCGCGCCGCATATCGACAGCGCGGTGATGACCACCGCTGTGCTGCCGGAGGCGAACCCCGCCAGACTGGTGTCGAAAGTTGAGAAGCCCCCGGTGGAGACCGCGGACAGGACGTGCTCGACGCCTGCGGCCGTGGGCGCTCCCGCGAGCCATATCGCGACGATTCCGACCGCGGTCAGCGCCAGATACACGACGAGCATGCGCCGCGCGTGCGCGTGCACCGTGCTCGCGAGCTCCTGGCCCGCGGTTTCCGGATCGATGAGGCGCCGCGTAATCCCGCCTTGGCCCGCGAGAAGAGCGAGCGACAGCACGACGAACCCCAATCCGCCATACCACTGCATCCATGCGCGCGCGAACAACAGGCTGCGCGGCAGGTGCCGCACGGAAGCCAGCGTCGACAAGCCGGTCGTCGTGATGGCCGATACCGCCTCGAAGAACGCATCGCCGAGCGACAGTCCTGCGTCGGTGAACGGGATGGTCATGACGAGAGGCGCCGTGATGAAGGCAAGCGCCGTGATCACCAGTGCCTCGTTGGTCAGCACGCGGCCGGGTCGCGGCAGGCGCGAAAGCGGCATGCCCACTGCGGCGAGCAGCGCGCCCGCCGCGAGGTAGCCCCAGGCCAGGCGGGACTCGCCGAAATAGAGGGACGCGAGGAGGGGGGCGCACGTCAGCCCCGCCTGCACCAGCGCGAGCTGGCCGAGGTACTTCAGCACGACGTGCGCGCGCACGGCGTAGGTGAGTGCCGCGATGCGTTCGCCATTGTCCACGATCGACATTCTGCGACATGCGGGGCAACGCGCTTGACCCAGGTCAAACGCGCGGTGTCCCGAATCGACCCTAGCCGCTTCGCTGCGTCTCGGGGCGGCGGCGGCGGCGCAGCGGCAGCGGGATGTTCCCGTGCAGGAGAATGTCGTTCCAGGTCACGACGCCGGTGACATCGTCGACGCCCTCCAGCTTGCCGGTTCGCGTAAGCAGGGCGATGTCGCCCCCGCTCTCGCGCAGTCGCGCCAGCACGTCGAAGATCAAATCCTGCGAATTCACGACCGCATACTTGGGCCGCGCGTGCTCGCCGACCGTGCCCGAGCGATTGCCGCGCCTGAGCATGTGAACGATTCGGCGCGACGAGACCACGCCGACGACTTTCCCGTCGTGCGTAACCAGGACGTGCGGCACGAAGGTCTGCCGCTGCAGGCCCTCGAACAGGGTTTCCACCGGCAGGTCGGCGTCGCAGAGCTGCATTGGCGTGCGAATGAAATCGGCCACGGAGCGCAGCATGTACAGGTTGGTGTGGAACGCGTCGGGAATGAGGTGGCCGCGCCGCGTCAGCTTCATGGTGTAGATGCTGTCGGTCATGAGGAGCCGCCTGGCTCCGTAGGCGACCGAGACGGTGAGCATCAGCGGTACGATCACGTTGTAATCCCGCGTCATCTCGAAAACCATGACGATCGCGGTGACCACCGCCCCGGTCGCCGCGCCCACGACCGACGCCATGCCGATCACCGCGGTGCCCGGCACGTCGAGGTGAAGCCCCGGCACGTACCGGTTGACCAGCAACGCGAACGCGGCGCCGAAGGTTGCGCCCATGAAGAGCGACGGCGAGAAAATGCCGCCCGAGCCGCCCGAACCGAGCGTGAGCGACGTCACCAAAAGCTTGAGAAAGCACAACAGGAGCAGGATCTCGGCGGCGGTGAGCGCGTGGGTGAGCGTGTCCTGAACCGTGGCGTAGCCGATGCCCGCCACGTAGTAATGCCCAAGGTAGCGCTGGCACAGGTAGAACGTCACTCCGACCATCGCCATCCCAAGTGCGTGCTGGGCGTAATAGCCGCCGGGCAATTTGTCGAACCTGTCCTCGAACGCGTAGATGGACCGGATGAAGCCGAAGGACATGACGCCGAAGAGGGCGCCAAGCGCCACGTAAGCGGCGATCGGCCCGAGCGACAGGTGGTAGGACTCCGGCAGCGTCAGGGCAGGGATGTCGAAGGCGGGATAGTCTCCGAAGAACGCGCGACCGACGATGGTCGAAGCGCCCGCGGAGAGCGCCACCGGAATCACCGTGCGCGCGCTGATCTCGGGCAGGATGATTTCGATCGCGAACAGCAATCCGCCGATCGGCGTGTTGAACGTCGCGGCGATGCCCGCCGCGCCGCCACAGGCCACCAGCGTGATCCGCTGCCACTCGGGTATCCGCGTCATGCGCGCGAGGGTCGAACCGAAGGCGGCGGCAATCTGGATGATCGGCCCCTCGCGGCCCACCGAGCCACCGGTGCCGATCGAGATCCCGGAGGCAAGCGCCTTGATCAACGTCACGACCGGCCGGATGATGCCGCCGCTGTAGTAGATCGCGTCGATGACTTCCGGCACCCCGTGACCCTTGGCCTCGGGGGCGAAGTTCTTGACGATGAACGCGACGACCAGCGCGCCCACCACGGGCACCAGGATGATCCACGCCCCCAGGGGCGACGCGGCCGTGTGGAGGTTGGCGTCGTAGCTGAACGACCAGGTGCCAAGAAACGATACGTTGTGAACGAGGCCGATGAGGTCGCGGAACAGAACCGCACCGAGACCGCCGACGATGCCGACCAGGACCGCCAGCAGGACCAGGCGGCTCGGCGAGTGTTCGCTCGGCCACACCCGCCCCAGCTTGCGCCGGCGCACGAGCGCACGCAGGCGTTCGGCAGTCTCGGACTCAAGCGACCAATCGGATAGTTCGCCGCCCGCGGGGCGCGTCATGGCATACCCTTCGTTGAATGGAATTCACGAAGGCCGGAGTGCAGCGCGGGCCGCTTCAGTTGCGCCCCGTGCGGCCCCAGCCGCTTGCGCGCAGGTCAGTGCCTTTACCCGGAGGATAACAAACTCGAGACCCGACGCGCCACGTCAGCACCGCCGGCGCATGCGCCGCAAGGCAGCGAACCTAGACGTAGCTGAGGTAGCTTGGCTCGTACATCTTGGACTTCACGAACTCGAGAGTGCTCTCCGGTCGCGCCACGCCCGCGAGACTTCGGCTGAACGCCACCTCCGCGACGGCGGCGGCGATACGCGCCGAGATGTCGCGAACTCGCGCCAGCGGCGGATACAGGCTGCCCTGTTCCAGATCGCCCGGCGTCACGAGGTCGGCCAGCTCGCGCGCCGCGGCGAGGAACATCTCGTCGGTCGCGCGGCGCGCGGCGCAGGCGATAAGTCCCAAGCCGACGCCCGGAAAGATGTAGGAATTGTTGCCCTGGCGCGGGACATGGGTTCGACCCTCGACGGTCACCGGGTCGAACGGGCTGCCGCAGGCGAACAATGCCCGCCCGCCGGTCCACAGGTAGGCTTCCTGTGCGGTGCATTCTGCCTGAGAGGTCGGGTTGGACAGCGCGAAGACGATCGGCCGCTCGTTCAGCCGCGCCATTTCCTCGAGTACCTCGCGCGTGAACGTCTTGCCGACCGCGGCGACGCCGATGATTGCGGTGGGCTTGATCGCCTTCAGCGCGGACAGGAAGTCCGGCGCATCCGGGTGCTCGTGCGCGTAGGCCCGCTTGTGCTCGCCCAGGTCTGCGCGCGACTTGACCACCAATCCCCTCGAATCGACCAGCCAGCACCGCTTACGCGCTTCGGCTTCGCTCAACCCCTCGCCGATCATCGCCGCAACGACGAGGTCGCAGATGCCGGTAGCCGCCTCGCCCGCGCCGAGGAACAGCAGGCGCTGCGCCTCGAGCTTCGTGCCGGTTACGCGCAACGCCGAGTAAAGCCCTGCGAGCGCGACGCTCGCCGTTCCCTGAATGTCGTCGTTGAAGCAGCACACGCGGTCGCGATACTTGTTCAGCAGGCGAAAAGCGTTGAGGTTCGCGAAGTCCTCGAACTGGATGACCGCGCCTGGAAAGATTTCGTGGGCCGCCGTCATGAACTCCTCGACGAGCGCGTCATACTCGGCGCCGCGCAGTCGAGGCCGCTTGAGCCCGATATAGAGGGGATCCTGCAGGAGAGCGGCGTTGTTGGTGCCGACGTCGAGCACCACCGGAAGCGTGGTGGCAGGATGAATTCCCGCGCACGCGGTGTACAGCGAGAGCTTGCCGACCGGGATGCCCATGCCGTTGGCACCCAGATCGCCGAGCCCCAGGATGCGTTCGCCGTCGGTGACCACGATGATCTTCACGTCGCGCGTGCGCCAATTGCGCAGCAGGGACGCGACCCGGCCGCGGTCTTGCGCCGAAACCCATATCCCCCGCGGACGCTGGAAGATGTGCGCAAAGCGCTGGCACGCAAGCCCGACCGTGGGGGTGTAGATGAGCGGCATGATCTCGTCCGGGTGTTCGACGACCACCCGGAAGAACAAGGTCTCGTTTCGGTCGTGCAGCGCGTTGAGATTGATGAACTTGTCGAGATCGGTCGGCTGGCCGCGCAGACTATCGAGAACCCTTGCCATCTGTTGCTCTGGCGTGATGACGGCGGGCGGCAGCAATCCTCGCAAGCCCAGCGCATCGCGCTCGGAATCGGTGAATGCGGTGCCCTTGTTGAGCAGGGGGTCGCGCAGCAGATCGAGCCCCCTGGGAAGATGCGCGCTGTCCGCGCTGATATTTGGACCACGGCTCATTGGAGTCTCTACCTCCTGGTACCAAGGATGCTGCCCCCGGGTACGGTGAGGCATTTGACACAGATCAAACGGGAAACGGCCGCATGCCTGCGCCGGCGTCGGCCGCAAGGATTTGTCACGGCGACTGCCCCAGCCTCAGGATGCTGATACATTTGATTTGCGGCCTTGGTACGGAGTTTCCGTGACGTGTTCAGGCAGGCGACATCGCGTCTGCGGCTGACTAGCATCCGCGGCCAGATACTCGGCTTTGCGGTTCTGGCGGCGCTGATCCCCGCGCTGGTCACGGCGGTGATCTCCTATGTTCAGAACCGCCGCGCATTGACGGACAAGGTGACTCAGGAGCTGGTGACGGCCAGTGCCCAGGCGGGCCGTGAGACGGATGCGTGGTTGAGAGAACGCATCTACGAATTGCGCGTGTTCGCAAGCTCGTACGTGATCTCCGAGAACCTGGGGCGCCACACGCGCGCCGGGCGTCTGGCGGACTTTCTCAGCTCGGTCAGCGCTCGATTCGGGGATTACGAAGAGCTCCAGCTGGTCGACCCCACCGGCCGCCTCATCGCCAGCAGCATGCGAAACTCGCGTCCGATGAAACTCGCCGGCGCGTGGGCGAAGACGCTCGATGCCTCGCGCGGCTTCGTGAGCGACCCCTACTGGGACGAGAAGACGCATCGGCGGTTGGTTGTCATCGGGGTGCCGGTCGAGCGGGCCGGCGGGCGGCCGCTCGCCGCGTTGCTCGCGCGGACGAATTTCACCGGCCTGAGCAAAGTGCTCAAAACCCTCCGCTCGCAGGCATCGGGGGAGGTGTACCTCACCACGGCGCAAGGACAGCTCATCGCCGATTCGGACGCGCACCCGGCCCGCGCGGAGCGACTGGCGCTCGATTCGCGGAATGCCGAGCGGCTGATCGCAAGGCAGGGCGCGATCCTGACGTACCGTGGAATCGGGGGCAAGGAATCCGTCGGCAGCGGCCACAGCCTGTCGCGCACGTCGTGGATCGCGGTTGCCGAGATGCCCGATTCGCAAGCCTACGGCCAAGTGGCCCGGCTCAGGAACACGACGCTGGCGGTCGTAGGCGGCCTTCTCGTAGTCGTCGGGTTCATTGCATACCGAATGGCCGTGCTGATCGTACGGCCCCTAGACCGCCTCACCGCCGCGGCGAGCAAGGTGTCGGCAGGAGATCTTTCGGTTGATCTGCCGTCGGGCGGGAGCGGGGAGGTAGGCTATCTGACGTCGGTATTCAACACCATGGTCGGAAGCCTGCGCGACCACCGAGACCAGCTCGAGCGGCTCTCCAACACCGACAGCCTGACCGGGCTGAGCAATCGCCGGCACATG
>Ga0315556_1002546_pt1 | contig 10338 bp, 8 predicted proteins | sample SalMarSW160310MG_FD_202112 | JGI IMG/M metagenome (GOLD analysis project Ga0315556, IMG submission 202112) | Salt marsh sediment microbial communities from the Plum Island Ecosystem LTER, Massachusetts, United States - Salt Marsh Sediment SW1603-10 ... | reverse complement strand
CTGGAGGGCGGGCGGGTGACCGAGGACGGGAGCCACGAGGAGCTGGTGGAGCTGGGGGGGCGGTACGCGGAGCTGTTCGAGCTGCAGGCGAAGGGGTACCGGTAGGGGCGATCGGGCAGACGCCCGCGATCAGGAAGTCGGCCAACCCGATCGAAGCCCCGGCCTTCTCGAGCTCGAGCCTCACGTCGGCGGCGATCATCGCCAGCGGGACCGCAGCGCGCGGACGGCCTCCTCCAGGGCCCCGGCGTCCTTCTCCGCCATGGAGCCCCGCCAGAAACGTGAGCTCGTCCCCGGTCACCTGTCGACGACGAGCGTGCGCCGCATCGCCTCCAAGGCGTCGGTGAGCCCCCGCTCGTCGAACGCGCGCACGGCGCCCGGCGGGTAGTTCTCGAGCACGGTCCAGTGGATGAAATAGCGGACCGCGATGCACGGACTCGTCCCGGGGATCGCGTAGACCGCCTCCCCGTAGCGGTTTCCCACCGCCGCCTCCGTCCGGCGGGCGACCGAGTACTCCGCGCCGCCCACCGTCCGCACCGAATCGCGCACCCCCTCCCCGAGGAACCGGTCCGCCGTGCAGTGATCCGATCCCGGGATGTCCTCCACGCTCAGGTAGCTGCCGGCCGACAGGTTGGTGCCCGCGGCGAGCGAGCCGGGCACGGTGAACGAGACGCCCGCGATGGCCCGACCCGGCCCGAGCGCCGTATATCGATACGTGGTATCGACGGTCCAGTCCGCCGGATAGCGGATCGAGAACCCGCCGGAGCCGCTCGCGAACACCCGCGGCAGGCCGCCCGGATCGTCCGCGACCCGGACGCAGCCCGTGTAGCGCTTCTGGACGTCGTGCTCGAGCACGAGCGCGCCGTTCCCCTTCGACCAGAAGACCAGCGCCTCGCTCCCCCGGACCGAGGGATCGCCGTCGGAATAGCGCGCCCCGTCGGCGGAGATCGTCTGGTGCAGGGTCGGGGCCCGGCCATCGCTGAGCTCGAGGTGGACGCTGCCGCCCGGCGCGGGCGGCGCTCCGGGCTCGGGCGGAGCGGTGTCGGGGCCCGCGTAAAACGCGGCGTCGATCGTCCGGCCGCCGTCGCATTGGTAGTGCGCCGTGGCGATGGGCCGCTTCGTGGCGGTCCCCACTTCCGGTCCCGGAGGCGGCGGTCCGGGTCTCCACAGCCACGCGGCGACGGCCAGGCCGGCGGCCACCAGGAGAGCGACGGCCGTGAGCAGGAGGCGTCTGTTCACCGGGCGGGAAGCCTCCTCTGTCGGCTTCGCGGAGCGGGTCCCTTCACGGACGGTGCGCCCGCTCTTACACTTCCACCCAACCTACACCGGAGGCCACGGCCATGTCGCGCCCAGACCCGTCCGAGCACGCCGCCTACTACTCCCGCTACATCGACCTCGTCCCCGAGGGAGACGTGCTGCGGACCCTCGCCGCCCAGATGGAAGAAACGCAGGCGCTGCTGGCGTCCGTGCCGCCCGACCGCGAGACGTACCGCTACGCTCCCGGCAAGTGGAGCGTTCGCCAGGTCGTCGGTCATTTGATCGACACGGAGCGGGTGTTCGCGTTCCGCTCCCTGTGGTTCGCGCGCGCGGCCGGGAGCCCGATGCCGTCCATGGAGCAGAACGACTGGGCCGAGGTGTCGAACGCCGGCACCCGGGCCCTGGCGGAGCTCCGGGAGGAGTGGGCGGCGCTCCGCCGCGCCACGATCGCTCTGCTCGGCGGCTACGATGAGGAGGCGTGGACGCGCGCCGGAGTCGCCAGCGACAACCCGATCAGCGTACGCGCCTGTGCGTGGATCATCGCCGGCCACGAGATCTGGCACCGGCGGGGGCTGGTGCGCGACTACGGCGTGCCGGTGGACGCATGAGCGCCAGGTCGAAGGCGGAGGCACGCCGGCAGGACGTGCCGCGCACCCGGAGCTCCGCCGGGAAGAGCCCCGCCGACCAGGATGTCGTCCGCCGCTTCAGCGACCTCGAGGCTTTCGAGGCGCTTCCGCGCCGGTGGAGCGGTCGTCCGAGGGGATGTCAGAACTTCTTGCGCACCCGCACTGCCGTGCCGTAGGCGCAGATCTCCGTCCACATACTGCCCAGCTCCGAGGTGTCGAAGCGCATGGCGACGACCGCGTTCGCCCCCTTCTCCTGCGCTTCTTCGACCATCCTCCCGATCACCTGCTCCCGGCTGTCGGCCAGCGCCTTCGTCAGCCCCTTGAGCTCCCCGCCCACCATGGACTTGAGGGCCGAGCCGATCTGGGACCCCAGGTTCCGTGAGCGGACCGTGAGCCCGAACACCTCGCCGTACACCTCCTCGATGTCGTAACCGGGAAGATCGTTCGTCGTCGTGATCAGCACCGTGCCTCCTCTCGAATGGCGTGCGGACCGGCTCTCACCGCCCCCGCCCTCATGGCACCCGGCGGGCCGGCTCCACCCGGGCGTGCTTCACGTGCAGGTCCAGCCACGCCGCCCAGCGCGACCACAGGTCCAGGATCGTGGACCGGGTGGCCGGCCCGTGGTTCTCGTACGGGTAGTAGTACAGGGCCGCCGTCTTCCCCAGGTAGTTCAGCGCGTCGAACATCCGCTTGGAGTGGATGGGGAAGGTGCCCGGGTTCTGGTCGGCGAGCCCGTGGTACATGAGGAGGGCGCCGTTGAGCTGGTCCGCGAAAAACAGCGGCGACATGGCGTGGTAGAGGTCGAAGTCCTCCCAGAGGTTTCGCCTCTCGGTCTGGAAGCGGAAGGGGGTCAGCGTCCGGTTGTAGTTCCCGTCCCCCGCGATGCCCGCCTTGAAGAAGGGCGTGTGCACCAGGGCGTTGGCCGTCGAGAACGCCCCGTAGCTGTGTCCGCCCACGGCCAGCCGCTGCCGGTCGATGTCCCCGTCCCGGTCCAGCTCGTCGACCACGGCCGCCAGGTCGTTCCGGAGGTCGTTCACGTAGTGGTCGTTCATCTCCCCCGCGTCGCCGATGATGGGGGCGTCGGGCTCGACGACCGCGTATCCGAGCTCGACGAAGTAGACCATGGAGCGCACGCCCAGGCGGGGGAAGGCGTTCTTGTTGTAGTCCCGGTTGGTCTCATCGTAGGAGTCCTGGTCCGTGTACTCCATCGGGTAGAACCACAGGAGAGCCGGGAGCCGGGTCCCGCCGTGGTAGCCGGGCGGGAAGGTGACCTTGATGCGCACCTCCAGGCCGTCCAGCCGCTTCACGGTGAGGACCCGCGTCGGGGCGTGGGTGACCTCCGGCGCGTAGTCCGTGTTGTGGGTGAGAGCGGCGAGCTTCCCGCTCTCGACGTCCCGCCGGTAGAAGTCCGGGACGGTCGTGGCGGACTGGCGCGAGACGACCAGCCGCGTGGCGTCGTCGTCGAGCACGGCCACCACGTCTTCGTACGTGTCGCCGGCGGGCGCCTCGTACACGCGCGTCTTGTTGCCCGTCGCGATCTCCACCCGGTCGATGAACGGACGCGGCCCCGTCTCGAGGGGCTGCTTCGAGTACAGCGTCCCCTCCAGGAACACGCTGCCGCCGTCCGAGGATAGCTGCGCCAGAATGGGCTGGTGGGCGCTCCCGCGCGGGGCGTAGTAGCCCCCCAGGCGAGGCGGCGCCCCGCGGGTGACGAGCGTGCCCGGGTGCCCGTAGAAGTCCCCCGCCTTGTAGGTGGCGATCGGGTACGTCGTGTCGGCGCGGCTCAGGTAGACGGCATACACCTTCCCGCCACGCCCTTCCCCTTCGTTCGGCGCGAACCGGGGACGCCCCTGCCGGGTGCTCCCCTCGGTCACCAGCATGAGGTCGGGGTCGGAGGTGTAGTTCACGTCCGTCATGCGGGCGTGCGCCTCGAATACCGCGTGCAGGCTGGCGCTGTCGAAGGGCGGGGCCCACAGCATCACGCGGTCCCCGCGCCGGCCGCGCGAGACCGCCTCACCGCCGGAGCGCGCCCCTCCCGTGTCCGACCCGGCCTTCTTGGGAGCGAGCTCCAGGAAGCTGAGCCCCGCCCCGTCCGGCCTCCAGGTGGGATCGCGGGGCTCCATCTCCCGCTTCGCACGGGTGGCCGAATCCGGCTCGATCCCGGTGTCGAGCGGCGTGGTGGTCAGGGTCGCCAGCACCTTGCCGCGCGCGTCCCAGATCTCCTGCTTCTTCCCGAACTGCGTCACCGGCACCAGGTAGGAGAAAGGCCGCGTCATGACCGAGACCAGGAAGTACTTCCCGCCCATCCCCGCGTCGAAGCTCTCGATCATGGCCGGGGACCCGATCCGCCGCACGCCCCCGCCGTCGACCCCCAGCACGGCCAGCTGACCGGTCGTGTAGTAGGCCAGCAGCGCCTTGTCGTGCGGCGTCTGGAGGAGGGTCGGATAGGTCCACATCCGGTTCTTGCCGGCCTGGGTGAGCCGCACCTCGGGCGAGGTCGCCACCTTCGGGTCGGGCGGGGGCGCGCCCCGATCGGCCGGGACGAGCACCGTCACCAGGCCGCTCCCGTCGGGCAGCCACTCCAGCGAGGTGGTGAGCGTGGCCAGGACGGGCGCGCTCGACACCTCCCGGGCTCGGCCGCTCGCCACGTCGGCCACGTACACGTGCGTGGCCCGGTCGGCGTGCACCAGGAAGGCGATGCGCGAGCCGTCGGGCGACCAGGCCGGATCGGACACGGTGGCCCCGGAGGGCAGCTGCACCCGGGTCACCCGCCCCTGCAGGTCGACGAGATCGAGGCCGGTAGCCGCCCGCGTGGTCAGCGCCCGCGCCCGGTTCGCGGCCGGATCGATCTGCAGCCCGCCCAGGTTGAGGTGTGGCCGCGCGAAGGAGGCCAGGGACGGCATCCCCTCGCTCTCCAGCCTCACGAAGTGGGTCCGGTCCGGGCTCGGGTAGGCCAGCGTCGTGTTCTTCCACCACGGCGCCTTGACCAGCTTCGCGATCCCCTCGGGGGGCGTGAGGTAGGTCTCCGAGGCCAGGACCATGGAATCGGATTGAACGGTCGCCGTGTCCTGGGCACGGGCCGGACGGCCGGGGCCCGCCACGCCGAAGGTTCCGATCAGGAGGAGAGCGCCGAGCCGGAACCCGCGGCCCGCGAGGGAGCGTCGGATCATGATGGCCTCCGGGAAGAGGTGGGCGGATGCGCTTCCCGAAGCTACCGCTGGCCGTGCCGGGGGACCACGGCGAGCCCGGTCCCGGCTAAGCCCTCGCGATCAGCGTGGTCATGGTCACGGCCCCGGCCAGCGCACCGCCGGTGTCCTCCGTGAGGGGCTCGCAGCGGCTCACGAAGTCGCGCTCCAGGGCCTGCCGGAGCTCCTCGTCCGCGCCGGCCACGGCGGCGGCGAGCGGCGTGCTCTCGACGTACCGCCACAGGAGCTCTGCCGGCGGCGCCGGACCCAGCGCCAGCTCGGACTTCTCCACTTCGATCCCCGTGAACCCGGCCCCGCTGGCCAGCTCCCGGATCTCCCCGGCGTCGTGCAGCGAGAACACGGCGTGGACGAAGGAGACCGCCTCGGGGCCGATCCACTGCGCGAAGCTCCGGCTCATGAGCTCGAACGGAAGCGGCTCCGGCCCGGGCAGGCTCGCGACCAGCCGGCCTCCGTCCTCCAGGACGCGCCGGATCTCCCGCAGGCCGGCCACCCTGTCTCCGAAGAACTGGAGCCCCATGCCGCACAGGGCGACGTCGAAGCTCCCGTCCGGGAACGGGATGGCCTCGGCGGGCGCCCTGACCCAGTCCAGGGCCGTCCCGGGAGGCGCCGCGGCCCGGGCCACCGACAGCATGGCCGGGTTGGGATCGAGCCCGGTCACCGTTCCACCCGGCGTGACCTTATCCGCCGCGAGCCGCGCCACCACGCCGGTGCCGCAGGCGACGTCCAGCACACGCTCGCCCGCGCGCAGGGTCGCGGAGCGCACCAGGTCCTCGGCCACCGGGGCGCCGATGGAGGGGACGAACCAGCGCTCGTAGTTCCGGGCGATCTGTAGGGCCAGAGACGGGTCGAAGGCGGGTCGGGTCATGGCGGCGCCTCCTCGCGGCGGACGCGACGGGATCCGGTGGGGGCTCGGCGTTCCCAAAAGTGCCCCGCCCCGCCCTCCGCCGCCACCGGCGCGTCTCGTTCCGGAAGACCGCCGCAGGGCGGTAGACCTCTCCGTGGCGGGTCCCGGCCTCTTTTCCCGCTCTCACCGGCGCGGGCAGTCTGCAGTTTCCTGGAACCGGTGGTGGAGAGATGGCGTTTCGGCGTCTGGCTTCGGTGCTCCTGGTGGGAATCGTCCTCGTCTGGGGGTGTAGCGGCGCCACCGGACCGGCTCCGACCGGACCGAGCAACGGGCTGGGGCCCGACGGCGGGTCGATGACCGTCAGGGGACTCGAGCTGAAGGTGCCTGCCGGAGCCCTGACGAAGAGCGAAGACATCACGATCGAGCGCATCCCGGCCGACAGCCTCACGGCCCCGGACGGCTTCCAGCTGGTCGGCGGCACGGCCTACCGCCTGGGGCCCGAGGGCCTGACCTTCCAGAAGCCCGTCACGGTGACGATCTCCTACGATCCCGCCGACCTGCCGCCGGACGCGAAGGCCTCGCGGCTCCGCATGCTCCACTTCGGCTCCCAGCTGGAGACGCCGGCCAGCACGGTGGACCAGGCGGCGGGCACCGTCGAGGCGCAGATCGACCACTTCTCCGCCGTCGTCGTGGGCGCCCCGAGCGGACCCTACCAGACGGTGGCATGCCCGGACCTCTCGCCCGCCGCCTCCCACGGCCAGCCCCTGGACCGGGTCGCGCTCGGGCAGCTGCCGTCCGACTTCCAGCCGCCCCTGGCGGCGCTCGCCGAGGTCGACGGCGACACCGTGACCTCCTTCGGGCGCGTGGACGTGAACGATCAGGGCAACGTGGAGCTGATCGTGCCCGTCCATCCCTCCACGTCGCCCCAGGGCGGCCCGGTGCAGCTCTCGATCACCGACGGGACCTTCGCGTGCGCGTCGTTCGACTTCCAGATCGATCCCCTGGATCCGGCCCCGGGCGAGCTGAAGGCGATCGCCGACGAGTTGCAAGGGATCCTGGACGCCCAGGAGGCGGTCCTCGGCACCTCCCGGGAGGAGCTGCTCGCCACCCCCGCGGCGGACCTGCCGCAGGTGCTCATCCCCATCGCACTGGCCCAGGGCGCTCTGAACGATCCCGACAACGACAGCTCGCTGGTGGCGATCGCGGACGGAACCTCCCCGGTGAGCGAGGCGGCCCGGCTGGACCTGCTCGAGCCGCTGCTGGCGCGCACGGGGCTGCGGAGCAGCCTGGCAGCCTCGGTCTCCGCGTCCGGCGCCGGGGCGCCGGCGGCACGGATGAGTCTCGGACCCGGTGCCGGGCTGTGCACGCCGGACGCGATCAACAACGGACCCGCCGGACCCGACACGGGACTCCTCGACGCCTGCATGCAGGAGGCGGCGGACGCCGCCTTCCAGGTCAACGGAGCGACCGGCAAGCTCTACGGCGACATGAGCCAGGTGCTCGGAGCCGTCGGCCTGGTCCCGGGGCTCGGCACTCCGGCGGGGGTGGCGGGGTTCGTCGTGTGGCTCCTCCAGACCTCGAACAGCCGGACGGCCGCCCTGCTTCCGTCGAGCTTCGTGCAGACCAGCGGGGAAGTCGGTAGGCCCACGTTCAAGGAGGACGAGCCCGGTCCCGATCGCCTGGACTTGTTCAACGCGACGGCCTCGAACGTGGGCTACGACCTGGGCAAAGAGCTGCTGAACGGGCTCCTGCAATCGTCAGGGGTCGCCAGCACGCTGGACGGGTTCATGGACGCGGAGCAGGTGGCCGGGGCGGACGTGAACTCGGCGCTCTCGTACGTGCTGACCGGTCCGGTGGCCGACGGGATCCTCAAGAACGCGGGAGTCGATGCCCTGGATCTCAAGCCGGAGCTGTTCGGGCCAGTGCTGGTGATGCCACAGAAGTGGTCCACGGCGAAGATCGTCGGGGACGCCTTCACCCTGAGAGACAGCATCCACTACGATCCCGAGAAGGTGGGAACGGCCACGCTGGTGGTGAGGACCAACTCCGACAGATTCGGCGGCCAGCAGGCCACCTGGCAGTCCGAGCTGACCGTCAAGCGGCTCCAGGTGACGATGTCGCCCACGGAGGTCTTCCTCGCTCCCGGTACGCAGCAGGAATTCCAGGTGGAGGTCACGGACGCCTTCTACCCGGAGCAAATCAGGACGGACACGGCGGGGCTCCAGGGAACCGCGGGACAGCCCGTCTCCACCTCGGAGAACGTCTTCACCGTCACCTACACGGCGCCGACGAATCCCGACCCCTCCAAGCCCGATCTCCTCACCGTGCGGGACACGGCGAACACCGGGGCGCGCACGAACGCCACGGAGCCGCGCGTCGCCACCGCGACGATCCACTTCGGGCAGATCAGGATCTCGCCGAGCACCGCCTGCCTGGATCCGGGGGATACCCTGCAGTTCAGCGCCGACGTCAAGGGACTCACGGACCCGACGGTCACATGGAGCGCGAGCGCGGGGAGCATCGACCCGCAGACGGGACTCTACGTGGCTCCCGCGAGCGCCCCCGCGGGCGGCACCGCGATCATCACCGCCCAGAGCGTGCAGAACTCCGAGATCAAGGACCAGGTGACCGTCAACATCGGCGGATGCGACTGCGGCTGGTCCGTGCAGCTGGAGGGCTCCCCGTTGATCAGCAGCGACTCCAGCGACACGGGCCAGTTCGTGGTGAACGGCGGGGGCTACCTGGGGTCGATCACGCTCAACGACACCCAGTCGGGCCAGACGCTCGGCATCAGTGCGGTCCCGCCCGTGGCGGGTGAGCCGGGGATTCCGATCGGCACCACAGGCAGCCTGCAGGGCACCGTGATCGGCAACCTCGGGCTGTCGGCCCAGGATCTGAATTACACCAGCGTCGATTACCTGCCGCTGGTCCTCTCCGACAACGACGGGCAGACCGTGGCGGGAACTATCAGCGGGACCGTGATGATCTCCTCGGTGGCCGATCCCGGGAACCCGCGTTCCGCGAGTCTCACCGCGAGCTTCCGGATCGTCTCGGACGGATTCCCGGAGTCCACCGGAGGCCAGACCACCTACTCGTGCACCGTCGGATCGGGAGGATAGGCCGGGCGCCCCCGGGGTGACCGCGGCCAGGGGGCGCGCCCCCGCCCCCTTGCTCCCGCCCCGCTCCCCGGGCGACCTTTCGTCATGCCCAGCGACTGCCCGTTCTGCGCCCCGGAGCCCGGCCGCGTCCTGCGCGCCGCCGAGAACGCGCTCGCCCTCCGCGACGCCTTCCCCCTGTCCGAGGGCCACACCCTGGTCGTCCCCGTCCGCCACGCCGGGAGCCTGTTCGACCTCTCGGACGGGGAGCGCGCGGACGTGTGGGCGCTGGTGGCCGAGGTGCGGAACGGTCTCGCCGGCGAGCTCGAGCCCGACGGCTTCACGATCGGCGTCAACGACGGCGAGGCCGCCGGCCAGACCGTCCACCACGCCCACGTCCACGTGATCCCCCGCTGGAGCGGCGACGTGCCGGACCCGACCGGCGGGATCCGCCACGTGATCCCGGGGAGGGCGAGGTACTGGGAGCGCGGCTGACGCGGCGCGTCTGGCCCGGGGTCGGCATCCGACCCTATCCTGTGCGGCCGTCGGCGGCCGCCCGGGGATCCGCGTCATCCCTCCGCGGCGGCCCGTACCCCTGGCGCCGGAGAGCACGCGCATGAGCAGCCTGTCCCGACTTCGCAGCAGCATCCTCCTCGCCGTCACACTCGTCCTCCCGTGGACGGCCGCCAGGCCGGCCGCGGCCCAGCAGACGATCCCGGTCGACTCCCTGCCCAACGAGACGCCGGCCCGCTTCACGCCGGTGGACTCCAGTTTCGACTACGTGCGCAGGGACGTCATGATCCCCATGCGCGACGGGGTGAAGCTCCACACGGTGATCCTCATCCCCAGGGACGCCAAGGACGCACCCATCCTCATGACGCGCACGCCGTACAACGCGAGCGCGCGGGCCTCGCGCGCCCACACGTCGCAGATGGGGCCGCGGCTGGGGAACCACGACCCCGCGCTCGAGGCCGTCCTGGGGGGCGGCTACATCCGGGTCATCCAGGACATCCGAGGCAAGTACGGCTCCGAGGGCGAGTACGTGATGAACCGCCCCTTCGTCGGACCGCTCAATCCCACGAAGGTCGACGAGTCCACCGACACGTGGGACACGATCGACTGGCTCGTGAAGCACGTGCCCGAGTCGAACGGGAAGGTCGGGATCCTGGGGATCTCCTACGACGGCTTCCTCAGCCTCACGCCCCTGGTGAACCCGCACCCCGCCCTCAAAGTCGTGGTGCCGATGAACCCGATGGTGGACGGCTGGATGGGGGACGACTGGTTCCACCACGGCGCCTTCCGCGAGAGGGGGA
>Ga0315556_1002544_pt1 | contig 10339 bp, 8 predicted proteins | sample SalMarSW160310MG_FD_202112 | JGI IMG/M metagenome (GOLD analysis project Ga0315556, IMG submission 202112) | Salt marsh sediment microbial communities from the Plum Island Ecosystem LTER, Massachusetts, United States - Salt Marsh Sediment SW1603-10 ... | reverse complement strand
CAGGAGCCGAATCCCCTCCGGAAAACCAGGCGCGCTCCGCTAGTACCTCGTATCCTTGCACCGGTACACTGGCGCGGTTACCCCAGGTACCCTGGATGGCATGCATGGGGCCGATGGCCTTGTCATAGTAGGCCTTCACCTTGTCGACAGGATCACGGGATAGAAAACACCAGGGACCGAGGAGAAAATTGCCGGTCTTTTGCGCTTCCTTAGTGGAAATCACACGACCTGCAATATTGCGCGACTCTGCCGTCGCCTGGCAATCCAGGGCCTTCATGCCGCCGAAGCTTCCAATGTACGCAGGATCGACTTTCAAACCGTCGGCCGGTATCGCCGGAACCGCACCCTTGTAGATAGGGGCCGCCAGTTTCGGTGAATCTACCGACCAGGCAGTGCCATAAGCAAACAGCAGTGCTGCAGCGAGTGCTGGCACAAGGTGCATCTTCATGATTTTCATCTCCTTGTCCTCCTGGTATTGCTCTTCCCGATCGAAGAGGCAATACGTGTTGCACGCATTGGTTTCCTCGATCTTGGCGTATGTTACGCGGGCATGTTCTGCGCAAATACGAGAGCTATCATTACCCATTCATGATAACTGGCCGTCCACTCTGTACTGTGCTTCACCTTCCCCGCATCCTCTGTGTCCACTTGCATTGCCAAAGTCGATCTGCCCTGGAAGAGTTTTCCTCGCCTATGGGCTGGAATCGCGATCAGGTCGTTGGTGCTTGTCGTTATCGCGGACTTGGATTGCGCCCTCCGTCCATCGCGCCGAACGCTTACTGCGGAAGATCCTGAGACGTGTCCACGGGCCTCAGGCTCCAGTCCATGGCCTGGGTCACGGTGTCACCGTCTTCGTTGATATTAAATGTCGAGTTGACGGATCCGACGAGGGGGAAGCCGTCGCCCAGGGGCTGGAAGCCTGGGTCCATGTCGGTCGCCGCGGTAGTCAGCAACACGGACGCCTCGACCGGCTCGGTATCCACCGAGTCGTCGGGGTTGACGCACTGCAAGGTACCCTTCGCCGAGAGCAGGGCGCCAAAGGTGTAGGACGCCAGGCCGGGATAAGTGAACAGCGTGCCGGCGGGGGTGGCGGGGGCGGTTGGGGGAATGATCAAAGTGTCGGCTTTACCTACCAGGTGGCAGACTCGAGAGCCGTCATCGACGTCCCATTGGTCAAAGCTGATCTTGGCCAGGGTCGGATCGAAGGGGAGATCATAGCGGGTGCTCGAATCGGAAACCTCGGCGGTCAGGTAGGTCAAGTTTGCCTGGCCGCCGTAGTTGGTGGTCACGCCGTACTCGTGGCGCGTGCCCTTGAAGTTCACGGTACCGGATATGGCATCCACAACCACGGTGATGTTGGCCACCAGCATCACCTTAGTGCCGGCGTTGTCGGGGTCCTTCAGATTCACGCTCAGGGCCACGTCACGCGGGTCGGGGACGTGCGAGGGTGCCAGGTAGTCGGCGTGGGGTATGGCAGAGGTGGTCCCCTGTGAAGTGGTGATGGTATCCTGGCTGGCCTGGGGGACGACGGTGCCATAGTTGCTATCACCCCCGGGAATGCCGTTCACCTTCCAATCACTCAGTATCTCGCTCCATCGGGTAGCCCCGATGGGATAACAGTCCGTACCCATCGAGGGACCCTGCCCCTGCGCATCGGGTTGGTAGCATTCGAGTACGAAGAAACGTGCCGCGGTATTGACCTTGACGATCTTATCAGGCGGGTCGAGGCGGAACCGCTCCACGCTGGCAAAGCGGGTGAAATGCGGGGTGGTCGCGCTGACGGTCTTGGCGACCGCGTCCACGCTGATGTCGTCGACCAGCTGCCAGTAACCCTCTAAGGTCTGGAAGGCGACCGCCAGGGCTTCCGGCGCCGAGCCTGCCAGATCCGCGTCGGTGTACGTGAATGACAGGGTCACCGGTTGCGCGAACTGCTGACCGTCCGGCGTGAGTTCGTAGCTCGCACCCACGCCGCCGAAGGCCTTGTTCTCGATTGGCTGGATACCGATGTCGGTATCGGCCGCCAGGGCCCCGGCGGGGATGGTGACCTTGAACTTGCCGTCGTCGGACGTCACGTCGCCGCCAGCCGCGCCGATGGTCTTTTTGACCAGGGCCCCGATGGGGGCACCTACCGCGGTGGCTGTCGGCGTTTCCGCCGCGGCGGTTGTTGGGGTCGCCGTCGTGTCGGTCGTGGTGTTGGCGCCGCTGGCATCCTGGCTATTGGACCCGCCTCCGCCCCCGCACGCGGTCAAGGCCACTGCCGTCATCGCGGTCAGACAAAGCACGCGGACGATGCGTTTAAGGAAAATTGCAAAGTGTTTGCGAGGGCTTACAGCTGGAAGGAGATGGATCTTATATTTGTAAATCATTTTCTGACCCTATTTATCATTATTGAATGATGAGCCTTTATGATTCTTTATTATTTACACATGCACATATTTACTCTTGGTTGGCCGGCTCGTCAATATGCCCCAAGCCCGGATAGAAAGCCGGAAACCCGCGAAACCCGGGTCGGTGCGTAATGGTTCTGACTTACCTGAGGGCAATCGTATGAGTTGAGAAGAAAATAAGAATCGTTTGGGGATTAATCGTTTGGGGTCAGAGTAAAAACACTGTAGTCATAATCAAGCTACGTTATACTTTTCCACGTTGAGCTCACCATTATCAAGGAAGATAGATGGCGCGGTTGTCACGGCTTTGTCTGCCGGGGATTCCTCAACACATCATCCAGCGCGGAAACAATCGACAGGTGTGTTTTGGTTCAGAGGAGGACTTTGCGGCCTATGCTCGCTGGCTGGCAGAATGCTCTAGCAAGTATAAGGTCGCTATCCATGCCTGGGTATTTATGACCAATCATGTCCATCTGTTGGTTACTCCCGACACGGAAGATGGTATTTCCAGAATGATGCAGACGCTTGGGCGGCACTATGTTCGATATTTCAATCATCTTTACCGAAGAACAGGTACGCTGTGGGAGGGGCGTTTCAAGTCCTGTGTCGTAGACGCGGAAAGTTATTTGTTGGTTTGCCAACAATATATCGAGCTTAACCCAGTCAGGGCGGGCATGGTGGGCGATCCGAGCGAATACCCATGGTCGAGTTACCGTGCCAATGGTCTGGGAAAGACGATCGAATTATGGTGTCCTCACCGCGTCTATCGGCAACTCGGTACGACGCTTGCGGACCGCGCCTCGGCCTATCGGGAATTGTTTAGTGGGCAGTTGGACAAGCCGACGCTCAATTCGATCCGACAGGCCGTGAATCAGGGAATGGCGCTTGGTAGCGAACGATTCAAGTCGGAAATTGAGCGGCTGGCTGGTCGTCGGGTGGTCCCCATGAAGCGAGGGCCTAAGCCAAAAGAGAAGGTGGAGTTTTTACTCTGACCCCAAATATTTGGTTGCCTTGTTTCGGGGTGGTCAATATTTAATCCCTCCGTTCCCTTTTCGCTTTTCCCGAAAGTATGACCGAGTTTGCAATATTAGGGTGGTGTTTGCTCCTACACTACTATGTATCCCGGCGAGTCCGGGCTTGGGAATAGTGGCTACAATTCGCGATTCCCTCACCACAAGGAGGCCAACTTCTTGTCCTACTATCTTATCAAAGACGCCGAGAACTACCGGTACAGCTACGAAGTGAATCTCCGCTTCGCAAATGTAGATGCACCACCAATCGATGCGCTGACGGAAGTGCTGTATGGCCTTGAGTCGGCAAATGACGTCGGGACGCTGTTAATGCGCAGACGCAAGGCGCCAAAAAAACGCAAGCTGAAGCAGACTTGGCTGGAGCGAGGTCGAGCACAGTTGTCCGGCAAAGACCGACTTCGCGTCGACAACGTTCGGCTGTCGTCGCCGTTGGTGTTAACGCTTGTCGTCTCCTCTCTCGGGGCCGTCTGGCTACTTGTTCAGATTATCGACAAAGTTCGTTCTTGGCGCCAGGCAGGCGCGAAGACAAAGCTGGAAATGCAAAAGCTCGAAGAAGAAATTCGGAAGCTGAGACTGGAGAGCTCGGCAAAGGAGTTGAAAACCGGCGGGGCGCCTCAAGCGGTTACGGTTCTGCCGATCATCGATGAACTCGCCAAAGAAAAGCGTGCCCGAGGTTCTGTGGCGGTCGTTGTCGCCAGGCTCGATCACTCCATCTTTAAGCTTGAGGATCTTCAGGTGACTCGACAGCGCCACGAAGAGTGACGTAAACCGGGATCAGAGCACCAATATTTAATCCCTTCGTCCCCTTTGTCTTCAGTGACGCTGATAAACACCAATGTTCGAGAACAAGTGTGAAATTCAATAATCCGGCTTATGTTAATCGAGTCTGGCTCCTTATGAAGAAGAAGTCTATGAGGGCTATATTCGTCTATTGAGTTTATTTAGGGGGTGCTTGCCATGAGAAAATTCATCTTCATGTCAATTATTTTTCTTATTGCTGGTGTCGGTTCAGTGTCTGCGGCTCCATTCTCAAAAATCCAAAGCGATTTCCTTGACTGCCTTCAGCGCGAAACCGTGCCTGTCTCAATATACATTATCAATGGCATTAAACTGCAAGGGATTATCGGTGCATTTGATGCCTCCGTAATAATTCTCAATAACTCAGTTAAGGAATTGGTTTACCAAAATTCAATTTCATACATCGCGCCTGCGGGTGGAGTTTGCGCAATTAATTGATCAGAAGTCAAAGGGGCCAGGCTTAATTTAATTACAGGTCCCATTTCAGAAATTCGAGCCTGGCCCCTTTTATCGTTGAAAGTGAGGATTCAACTTATTTTGGGTTCTTTATTGCTGACAGCTTATTCCGGGTTTTCTTCTTGCTCCGCTGCTTCAAGAAAATCGGGGGCGTAGCTCAGTTTTGCCAATCCTGGAGGAAATTGCGATCTGAGCCCTATTTTTTACTTATTCACCGTTCCGGTGCACTGGGAATGGTCAACCGCCCGGACGACAAGTCCAGCTTATGGCAATAGGTGCACTCGCCCTGAAACATTGTTAAAAAATGATTCTTTTCACCTCCAGTTAAATGAATCTTGTGCATTATGCTGGCAAATGGTGGGGCTGTTTTCGAAGCTTTACTATGGCAGGTGAGGCAGGTCGCCGGGATGCTGTCAAGGGCGTTGGAAATTAGTGGATGCCTGCCGAGCAGTGCGACGCCTGCCGGAGCGGAGGCTTGTGCCTTCGCGAGCAGGGGCGCAGGTACTTTCTGTTGCCACTGCTTCAACATCGTGCTGATTCTGGTATCCAGCTTCATATCGACGTAATTGATATGGCAGTCGACACAAGCGTGGGGATAGCGGTCCTCGCTGGTGATGCCGGGGATCTTCCGTGCCGGCGGCGGTCCCTGCTCCTGGGGCAGACCATATGTCAAATGAGCTGCCATAGAAGTGTATAGCACACCTCCACACAATGTTAGCCACTTAAGCATAAGAACCTCCCTGGTTGTTCTCCGGCCTCCGGTATACCGGAACGTTGAAAATCGTGATGAGTAAAGAGCAGTCTACGGGCGTGTTGTACCTCCTTATAAGGATGGGGTGCGTAATATAAATCTAGTGAGTCGGCTTCGCATTAGCAAGCTCGAATATTGCCGAAAAATATTCACGTATCTGCCCCGGGGTTTTGGGGGCGTCGAATGCTAAATACATCTGCAATATAAATTCTTCACTGAGGTGATCTGGCAGTGTCCGGAAACTGGGAGAGGGTGGGTTGGCAAAAGGTGATACTGATCTTCGATTTACTGGATGATGATTTTGCGCGTTTAACCGGAAATAATTATCAGTTGCCACCTACCCCTTTGGTCCGTCTTAGGCGTTTTAATCGAGTCTTACCCTTTGGTTCGTTATCCCCTTATCTGGGTGTCCGGAAAGTCAGGTGTATCTCTATCTGATCCCAATTAGTGCAAATCTGGCCCCTTTGGGTTCTCTGAAATTCAAGCCTACCCCCTTTTATCATTATAATACCCCCGTCCCCATTATCGTTATGAAATAATATAAAAACCCCCCATCTCTGATTTTCCCCGAACTATGCAGACGCGCCACGCCATCCCAATCATCGTCATTGCGGAATTATTCGGCGCGTCACTGTGGTTCAGCGCCAATGCCGTTGCGGATGCGCTGCATCGTGTTTGGGGAATGACCAATGTTGAGCTTGGCTATTTGACCAGTTCAGTGCAGCTCGGCTTCATTTGCGGAACGCTGCTGCTTGCATTGTTCGGCCTCGCTGACCGATTCTCCGCCAGCCGTATCTTTGCCTCCTGCGCGCTGCTGGGGGCGCTGGTCAATGCTGCGTTTGCCTCGGCTGCCGGCGGGCTTGTCTACGCCATGACACTTCGCTTTGTAACGGGCCTGGCGCTGGCCGGAGTCTATCCCATCGGCATGAAACTCGTTGTCAGTTGGGAGCCGCGCAAGGCGGGCACGGTGTTGGGCTGGCTCGTGGGCATGCTGGTGTTGGGTACCGGCCTACCCCATTTCGTGCGAGGCATTGGCGTAACGCCCACCTGGCAGGGCGTGATCTATGCCGCATCCATCCTGGCAGTGATCGCCGCCGTCATGGTGTGGCGACTGGGCGACGGCCCCCATCACGGCAGTCGCCGCAGCATGCAGTGGGGCGCGGCCTTTAAGGTGTTTGCCATCGCTGATTTCCGTGCCGCGGCGCTCGGCTACTTCGGGCACATGTGGGAGCTCTATGCCTTCTGGGCAATCACGCCGTTGTTGGTCGCACAACTCGATAATAGTGCGGACGCCGCTCAGATCTATCTGGCGGCGGCCGGCATATTTCTGGCCGGGGGCATCGGCTGTATCGGCGGCGGTTTTTTCAGTCACCGCTGGGGCAGCGGCAGGGTGGCGATACTTGCCTTGGCCGGTTCAGCGATGAGCTGCATGGTTTATCCGTGGGTGTCGGGGTCGACCTTTGGGGTGGCGCTATCCCTGTTGGTGGCTTGGGGATTGTTCGTCGTGGCCGATTCGCCCCAGTTTTCCGCCTTGGCTACAAATTCCTGCCCGCCCGACAGGGTAGGCGGCGCGCTGGCCTTGATGAATAGCATTGGTTTCGCCATTACGATTGTCTCCATCGAGTTGGCGACATTGTTGTGGGGATCGTTGCAGACCTATGTGACGTGGGTGCTGTTGCCGGGGCCACTGCTTGGGCTGCTTGCCATGGGCAGGATGTGGGGCAGGTGAGCGACCCTTTTGTAATAATCGCTGTATTCACGAAAGAAAATCGAAGTCAGCTTTTATTTATTCTTTTGCCATCGACGCCGTTAAGAATAGACTTACCTGCAGAGCGTCATTCATAGGCGGGCACAATGGAATCGAGAGACGTTAAAAATATCCAACAGACCCGACAGATTGTCGAGGAGCGGGGACTCAGCCACGTCAAAGTCGGCGTGTTTGACATGGATGGTGTCATGCGCGGCAAATATATGGCCAAGGAGAAATTCTTTTCCGCCCTGGAGACGGGTTTCGGTTTTTGTGACGTGGTGTTGGGGTGGGACGTCAAGGATCAGCTCTACGATAATGTCGCGTATACCGGGTGGCACACCGGTTATCCCGATGTGTCGGTGCGCATACTTCCCGAGAGTTGCCGGGAACTCCCGCTGGAGGGCGACATGCTGTTTTTCCTCGGCGAGTTTTCCGACAGGGCCGAGGCTGTCTGTCCGCGGGCTCTGTTGCGGCGCGTGTTGCGCAAGGCCGAAGACATGGGCATCCGGCTATTTGCCGGTTTCGAGTATGAATTTTTTGTCTTCAATGAAACCCCGCACAGTGTGCGCGCTAAGCATTATCGGGATATTGCACCCATGGCACCGGCGGAGTTCGGATATTCCGTGATTCGCAACAGCGTCGAGTCGGAGACCTATCTCGGTCTGTTGAAGTTGGCCGAGACCATGGACTTCCCCTTGGAGGGTCTGCATGAAGAAACCGGGCCGGGGGTGATGGAAGCGGCCATCGCCTATGACAGTGCCCTCAACGCCGCCGACAAGGCCGCGCTATTTAAGACATTTACCAAAATCGCGTTGCAGAAACAAAACAAGATGGCTACCTTCATGGCTAAATGGTCGCCCGACTATCCAGGGCAAAGCGGGCACATCCATATCTCCGCGCAAGACCTCAAAGGCAAGCCCTTGTTCCATGACGCCAAGCAACCGAATAACATGAGCGAGCTGATGCAACAGTTTGTCGCCGGGCAGCAAAGCTTGATGCCGGAGTGGCTGGCCATGATCGCCCCGACCATTAATTCCTACCGCCGCTTGATCCCCGGCTTCTGGGCGCCGACCCAGGCCAGCGTCGGCATCGATAACCGCACCTGCGCGATTCGCATCATCCCCGGCACGCAGAAGTCGCAACGCATCGAGTATCGCATCGCCGCGGCCGACGCCAATCCGTATGTGATACTGGCGGCGGTGATCGCCTCCGGGTTATGGGGCATCGAGCACAAGGCCGAGATCGAATCCATGATGAAGGGCAGCGCCTATGATCAGACCTTCCCCGCGTCGTTGCAATTGCCCGCCACCCTGTGGGATGCTGCGCAACGGCTCAAAGCCTCGACGGCGGCCGTTGACTATTTCGGTGCTGACTTTGTCGAGCATTTTGCCGCCAGCCGCGAATGGGAGGAGCGTGAGTTCCGTAAGCACATATCGCAATGGGAGCTGGAGCGTTACTTCGAGATCATCTAATCATGGCTGAAAAAACCGCCATCATTTCACCTATCGACGACAGCGTCGTGGCCGAGAGGAACCTGGCCGGCGACAAAGAAATCCACGCCGTGGTGAAAGCCGCGGTGGCGGCCCAAGAAGCATGGCGCCATGTTTCCATTGCCGACCGGGCGGTCTTGTGTCATCGCGCCGTCGACGCGCTGGTCGCCAATACCGCTGCAATCAGCGAAGAGATCACCCGCCAGATGGGACGCCCGATCCGCTCCACACCCGGTGAACTACGCGGCCTGGAAGAGCGTGCGCGGTATATGATCGATATCGCCGAAAACGCAACGGCCGATATTGCCTTCGCCGATCAGTCCGGCTTTACCCGCTTTATCCGGCGCGAACCCGTGGGCGTGGCACTCACCATCGCGCCCTGGAACTATCCCTACCTCACGGCGGTGAACTCCATTATCCCAGCGATCATGGCGGGCAATGCGGTCATTTTAAAACACTCGGCCCAGACATTATTATGTGCCGAGCGGTTTGCGGAGGCATTCAACCAGGCCGGGCTGCCCACGGGCGTGTTTCAGTATCTGCACTTGAGCCATGCCGCGACCGTTAAATTGTCAAAAAGCGACGCGATCAATTTTATTTCGTTTACCGGCTCGGTCGCCGGCGGCGATGCGATGGAGCATGCCGCCGCCGGTCTGTTCAAAGGACTGGCGCTGGAGTTGGGCGGGAACGACCCGGCCTATGTACGACACGATGCCGATTTGGAAAACATCATGGCGGATCTGGTCGACGGCGCGTTTTTCAACTCCGGGCAATCCTGCTGCGCGGTCGAACGGATCTATGTGGATAAAATGATCTACGCAGCGTTCGTCGAGCAATTTCTGCACAGCGTGAATCAATACCGCTTGGGCGATCCCCTGGACCCGCACACCACCCTGGGCCCCATGGTACATCGCGCGGCCGCCACCAAGGTGCGTGACAAAATCGAGCGGGCTCTATCCCAGGGCGCCAAGACCGGTATCGATAGCAAACGTTTTGCCGCCGATCGGCCAGGCACTCCGTATCTGGCGCCGCAGGTACTGCTCGATGTGGATCACTCCATGGCCGTGATGAGGGAGGAAAGCTTCGGCCCTGTGGTCGGCATTATGCAGGTCGGCGGCGACCGTGAGGCCATCGAGTTAATGAACGACAGTCCCTATGGCCTGACGGCATCCATTTGGACTCGCAATGAAACCAGGGCCGGAGAACTCGGCGATCAATTGCGCACGGGTACGGTGTTTATGAACCGCTGTGATTATCTCGATCCGGCACTGGCCTGGGTCGGTGTCAAACAGTCGGGCCGCGGCTGCGCGCTCTCCACGCTAGGCTATCAGCAACTGACGCGCCCAAAATCATTTCATCTCAAGCGTTCTTCATCATGACGGGCCGCCAATCCATGACGAACAGCATCGATCAAAAAGCGTTGGACAAGCTGCGGGGAAACTGGAACTACCCCACCAACCTTCGTTTCGGCGTCGGGCGCTGCAAGGAACTGCCGGAAATATGTCGGCAGTTAAACATGCACAAGCCGCTGTTGGTGACCGATGTGGGTCTGGCTAATCAACCGTTCGTGGCGGATATCATCAAGCTCAACGAGGCGGCGGGCGTGCCGACGGCGGTATTCAGCGACGTGAAGTCGAACCCCACCGGCGCCAATGTGGAAGCCGGTGTCAACGTCT
>Ga0315556_1002543_pt1 | contig 10342 bp, 5 predicted proteins | sample SalMarSW160310MG_FD_202112 | JGI IMG/M metagenome (GOLD analysis project Ga0315556, IMG submission 202112) | Salt marsh sediment microbial communities from the Plum Island Ecosystem LTER, Massachusetts, United States - Salt Marsh Sediment SW1603-10 ... | reverse complement strand
GCTTCGCAGCGGCACATCGAGTTTGGCGATCAACTTGCGCAGTTCGCTCAGATTGGCCAAGTGGGTGCGGATGACCAGCTTGCCATCGCTAGCCTTTATGATGCCGTCCTTGGCGATGAAGGCCTGGACTATGGGCAGCAGCTCGGCCGTGGAACGGTGGTGCAGAGGAATAACCTCCAGCACAAAATCGTCCGCCGCCACACTTGGTGAAATGGAGAGGGTAGCTATAAGCAATAGGATTACGGAGAGATACCTAGAGATAAATCCGCCGCAAGTTGGGATCGGGCGCACTATGCCTCCATACTTCGTTGAAGAAGACCAGTAAATGCACGGCTTCCTTGGCGGCATTAAAACGGGCGATGCCCTCGAAGCGATCGGCATGCTTGCGGTGCACATACCCGATTTCGTCTGCGACCAGAAAGGCTTCATTATACTCCTTGAAATCCTCGGCTACCTTGCGGATTTCGATAAAGCTGGTCAGGCGCTGACTGAGTGCTATCAAACGATGGCCGTATTTAACCGCCCTATCCGAGTCCTTTACCAGGATACGAATCAACCCGCGATTGTTGACCGCAAGGTTCTGTAGGGCATCGAGGAAGTCGCGGTTGTCATAAAGCTTTTTGTCCAGGTCGCGGGTGAAGATATCCACGCTGCGCCGTGCCTGGCGAGTGAGTGTGATCACGGCTCGGCGCTGGGCATCGCTGTCAGCCAGATCTATGGGCTGTTGAGACTCTCCAAGGACCATTTCGCTGTAATCAACCATCGTATCCTCATAAGATCAATATGGTGCGGATGTAACCGTGGGTGCACCAAAAAACAGTATATGAAATAAAGCGGCAATAATGGCATTTTATTAAGTCGGATTTAACGCCCATATGGAAATTGAAATTGTAATTTTAAATTGCTGCTGGTTTTCTGTGCCCTAACGTGGCATATATTGTTGCAGCATCGGCTTGCTGGTGTGCAGCGTTGATTTTCCTGCTATAGCGGGAGCCTGGTGTCGTTAGCTCGATATATTATGCAACATTTGGGCGTACCTCTGATTAATCAGGTATCGGTCTCCCAGGTTTACGGAACCCATAATCCAAAGTCATGAGTTCAGCACGCACTGTTTTACTTGTCCTGTTCTTCGTGCTTTTCGCGAGCACCTGCCTTGGCGTGGAGGTGCCGGCTCCAGACAACTCGCACAGACTGATCCTGACGACGGAGGAGCAGGCATGGGTCGACGCGCACCCGGTTATCCGCGTCGCGGCCGATCCCGATTACGCCCCCTTTCAGTTCAGGAATGATGCGGGTAAGTCCGTCGGGTTGGCTAATGATTATCTTGAGATTATCTCCCAAAGGCTGGGGATTCGTTTTGAATATATGCTTCCCGACAGTTGGGCACAGTCCCTGCAGCTGGTAAAGACGCACAAGGCCGATATGGTAGCGGTGGCGACGGAGACGCGGGAACGCCTGAAGTACATGCGTTTTACAACACCCTATGTCGAGTATCCGGACGTGATCATTACCCGCTCGGGGGAGAACGTCTCTGCGCTTGAAGAGTTGCATGGCAAACAACTCCTTACCATCAAGGGTTTCGGCGTCAACGAATTTCTACGCAACAGCCATCCGCAAATAGAACTGCACATGGCTGCTGATGTAAAGACTTTGCTGGAGAGGGTCTCCACGGGCGAGGCAGACGCCGGGGTGTTGAATCTGGCTACTACCTCTTATGCGATCGAAAAGTGGAAGATCGCCAATCTTCATATCAGCAACCTGACGGAATTCGCATACAAACTGGCATTTGCCTCGCGCCGGGACTGGCCCATGCTGCAGCGCCTGTTGGAGAAGAGTGTGGTTTCCATTGATGGTGAGGAGCGGCAGGCCATCTATCGAAAATGGATTGGCCTACAGTCCGAGTCCTGGAAACCCACGCGGGAGCAAGTCATCGCCTTTGCCGTTGCGCTGACTGTCTTCGGTTTCGGCGTCACTCTGGCCTGGAACCGGCAGCTGAGAAGAAAGATCGAGTTCAGCACCCAGGAGTTGCGGGCAAGTGAAGAGGAGGCTAAGACGGCGCGTGAAACGGCTGAACAGGCAAACCGCGCTAAAACGGATTTTCTCACCGCCGCAAGCCACGACCTGCGTCAGCCCTTGCATGCTATGAGCCTGCAGATAGGGCAGTTGAAAGAGTCGTTACAGGATGAAAAGGCGAAGAAGATTCTGACGCAGATCAGCAACTCGCAGTTTGCTCTGAGTGATATTCTCAACGCCTTGCTCGATATCTCGCACCTCGATGCCGGTACCCTCAAACCCAATCTCACTCACTTCCCGTTGGCGCAGCTCTTCACCCGGCTGGAAAATGAGTTTACCTCCCTGGCGCGGGAGCGCGGTGTCGAACTACGTCTCCATGCGACCCGTGCATGGCTCTATTCGGATGCGACACTGCTCTACCGGGTGCTTGCCAACCTGGTGGACAACGCCGTTAAACATACCCGCGCCCCCGGTGTGTTGATTGCGGCACGTAGATACGGCGACAAGTGGCGTATCGAGGTGTGGGACTGTGGTCCCGGTATTCCGGCGGAAAAACAGCAGGCTATCTTCGAAGAATTCGTACAGCTGGACAATCCGGGTCGTGATCGTCGTAAGGGGCTAGGACTGGGTCTTTCCATCGTGCAGCGTTTGAATCAGCTGCTAGGCTATCAATTGAGCCTCATTTCCCGCGACGGCTGCGGTACCTGTTTCAGATTGGCGGTACCGGAAGGGGTTGCGATGCCGCAGCAAAACGGCGCGCCTCTCACCCACGAGGAGCGCGGGTATCGTCTACAGGGGGCCGTCGTGCTGGTGGTGGACGATGATCCGGACGTTCTTGCCGCCACCCGCGATCTGCTGACCAGTTGGAAGTGTGCCGTGCTGACGGCCGACTCCCTGGAGGATGTTGTGCGAGTGGCGGCAGACGAAGAGATTGACGTGATTATCGCCGACTATCGCCTCGCCGATGGCCATACCGGTCTTGAGGTGATCGAGGCACTGAACGAAATCGGAGATCGACGGAGTAAGGCGGTGATCATAACGGGGGATGTCAATCCGGAGGAGATGAGCAGGCTCCGTGCCGGTAGCTATCCGGTATTGAGTAAACCGGTAGCGCCCGTTTCGTTGCGCAGTATTTTGCACCGGTTAATGGTGGACTAGCCCGCATTTCTCCCGCTGTTGGTTGCGGGAGCACCAAGGGATACGGGTCACCCATCTATCAACCCCAGGCGAATCGCCTCCATCACCGTATCTATCCGATTGCCGGTCTGCAGTAGTTCATACAGTTTGGCCAAGTGCGCCTTCACCGTATGTACAGAGATATGCAACGCAACGGCGATCTCTTTATTGGTTTTGCCTTTAGCCAGCCACACCAATATCTGGTGAGTTTTATTGCTAATACCGATTTGCTCGCAACGCTGTCTAACGGCCGCTTCGTCTGTTTGCGCGGTCGTTTGTGCGAGCGCCTGCGGCAGGTAGATTTCGCCGTCATGGATACGTTCGATCGCCTGCGCTATCTGATCCAGATCATAGGACTTGGGGATATACCCCACTGCCCCGGCGTTGATGCAGGCATAGACGGTTTCCGGTTCTTCGCTGGAGGAGACGATGATTACTGGGATGAGTAGCTTGCGCTGTTCCAAAGCCCGCATAAAGGCGAAGCCGTCCAGGCCGGGCATGGTGAGATCAAGCAGGATGAATTGATAATCGGGATGGTATTCGATATGGCGTAACGCCGCTTCGGCTGAAGTGGCAGTGTCGATGCCGATGCTCTGGTACATGTTCTTGAGCAGCGTTTCCAGGGCGGCCACGAATGCCGGATGGTCGTCGATAACCAGTGCTTTCATTTGTCGATGGGTATCCGCATAGCGTAAATAACCCTACTAACCACCATGGTTTGCTGTTGCTCCCATAAGCAATTGTTTAAAAAGACTTATGGTAGGCCAGGTATATAACAAGCGGCGTCTCATATGGCTGTGATCGCCGGATGAAAATAGCCACATGGCTAATTTTGCCACATACATGCCTTTGTTAGTGTTCTATTCAACTTATTATCGTTGTTGGTTGTTGTGCGGTGACAAGGGTGTGACGGCTGGGGGAAGCCATGAAATTCCTGTGGTTGGCTAAGTCGCAGTGCGGTGAGCGCTGTCGTCAGGTACTGTCAGTACGCTTGTCTCGACAAACGTTGCCGCAGGGGTTTTAATACGAAACTAGAGAGTTGAATTTTCGAATTAAGAATTAATGAGACTCTGAAAATGAAGAATAAAAGCACAGCTCGATTACTGTTTGTCTTACTGGTCATGGCGCTGACCGCCTGCGGCGGTGGCGGCGGCGGTGATAGTAGCACCCCGAACAACCTCAGTGCTAAATCGATAAGGATCGTGACGCCCGATCCTAAAATCGCCTACCCGCTGGATGTATCCGTGAACATCACGGCCGACGTGGCGGCGAAAGACGTACCGGTTTCGGTATTCGCGGTCGATAACACCACCGATCCCAATGCCGACGTGCGACAGCTGCAATTGGGTACCGTGACCATCCCCCAGGTCAACGCCGGTAACGGCGACTACACCGTCAGTGTCACCATACCTTCCAGCGTGGCAACATCCGGCAACTATTACATCAGTGCCATCGTCGATCCGGCGAACGTGATCAGTGAAACAAACGAGGATGACAACACCGTTTACGTCGAGTCATCGATATCGCCCAAAGGCAACCCGAACGTCAAGATCACCGATCTCAATACCGATCGTCTCGCGATGTTGCTTAACACCGATCCCTGGTCCAAACAGGTAACCGGCACGACTTACACCGACACCTATACCAATGCGCAGAATGAGGTGGTTAATGATGTGATTCCCAACACTCATAACACCAACGCCGGCGCCACCATCACGGTAAGTGCGGACGGCCTCGCTACCGGTGATAGCATCGACATCGAGGCCAAGGCCACTCTGAAAGTTGTACGTACCGATAACGACAATGCCGAGATCGATGTGCCCCTGTACCTGTGGAATAGCGACGGCGGCAGCTTCACTGACACCTACGGTACCGGTGCCTATGGCTCGACGGGACAATGGGTGCCAATCGGTACCTACAATCCGCAGCTGGTCAATTACGACGCGGCCACGGAAGAATCCGCGCTCGACGACGTGAAGGCCCATAAAATTGAGCTGGGCTTTTACTTCCCCGACACGCTGGCGGACTTTATCACCAAGGCCGTGCTACATCCACCATCCGACTGGAATGCCTGGGCAAACACAATGAAGAGCACAGCGCGGCCGCCGGACCTGACCCAAGCCGCCATGAATACCGCCATCGATTTCATCAAGGGTATCGCCGGCGCCGGTGACGAGGCCGCAGCCCTGGCGAACATGCAAATCTCGCTGTGCGTGGAAATCCAGCCCACCAACACTGGCGACGCCGATACCACTGACAACAAGCTGTGTAAACCGCTGGACATCAGTTTGCCGCCGGATCCGGCGCCTGTCGATCCGCCGGCCGTTGATCCTCATACGATAGATGCAAGCTACCCGAAGACCGGCTGGACCACCCAGACCAACCCGATCGAGATCGGCGGAAATTACGACGGCAAGGGCGGCGGTTCGGTGTTCGGCTATGGCCCGCTCGATTTCGGCGCCGGCATCTCTCAGGACAACCGCGGCTATATCCAGGAGGCGCGCGGCGTTATCCCGCTCACCATATTCGGTACGCCGATCGAATTCATGAACGCCCTGGCCCGTGCCCAGCTGGTCCCGAACTACGCTGGCAAGCCGTCGACCGAGACCACCGGCTACAGGGTGGAGCTGAGCTTCCTTGGGGTGATGCTGTATTCGAAGAACGAAGCCAGCTCACGTACCGATTCGATCACTTTTTCCAAGGAGGCGCCGGATCCGGAGAAGGAAGAACAGTATTTCGTCGGTCCCGTACCCGTGGTGGCCGGCGCCTCGGTCACCGGTAATATCGGTATCGAGTTCGAATACGGTTTTTCGAATGACGACGGCACACACGGCCCCTTGAATTTTGGCAGCACCGTGACGCCGTTCGCCAATGTCGAGGCCAGCATGCACGCCGGCGTCGGTACCGTGGTGTTCTCGGCCGGCGTCGAGGGTATGCTGACCTTGCTCGACGAGCGCCTGCCGTTGTTCGTTGGCGGTACTTACCTGACGGTGCACGACGATGGATTCTCAAGCGGCAATGTTGATTTCGAAGTCAACCAGGGCGCCACCCTCTCCAATGTGTTCACCGGGCCGCAGGGTACGATCTCCCTGTATGCCAAGTACTCCAAGCCCAAGCTCGTGACCTGCACCTGGCCGTTCGGCATCAAGGGCAAGTGCCTGGTCATCAAGAGTGTGAAGGTCTCCACGGACATCTGGCGTTCGCCGGCGTTGTTTAAGCTGAACGATATCCTGCTGGAGGCCCCCGTCAATCAATTCGAGGTGGTGATCATGAGCGGGCAGGATCCGGTTTACTACACGCCCTGATCAACGATGAATCGCTTAACCATAGTCGGCAGCCTGGTGCTACTGGCCATCGCCGGCGCGGCCGCATGGATGTGGTCGTCACCCTCAGCGCAAAAGCTGCCGCCTGTTGTGCAACAGGCGCCGCCGACGACGGTCGCCGCGACGGATTTCACGCTGCAATGGCATAAGGGTATTGCCCAGCGTTACCGGGTCAGTACCGATTCGGCGATGAAGATGGGCGGCAGCGGTACCGCACAGTCCCTGGAGGTGAAATTGGATGCCAAGCTTGATCTGCTGACTCTGAAAACAGTTGCTCACGGAGCGCTGGTCGGGATGCAGCTCGACGATGTCGACTTACGCATCAACGATCAAAGCGATGACGGCACCAACCGCGCCCTGGAGCAGCCGTTCCGCGTGCGCTTTAGCGACGACGGCATGCCGGTCGCGTTCGAATACCCGCAGGGCGTCTCGCAGCGGAACCGGCTCACGCTGGAAAACCTGGTGCGGATGTTCCAGGTTACGGCGGGTGAAGGGGACAGCTGGGTGGCTCAGGAACACAACGGTTCCGGTAATTACGAGGCCGTGTACCGGCGCGCGGATGCGGGCACGGTGCATAAACACAAGCAGAATTTCCAGAGCGTTCCCGCAAAGGGCTTGCTGGCAGGCGCCGTCATCGATTCCAATGAAACGATCCACACTGACACCGGTCACGACTGGTTGTTGTCCATGTCTATGGATGAAACCCTGAAAGCATCCGGCCAGGGTATACCCGGTGTCAGTATCACTAACCATGCCACCCTGAAGCTAGACGCGGCGGCCAGGCCGGTACTGAGTGCCGCTGTATGGCAGTTCCAGGCAGCTGCGGGCAAACCGGGCAAAATGCTCCCGTTACCCAGTACGGTGCCGAAGATCAGCCCGGATGAAGCACGGCAACGGATCCACGATGCGTTACAGAAACTCAATGCCGCAACCCAAGGCCGCACCACCTGGATTCACCAGTTGCGCGATCTGCTACAGGTCGATCCCGCGATGCCGGGCGTGTTGCTGGAGGCGCTGCGCACAAAGGATTTCAGCGATCGTACCCGCGCCGATATCTACCTTGCATTCGAACTCGCCGGTACGAAAAGCGCACAGTCCGCGCTGGTCTCGGTGATCAACGATAGCAGCTGGTCGACGCGGGATGCGTTGCGTGCCATGGTCGCGTTGGGTGGCGTGAAACAGCCAAGCGACAACGCCGTTGCCTCCTTGTGGAGTGTGGCACAAAGCTCGCCTTACGACAGTGACAGTGCGGATAGGGCGAGCACCGCCACATTCGCGCTGGGCAGCCTGGGAAAGACAATGAATGAGAGCCGCGATCCCAATTACGGGGGCCTGCGTGACAACCTGTTGAGCAATGCACTCAGCAGTACCGATGTCACGCAACGCAGCAACTATACCTTGGCCCTTGGTAACACCCACGACCCCAGCCTGACCCAGAACGTAGTGGGTCTGCTCAACGACCAGGCGAAGGACGTACGCCGCGCCGCGGCATTGGCCCTGGGCCAGCTCGACACCGATCAGGCCGCCGACAGCTTGATGCAGAATCTCGTAAAAGAACCCAGCGGCGAGGTGCGCAGCGCGATCACGGAATCGCTGGACTCCTGGTCAAAACCGACGCCGCAGGCGATGTCCACGATCAGAAACCTGCTGCCGAACGAGATCGATGAAAGCGCCCGTTACAACATGGCGCGTTTCCTGGGTGAGAACTTGGCCAAGTACCCGGACAACCGGCCGGTGCTGGAACAATTGATGCGTAGCGAGCAATCGAAACGCATCCGCCAGAACGTGGCGAACCTGCTGGCGGCGGACAAGCGAAATAATGCCGGGAAATAGCTTGCCGAACAATTTCGTAAACAGCGTAGACAGAGAATACCCCATGACGGGACAGTCTAAATAGGATCAATAACTCATCGACAGTCTAGCCTGACCTTGCTAGTCTGCTGGACATGGACGCCGCACTGTCGGGCGTGAACAGATCAACAAATAACAACATTGTGTGTAGGAGATACACTATGAACAAGATCAGGGTAGCCCTTTATTTAATGATGGTATTCCTGCTTGCCGCTTGTGGTGGAGGCGGTGGCGGAGGCGGTGGCGGCAGCACCAGCAGTTTCACTGTCGGCGGCAGCCTCTCCGGCATGGGTACCGGCAAGAGCATCGTCCTGCAAAACAACGCCGGCGACAACCTGACATTAACCAATAACGGCAGCTTCACCTTCGCCACCGCGCTGACCGACGGCGCGGCCTACGCTGTCACCGTAGCAACGCCGCCGAACGGACATACCTGTACCGTCAGCAACGGCAGCGGGACGGTCAGCGGCGCCAACGTCACCAATGTCTCCGTCAGCTGCGTCGGCCAGCCATCCGACAATTTCGCGGTATCGGGCAATAGCGACGGCACGCTGAGCATCCTGCGCAAGAACGGCGTCACCGGCTATGCCACCACCGTGGGTTACTTCCCGCTGAACTCGTCGGAAACCGTCGTGGACATGGTGTACGAAACGGCCACGCGGCGCCTGTTCGTGCTCACCAACAACAGTCTCTATGTGTTGGGCTGGAATGACGCAAGTGGATTTACTACCCCTCCGATCGACACCCGCCCGACCAGCCAGAACAGCAGCCACCTGGTGCTGAATGCCGCCGGCACGGCGGTCTACGTCGCCAGTGGAAATAACTCGAGTAACAGTTTTGTCGACATGTTCGCCGTACGCTCGGACGGCAAGCTGGATCCTAAAGTCAGCACGAGCATAACTAATGATCCCGACTCCATCCGCTTGGGCCGCGACGGCAACCATCTATACGTGGTCAGCCGCAGCAATAGCAACATCACCATCTTCGGTATCAACAGTGACGGCAGCTTGGCTTCTTCGCCCACCACCTCCAGTACCACTAATACACAACCGACCGCGCTGGTCTTCAATGCCGCCGGCAGCATTGCCTACGTCACCAATACCAGTTCCAGCAGCCTGGAACTGTACACGGTGGACAGCAGTTCCGGCAGCCTCACTGCATCCAGTTCGTTCAGTACCACCGCCAACCTGATCGACCTGGTGCTCAGCGCCGACGGTGGCCACCTGTACACGCTCAGTAGCGGTGGCAGCGTTGACCATTACACGGTCGATGGCAACGGAGCGCTGACCTGGGATAACAGCACCACCAACCTCAATTCCTCGGCCACTGGCCTCAGCTTGAGTTATACGGGGGCGGAACTCTACGTCAGTATCAACGGGGACCAGTCGGTTGCAACGCTCAGTGTGGCCAGCGATGGTACGCTGGCCGCGAAGGGCTGGTCGCGGGTGTTCGGCAGTCCCAACACCGTGGCTGCGATCGGTGGCGACACCGGCCCGCTGACCCCCACGGCGCGCTACCTGCTGGCGCCGGACACCACCGGCCTGCAGCGCTTCTCGGTGGCGACGGACGGCATGCTGACCGACATGGGTGCGGTGACCAGCAGCGGTGCCCTGATCGACGGCGAGGCCGGCGTGGATTACCAGCACAGCCTGGTGCTGGCGGCCGGTGAAGACGCGACCTCGGTAGACACCCTGGCCAGCTATAACCTCAATAAGTGGACCGGCGGCCTGTCCGGCATCAGCACGCTCAATCCGCCAGCGGACACCGGTGGTACCGCGCTCGCAACCAGCACGACCATGTTTAACCGGGTGGAAGCGGGCCGTGCGGGCCGGGTGATGTACGTACTCGATGAGGGTAATAATTTCACCGACAACGCTCGCGTAATCACCTATAGCTACGCGGCGGATGGCACGATCACGGCGCAGGCGAGCAGCAGCAATAGTATCGGTACCAACAAAGGTCCGGAAAACCTGACCCTG
>Ga0315556_1002541_pt1 | contig 10345 bp, 8 predicted proteins | sample SalMarSW160310MG_FD_202112 | JGI IMG/M metagenome (GOLD analysis project Ga0315556, IMG submission 202112) | Salt marsh sediment microbial communities from the Plum Island Ecosystem LTER, Massachusetts, United States - Salt Marsh Sediment SW1603-10 ... | reverse complement strand
TTCCAAACAGGTGCTGGCCAAGATCGATGCGCTGCAGCAGCAGAAGAATGCCGACGACAAGCAACTGCTCGCGCTCAAGGAGCAGAACGCCCAGTTGAGCCAGCAGCTGTCGGAGATTCGCCGGGTGTCGTCCCATTCGGTGCAGATTGCCGACGAGAACAGCAGCCTGAAGCAGCGTTTGATGGAATCCGACCGGGACAATCAGAGGCTGCGTCAGGAAAACCAGGCCCTGCAGGACCGCAGCCGCCAGAACTGGTTTGCCGTCGGCGCCATTACCGTGGTGGTGAGCATGCTGCTGGGAATCATCCTGACCCGCGTCCGCTGGCGCCGGCGTTCCGGCTGGGGCGACCTCTAAAGCCCGCCGGGCGGTATCGGCGAAAACCAGAAAGGCGGCCTTCAGGCCGCCTTTCCATTTGAGCAACTAAATGGGGTATCGCACGGCCCGTGAACTCGGGCGACGTGGCAGGTCTACAAGGCCTCGCGGGCCTCTTTTTCCATCTGCTCCAGGCTGATGTGGCGCACATCCTTGCCGCGCACCAGGTAGATCACGTATTCGCAGATGTTGCGGGAGTGGTCGCCGATGCGCTCCAGCGCGCGGGCGGCCCACATGATGTTCAATGAGCGGGCGATGGAGCGCGGGTCTTCCATCATGAACGTGATCATCTGCCGCATGATGCCTTCGTAGGCCCGATCCACCACCACATCGCGGTGCGCCACTTCCAGCGCCGCCTCCACGTCCATGCGCGCGAAGGCATCCAGCGCGTCGTGCAGGATCTGTCCGGCCTGGTCGCCCAGCGCCTGGATCTCCTGATACTGGGTCTTGGGCCGCTCCATCTCCGCCAGTTGCACGCCCATGCGCGCCACCTTTTCGGCCTGATCGCCGATGCGTTCCAGGTCGGTGATGGTCTTGATGACCGCCACGATCAGGCGCAGGTCGCTGGCCGCAGGCTGACGCCGGGCCAGAATGTGGGCGCACTCCTCGTCCAGGGCCACTTCCATGCCGTTGACGCGGTAGTCATTGGTCATCACCGACTGCGCCAATTCCACATCGGCGTTGACCAGGGAATTCACCGCGTCACCGATCTGCTTTTCCACCAGACCGCCCATCAACAACACCCGGTTGCGGATATCCTCCAGCTCGGCGTTGAACTGCTGGGAAATGTGGTGACCAAGCGAACTCTTGTCCATTGCGTATTCCTCGGGGCGCGCGTCGCCCGCCTCAGGGGTTTTGGAGATTGTCGATTGCCATGTTGCGAAGGAAACCGCACTCCGCCGGCTTGTGGACAAGTATAGTCCGAAACCGGCGCCATTCGCTGCACTGATTCGCGTTCCGGCCCGCTTTGCGCGTCGTATCGCTCACTCTGCCCGCTCGCGCTCCGGCACTCGAATGTCCACCAGTGCCGGCGGGAAATCGAACGCAAAGGTGCTGCCTTTGCCCACTTCGCTCTCGATGCGCAGTTCCGCATCGTGTCGCATCAGTACGTGCTTGACGATGGCCAGCCCCAGGCCCGTGCCACCCATTTCCCGGGAACGCCCCACATCCACGCGATAGAAACGCTCGGTGAGCCTGGGGATGTGCTGGGGAGCCACACCGATACCGGTATCCTGGACCTCGAAATGGGCTCCGGCATCGTCCCGATACCAGCGAATGTCGATGGGACCGCCATCCGGCGTATAGCGCACGGCGTTGTAGATCAGGTTGGATAAGGCGCTGCGCAGCTCGTTGCGGCTGCCCTTGAGCCACAACGCGCGCTCGGCTTCCAGCGCAATGGTGTGTCTCCCCTGACTGAGGACCAGGGCATCCTCACGCAGCATCTCCAGCATGGCCGGCACATCCACCTCCTGATCCTCGCGCCGGCCCTGGTCCGTTTCCAGACGGGACAACAGCAGCAGGTCGCTGACGATATGCTGCATGCGCGAGGACTGCTGCTGCATGGCCTGCAGTTCGCGGGCCCACTGGCGCGCGCATTCGTCGTCGCCGTCCTGTAGCGTCTCCACGTAGCCCATGATGACGGTCAGCGGCGTGCGCAGTTCGTGGGACACGTTGGCGATGAAGTCCCGGCGCATCTGCTCCAGCAAATGCAAGCGGGTGATGTCGCGGGCGACCATGAGGCGCTGGTTGTTGCCGTAGGGAATGATGCTCACCGCCAGCATCACATTGTCGCGGGACGGCGCCGGAAACTGCGCGGTGCGGCTGAAATCCTCGCCCTCGAGCAGTTGATGGAAATCGGGATGACGCACCAGATTGGTGATCGGCTGGCCCGTGTCCTGGGGATAACGCAAGCCCAGCACCCGGCTCGCGGCGTCGTTCCACCATTCGATGTCGTTGGCCGCGCCCAACACCACGGTGGCATCGGGCATGGCTGCGGTGGATTCACGGAACCGCCCCAGCATGGCCGCCAGCTTCTTCTTGCGTTTGCGATTACGCCGCTGCAGACGGTAGAGGCGGTGATAGACCTCGCCCCAGACGGCACCGGTGTCCGGCGGGTAGCCGCCCTTTCCGCGCAGCCACCGTTCCAGCCGGTAGAGATTGACCAGATGCAGGGCCAGATACACCAGGACGGCCAACAACAGCAGCAGGGAGACCTGTCCGACGGCAAGGCCCAGCAACAGCGCGAGCAACAGCAGTCCCGCGAAGCGCCAGAATTCTTGCAGCCAGGAGCTCCCCAACGTCAGGCCTGCGTCGAGAACCGGTAGCCGGCGCCGCGGACGGTCTGAATCATACGGTCGAATCTACCATCGGACAGGGCCTTGCGCAGGCGGCGGATATGCACATCCACGGTACGCTCCTCGATATACACATTCTGACCCCACACGCGGTCCAGCAGCTGGCTGCGACTGTAAACGCGCTCGGGGTGCGTCATGAAGAAATGCAGCAGGCGAAACTCCGTGGGGCCCAGGTCCAGTGTAGCGTCCTGCGCAGTCACCCGGTGGCTGGCGGGGTCCAGCTGCAGCCCGCCGGCCTCGATGGCGGCCTCGGCGGCCTCCGGCTCGATACGCCGCAGCACGGCGTTGATGCGCGCCACCAACTCGCGCGGCGAGAACGGCTTGGTGATGTAGTCGTCGGCGCCGACCTCCAGGCCGCGGATCTTGTCATTCTCCTCGCTGCGGGCGGTGAGCATGATGATGGGAATCCGCTGGGCGACCTCGTCACGCTTGAGCCGCCGGGCCAGATCCACACCGCTCACGTCGGGCAGCATCCAGTCCAGCAGGATCAGCGACGGTGACTGGTCGGCGATGCGGGTCAGCGCTTCCTGGGCATCCCCCGCCTCGATGACGTCGAAACCGACCCGCTCCAGGGCGAACACCACCATTTCGCGGATGGCCGGCTCATCGTCGACAATCAGTATCTTTTTGTCTCCCGGCATGGCTTTAGGCTCTGAATTGTGACATTGGCGCTAAATTACATACCAGAACTGTTACAGCACCGTGACAGCTCGCCCGCTCAATGTGACAACGCCACAACGGGGCCGCTTCCTAGCCGCCGACCTTACTCACGTCCCGCACCGCGCCGCGCGAGGCGCTGGTGGTCATGGCGGCGTAGGCGCGCAGCGCCGCACTGACCTGGCGGTCCCGGTTCACCGGCTTCCACGCCTTGTCGCCACGCCCTTCCATCTGGGTGCGGCGGTGGGCCAGTTCCTCGTCGGACAGGGCCACGCGGATGCTGCGCGCCGGGATGTCGATTTCGATGCTGTCGCCGTCCTCCACCAGGCCGATAGCGCCGCCCTCGGCGGCTTCCGGCGACACATGGCCGATGGACAGCCCGGAGGTGCCGCCGGAGAAGCGGCCGTCGGTCACCAGGGCGCAGGCCTTGCCCAGCCCCTTGGACTTGATGTAGCTGGTGGGATAGAGCATCTCCTGCATGCCGGGCCCGCCGCGCGGGCCCTCGTAGCGGATGATGACCACGTCGCCGGCCTGGATGCTGTCGGCCAGGATGGCCTCCACCGCCGTGTCCTGACTCTCGAAGATGCGCGCCGGGCCGGTGAACTTGAGGATGCTGGCGTCCACGCCGGCGGTCTTCACCACGCAGCCGTCCTCGGCGATGTTGCCGTACAGCACCGCCAGGCCGCCGTCCTTGCTGTAGGCGTGCTCCAGGTCGCGGATGCAGCCGCCGGCGCGGTCGACATCGAGTTCCGGCCAGCGTTTGTCCTGGCTGAAGGCCACCTGGGTGGGCACATTACCCGGCCCGGCTCGGAAGAAGGTCGTCACCGCCTCGGACACCGCCCGCTTCACGTCCCAGGTCTCCAGGGCCTCGCCCAGGCTGGCGCTGTGGATGGTGCCGACATCGCGGTGCAACAGCCCGGCGCGGTCCAGTTCGCCGAGAATGCCGAGCACGCCGCCGGCGCGATGCACATCTTCCATATGGTAGGTCTGGATGGACGGTGCCACCTTGCACAGGTGCGGAACCTTGTGGGACAGGCGATCGATGTCGTCCATGGTGAACTTCACCTCCCCTTCCTGGGCCGCGGCCAGCAGGTGCAGGATGGTGTTGGTGGACCCGCCCATGGCGATATCCAGGCTCATGGCGTTCTCGAACGACTCGAAGGTGGCGATGGCCCGCGGCAGCACCGAGGCGTCGTCCTGCTCGTAATAGCGCCGGGCCAGATCCACGATACGCCGCCCTGCTTCCAGGAACAGGCCCTCGCGGTCGGCGTGGGTGGCGAGCATGGAACCGTTGCCCGGCAGGCTCAGCCCGAGGGCCTCGGTGAGGCAGTTCATGGAATTGGCGGTGAACATGCCGGAGCAGGAGCCGCAGGTGGGGCAGGCGGAGCGCTCCATGGTCATGACGTCGGCATCGCTCTCCTTGGGGTCGGCGGCCGAGACCATGGCGTCCACCAGATCAAGATGCACTTCCTGACCCTGAATGACGGCCTTGCCGGACTCCATGGGTCCGCCGGAGACGAACACCGTGGGGATGTTCAACCGCAGGGCGGCGTTGAGCATGCCGGGGGTGATCTTGTCGCAGTTGGAGATGCACACCAGGGCGTCGGCGCAGTGGGCGTTGACCATGTACTCCACCGCGTCGGCGATGAGCTCGCGCGACGGCAGCGAGTAGAGCATGCCGCCATGCCCCATGGCGATGCCGTCGTCCACGGCGATGGTGTTGAACTCCTTGGCCACGCCGCCGGCCTTCTCGATCTCGCGCGCCACCAGCTGGCCCAGGTCCTTCAGGTGCACGTGCCCGGGCACGAACTGGGTGAAGGAATTGGCGATGGCGATGATGGGCTTGTCGAAATCCCCATCCTTCATGCCGGTGGCGCGCCACAGGGCGCGGGCGCCGGCCATGTTGCGGCCGTGAGTGGTGGTGCGGGAGCGGTATTCGGGCATGGGCGTACCTGTTTCCGGGGATTCTGCCTGAGAAGTCCGGAAATTATACGCCGTTCGCGCCGGCTTCGGCCAACCGGGAAGCCGGCGCCCGCCGGCTCGGGCGGCCGGGGCGTGCGACCCCGGCCCGCCGAGCGGCTGCGAAAGGACTCAGAAGTTGTAGGCCAAACCCACGGTGAAGGCGTTCACGTCCTGCTTGTTGTGCAACACCTTGGCATAGCGGTTCCATCCCGCGCGCAGATCCACATTTTCCGTAACGGCATAGGCCACACCGACGCCGTAGGTGAGATCCGTACCCTTGTCGTGGCCCAGCACGGAGGTCCCGTCACGGCTCACGGAGGCGCGGTCATTCCAGCGACAGGCGCCGATGGAACCGTAGGCCGAGAACTGGTCGCTCAGGGGCAACGTGCCCACGCCGGACAGGCAAACAGCCATGGGGTGGGCCTTGGCCACCTCCGTCGCCGCGCCCACGGTACCGTCGAGCTTGTACTTGCCCAGGTCGGCGAACTTGGCCTCCAGGGCGAAGTTCTTGTTGAATTTGTAGCCGGCGAACAGGCTGGTGGTCCAACCCTTCGTGTCCAGTTTGGTGGAGGTGCCACCGTCGGTGGCGAAGTTCGGATCCAGGGCCGAGACCCCGCCCTGCGCCTTGGTGCCACCAATATCAACACCGGCATACCAGCTGGAATCGGCCGCCAGGGCCGCCGACGCCGAGGCAGCGGTCAAGCCCAGTACGCCCAAGGATAAATACAATGTCTTCAGTTTCATGTCGCACCCCATATGGTCAGACGGCGACCACGTCAATCCGTGATCCACAAGCCGGAATTGGCTTGGCGGCGAAAAGTCTAGCCCTGGGGAATGCGGCAAACAGAGGAGCGCGGTTACCGCTTGGACACGCAGCGCGCGAAAACGCCCGCCAAAGGATTACAGCATGGACAGCCCGCGGAAATACCCCGGCACTAGGGGGGCGCGGACGACAACAGACGATCGAGGATCAGGCCGTAGAAGCCGCCGCCGTCACCGTCGGTATAGCACCAGCCCAGGTGTGCGCCACAGGCGCGGCAGGACGCCACCTGCCACGCATGACCCGCAAACCAGGTCCACTCCAGCGTGGGCGGGCCGACGGACACGCAGCCCGGTGCGTCGGCGAAACAGCCGATGCGAAAGCGCAGGCCTTGAGGGTTTTCGAAACGGTGCACATGGGCACCGCCATAGTTGATGCGTTGATCCTCGTCGCTCACCGGCGCCCGGCACGCGGCGCAATACACGCGACGCGCCACCTCCCATTCGAGCAGCGATTCGCCGGCCGCCGGACCCAGCTCGTCCAACGTCGGAAACAGCGTGTGATGCACGACGACCCATTTCCGCAGCATCGTCACCTCCTGCGGCCGCGGTGGCGGCTCAGCGATCGATCGCGTGCCGCTGCTCCAGGCGGCGCACGAACTCGCCCATGATGGTCCTATACAACTCGTCCTTCAAACAGGCGTCCTCGACGCCCGCCTCGATATTGGGGTTGTCGTTGACCTCGATGACATACACCCCGTCAGGGCCCTGCTTCATGTCCACACCGTAGAGGCCGTCACCGATGAGATTAGCCGCCTTGACGGCAACGTTCACCACCTCGGCGGGCGCCTCCGCCACGGGCCAGGTCTTGAAGCGACCCTCGATGGCCTTGCCCGAAGCGGTGTAGTTGACGATCTGCCAGTGTTTTTCCGACATAAAGTACTGGCTGGCATAGATGGGCTTGCGGTTGAGTACCCCGATACGCCAATCGAATTCCGTATACAGAAACTCCTGCGCCAGGATCAACTCCGAACTCTTGAACAGCTTCCCCGCCATCTCCCGCAGCTGCTCGCGGTTCTCCGCCTTGTACACCCCCTGGGAGAAGGAGCCATCGGGCACCTTCAACACCATGGGAAAGCCGAGGGCCGCTTCCGCGGCAGTCAGATCCGCCTTGCCCACGATCACGGTCTTGGGCGTGGAGACACGATTGGCCCGCAGCAACTCGGCCAGGTACACCTTGTTGGTACAGCGCAGGATGGACTGCGGGTCGTCGATCACCACCATGCCTTCGCTCTCGGCACGCTTGGCGAAGCGATAGGTGTAGTGATTGATACGCGTGGTGTCGCGGATGAACAGGGCGTCATATTCCGCCAGTCGCGCATAATCCTTGCGCTCGATGAGCTCCACATCCACGCCCAGGGCCGCGCCGGCCTTGACGAAATTCTGCAGGGCGCGCTTGTCCGACGGCGGCAGCGGGTCATCCGGGTTGTGCAGCACAGCCAAGTCGTAGCGCGCCGGGCTCTTGGCCTTGGGCAGGCGCCAGCGGCGTTTCAGATAGCCGGCGATGGACTGCTCGAAGAACTCCCTGTTCTCCTTCTCCAGCCGATGCAGGGACAGAGGCTTGATGGACGTGATGTGCCAACGGTCCTGGCGCCGGAAGGCCACCCTTAACAGCGGACAGGGAAAGGTCTCGAAAATCTGCCGGGCCAGGTCCGACAAAGCCTCGTAGCGACAATTGCCGAAGTAGACGTCCATTTCGAACACAGTCTCGACGCTGTCCTTGTGGTGGCGGCGGAAACTCTTCTGCACCTGCTCGTCCAGGTTGACCGCATCCAGGCTGTACATGGCCTTGCTGGACAGGTCGCGGGTGCTCTTCACCGACGGGATGACCCGGTGGCGACGCGCCTCGGCCAGCAGTGAACAGTAGTAGCCCACGCTCAGGTAGCGATAGCTTCGGCACAGGTTGATGACCTGCACGTTCTTGAGCTTGAAGTACTCCTGCCCGGTGAGATAGTCATCGACACACACCACCGGGCATTCCAGACCGGGGTATTCCCAGTCATCGACGTCTTCGACAACGATCAGCTGCGTCGCCATGGTTCTTTCAGCTCCGTTTCTTTGCGGCTGCCCGTCGGCGACCGGCGGCCTTGCGCTTGCGAATGATCACCACGGCGCGCTGACCCGACTTGCCGTAGCGGGCCATGCGCTCGAAGTCCTTCTGCAGGATGGGCATGTTGATGCAATCGGTCTCGGTCTTGCCCAGATCCCGGTCCACGAAGGGGTCGTGCACATAGATGAAGCGGTCGTCGAAGCCGGTGACCACCACCCAGTGCGGGAATTTCTCCTTGTAGATGCGGTAGGAACTGATCAGCACCACGGGAATGCCGCCGCGCTCGAACTCCTCGCGCATCTCCGCCACGTTGAGCCGCCGGTAATGTACCGGCACCGGCACGTGTTTCAGTTCCTGCAGGAAGTCCTCCTGGACGATGCGGATGACCTCCTTCTTCTCCTCGTTGCGCACCGAGTCCACGAACAAGGCGCCCTCGTCGTTGACGTAGACCTCCACGTCGAAGCCGCGATGATGAGCCGACAGGGCCAGACCATAGGGCCCGCAGCCGCCGTGCCCCGCGGTCATGAACACGGTGGTGGACTCGCGCCAGATGCGGATCTCCAGGCGCCGGTCCAGCACCATGGAATCGTCCAGAGCACGCATGGCCATCATCAGCGCCGCCGGCCCGCAGGTGAAATCCAGGGTCTGCTCGTAGTAGGGCACGGAGACCATTTCCGGATTGAGGTGCGGCGCCAATTCCTTTTCAAAGCGCAGCGCCTCCATGTGGTCTTCGTAATAGTCGTCGTAGACGCCGAACTGCCGGTAGCCCATGGACCGGTACAGGGCAATGGAAGCGGGGTTGTCCTTGCGCACTTCCAGGCGCATATACACGCAGTCCCGGTCCAGGGCCTGCTGTTCGGCGGCCTGCAACAGTTCGCGGCCGAGTCCCTGGCCGCGCCAGGCGGGATCCACGGCAATGGAGTACATGCGCGCGAGCGAGGTGCCGGCGTTGAACAGCACCATCGCGTAGCCGCGCACGACACCGTCCGCCGCGTCCACCACGGTGACGGCATTGGCCTTGGTGAGCATGTGGCGGAAGCTGCGCGGGGACAGCCGGTCACTGTCGAAGCAACGATTTTCGATGTCGACCAGGACGTTCAGGTCTTGGGGGGTGGCGGTTCGGATCATGGCATCGACCCTGCCTCACCAGGGTAGACCGGCGCGACGGGGACCCCGCCGACATGGCGCGCAGAATGTAGCACCAACCCTGTCGCCCGGCCACCGTCCGCAAGGCGGCGGGAGAAAATATTTTCGTCTTGCGCCGGCACCGCGGACCACCTCAGAATCCCCCCATGCAAACGCCCCCCTCCGTGCTGGAAATGATCGCCGACCTCATCGCCGTGCCGTCGATGAGCAGCGTCAGCCCCGATTTCGACACCGGCAACCGGGCGGTCGTCGATGTTCTGGCGCAATGGCTGGCGGACCTGGGCTTCGCCGTGGAGGTGATGCCTCTGCCCAACTGGCCCGACAAGGCCAACCTGATCGCCACCCTGGGGCAGGGCCCGGGCGGTCTGGTGCTGGCCGGGCACACCGACACCGTGCCCTACGACGAGGGCCGCTGGAACCACGACCCGTTCCGGCTCGCCGAAGCCGACGGCCGCCTCTATGGCCTGGGCACCGCCGACATGAAGGCGTTCCTCGCCCTGGCGGTGGAGGCCGCGCGCGGACTCAAGGCCGAAGACCTGAAGGCACCGCTGATCATACTGGCCACCGCCGACGAGGAGAGTTCCATGGACGGCGCCAAGGAGCTGGTACACCAGGGCCGCCCCAAGGCGCGCTACGCGGTCATCGGCGAACCCACCGGCATGCGTCCCGTGCGCATGCACAAGGGCATTCTCATGGAAGCGGTGCGCCTCTATGGCCGCGCAGGCCATTCCAGCGATCCTGCATTGGGCGTCAATGCCCTGGAGGGCATGCACGGCATCATGGGCGAACTCCTGGCCTGGCGGGCGGATTTGCAGCGCCAGCACCGCCAACCCCTGTTCAGCGTGCCGGTGCCCACTTTAAATCTGGGCCACATCCACGGCGGCGACAACCCCAACCGCATCTGCGCCTACTGCGAACTGCACTTCGACCTGCGGCCCCTGCCGGGCATGGGGCTGGAGGAACTGCGCGCCCAGATGCGCGCCC
>Ga0315556_1002540_pt1 | contig 10348 bp, 9 predicted proteins | sample SalMarSW160310MG_FD_202112 | JGI IMG/M metagenome (GOLD analysis project Ga0315556, IMG submission 202112) | Salt marsh sediment microbial communities from the Plum Island Ecosystem LTER, Massachusetts, United States - Salt Marsh Sediment SW1603-10 ... | reverse complement strand
CAAGGCCAGGGAGGGAATGGTCTGCAGGATGCTGGTGGTGGCCAGCACCAACTGGCCGAGGCGCGGGCGGAAGGCCGCCAGGATGCCGAGGGGTACGGCAATGATGATCGCCGCGGACAGGGAGATGGCCACCAGGATCAGATGCTCGGCGGTATGTTGCCGGAAGCGTTGCCAGGCCCCTTGCAGGCGATAGTCCACGTCGAGGTCCAGGTGTTTGTCGAGGAAATCCGCCGCCACCGCCGTCTCGCTCTCGCCGTCTATTTTCACCCGTGCGTTCATGGCGCTCATGGCGGCGGCATCGATGTGATCCGCCAAGTGTTTGAACAGCGCCACGACTGCGGGTGCGCGTTGTTGTAGATCGGCGCGGTAGAGGATGACGGCGTTATACGCCGGAAAGTAATGGAGGTCGTCCGTCAGCGCGCGCAGCTGGTAATACGTGATTTCCGCATCGGTGGCGTACAGGTCGGTGACCTGCAGTGTGCCCGCTTCGATGCCACGATAAGCCAGGTCGTGATCCAGCCCTCGGACCTTGCGTTGCGGCAGCGCGTATCGTTGCTGCAGACCGGGCCAGCCGTCGGCGCGATCCATGAATTCATTGCTGAAGCCGAATACCAACTCGGGGTGCCGGCGTAAATCGGAGATGGTAAGCAGTCCTAGTCTTTTTGCCAGCGTGGTTTTGACGCCGATGGCATAGGTGTTGTTGAAGCCCAGGGGACGGGTCATGCGTAGTCCATGCTTGGCCAGCGCCGCCCGGAGTTGGGCATCGCTATGCATGTTTTCCTTGACCATGATTTCCTGTAGCAGGGTGCCGGTGTATTCCGGATAGGCGTCGATCTTGCCGCTGAGCAGGGCGTTCCACAACACCCGGGTGCCGCCCAGCTGGCGGCGATGCACGGCCTTGGCGCCGCTGTGTTTCGCGAGCAGGCGCAGCATCTCGCCGAGGATTACCGATTCGGTGAAGTTTTTCGAGGCCACGGTGACGGTCGCGGGCGTTGCGGCACTGAAAGCCGGTGATACCTGAACGCTACAGAGCGCCATCAGTACCGTTGCCAGCCACAGCCTGCTCTTCATTTCAAGGCCTCGGCCAGTTGCTCCAGGGGATCGCGCTGCGCGGTGATGAATTGTTCCACGAAGGGTTCGGCGGGCGAGCGGGCCAAATCTTTGAAACTGCCGCGCTGGACGATGCGGCCGCTGCGCATGAGTACCAGGGTGTGGCCGAAATAGGCGGCCTCGGCGATGTCGTGGGTGACCATCACCACGCTTTTGCCCAGTTGGCGGAAGATAACCTTGAGTTCCTGTTGCAGTTCATAACGGATCATGGGATCCAGCGCGCCCAGAGGTTCGTCCAGCAGTAACAACTCCGGATCCAGCATCAGGGCGCGCATCAAGCTGACGCGCTGGCGTTGTCCGCCGGACAGCTCGGCGGGATAACGCGTCATCAGTTCCAATGGCAGACGCACCAGTTGCGCCAGCTCGGTGATGCGGTTTGCTATCCAGGCCGGATCGCGGCGCAGATAACGTGCCATGACGATGACGTTGTCGTGCACGCTGAGGTGGGGAAACAGGCCGCCTTCCTGGATGACATAGCCCATGCGGTGCCGCGCCCGCAGGATATTGCCCTGCGTCAGCGTCTCGCCCGCGAAGACGATGGTGCCGGAATCTGCCTGGATCAATCCGGCGATCAAACGCAGCAGTGTGGACTTGCCGCAGCCGCTGGGTCCGATGAGCACCACGGTCTCGCCCGCCGGTACTCGCAGTTCACAGTGTGCCAGTGCTTGAGCCTTGCCGTAGCGCTTGCTGATATTGGCCAGTTCCAGCATGTCCTTATCCACCCACTAGCGATAATGTCGCCCGGTGCACCCGGCGACGGGACACTTTAATAAGACTTCCTTGGCGCAGTGTTGCTCGCCGTCGGCACTATGGGTGCCAGCCGAGTTGCTGCGCCTTGTGACGTGCCTCGGCGGGAATGTCGGCGGCGATAAAGCGCTCGTGGAGGATCTGCACGCCGATGAGATGATTGATGACGGCATCGAGCTGGGTCTGGGTGGCGGTGGAGGTATCCGGCGCCTCATGCAGTTTGAACAGGGCCGCGACACCGTTCGGGTCCAGCAGGCCCGCAGCCGCAACCGCTGTCGGGTCGAGGTGACGTTTGGCCAGCGTTTGCATCGCCTGCCACTTCTGCGGGTCGGTATGGGCCGGAGGCGCCATGAAGGCGAACTTCTCGCGCTTGTAGAGCGTTTCCGGCAATAGGCCTTTCATGGCCTCGCGCAATACGTATTTCTCGGTACGGCCGTGGATGCGCATGGAGGGCGGCAGCTGCGCCGCGTACTCGGCGAGGTGATGGTCGAGGAAGGGCGGGCGGGCCTCCATGGAATTGGCCATGTCCACACGGTCGCCGCCCCAGGTGAGGATCTGGCCTTCGAGCATGGTCTTGATCCACACATATTGAGCCTTGTCCAAAGGATGACGGCCCTGCAGGGCGGCGCCGTCCAGGGCGTCGGCGATGGCGGCACCCGGCGAGTAGCCGCTCAGTTCGGCGCGGCGTTCGGGATGCAGCAGGGCCGGTACCCGTTGTGCACTGGCCAGCCATGGCTGCAGACAGGATGGCGTGAAGCCGACCTTGGCGCTGAGGGCGGGGTCGTCGATGGTCTCTTCGGAGAGCATGGCGCCGCTGAACAGCTTGTTGCTCTCGGTCAGCATCGCCTCCCACTCGCGGCGTTCGTCGGTGGGCAGGTGATCCAGGCCGTGCAGGAACATGTCGCGGCGGAAGGCGGGATAACCGCCGAACAATTCGTCGGAGCCTTCACCGGTGAGCACCACCTTGTAACCGATCTCATTGACGCGGCGGCTCATGAGCATCTTGGCCACGCCCAGAGTGTTGTAGATGGTGCGCTCGGTATGCCACAGAGTATCTTCGAAATGATCGTAAAGATGGGTAGCGTCGAGACGCAGTACCTCCTGGTCGGCGCCGACGGCCTCGGCCATTTCCCGGGCGATGGGCGTCTCGTCATAGTCGGCGTTGTCGAAGCCGATGGTGAAGGCCTTGACCGCACCCTGGGTGCTGGCGGCGGCCAGGCCGATAATGGAACAGGAATCGATACCGCCCGACAGATAGCAGCCCACCGGTACGTCCGCTTCCAGGCGCAGTTGCACGGCATTGATCAGGCGTTCGCGCACGCCATCGATGTATTCCGCCTCATCATCGGGTGTGCCGCGCGCGTCTTCGTGGGGAAACGGCATATCCCAGTAGCGGTGATCGCTGATCTGTAGACGGCCGTCGCGGCGTTTGACGGTGAGTACGTGACCGGGCTTGACCTGATGGACACCGGCGAAGGCGGTGCTGCCCGGCACGATGGTCTGCATGAGTTGGTGGTAGAGGCCGGCGGAGTCGAAACGGCGCGTCACCGCGGGATGGGCGAATAACACCTTGAGTTCGGAACCGAACACCAGACCGCCGTCGATCTCGGTCCAATACAGCGGCTTGATGCCGAAACGGTCGCGCACCAGGTGCACGCAGTCCTGGTCGCGGTCATGCAGGGCGAAGGCGAACTCGCCCCGCAAATTGGGCAGGCTGCCATCCAGGCCCAGCCAGGGATAGAGATGCAGGATCAGCTCCGAATCGCTCTTGGTGCGAAAGCGCGCGCCGCGGGCGGTAAGCTCGGCGCGCAGACGTTGATAGTCATAGATCTCGCCGTTTTGAGTGAGCATCAGGCGTTCGTCGGCGGAGAGGAAGGGTTGGCGCGCCCGCTGCTGATCGAGGTCGATGATGGACAGGCGGGCGTGGCTGAAGCCCACGCCGTCCCGGGCCTGCCAGCCGAAGCCGTCGGGGCCGCGGTGATGTTGGATGGCCGCCATCGCCACCAGGGTTTCCGGGTCGACGGGACGGGTTCGATCTGCGTATATAAATCCGGCTATTCCACACATATCAAGTAAACACCTTCAAGATTGAAGACAACAGCGCCATGCGCATGAATACCGCGCCGCGGGCCTGGGCGAAGTACCAGTTGTGGGGCGTGTCGTCGAGTTCGCGCTGCAGTTCCTGGCCGCGCGCCAGGGGATGGAGGATGATGGCGTTATCTTTCAGCGGCGAGGATTTATCCAGGCGGTAGCGGCTGCCCAGTTCTTCATAGTCGTCGCCGAGCCAGGCGATGGTGTTGATGTACACCACGTCCAGCTTCGGCAATTCTTTATTGAGTTCGGTGCTGATGCGCATACTCAGCCCCGCTTTTTCCAGGTCCTCGCGCTGGCCGTCGCTGAAGGGCTGGTCCTCGTCGCTGATGAGAACCACTTCCTTGATGGCATTGGCGAACAGGGCCAGCAGCGTGAGTAGGCTACGCACGGTGCGCATGCGTCCCGGCACGCCGATGATGCCGATATGGATGCGCTGGGTGGGATCGATGTCCGAGGTGCACAACGTGGGCCGCCACTTGAGCAGGGTATAGATGTCGGCCATGGCCTGGGTGGGATGCTCGTCGCTGCCGTTGCCGCCGTTGATGATGGGGATGCGCAGCGATTCCAGCATTTCATACACGGCGTTGGCGTCGCTGTCGCGCAGCACCACCAGGTCGCCGTAATGATTGAGCATCTCGCCCACGTCGTAAAGCGACTCGCCCTTGGCGATACCGGTGGAGGCGGGGTCGGTGATGGACATGATGTCGCCGCCCAGGCGATGCCAGGCGCTCTCGAACGACAGGCGGGTGCGGGTGCTGGGTTCGTAGAAGGCGCTGACGAGGATCTTGCCGGTCAGCGGGCGGGTGATCAACTGTGGCTGGGTCTCGTAACGGGCGGCCAGTCTGGCGAGCTGAGTCAGCTGTTCGCGATTGAATTGGCGCGCCGAGACCACCGGGCGCTGCGACAGACTCAGCAAGGGGGTGAGATCTTCTTCGATGTGATCCAGCAGTTCGCGGGGGCGTTCGAATCCCTGGGTATCCAGGATATGTTTCTCGACGGGCTCCTGCAATCTGGGATGTAGCGTGTTGTCTACCATAACCGTCCCTTCACCAAGTCTCTAATCCAGAAAATGACCAACACGATGGGCGCCAGCACCGTGACCAGGGTTGCGATGCTGACCAGCCAGGCAAGCGCGCCGGCGGAGATGGTCATGAGCGCCCCTCGCTGGTGACCGCCAGTCTTGCCCAGTCGAAATCATCGGGGCGCAGCCAGGTGCTCAACAGTACGATGCCCATGGACACCGCCGCGGAGATGAGGGCCGCCACGTAGAATCCGATCAGGAAGTAGCCGGCCAGGCCGAGGCCGGTGCCGGCGATCATCGCCAGCGTGGCGCCCCGGGGATTGGCGCGCCGCCAGAACAGTCCCGCGGCGATGGGCCAGATGGTGCTGGCCACGAAGGCGCCCATGAAATACAGCAGTTGCGCCAGGGTGGTGAGGCGCGGCAGGCACAACAGCCAGGCGACGAAGCCCAGTCCCAGGATCATCCAGTGGGCGGCACGGGCCAGTTCCGCTTCACTGGCCTGGGGCCGGAAGTGGCCTTTATAGATGTCGGTCAGGATCAGGTCCGAGGTGGCGGCGAGCAGCGAATCCAGACTCGATGCCAGAGCGGCGAATACCACGATGAACACCAGGATCGCGCCGCTGCTGCCCAGTAATTTTGCCGCCACCAGCGGTCCCACCATGTCCGCGGCGGGGACATTGAGATGCAGCGCCGGTACCGTGAGTGCGACGAAGCCGGCCACCACCGGGATGGGCATCCAGAACAGTCCGGCGGTGAGATAGGCCCTGAAGCCCACGCCCTCGCGGAAGGCGAAGGCGCGGCTCCACCACACATTGGAGTGGAAGATCTCACCGATGCCGAACAGCAGATTGTTGAACAGGAACATGATGGCCGCCGGCATCAGCAGGTCGAGCAATTCGGGACGCTTGGCGAGTACCGCGTCGTGCATGCGTTGGAAGCCCACATGAGTGATGGCCAGCCAGGCCAGCGCCACGATGCCCACCAGGATGATCAGCGTCTGCAGGAAGTCGGTGCCGATCACCGCGCGCAGGCCGCCCAGCATGGTGTACAGCACGCACACCGCGAGGATGACGGTCATGCCGATGCGGTAATCGATGCCGGTGAGGGCGTTGACCAGCACGCCGCCGGCCATGCCCATGGACACCAGCCAGCCGAATGCGTAGAGGAGAGAGATGAGCAGAAACACCCGCCAGGTGGTTTTTCCGTAACGCAGCCTGACGAAATCGCCGCTGGTGTAACCGGTGGGCATTAACACCCGGATGCGGCGCGCCAGCGGCGCGAACAGCATCAGGCCCACCGAGCCCAGGGAATAACCCAGCATTCCCCACACGCCCATCTGGAAGGCGAGTTGCGGTGCCGCCATGGTGGTGTTGCTGGTGACCCAGGTGGCCATGGCGGTGGCGGTGCCCAGGGCCATGCCCACTTTGCGCCCGGCCAGCATATAGCCTTCCAGACCCACGGAGCGGCGGCCCAGGTAAGCGCCGAGGATCACCCACAGTACCGAAAAGGCCGCCAGGATTAACCAGCCGGTGGTGGCATCCAGACTGGCGCTGTGCATGCTGTTCATGATTCCACCACCTGTTGAATCTCGGCAATGGCCTCGTCGGTGTTCATCACCCGCGCGTAGCGGTCCTTCATGGTGGTGATGGTCGCCTTCTGCAGTTCGGGGGTCACCGTCGCGCAGCCGTCGGCGATGAGGGTGACGTGAAAGCCCAGGTCGCAGGCGTCGCGGATCGCCGTGGAGACGCATTCGTTGCTGTAGACGCCCACCACCACCAGGCCGTTGATGTCCATGTTGCGCAGGATGTATTCGATGTTGGTGGCATTGAACACGCCGCTGGCGGTCTTGTTGATGACGATCTCATTTTCGATGGGCGCGACCAGGTCGATGAACTCGGCCTCCTTGGAGCCCGGCGGGGCGTGCAAGCCGAGACGCTTGTGGCCGACACTGCGATCGCGGCCGTCCTGGGTGAGGGACTGAATGCGGGTGTGGATCACTTCCAGTTGATGGGCGCGAAAGGCATCCTGCAGGCGGCGCACATTGGGCAACACGGTGTTGTGGAGGCGCTCGAAATAATATCCCTGCGCCTCCACGGGCACGCCCGAGGCCGCCACGTCGGCGAATACGCCGTAGCCCGGCGCCGCGTCGAGATACTGCAGGTCGATGCACAACAGGGCGGTGCGGTGTGTCCGCAACGAGCGCGTAACCGCCGGCGCATGGGTGATGGACTTCCGATAGGCATCCCGTAAGGGATCGATCTCGAGAAAATCCTTGGGGCGCGGAATATTATTCTTTTCGTTTTCGTTGCTCATCTTCAACTTGCCAATCGTCGCAATGTGTTTAATAAGGTGTTTGCCCCGGCCTCGATGTCGGCCCAGGCCGTCCATTCCGCCGCCGAGTGGCTGCGGCCTTCCTTGCTCGGCACGAAGATCATCCCGGCAGGAGCGATGCCGGCGATGATCTGGGCGTCGTGGGCGGCGCCGCTGGTTATGTGGGTCGAAGACAGGTCCGAATTTTCTACCGCTTGTTCGATGGCCTGCAGCACCTGCGCGGCGCAGCGCACCGGGGCGAGTTCGCTCAACACCGCGAACTCGAACATCAAGCCGCGGCGGCGCGCGATGGCCGACAGAGTGCGGCTGAAGGCATCGCCCAGCATCCGCAGGGTGGTGTCATCCGCGTCGCGCACGTCCAGTGAAAAAATCACCTGTCCGGGGATGACATTGGCCGCGCCCGGTATCAGCTCGACCCGGCCGATGGTGGCAGTGCTGCGCGGACTGCCGTATTCCTCCAATACGCGGTCGATCTCGCCGGCGAATTCCGCCAGACCCTGAAAGGCGTCGGTACGCATGTTCATGGGGGTGGTGCCGGCGTGGTTGGCGGCGCCGCTCAAGGTGATCTCCCATTTGAACAGGCCGGTGATGGCATCCACGATGCCGATGCTGACGCCCTTGCGGTCCAGTACCGGCCCCTGTTCGATATGCAGTTCCACATAGGCGTGAATGCTGCCGGGTGAGCGCTGCGCGTGCAGGGCTTCGCGGGCATCCAGGCCGTATTCCGCCATGGCTTTGACCAGGCTGATGCCGTCCAGGTCGCAGGCGTTGTGCAGATACTCCGGCGTCACCAGGCCGGCGACGGCCTGGGAACCGAACATACCGCCGAAACGGCCTTCCTCGTCGGTAAACGCCACCGCCTCCAGGGGGCGGCGCAAGCTGATCTTTTCTTCCTGCAAGACCCGCAAGGCTTCCAGTGCACACACCACGCCCAGCGCGCCGTCGAGATGACCGGCGCCGGGCACGGTATCGATGTGCGAACCGGCCATGACACCGGGGGTATTGCCGTCCCAGTTGAGGCGGGCGCAGATATTGGCGGCGCCGTCCTGATGGAGGGTCAAACCGCTGTCGGTGATGCGTTGCCGCAACCAGTCGCGGCCCGCCTGGTCTCCCGGGCTGAAGGACATGCGATAGATGCCGTAATCTTCATGACGCCCAATGCGCGCCAGGGCATCGATGTCCTCGCGGAGGCGCTGGGAATTGACCTGCAGTTCAGCGGCGCTCATCGCGTTCCCTCTCTGCGCCGCGTACCACCAGCAGCAGTGTCGCAACGAACACCACCACGCCCAAGCCGAAAAACATAAACGCGCGATAGAGCGGATGATGAGCCACGGTCACTTTCACCGCCGTGCTCCACGGTCCAGCCTGCTGATCGCCGATCACACGCGCCCGGTAATACCAGGTGCCATTGGGTTTGCCGGAAACCACACTGGCATCGTCCGGTCCCTGATAATCGATGCTCGCGTCGGCGAAATCGGGGTTGTCTGCCTCCTGCAGTTCGACCTGGGTAATGCCATCCGTCTGCCAGCTGAGGCGGTAGAAGCCCGCGGTGGCGATCTCGGTATCGCTGGACAGGCTGGGGACTTGGAGCGGAGTTTCGGCAAGCGCGGTCGGCAGCTGCCATGTCATCAGCAAGGCGACCAGTGCTGAGCTTCGCAAGCTACAATGGCGTGTGAGGAGACTGATGAGCTTGGCCGTCATGGCAACTTAGGTAATTGGAGGAGCCATCCCAAGGTGCGCCGGCGACGCTCCTTGCCAATATTGTTTTTGGTCAAAACGATTTTCGCCGTGCCGCAGAGCGGCGATGTGTGAATTAAGGCCATAATTTTACAGGAGATTGGCTTTTTTTCAAGGAGCGACCAAGGTGCTGGGGGATTTAATTTAGTTATGACACGAGATAATTTGTGGAACTCACTCTCATGAAAGGTAAATCAAGTATCGCCGATCAGGTGATTATTGCGCTGCGCCGCGTGATTCGCGCCGTGGATCTGCATTCCCGCACGCTGTTGGAAAGCCACGGGCTGACCGGTCCCCAGGCGCTGCTCCTCAAGTCCTTGCAGGGCAGCCCCATCACCGTCGGCGAACTGGCGGGACGCGTCAGCCTCAGTCAGGGCACGGTCACCGATATCCTCAACCGCCTCGAACAACGCGGCCTCATCCAGCGGGTCAGGGATGAGGTGGACCGCCGCCGTGTGTGGGTGGGGCTCACGGCGGCGGGGCTGGCCCTGCTGGCATCGTCGCCGCCGCTGTTGCAGGAGCGCTTTGCGCAGAGTTTCGCCGATCTGCAGGAGTGGGAGCAGACCCAGCTTTTGGCCTCTCTGCAGCGCATCGCCGCCATGATGGATGCCGAAGGCATCGATGCCTCGCCGGTGCTGTCCAGCGGTTCGTTGCGGGCGAGCGACGAGGCCGTGGATGAAGTCCTGGAGCCCGGTGACGAAGTCCAAGCAGTGCGCACAGCTATCAAGCGGCGCAGTAAATGAATGTTTACTTGATGAGCTCAGGCCGGATGCGAAACGATGAACGCAAGTACAGATGAAAACATGCTCGAGGTGGTGGAGAGCCTGTATCGTACCGAGTCGCGCCGCATCTTCGCCACCTTGGTGCGTTTGCTCGGTGATTTCGACAGAGCCGAGGAGGCGCTCCACGATGCCTTCAGGGCGGCACTGGAACAGTGGCCGCGGGACGGCGTGCCGGCCAAGCCGCGCGCATGGCTGGTATCCACCGCGCGCTTCAAGGCCATCGACGCTATGCGCCGACGCGCGCGCTTCACTGCCCTCGACGATGATATCGCAGAGATAGCCGATGACGATGAGCGCGCGCCAGAGAATGACGAGGGCGTTGAGGACGATCGCCTCAGGCTGATCTTCACCTGTTGCCATCCGGCCCTGCCGGCGGACGCGCAAGTGGCCTTGACGCTGCGTGAGGTGTGCGGGCTGACCACCGAAGAGATCGCGCAGGCGTTTCTCACCGCAGCGCCGACGCTGGCGCAACGCATCGTGCGCGCCAAGTCCAAGATCCGCGATGCGCGTATTCCCTATCGAGTGC
>Ga0315556_1002539_pt1 | contig 10351 bp, 8 predicted proteins | sample SalMarSW160310MG_FD_202112 | JGI IMG/M metagenome (GOLD analysis project Ga0315556, IMG submission 202112) | Salt marsh sediment microbial communities from the Plum Island Ecosystem LTER, Massachusetts, United States - Salt Marsh Sediment SW1603-10 ... | reverse complement strand
AAGGATAATTGCAACTCAATTCTGGGTATTGATCTTTCTAAAAGAAACATAAGCAGAGCAAATTTAACACTATCAGGAAATTCCGATTCTAAAATCTCATTTCAGCATAAAACTGTGAAAGAAATTATATCCGAAGGAAAAGAACATTTTGATTTTGCTGTAATGACTTATGTAATTCACGAAGTAAATAAAAAAGAAAGGGAAATCCTTCTGAATGAAATTGCACAGGTTGCTGATAAAATTATCATTGGTGATTATCTTTTCCCGAGACCGGGAGGTTTCTGGAGCGGATTAAATGAGGTAATTGAATTTGCCGCGGGAAGAGACCACTACAGAAATTTTAAATCTTACCTTGCAGGGGAAGGAATTGCCGGGCTTGCCAAACGAGCCGGATTCAAAGTATTAATAGAAATTAAGAATGCCCCATATACAGCTCACATAATTGTTCTGGGAAAGTGAATTCATAAAAACTAAATGTTTGTCAGGTCCCTGCCAAATTTTTTCTGTCTTTATATAAGTAAAATTATCTCTATATCTATTATGTGAAATCATATTTATATTTGATATGTAGTAATTATGTGACTTTTACAGCATTATATTTAGAGGATTCTAATTATGGGAAACGAAAAAAGATTTTTAGTTGATGTAGGAATAAACGATGTTGTCTATCCAATAAAAGCTATTTCCAAAACAGAAAAAGACGGTCAGAATACGATTGCTAAGATCTCCATTCAGGCAAAAATTGAAGAGGAGTTTGAATCGGAATGGATTAACAAGTTTATTCAGATTTTGCATAAACACAGAGACATTATTGGCCCTGCAACCATGAAAAAAAATATCAGGACGTATTACCAGGAACTAAACGCAAAAATGGTAAGAATTAATTTTAATTACCCTTACTTTATTGCTAAAAAGACTCCGGCTTCAGAACAGTTAAACCTGGTAAAATATAATTGTACTTATTCATCGAAAATGTCCACCACTATTGAACCAAAGACAATATTTAGAATCGAGATACCGGTTATTACAACGGTTCCGGAATCTGTAAAGATGAACGCGGGTTCATTTGCCGGTCAGTTGAGTATTATAACAGTAACGCTGGAATCGTACAAGGAAATTTTTCCAGAAACCATCGTAGGGCTGGTTGAAAACAAAGCCATTTCTTCTCTTTATAACTATTTAACTGTGGATGATCAGAACTGGCTGACAAAGAAAATTCAGAATACCAATAAGACGAATATTGTTTTGCTTGATGAGATTGATAAAGACTTAAAGCAGAACGAATTTATATTATGGCATTCAGTCAGTTGTGAAAACTTTAATCCTCTTCAGTCTTTCTCAACAACCATGTCGACAGAGCGGGATGTATGGGGAAGCAGAAGTGATTTGGGTGCTGAGGATTATCCGGACATCTGATTTCAAAATTCAGATTGAAAGTCCTGGATCAATTTAAAATTATCTAAAACAAAAACCGCCTCAGAATTTAATCTGAGGCGGTTTTATGTTAATTGTTCCAGCAAGTTTTAGCTATGGATTTAATCTTCATACGCAATTTCGCCGTGCAATGAAGCATCCATTCCTGCTTCTTCTTCCTGTTTTGTTACTTTAACTGGTGTAATGTAATTTATTAGCTTTAACACAAAATAAGTGAAAATAAAGCAATAAGCTCCAACTGCGATAACGGAAACTGCCTGCTTAATTAAAAACTCCCACGAACCGCCGACAAATAATCCTTCAACGTTAACCATAGGGTTTACAGCGCTGGATGCGAAAAGTCCAAGCATAATAATTCCAAGAATTCCGCCAACACCGTGAACTCCCCAAACATCGAGAGCGTCATCCCATTCAAGTTTATTTTTTAAACTCACTGCGAAGTAGCATATAATTCCTGAGGCAATTCCAATTATAGCTGCATTCCCAATAGTAATAAATCCGGCGGCAGGGGTTATTGTAGCCAGACCTGCAACAGAACCTGTTAAAAGGCCGACAAGTTTTGGTTTCTTTTCCAGTGCCCATGCTAATAGTAACCAAGTGATTGCAGCAAAAGAAGCGGCAACATCGGTATTTAAAAATGCAGTTACAGTAATTGTATCTACTTTCAGTTCGCTACCGGCATTAAAACCGTACCAGCCAAACCAGAGAAGACCCGTTCCCAAAGCTACCAGCGGAATACTGTGTGGGCCTCTTTCCTTTATATTCCGCTTGCCTACATATAGTACTGATGCAAGTGCTGCCATTCCTGCACTCGCGTGAACTACTATACCGCCTGCAAAATCTAGGATACCCCACTCAGCCAATAATCCGCCTCCCCAAACCATATGTACGAGAGGGAAGTAAACACATATTAACCACAATGTTAAAAATATTAAGTAGGCGGGGAAACGAACCCTGTTTGCAAATGCGCCTGTAATTAATGCCGGTGTAATAATTGCGAACATCATTTGATAAGCAACAAATACATATAGTGGTATCTGGTTATTGCCTAAAAATACAGAGCTTAAAGTCGTTCCCGATAAAAAGGCCATATTCAGGTTTCCGATTATTGCTCCCTGGCCACCACTGAAACAGAGAGAGTACCCGAAAGCAAACCAAAGAATAGTTGTCCAGCCGAGTGAAACAAAACTTTGAATCATTATACCAAGTACATTTTTTCTTCCAACTAGGCCGCCATAAAAGAATGCCAAACCCGGTGTCATAAGCATGACCAGGCTGGTTGCTATCAGCATAAAGCCGGTACTGCCGGTATCAAACATTATAAACCTCCGATTATTAAATTTTTATATTGAGATTCCGAAAACAAAAAAAGCCAGCTCACTTTTTGGATTAATAATGTAGCTGCAAAATACTGGTAGTGAAAAACTATCTGTTATCTTTACCGATTTTGAAACCTTTAATCCAACGTTTATAAAATTGAATTTATCAGTTTCGTAATAAGCCGGATTGTCTTTACTGCCTAAAGCTGCGCCGGCAAATAAACCAATATCGAATTCATTTAGAGTTGCAGCATAATCAAGCTGGAAATAAGCATTGTTACCTTTGTCGTTATAAATATTAACATAGCCACTTAGACTTAACGGAACAGACTCTCCACCAGCAATAACTAATCCCGCTTCAACTGTATGTGCACCGGGACCATTTATGTTGTCGTAATTATTAAAATTACCGATTCCTATGCCTGCGCTGGGGTAGTAAAAGTCTGTCACTAATGCAGTAATGCTTGCATAATTATTTAATGGTATTGAGTAGCTGAGCCAGGTATCAATTTCTGAGCTAAGGGAATAATTTTCATCAGTGGAATTGAGATGATTTAATCCATATGATCCCCAAAATCCGAATTGTAATCCTGAATAACTTAAAGAAATGTAAGGCTGAATATTTGCCTGGTTATTGATATCCATTCCCCGCCAGATGTAGCGACTGACAATATCGCCTCCGGCTTTTATGGATAATCCCTGTGCAAAGGCAGGTCCGTTAATAGTTCCTATCATTATAAAAATGGATAAAATCGATAGGATTTGTACTCTTTTCATGCACTCCCCTGAATGTTATTATGGAAAAAGAAAAATTGACATACCCAAACTTTGTGAATATCGTCGACGATTAACAGCTTTTTGCAACAAACGCGACATATTTGTCTTAAGCGTTTTATAAAAATTTAAATGAGAATTAGGTAATTTTGTATTAGCTAATAACACAAGTACTCAAAAACATAAAAAAGCAGATTATTGAAAAAGATTTTAGTCATTCAAAATAATGATGATGAAATAAAAGAAATCGAGAATATTCTGTCGGAAGACGATTTTGAAATATTTTATTCGCATAAACTGAAAGACGGGCTTGAGATTTCTCTGCGCTATTTACCCGACCTTATTTTATTTTTCCTGAAAAATGTTGATACCAGCATAGACGTAATTTCAAAAATTGCGAAGGAAGAAAAAACATCATCAATACCGTTGATTGTCGTATCAGGAATGAGCTCTTTTCAACTACAGCGAAAAGTAATGGAAGCGGGTGCCGATGATTATCTCCCCGCTGAGTTTTTAAGCGAATCGCTACTGAACTCCATAAATAAAAGATTGGAAAAGTTAGAAAGGCTAAAGACGAGTATCTCAAACAGGATAAATTCATTCGATGAAGAAAACGGGAAAATAAAAAGGGATGATCATATACTTGTCAAGATAGGGAATAAACTTAAGCTCGTTAAATTTGCCGACATTGTCTGTATTACAGCCATGAAGGAATACAGCACGCTTACAACATATGAGAATTGTAAAATAGTGGTGAGAAAATCGCTTAAGAACTGGATCTCAGTTTTACCGGCAAAATCTTTTTTACAGATACACAGGTCTACAATTATCAATATAGAATATATTGACAAAATTGTTAAAACAAACGAAAGAACTTACACTGTTCACCTTAAATACATTTCAGACACTTTTGACTTTAGCCAGCGATACGCAAATATAATGCGTAATACATTCCCGACATAAAAATTATTAAGTAATAAATACAGTAAGAAGTCCTCCCTTAATTTAAGGGAGGATGTTTAAAATAAATTAAAAGAAAAATCTGAATCCGACTCTCATCATCAATCCGCTCATGTCAAATTTTCTTTCAAACACTTTTGTCCTACCTGTGCCGGAATCTTTTACTTCGTATTGCCAGCTGGGTTGCGAATAGTTATAAGCAAGTTCAACAAATCCATCGGACCGGCTCCCAAGTTCGTAATTTATGCCGGAACCGAGTCTCCAGGCAAAATCAAATGCGGCTTTAAATTCATTATTATCCGGATTATCGTAATTCCTGTACCAGATTAACAATGCTTCCAGACCGAGTCCACCAGTTGCAAAAACGCGCATTCTATCTGCTACCGGCCAGCTTGCTGCAATAGTAGCCATTAACGGAATTGCGTGCAGGTTTGTTTTAGCTCTCAGCTCGTTTAGCGAACTGTTTGGGCCATAAAAATCATTAAACTCTTTAACAAGGTGTTGGTCAATATAGTTTTTGTTGAACCAATCAGCACTGAATCCTATGGAAAGAACTTCATCAATATTTTTTCCACCTTCATATCCTAATATAAACCCTGTATTGGTTGCAACGGGACTAAATATGCCTATCTTGATACTTCCAAATTTACCCTGAGCCGATATAATTGCAGAGAATATTACTAAGAATATGATAACTAACTTTTTCATTTTGTATCCGTATTAGTTTATTGATAGTCTCTCCCTGCAATTAGAATGCCGTAACTGCCCTTAAAATTATGACAGAAAGGGCACTTTTCGCATTTCCCTGTACAGTAATATGAACAAGTTTTGTGCATAAATGAATATTAAATAAGACAATTAAACGTATCCACAAAATTGTGTTACATTGGAGTACAAATTACAGCGGGCAATGCTTATATTTCAATAAAATAAATAGTAATCGAATAAAAGGCGGGTATGAAGAAGGCAATAATTTACTCTTTTGCAATAATTATTTTAACCGGAATTTTAATGAGAACGTCCGCACAGAATTCTTCCAATCAACCAGTCAAAACTGTAAATGAAGTAGATCTAAATAAGTATTGCGGAAAGTGGTACGAAATTGCTAAAATTCCTAACAGGTTTCAGAAAAGTTGTGTCTCCAATGTAACGGCTACCTATACATTGCTCGATGACGGTAAGATTAATGTGCTTAATAAATGTATTGAAGAAGATGGCTCTGTAAATGAAGCCGAGGGACTGGCACAGGTTGTTGATGAAAAGACCAATTCAAAACTTGAAGTAAGTTTTGTCAGTATTTTTGGCATCCATTTATTCTGGGGAGATTACTGGATAATCGGACTTGATAAAGATTATACTTATGCGGTAATAGGGCACCCCGACAGAAAATACGGATGGATATTGAGCCGCACACCCAGGCTGTCAGAAGAAAAATTAGATGAAGCATTTAAGATTTTGAGGGACAATGGGTATAATACGAAAGATTTTGTAATGACTGTGCAATGATTTTAATGAAATATAAACGATGACATCCTTTTAAAAGAATGCCATCGCTAAACATTTTCTAAAAGGCAGTAATTACTCCGAGTCCTACACGGGCAAATTTGATATCAAAATTGTAATTAAGTTCACCAACAATTCTAATATTCCTTCTCAACAGATATCCAAGATGAAAAGCACCTGATTTGAGGTCCTGTGAGTTATCATCTGAATCGATATAATTATATGTGGCAACACCGTACCATTCACTGTTATCGCCATCCGGTCTTAAAATTAATTCAGCGAATCCTCCCCGGGTTTTTATGTCAGTTGCCGTTACAAGGGCAAATGGATTTTTATCTGTTCTTGTAACATATTGAAGATTTACCTCAATCGGATCGAGAGAAATTGTTGCGTCTCCACCGATCATCCAGAGTTCGTTTGCAGTTGTAAATTTGCTGACCGGATCTTCAACCATTTCTTTTCCGTAATATCCGAATGTGCCTATCCTGAACTGTTCAACGATATCCTGTGAAATTCTTCCAAAGAAATTTTTATACTTATCTTTATCGAAAGTTCCGCCTAAAAATGTTTCGCCGATACCACTTCCATTAATTACTTCCAGCACAAGATCGGTGCCGGTCGGCGTTCCGTATGCGAATAATACTCCTCTATCATAAGTTAAATCCACACTGGAAAATCCCGGGCGAGTCTTATAAATCATATAATCTTCCTGTGTCAGTCTTAGTTCTCTTTTAAATAGTGGATCGGAAACCTGGAATTGTCCTATAGAGAAATCGAGTTCACTTCCAAATAAATTATTAAAGTAAAGAAAGGCATCTTCAATTTTGCCAGGTTCTCCCTTTTCAAGAATGTAATAAACATAATATGATACATCCTTTGTTATAGCTCCTCCCGATAATAATTTAAATACAATCGGGCCTGTAAAATCCAGTCTCTTTGTATCATCCTGATTATAGGTTGTATAGGCCTCCAGCCTGAATGCGAGAGGTACATCGCGGATTAGGTTCAGTCTGTCGTCTCCTGTAGGCACAAAATATCTCGGAGCTTCTTTATCTTTTAGGACAAAACCGTTGGCGGCAAAATCTTCTCCATAAGGTTTTAGCTTTGGAAAAGGGGAGTGGCAGATTTTGCAGGTCATGTTATATTTCCTCGCAAAGGCCGGAATAGAAAATGCTTCAGAAGTGAATAAAGTAAGGACTAATAATATTATAAATGAAAATACAGTATTTTTCATATCAAATCCCCCGTATGATAAAAGCGTAACATAAAATTCAAAAATATTTGATTACGGAAGCACAGTTACAAAAGTTGAATGATCGTTTACTTTTATAACTTTATACTCCTCGGCCGGTACGCCCAGAAATTCGCCAACTGGTTTTACCAGTTTCTGGTAATTCAGTACGGCTGTAATTTTCAATTTACCCGGAGCTATATCGTATGGTAAAGTGAAAGTACAGGTCTCAAGTTTTGTTTCGCGTGGCCCGAGTCTGTAATCAACACCGAGTGATTTTGTGTTCCACTGCTGAATGGTCATTCGTCCCTGCGGATCAAAATAAGGCATCCGGAAAATTCTGTCTCCAACTGGTATTCCGTCTCGCTGAACTCCTTTAAAGTTCGGATCGTTTAAAGCAATGCCCATATCCTGGTATGCAAGAACATCCGCGCCAATTGTATATTCTTCTCCCTCAAATCCTTTCCTATCGACTGGTATATGATAGACTTTCCCGTTTGCGTCAACTGCTTCAACGTGCATCCACACAATGCGATCTTCTACCGAACCTGTTGGAAATTTATGCCCGGTTTTTTGGTTAAATAATGCGACAGTAAATTTCACAAGATCGCCCGGCATCACTTCATTTATATCCGGGTGAATTCTTAATTCTATTGTTCCTCTTACTTTTCCCGGATCATGAGCTCCGTGGAAAAGATGCTGCCATACATCCGGGTATTTTTTTCCCATTGAAGCGCTGTATCCTTCTGCGTGTGTCATATGGCAATCCTGGCATTGAACACCTTGTTTTGAATAAGGGCCCTCTTTCCATTCAAGGTGAGTTGACTTAACCCAGATACCGTAAGGATCCATTTCATTATGGCAGGTTCCACAGAAATCCGCGGTTTGAAGAAAATCAGACTTGATGATGTTGTGTTCCGGTGAATTACCTGTTCCGCGCGGACCGTATTTTGTTTTACCGGGTTGCGATACATAATTAAAATTATGAGGAATTTCCCCCTGGAAACCTGAAATAGTATGACAAACATCGCAGGAAACCGATTCATTTGCTCTGGACATTTTATCCGGTGTTGGTGGTGGTACATCGCCTGCTAAAAATGCAATCGGTGTGTGACAGCCATTACACCCTGCTTTTACTCCCGCCACAACCGGATCTTTTTCGGCGTGCGGTACTGCTAATTTAAAATACTCTATTTCATCCCACTGATGTGTATATGCCTGCGACATCATTGCCTGTTTCCACTGCTGGTAAAAATCAGTATGACAGGAAGTACCACATAATTCAGGTTTCTGGAAATCATCGTACTTCTTTGTACCAAGAGCGGCGTCTCCGACTTTAATTTGTGAAAAAGAAGCTGCGGAACTTATCAGGAATATAATTATTAGATATATAGATATGTTTCTTAAATTCATATTACCCCCATAATTGAATTTATGAATTGAGAGTTGGAAGGATGACTGTGATGAGCCGCAAAAAATGCAACTATTCAAATCTAAAGATGAATGCTACGGGGAAACGTTCAAACTATAAGTAAACATTCACTCCCCCCAAATCCCCAAATAAGTACATATAATTAAAGTAAATATTACTCTAAAAGGCAAGTTTACTAAATGTATCAGTGAATATTGGTTAAAGATTCTACACAATAATTAATTTAGAATTATTATTTAGATACTAACTCTGCACTAAATGGAATATCAGATAATCTAATTTTGGGGTGCTTCTCCATAAAATAATTTAACGACCAATCACTTGTTAACAGAAGCACAAGTCTTTCTTCAGAATCGTAAGCAAAGGCGGCACCTGCTGGCAGAACTACACTTGAAATTTCTACATCTGTATTTTCCGGTGAGACCCAGCGCAAAACTTTCCAGCTTGTCTGCTCCATTCTTGACTCGGCACCGTATTCATCCTGCAGTCTGTACTGCACTACTTCAAACTGAAGCGGGCCAACAGCCCCAAGCAAAGGAGTTTTCTGTGCCGAGTTTTTTAAATAATATGCCTGTATAACACCTTCCTGTAAAAGCTGATCCAGTCCGTCCCTGAATTTTTTATAGTTGGAGGGATTTGGATTCTGAAGAAGAACGAAATGTTCGGGAGCGAATTTCGGAATTTCTTTAAATACGATTTTCTGGTCCTCGGTAATGGTATCACCGATTCCAAAATTGGAATTTCCTACGAAGCCGATTATGTCTCCAGCATAAGCCTCGTCTACGGTTTCTCTCTCCTGCCCGAATAATTTTTGTGAATTCGATAACCTGATCTTTTTGCCGCTGGTTGCGTGGAATGCCTGCATATCACGTGTAAATTTTCCTGAGCAGATTCTCATGAAGGCTATCCTGTCCCTGTGTTTGGGATCCATATTTGCCTGTATCTTAAAAATAAAACCCGAGAATGGTTTGTCGTCAGGGTTTACAGTTCCACTTAGGCTTTGTCTCGGCATCGGGGGAGTTGCATAATCCAGGAATCCGTCCAGCAGAAGTTGTACACCGAAATTGTTGGCGGCACTTCCGAAAAATACCGGCGTTTGTTTTCCTTCAAGAATTAAGTCGGGTTGAAATTCTTCGCCAGCGTGTTCAAGCATTTCAAGCTCTTCCGAGACTTTTTCAAAATTTTGTTCGCTCAATTTATCTTTTACAAACGGATCGGTAATATCGTGAATAGAAACCGGGGCTTTGTAAGCATTGCCTGTGGTTTTCTCAAACAGGTGTATGCGCTTATTTCTCCTGTCGTACACACCTTTAAAATCAATGCCTGAGCCCAGTGGCCAATTCATTGGGTAGGCACCGATTCCAAGAATATTCTCAAGCTCGTCGATTAATTCAAGCGGATCCCTCGTAGGCCGGTCGAGTTTATTCATAAAAGTGAAAATCGGGATATGTCTTTTACGGCAGACTTCAAATAACTTTCTAGTCTGTGCCTCAATTCCTTTCGCTGCATCTATCACCATAACAACAGCATCAACCGCGGTAAGTACCCTGTAAGTATCTTCAGAAAAATCTTCGTGTCCGGGTGTATCCAGCAGATTAATTTTGAAACCTTTATAATCAAACTGTAGAACTGTGGAACTAATTGAAATTCCTCTCTTGCGTTCCAGCTCCATCCAGTCGGAAGTGGATTTTCTCTGGT
>Ga0315556_1002534_pt1 | contig 10363 bp, 8 predicted proteins | sample SalMarSW160310MG_FD_202112 | JGI IMG/M metagenome (GOLD analysis project Ga0315556, IMG submission 202112) | Salt marsh sediment microbial communities from the Plum Island Ecosystem LTER, Massachusetts, United States - Salt Marsh Sediment SW1603-10 ... | reverse complement strand
GTTAAATCTGAAAACGGGGTTGTTACTGCAAACGATATTATAAATACAATTAAACCGGAAACAAAATTAATTTCGGTAAGCTATGTACAGTTTTTAAGTGGTTATAGAATTGATCTTGAGAAATTAGGAACAGTTTGCAGAGAAAAGGAAATTATTTTATCTGTGGATGCAATCCAGGGACTTGGTGCAATTAATATTGACATCGAGAAGTGTAAGGTGAATTTCATTTCGTGCGGTACGCAGAAATGGCTTCTTGGAATGCAGGGAATGGGATTCATTTATATAAGCAAGGAACTTCAGGATAAAATTGACGCATCATTTGTAGGCTGGCTTTCGGTTGAGAACGCCTGGGATCTTCTCGATTACAATTATAAATTAAAGCGAACTGCAAACAGATTTCAACCAGGGACACTGAATACAATTGGTGTTTATGCCCTTAATGCTTCCTTAAAAATGTTCGATGAATTTGGTTTCGAAAATATTGAAAGGCAGATTCTCAGTAATTCAAAATATTTTATTGATAGATTGATCGATGCTGAATTTAATCCCGTACTTAAAGATTATAATAAAGAAAAACTTTCAGGCATAATTAGTTTGAAACGTGATAATGCAGGGGATATTTTCAATTATTTGTCTAAAAAGGATATAATTTGTGCGGTTAGAGAAGGTTACCTGAGATTTGCTCCGCATTTTTATAATACGGAAAAAGAGATAGATAAAGTTGTTGTTGAACTAAAAAATTATTAAAATATTCATTGATGTTAAATGATAATTATTAATCACTATTTCGGGAAAAATAATGAGAGGCATATTTAGATTTCAGTTATTCTCTGTTACACTGTTAACGGCGATAGTTTTGCTCTCCAACCAGGGATTTGCACAGAATAATAATAATCAAGTAAGGATAAGTCCTAAAGCTGCTGTTATACAAACTGTAGGATTTACTGATGTACGCATTGATTACAGCCGACCTGGGGTTAAAGGAAGGGAAATATGGGGAGGTTTAGTTCCTTACAACAAAGTATGGCGCGCAGGTGCAAATGAAGCCACAAAAATAACTTTTTCAGCAGACGTGAAAATTAATGGTAAAACATTAAAAGCAGGAAGCTATGGATTTTTTACAATTCCGACTAAAGATAAATGGACAATAATTTTTAACAAAGTAGCCGACCAGTGGGGGGCATTTGAGTACAATGAAGCTGAAGATGCTTTAAGATTGGAAGTTTCGCCTGAAAAAGATGACGGATGCTGGCAGGAATGGCTTGCTTACACTGTTACCAAAACTTCGGATAATACGGCTGTTGTACGGCTTGAATGGGAAAAGTTAAAAATCCCTTTCACTATAGAGGTTACAATTCCCAAACAATAATATTTACTAATAAGACTTACCATATCGCTGGGATATGGTAAGTTTTATTCCTAATGTCTGATCAGTTTTAATAGTTCCTTTGTTTTTTTCTTCATCAATTTTTCATCGCCCCTGCTCTCCACATTCAGTCTAACAATTGGTTCCGTATTCGACATTCGCAGGTTAAATCTCCAATCATCATATTCAACAGATAAACCATCCAGCTTGTCGATTTTGCCATCGGAATATTTATCTTCTAATTCTTTTATTTTTTTAACAGGTTCATCAATTGTTGAATTTATCTCTCCCGAACAGGGGTAATTTTTCATCATTTCTCCGACTAATTCAGAAAACTTTTTGTTTTCTTCACTTACCAATTGCAGAATAAGTAAAAAGGGAATCATACCACTGTCTGAATAAGCATTTTCTCTGAAGTAATGATGCGCCGACATCTCACCTCCGTAAATGGCATTTACTTCTCTCATCTTTGCTTTTATGTAAACGTGTCCGCTTTTTGAAACTACAGGTTCCCCTCTTGCTTTTTTTACCACATCGTAAGTGTTCCATACTAACCGTGGATCATGCACGATTTTTTCGCCGGGATTATTTTTAAGAATTGACTTTGCCAGCAGTCCAACAATGTAATAACCGTCAATAAAATTTCCGTGTTCATCGAAAAAGAAACAACGGTCATAATCGCCATCCCAGGCTACACCCAGATCAGCCTCATTTTTTATTACTGCTTCTATAGTAGATTTACGATTCTCCGGCAGAAGTGGATTTGGAACACCATTCGGGAACTTTGAATCGGGTTCAAAAAAAACTTTTATCATCTTAATAGGAAGCTTATTTTCAATTGTATTCAGTGCCGGTCCGACACAACCATTTCCTGCATTTACCACCACTTTTAATGGATTAATTTTCCCCGAATCGAAAAATTTATTCAAATGATCTATAAAATCACCCATTACATTTTCACTGCCGGAAATACCCTTTCTATCGCCAATTTTCCCCAATTCATTTTCGATGATCATTTGTTCAACTTCATTCAATCCTGAATTATATCCTACCGGAACAGAATCACGTTTCACAAATTTCATCCCGTTGTATTCGGGTGGATTATGACTGGCAGTAATCATTATTCCTCCATCCGCATTAAAATGAGGGGTGGAATAGTAAACCATTTCAGTACCGCACAAACCAATATCGATCACATCGGCTCCGTTATCATTCAAGCCGCGTTTTAATGCATCTGAAATTTCATTTGAAGATTCTCTTACGTCGTGTCCCACAACCACTTTCCTGGCATTAATCAAGGTTGAATAAGCCCTGCCGATTTTATATGCAAGGTCAGTATTTAATTCACCGGGTACTTTACCCCTTATGTCGTAGGCTTTAAATCCTGTAATTTTTGGCATTTACAAGCTCCATTTTTAGAAATTCCGAATTTTATTGATAAAAAAATCGTGTATAACTTATTGTATTTTCCTGTCTCCAGCAAAGTGATATGTTTACAACTTCTAATTTACAATTTGAAAAATAGTCATACTGATTTTTAGAAAAAATTAGTTAGAGAATATTTTTTCAATGGACTTTTTAAATTTAACTATTTACATTGGTAACACTAATTATTCGTGGAGAGAGATATCGAAAATACGGATACTGTAAAGTGGCACTTCGCTAAATGCAACAATTCAAAATGTAACTCAATCTTCCTTGTTAATCCTAAGGAATCACCGGGTGAACTTGGTTACATTTGTCCGGACTGCAGCGCCAAAACAACTACATCTCATGTTGTTCAATGTTCTAGCTGTAGAACAATACTGAATTTTGTAAGGGCATCTTCCAACGAGGAAAAAGTTGTCTTCAACGTACCTAAATGTTCACATTGTATAGGTACAGTAGAAGATGAATGGGAGATTGAACCCCTTTATCAGCCGGATTCGTACATTTAGTACCTGATCACTGATTAACTAAAAATATTTATATATTCTTGATTGAGGGCATTTTTTTACCCACAGGAATGTTATAACCTAATGGTTTTTTTACATGGGAAAGTTCTGACCTGGGAAAAAAGAGGTCTGTTTTAATGAACTTTATCGGTTTGAAAAATTCTGCGTTAGATAGTTTGTTATTCCTCAAATAGAATAATTAAGATACAGATGGAAAGATGAATACTGGGCAAGTGTGTTGTTAAAAGTAATTCCGTATTCTATTCCAGCTCCAATTTTAAATCCTTCAAGATTAAAACCTCTTAAATCCCATCCGCCGGACAAAGATAACACAACTCCGTAACTCCATGAGTTAGTATCGCTAAATGTTCTGTCGTTAAGGGTAAGAAGACCAAATCCTTCTTCTAAAAATATATAGTTTTCAAAATACTGGGTCGTTATTCCTTTCAGGTTAATTCCCCATAAATATGGATAATACGGTTTGTTTGTGTTGGGTAGAATAGCATCAAAATCTCTTGCGTAAATTATACTTAATCTTGGAGTTACTTCGAGGAATAAGACAGTATTCGTTTCAAGAAAAGCTGAAGCTGTAAACGTTCCTATTGAGAGAGATTGCCCTTTAATTGTTCCGCCACCAATGAATCCGCCTGCACCGACTCTCATTTGTGCAAAGGAAAAAGATGTAATCAAAAACACAATTACTATTATTTTGATTGGGATACTAACAGTTTTCATTTAATTTTTTAAAATTAAGTTTATGTAATTTCTTAAATACAAAGCTAAAGAAATATTTTTAATGAAAATAGAAAGCTTTTTCACAAACTAAAAACAAACAGATCATTATGAATAAAAAATCGGAAATAAAGATAACAGTTGGCCTGGATGATAAAAACAATCCTGAAAAGATAGAATGGGGAGCAACAGATGCACAATTTGAAGGCGTTAAACCTGCAAAATCTTTGCTCCTTTCATTTTGGGATGAAAAAGATAATGTTACTTTGGGAATAGATCTATGGACGAAGGAAATGACAATTAACGATATGAATATTCATTTTTACCAGGTTTTTTTGAATCTTGCAGACACATTCGAAAGATCGACGAAAAATAAAAATGTTGCAGATATGATAAGAAAATTTGGAAATGATTTTGCTGAAAAACTTGAATTATCTGTTAAATAAAAAGTAATTCAGAATTTCAGCGATCAGGCTCGTTTTTCCTTATCAGGATTAAGATTGTATTGCTCACTTCCTCCGCGCGGAATTGACACTGATTTCCAGTTTTTCCCTGCAATCATTTTTGCGATAAAAACGATTTGACCTACATGGTAACTTAAATGAGCTAATGAACGATGTAATGCTTCTGCCACTGTAAGATCCTTTCCCCTGATCGTAATTGTTTTTTCCAAATCGCTGTCTCTAAGTTCATTTAGAGTATTTAGAAGTACATTCCATCCTTCATTCCACTTTTTAATCAGTTCATTCCTGGAAAGGTCTCTTACTTCGAATTCCGTATCGCGTTTTCTCCAGGTTTTCTCTCCATCAGAAGTTAGAAAATCTGTAAATCGTGATTTCAAATTACCTGAAATGTGATAAACAATAACAGAGATTGAATTACTCTCTTCACCGTATAATCTGTTCAATCCTTCTTCCGATGTCTGTTCAAAAGCCCCCTCAGCAAGAGCTTTGTAACGCAAGTATTCAGACCTTATGGATTCAACTATCATTATTCACCTTTTTTAAAAAAAGTTGTTAACAATTCAATAAATTTTATAAGAATTAATCTTCATAAGTAATTCTGTAAATCTTACCGCCAAAATCATCAGAAACAAGTAGAGAACCATCAGGCATTTGTTGAATATCGACCGGTCTGCCTGAGACATTTTCTCCCTGAAGCCAGCCCGAAGCAAAAACTTCATAGCTTGTTGGAGTGTTTCCATTTAATTTAACAACGGTAATTCTGTATCCAATTTTTTTACTCCTGTTCCAGCTCCCGTGTTCAGCGATAAAAATCTGGTTTTTATATTCTTCGGGAAACATATTCCCGGTATAGAATCTCATTCCAAGAGAGGCAACATGAGGACCAAGTTCCTGCTTTGGCAATGTAAACTCGGAAGCAGAATGTCCTTTCCCATATTCTGGATCAGGAATATTTTTTCCGAACCAGTAAGGAAATCCAAAGTTCAATCCTTTTTCAGGTGCACAATTTAGTTCATCGGGAGGAATATCATCGCCGAGCATATCTCTTCCGTTATCCGTAAACCAGAGTTGATGTGTTATAGGATTCCAATCGAAGCCAACTGTGTTACGAATCCCATGTGCAAAAATTTCGAAATCGGATCCGTCAGGATTCATTCTTGTAATCGATGCAAACCTGGGATCAGTTGGAAGACAAACATTGCAGGGAGCACCTATTGGAACGTATAATTTTCCATCGGGACCAAAGCGAATAAATTTCCAGCCGTGATGAGTTTCGGTCGGAAAATCGTCTTTAATTATTATGGGTTTTGGTTTATTTCTGAATGTGTTTGCGATGTTTTCAAATTTTAAGATTCTGCTTACTTCTGCCACATAAAGATCTCCATCTTTCAGCGCAACCCCATTTGGCATATTTAATCCTGATGCAATTGTAACAACTTCATCGGCTTTGTAATCATGATCATTATCGATTACAGCATAAACGTTTCCCTGGTTTCTTGTACCAACATACAATATTCCATCTTCACTTAGTGCCATTGAACGGGCATTTGGTACATCAGCATAAGTGTTGATCTTAAATCCGGGAGGCAGAGAAATATCGCCATTATCATTCTGTGGTTCATTGTTATTATTACACACTGTAAAAGCAATTGGGAAAATAACGAGGGAAATCAGTAGTAAGATTCTGTTCGGCTTTTTCATAGTTATTACCTTTCGTCTATAGTTTTTACAATTTCACACTTTAGCTTTGTTATAAATGCATTCATATTTTCATTCTTTGAATTCGACAATAAAATAAAAAATAATTTTTTATCTTTATCAATCCACATTGAGTATCCCTTATCCGAATTATAACCAAAGCCATGTTTCCATTCATCTCCGCAATAAACTAAATTGGTACCAATTGTTTGCCATCCGGTATAACTTATCGGTAATCGCAAAGAAGTAACTTTTCTTATTGAAGAAACGGAGATATATTGTTTGTCGTTGTAATATCCGTTCTGGATGAACATTTGTGCAAGTACCGCAAGATTTTCAGTATTCGAATATAAACCATCTGCTCCGGTAAATCCGCCCAAAATGGTTTTTAATATTTCTGTTTTGGTTATAGATTTACCATAACGGAATCCGTCTGTTACCAAAATTCCATTCGAAATATTTTTACTGCTTGTTTCTAAAATAAAAGTGTTTTCCATTCCAAGCGGTTTGAATAATCTTTCGTTCAGAAAATCAAAGAGATTTTTTCCGCTCATACGTTCAATCAAGTACTGAAGGACGATATCATTCAATATGCTGTAACAGCGCTTTGATCCTGTTGCGTATCCTAGTTTTGAATTAGAAATTGCATTAATTAGCTGGGACTTATTCCAGTTCACACCAATTGAATCGAATTCGCTTTTTAAGCCTGAATTGTGCATCAACAGATTTTTTATTGTAATATTTTGTTTATCAGTATTTTTGAATGAGGGAATGCAAGAACTAACTTTGTCATTCAATGATATTAAACCATCATCGATGAGCAACATTACAGCCGATCCTAATGTTAATGGAGCAGTAAGATTACCAAGGTTATAAGTTTTGCTATTTGAACTATCTGATTTTCCGACTTCATTTTTACTGAATGCATTCTGATAAATGATATTTCCATTGTGCCCAATGCATAAATCAAAATTCGTAATTTTCTCAGATTCTGAAAAGCTGTTGATAGTAGAATTAATCTGACTGAGTAAATTATTATCGATTTTTTTCCCAAGCTTTGTTTCCCTGGATTTATTCATTTCAATGCCCGAACCAATTTGATATTTTGTTTTTGGAATAGAAACCGGGAGCTTTCCTTTAATATCAGACTCGCCAAGAATTGCCTTAAGACAAGCGTTTTGTGAAGAGTAAGAAAAACTATATGCATTAAGATACGTAGTAGCCTTCGGCAGCGAAGATAAAATATAAGGGCTTTTAAAACTCATAATTACTGCCGATGGATTTGATCTGAGAATTTTATTTAAAAAACTGATCTGTTCATTTCTTATATGTTCATCCTTTTCCTTGTTTGGTACATCGATAAAGACCGGTAACAGAATCAGATCAGAATTTTTGACAGAGGAATAAACACTGTTATAATCAGAGCGCCTGCTGTTATTATTTAACAAGTAAGTTTTAATATCTGCAAATCTCTTTTCAAGTATATCCTGATAATATCTGGCTGTTTCATCTCCTTTGCCGTCAGTTACAGTAATACAGGAAACTTCTTTATACTTGGAAATATCGACTGGAAGAATTCCCGCATCATTTTTAAGTAATGTTATAGATTGTTCGGCGATCATTTCAGCAAGTTGTTTATGGTAAAGATTATTCACCGAATCTATGATTTCATCAGTTCTAAGGTTATTAACATTCCCGATTTTCAACCATCTTTTAGCAGAAAGAATTTTCCTTACACTTTTGTCAATCCGGTCTTCAGATATCTCACCAGAATTAACTGCATCATGAATTATTTTAACTGCGCCTGCCGGATCAGGAGGCATTAAAATAATATCGTTTCCTGAATTTACTGCAAGTACAATAGCTCTCTGCATTTCGAAGAGCTTTGTGATCGCTTCCATATTAAAAGCATCTGTAACTATCAATCCATCAAAACCTAATTGATTCTGAAGTAAACCGGTAACTATTTTTTTAGAAAGACTTGCCGGAAGTGTATCGACTGATGGTATTTCAAGATGACCAACCATAATCGAACGCAATCCATATTTGATAGCATTTATGAAAGGGAAGAGCTCGTTGCTGTAAAGATATTGTAGCGATCCATTAATCATTGGGAGATCAGTATGTGAATCTATTTCTGTGTTCCCATGTCCGGGAAAATGTTTTGCAGTTGCAATAATTCCTCCATGTCTTGTTCCCAGAATAAAAGATGAAGCAAGTTCCGAAACCGTATACTTACTCTCAGAGAACGAACGGATATTGATTACGGGATTGAGATAATTGTTATTGATATCGAGAATAGGAGCAAAGTTCTGATTAACACCAATCAATCTCGATTCTTCCGCAATTGCTCTACCAGCCAAGTAAGAAAAATAGGAATTAAGAGTTGCACCAATTGCCATTGCGTGTGGAAATTCAAGTGCATCATCAATTCTTTCTCCCAAACCTCTTTCGTAATCTGCTGAAATCAGAAGCGGGATATCAGATGAACGCTGAGCTTTTTTTATAAAATCGATCTCCTGTCTCAGCGTTCCCTGGAACATAATCAATCCACCGATTTTATGTTTTTTTATCAAAGTAAAAACGCTGTCATAATCGGGTGAGTAAGGATCGAGTGAAGTTTCATATACTGGTGCCATAACCATTTGAGCACACTTTTCATAAAGACTCATTGATGAGATTTTATCTTCGATCCATTCCTTATCATCTTCGGTAAGGGGAAATACTGAAGGATATCTGTAAGTCTTCCCGGAATTGTGTGCCGACAATCGATTCGTGTTTCCTAAAATAGTAAGTAGAATTATAAGAACTGTGAATAGCAATAACACAAAACTATTTTTATTGAACTTCTTCAATGCCCTCTGGAAAAAATAAAAATTAGACGATGTGAATATAAGAATAGAAAACTAATTGGTTAATTCAATTATAAGGTTATGAAGTGTGGGACGGATTAGGGAAATCTTGTGATTTTTTCTTGTAGGATAAACTCTGTTCGTAAGAAAAATTACAAATAGATTCCGGGATGGATCAACCCAGACTGAAGTACCAGTAAATCCCGTATGCCCAAACGAAGACATTGAAAACAAATCCCCGGCAGTTGATTTCTCTTTGGATTTGGTATCCCAACCCAATGCCCTTGTCGATTGATCGGAATATTTTGTTGTAAACAATTTTACAGTTTCAGGTTTAATAAATTGTCTCCCGTTAAGGATGCCTTCGTTTAAAATGACGTTAATTAATTTTGATATATCTTCAGCAATGGAGAACAAACCCGCATGTCCGGCAACACCATTTAGAAGCGAAGCAGTTTCATCGTGAACTTCCCCCCAGATTAATCTGTGACGCCAGTAGTTATCAATTTCAGTGGGCGCGATTTTATATTTTAGTGAATCAGGCGGATTAAAATATGTATGGTTCATTCCAAGTGGATCAAAAATTTCTTCTTTATAAAAATCATCAAGACTTTTACCTGTTACCTTTTCAATAATTTTCCCCATCACAATCATCCCTAAATCGGAATAAACCATCTTTGATCCGGTTTTGTATGATAGTTCGCACGAATAAATCTCTTTGAGGACTTCGTTTTCATTCTTTGCATCTTTATAAAACGGTAGAGAAGCGGGGAGTCCGCTGTTGTGCAGCAAAAGATTTTTTATTGTAATGTTTCCTTTTTCCTTATTTCCGAATTCAGGAATATATTTTGAAACGGGATCATCGAGTGAAAATAAATTTCTATCGTAACACAACATTGTTGCAGTTGTAGTTGCAATCACTTTTGTTAATGAAGCAAGATCGTAAATAGTATTTTTTGTAACGATAGCTGAGGTATCGTCATAAGTTAAATGTCCAAATCCTTTTTCATAAATAATCTTATTTTTCTTCGAAATTAAAACAACTGCACTTGGAAAAGCTTTATCCTCAATTGAAGAATTTATTAAGGAATCAATTCTTGAAAAATCTGAATGCTTATCCTGAGATTTACAGGAGACGAATCCTAAAAGAAAAATTGTTAATAAGAGTGCGAAATATTTTGAGGAATATCTAATCATTCGGTTTTTTCTTTCCGAACTCGGGATCTAACGGAATAAATTTAGTAATGATAAAAGCCGGTATGGTTGAAATCATTACCCAAATAAAAAAGTGTTGATATCCTATTGATTCCTGTATCC
>Ga0315556_1002528_pt1 | contig 10387 bp, 7 predicted proteins | sample SalMarSW160310MG_FD_202112 | JGI IMG/M metagenome (GOLD analysis project Ga0315556, IMG submission 202112) | Salt marsh sediment microbial communities from the Plum Island Ecosystem LTER, Massachusetts, United States - Salt Marsh Sediment SW1603-10 ... | reverse complement strand
GATACCCAGGACATCTTCGTGGAGCGGCTGACCAAGGACCGTCGGCACGTGAAGCGCGCCGGGTCAGCGCCGGAGGCCGTCGGCTCGCGCGTGGAGTCGATTCGCGTCAAAGGGCGCCCCGTGCCCGTCGAGCTCACTGTGCGTACGACCAGCAACGGTGTCATCATCAACGATGTGCTCGGACCCGTCACGGGCACCCCGATGGACCTGCCCGCCTTCAAGACCTCCTACCTGCTGGCCCTGCGCACCAGCCTCGATGTCCCGGACCGGGCGTCGGCGGGAGTCTATCGGCTCAATACCGCGGCCACCCTGGCCCAGGGAAAGGAGGCAGCGGCTGACTTCAGACACGCCTCCCAGAACCTGATGCTCGCCCATCGCGATGGTGGGATCGCCTGGCAGGTCACGGGCCTGCTGCCGCAGCGCGGGCGAGGCACCGGAACCTTTCCGGTTCCGGGCTGGGAGCCCGGGTGGAAATGGACCGGGTATGTGCCCCCCGAACAGAATCCCGGTCTTACCAATCCCCCAGGCTACGCCCTCCTGACCGCCAACAATCGCACCATCCCCGTCGACTATCCGGTCTCGGTCAGCCGTTCCTGGAGCGCGCCCTATCGGGCCCAACGCATCGAGCAGCTCCTCTCGGACCGTAACCCCCTTTCCTCCGAGTACCTGGCTCGGATGCAGCTCGACCGCGTCAGCATTGAGGCCCTGCGGTTTCGTGACGCCTTGAGGCGGGTGGCGCCCCAGCTGAGGCTCGTCGACCCCGACGCGCGGCGGATCGCCGACGAGTTCCTCATGAGCTGGGATGGAGGCTGCGAGCCCGACAGCCGGGCGGCGGCCTTTTTTGTCCTGCTCAAGCCGGCCCTCTACAGGGCACTGTACGGGGACGAGCTCAAGGAGGACCTGCCGGCCCTCATGGCGATGGAGATCGAGCGCTACAGCCCCCTGGACGAGGTCATGTACTCCGGCCGGTCGAGCTTCTGGGACGATGTGCGCACACCTGAGCGGGAGGGACCGGCACAGATCTGGGCCCGCGCCCTGCGCAGTGCCCGCGCCGAGCTCGACAGGCGGATTCCGAGGCCGGGCGATCAGCGTCTGGACCGCCTGCGGCACTTGGTGTTCCGCCACGCCTTCGACCGCATCCACGGCCTCGGCCGGCTCTTCGATGTGGGCCCCATCCCCTTTGGCGGCGATAGCCAGACCATCAACGTGGCGAAGGCATCGCCGCTGGACCCTGAAGATGTCCTGATCGTGCCTTCCTGCCGCGTGGTCTATACGCCGACGGACTGGCGAGGCACCCGCGGCACCTTGCCGCTCGGCCAGTCCGGGCATCGGCTCTCTCCCTACCGTACCGATCAGCTCGAGGATTGGCTGGCGGGGCGTACCCACCCCTGGCCCTGGAACGGACCGAAGCCGGGGACCGAGATTGGCATTGTCCTCATGCGGCCCGCCGGCGACCGCGGTAGGCCCTCCAAGGCATCCAAGGCGGCGGGGTCTACCGGCGGACCCTGACACGGGGTCGCGCTGCAGGGGTTCCCCTGCTACGGCTACTTCCTCGCCCGGGCGAGGAAGTCTGTCCTTGGGCCGGCGACCCGGATTCTCCGGTTCGGCGCGCGAGCAGCGCCCTGACCGCGATGGGGACGCGCCGCCCGGCTGATTCGCGCGAGCCGGCGCCTCAGCTCCTGCATGTGCTGCTGGTTAGGGGCGCGCCGGCCGTAGCGCAGCGGCAGATAGAGGGAGAGGAACGACTGGACCGGCTGGCGCAGATCGGGGCGCGCCGCCGCGATCCTCGCCCCGAATGTCATCGGACCTTCGCTCGGATGTCTCTCGAGTCCGCGGGTGGCGAGCTGGCGGCAGAAGCGGAGATAGACCTTCTGCAAGGGATCGCGCGGCCTTCGTCCGCGGCCGATGGCCGCCGCGACCAGGGCCAGCATGAGGGCCGACCCCAGGATCATGGCGGCAGCGAGGCCATACTCCCGCAGGAAACCCAGTCCGAAGGCATTCAACAGGCCTTGCTGGCGGGAGCGCGAATAGTCCAGCACCCAGTTTCGCCAGCCGGCGTCTACGGCATCGGCCAGGAGCCGTAGCCCGTGGACCCATCGATAGAGCTCCCCCGGATCCCCGATCTGAAAGCGCGCGGGTGCGCCTCCGGCAAGGTCCGTCAGGATGTCGCTGGGCTCCACTCGCTCGGGGGCCACGGCGGCAGTGGGGTCCACCCGGACCCAGCCCCGTCCCTGCAGCCATACCTCGACCCAGGCGTGGGCGTCCGACTGTCGAACGATGAGATAGCTGCCGATGGGATTGAGCTCGCCCCCCAGGTAACCGAGCACGATGCGGGAGGGAATCCCGGCAATCCGCATCAGTAGGGCAAAGCTGCTGGAATAGTGCTCGCAGAATCCCCGCCGCGTCTCGAACAGGAACTCGTCCGCCGGATTGGCGCCGAGCCGCGGCGGCTGCAGGGTGTAGTAGAATGGCTCTTCATTGAAGTAGCGAAGAGCCGCCCGGACCACCTGCTGCGGGCTTTGCGCCTGGTGCTGCCAGTCCGCTACCAGCCGCCGCATCCGGTGGGTCACGTTCGGCGGCAGCTCGAGACCCGCCGCCTTCTCGTCCGGCGAAATCTCTCCTGTGTCGTACGTCAGGGCGGACACTGCGCGATAGCGTCGGACGTCCTGTATATCCCGGGCCACCCGCACCTGGAAGTCGGCGCCCACGCTCGCATCCGACGGCACCTGTACGGGTAGGTCGAGGACGAAGAGGGTGCGCTGCCAGCTGGGCTCGAGCAGCACCTGGTACCTGACCTTGTCCTGAGCCCTGGCGAGCGGTGGGGGCGAACGCCGGTCGGACGCGGGCCTTCCTCCGGTCCAGCGTCTGCCGTCCGTGGTCCAGGCGACGGGCCCGCGCCAGTAAAGCTTGCCGGCGGCGGGTACGGCACCCTCGAATCGGGCGCGAAAGGCCAGCGCCCGCGACAGGACCAGGTCGCTGATGGAGCCAGGCTCCAGGGAGTCGCTGATCCCGGTGAGCGCGCGGGATTTGGTCTTGCCCAGCTCCCACAGGGGGGCCTCCAGCCGCGGAAACAGAACGAACAGGATGAGCGTCAGGGGGGCTGCCTGGAGCGCGAGCCGGGCCGCGAGCCCTGCGGCACGGCGGGCCGAAAGACGTCCCGCCGCCGTGAGATGGGCCATGAGCGCGAAGTTGGCGACCAGAAGGGTCGCCAGATAAAGGGCGAGCCATGCGGACTGGTCGAACAGGAACTGAGTGACCAGCAGGAATCCAAACAGGACGGTCACCGCTCGCACGTCCCTGGGGCGGCGCACCTCGAGCAGCTTCAGGGCCAGCATGGTGGCGAGGAAGGCGGTTCCCCCCTCCTGGCCGACGAGGGTGTGATGGGCAGCGAGAACGGCAGCCATGCCCGCAATGGTGAGCGGCAGCAGGACCCAGCGGTTGGGGAGTGCCTTGGGCCAGCGCAGGGAAACGACCCGCCAGGCGACGAGGAGCGCCACGTAGCCGGTTACCGCGGTTTCCATTTGGGCCGCCAGGGGAAGATAGGCCAGGGTCACCAGGCCGGTCGCCGCGGCGGCCTGATCCGGCCGGAGCCCCTCCAGGTAGGCCGGGTCGCTACCCATGGCCAAAGCTCGCCAATGCCGCCAGGCAATGATGCTTGTGCAGCTCGCCGTGTCTCATGCGGATGGTTGCCCCCGGGAGGCGCAGTCCGTAGGAGAGGCCGTTCTCGGCGGCGTCCAGCACCTGACGGCAGAGCAGACTCACGCGCTCCTCGACACCGAGGGGGGGCAGGCGCTCCCAGTCGAGCCACACCTCCTCGGCCCGGTCCCCCCCGAACTGCTTGACCACCAGGCCGCGCTCCCGCGCCAGGGCCTTCCAGTCCAGATGCCGAAGGGAGTCGCCCACGCGATAGTCCCGGAAGCCGACGAAGTCGTCGGCTCCCACGCCCCGGTCGCCCTGGGTATTGGGGCGGTAGGCAGCGGCCAGGGGTGGCCGCAGGGTCAGCCGCGCCGGCTGCGGATAGACGGTGACGCGGGCCTCGGCGCGGGCGTAGCACCAGGCCCGGAAAAGACCGACGGGGTAGCGGGTCTCCAGCTGGACCTGGTGGACGGTCTGGTGTCCCCGCCGCTCGGTGGGCAGCCGGACCCGAATCGCCACCTCCCCGCCGGCGGGTATGTCCGCCGGCCGGGACGCCGACGGGCCGATCCGGACGGCTACACCACCCCGCGGCCGGTTTCGATCGTCCGCCAGCCAAATGGAGAAGTCTGCATCCTGGCCCGCGAATACCGGAACCCCGCCGCGCACCAGGACCTGGAGACCAAGCAGGTCGAACCAGCTGTGGTGCATCGCGATCAGGGCGACGGAGCCCATGAGAAAGGTAAACAGCAGCCCCAGGTTGTTCTGATAGTTCAGGGAGCCGATCAGCATGAGCACGAGGACCGAGCCGAAGGCCAGCCCCGCCCCCGTCGGCAGGATGTAGATATGCCGGCGTCCGATCCGCGCGAGACCATCCGAGTCCAGGGGAGCCTGGCGCGCGAGGCTCGCCAGGCTTACTCTCAGCCGCGGCCTCAGGGTCCCCCCGCCGAGGGTGCTCCGGCGCCTGGGCGGCTCAGATGCTTGTGCCAGCTTCAAGGCACCGGGACACCGTTCAGGACATGCTCTGCAATGGCGGCGTGTCCCGTGGGTCCGTTGTCGTCCCCGGTGAGGAGGCGGTGCGCGACGCAGGCCGGGATCACCGCCTGCACGTCCTCGGGGACCACGAAATCGCGGCCCGCGAGCAGGGCCCAGGCGCGAGCGCTGCGCAGGAGGCCAACGCCCGCCCTAGGGGATAGGCCGTGGAGGAAGCGCTGCGAGCGCCGAGTGAAATCCAGGACGCGATAGCAGTAGTCGATGATGTCCCTGGACGCGTGGATCCGCTCCGCTCGTTCCTGCAGCTCCAGCAGGTCCGCGCTCGATAGGGCAGCCTGCAGGCGTGCAAGTAACACCCGCCGGTCCTCCCCGGCGAGCAGGGTCTTCTCCTGCTCGGCCGCCGGATAACCGAGCTCGATCCGCATGAGAAACCGGTCGAGCTGTGACTCGGGGAGCGGAAAGGTCCCGATCTGATAGGTCGGGTTCTGGGTCGCGATCACGAAGAAGGGCTGGGGCAGGGGGCGTGTGCGGCCCTCGACCGTTACCTGCCGCTCCTCCATGGACTCCAGCAGGGCGCTCTGCGCCTTGGGGGTGGCCCGGTTGATCTCATCGGCAAGCACCAGCTGGGCGAAGATGGGGCCGGGGTGGAAGCGGAAGTCATCGCTTCGCCGCTCGTAGACGGAGACGCCGATGATGTCGGCCGGGAGCAGGTCGCTGGTGAACTGGATGCGAGCGTAGTCCAGCCCCACCAGCTTCGCCAGCAGGTGGGCCAGGGTCGTCTTGCCGACCCCCGGGATGTCCTCCACCAGCAGGTGTCCGTTGGCCAGGAGGCAGGCGAGGGCCAGCCGCAGCTCCCGCTCCTTGCCCAGGATCACCGTGCCGGCCGTGGCCAGGACCCTGTTGAGGTCCGGCGACGACGGTCGGCCGAGGGGCGCGTCCATGACGCTCAGCCTCTGAGGAGAAGCGGGCAGCCCCCGCTCGGCCCCGGGACGAGCCTGTTGGTCGCCGCCTTCAGGCCATCCTCCTGGGGACATCGTGAATGCGATAACATCTTGGCTCGTTAGCTCATCTACACCGGATATGTTGGCAAGAGACCGTTACGACCTCATCGTAGTCGGCGCCGGCCACGCGGGCATCGAGGCGGCCCTCGCGGCGGCCCGTTCCGGGGTGCGCACCCTGCTGCTCACCCACAACATCGAGACCATTGGTCAGATGAGCTGCAACCCGGCGATCGGGGGCATCGGGAAGGGTCACCTCGTCCGGGAGATCGACGCCCTGGGCGGCCTGATGGCCCGGGCCGCCGATGCTGCCGGGATCCAGTTCCGAATCCTCAACGCCCGCAAGGGCCCGGCGGTTCGGGCGACCCGCGCCCAGGCGGACCGCGTCTTGTACAAGGCCGCGGTGCGCCGGGCCGTCGAGCGGCAGGAGAGCCTCCACCTGTTCCAGCAACCGGTGGACGACCTGCTCGTCGAGGACGACCGCGTGGTCGGTGTCTTCACCCAAATGGGCCTGAGCTTCCGCGCGGAGGCGGTCGTGCTCACCGTGGGTACCTTCCTGGGCGGGCGCATCCACATCGGTCTCGCAAATTATGAGGGCGGGCGCGCGGGTGATCCACCCGCGAATGCCCTTGCCAGACGGCTCAGGGCACTTCCGTTTCGTGTCGAGCGTCTCAAAACCGGAACCCCGCCCCGGATTGACGGCCGCACCATCGATTACTCGGTGCTTGAAGGGCAGCCTGGGGACGATCCCGTACCTGTGTTCTCTTACTTCGGCCGTCCTGAGGACCACCCCCCCCAGGTAAGCTGCCACATCGCCCACACCAACGAGCGCACCCACGAGATCATTCGGTCGGGTCTCTCCCGCTCTCCCACGTACACAGGGGTTATCGAAGGCATCGGGCCCCGCTACTGCCCCTCCATCGAGGACAAGGTGGTGCGCTTCACGGAGAAGGGGTCCCACCAGATTTTCGTGGAGCCGGAGGGACTCCAAACCGCCGAGATCTACCCCAACGGCATCTCCACCAGCCTGGCCTTCGACATCCAGTACGACCTGGTGCGCTCCATACGCGGTTTCGAGCAGGCCCACATCACGCGGCCGGGGTACGCTATCGAGTACGACTTCTTCGACCCGCGAGACCTGAAGCCGTCCCTGGAGACCCATTTCGTCAAGGGGCTCTTCTTCGCGGGGCAGATCAACGGAACGACCGGCTACGAGGAGGCGGCGGCCCAGGGGCTGCTCGCCGGGATCAATGCCGCCCGGTACACGCAGGGTCTGGAGCCCTGGTGCCCGCGACGCGACGAGGCCTATCTCGGGGTGCTGGTGGACGACCTTGTCACGCGCGGCACCAACGAGCCCTACCGCATGTTTACCAGCCGGGCCGAGTATCGACTGCTGCTGCGGGAGGACAACGCGGATCTGCGGCTGACAGAGACGGGCCGCCGGCTGGGGATTGTGGGCGAGGCCCAGTGGCGGCTGTTTGAGGAGAAGCGGGAGGCGATCGAGACGGAACGCAAGCGGCTGGGTGCCGCCTATATCCGGCCAGACCCGGCGAACGGGCGCATACGCGAGGTGTTGGGGGACGACCTGCGGCGGGAGATGCGGGCGCTCGACCTGCTGGCACGGCCCGAGGTCGACTACCGTTCGCTGATGAACCTTCCGGGGCTGGGGCCGGGCGTGGGGGATCCGCGGGTGGCGGAGCAGGTGGAGATCCAGGCGAAGTACGCGGGCTACATCGGGCGCCAACAAGACGAGATCGACCGGCAGCGGACGCAGGAGGCGGCGGGTCTGCCTGCGGACTTCGACTTCGATCGGGTGCGCGGGCTCTCTTCGGAGGTGCGCGAGAAGCTCAAACGGGTGCGCCCGGCGACCGTCGGGCAGGCGGCCCGCATCCCGGGTGTCACTCCGGCAGCAATCTCGCTGCTGCTGATCCACCTCAAGCGCAGTGCCTGAGCCCGCAGCAAATGCGCTTGGGGAGCGGCTGGACCGGGGGCTCGCCTTGCTCGGTCTGAATTCGGACCCGGCACAGCGGAAACGTCTGCTCGTCTTCCTGGGTCTTCTCGCGCGCTGGAATCGGGCTTACAACCTCACCGCCGTGCGTGATCCCTGGGAGATGGTCCCGCGACACCTCCTGGACAGCCTGGCAGTCGCCCCTTACTTGGGTCAGGGGCCGGTCCTCGACCTGGGGACAGGCCCCGGCCTGCCGGGGCTGCCGTTGGCGGTCATGGTCCCGGAGCAGGCCTTCGTGCTGCTCGACAGCAACGGAAAGAAGGTCCGCTTCGTCCGGCAGGCCGTCATGGAGCTCGGCCTGACGAATGTCTCCGTGGTCCATGCCCGCATCGAGTCGTATCAGTGGGATAGAAAATTCGCTACCATTGTCTCCCGCGCGATGGCCACCGTCCCGGAGATCCTCGGGGCGGTCGCGGGGCTGATGGCACGGCCCGCTCGGCTCCTCCTCATGAAGGGAAGGCGGACGGATGCCGAGCTGAAAGACCTTGAGCCGCCTCCCGACGCCGTCGAGGTGCATCCCCTGCGGGTGCCTTTGCTGGAGGGGGAGCGACACCTTATCCAGATCCGCTTCGACTAGACCATCGATGGTCCGAATCATCGCGATTGCAAACCAGAAGGGCGGGGTGGGGAAGACCACCACCGCCGTGAACTTGGCCGCCTCTCTCGCCGCCATGAAGCGGAAGGTCCTGCTGGTCGACATGGACCCCCAGGGCAACGCAACCATGGGATGCGGCGTGGACAAACACGATCTCGGGCGCTCTACCTGCGACCTGATGCTGGGGGACATGCCTTTCGCGGATTGCCTGTGGCCCGTCGACCAACCCGCCCCCGGCTTCGATCTGATTCCCGCCAACAGCGACCTGACCGCCGCGGAGGTGGGGCTCATCAGCTCGCCCCACCGCGAGCGCCGCCTGGCGCATGTGCTCACGGCCGTCGTGGAGGCTTACGAGTTCGTCATCATCGACTGTCCGCCCTCGCTCAACATGTTGACGGTCAATGCCCTGGTGGCGGCTCATGGGGTGCTGATACCCATCCAGTGCGAATACTATGCGTTGGAGGGGCTGTCCGCCCTGCTGGACACCATCGAGCAGATCCGGACCAGCCGGAATACGGGGTTGCGCATCGAGGGTATCCTGCGCACTATGCACGACCCCCGGAATAACCTCGCCAACGACGTTTCTCACCAGCTGCTGACCCATTTCAGCGAGCAGGTCTACCGCACCATCATTCCCCGCAACGTGCGCCTTGCGGAGGCGCCCAGCCATGGCGTGCCCGTTATCCTCTACGACAAGAGCTCCCGAGGTGCCGTGTCCTACCTGGCCTTGGCCAGCGAGGTGCTGCGGCGCCATGAGCACAGGCCGCAGGCGGTCGCTTAGGAAAGGCCTTCGGCAAGCGCCATGTCCGTTAAGAAGCGAGGTCTCGGCCGCGGGTTGGATGCCCTCCTCGGGGGCATGCGCGAGGGGCAGGTGGGGCTCGAAGAGGCCAACGAGGAGACGGCCGATGCCCCCACCGGGGAGCGAGTGACGAGCCTGCCGGTGGATCTTATCCAACGCGGCCGGTTTCAGCCCCGGCGCGAGCTCGACCCGGACAGCCTGCGGGAACTCGCGGACTCGATCGCCGTGCAAGGGGTTATACAGCCGATCGTGGTACGGCCCCTCGGGGACAGCCGTTACGAGATCGTGGCCGGCGAGCGTCGCTGGCGCGCCTGCCAGCAGGCCGGACTCTCGGAAATACCGGTGGTGGTGCGTGACGTGGACGAGCAGTCCGCGATCGCCATCGCGCTCATCGAGAATATCCAGCGCGCCGACCTGAATCCGCTGGAGGAGGCTGCGGCCTTGCAGCGGCTGCTCACGGAGTTCGGCCTCACTCACCAGCAGGTCGCCGAGGCGGTGGGCAAGTCCCGGACCACGGTGACCAATCTCCTGCGCCTCCAGGAGCTCAACGACGACGTCAAGCAGTACCTTCAGGACGGGCGGCTGGAGATGGGGCACGCGCGTGCCCTGCTTGGTTTGCGCGGCCCCCACCAGAGCTCCGCGGCACAGCAGGTCGTCAGCCGCGGGCTGTCGGTTCGGGAGACCGAGCGGCTGGTGCGGCGGCTGCAGCTGCAGGAGGAGGCCGGGCCTGCTCCCGAGCGGCCCCAAGACCTCGATCCCAACGTCCGGCGGCTGCAGGATGACCTCGCGGAGCGCCTCGGTGCTCGGGTCGCCATCCAGCAGGGGGCCCGCGGTGCCGGGAAGCTGGTGATCGCCTACAACAGCCTCGACGAGCTGGACGGCATCCTCGCCCACATCAGCTGAGACTCGCCGGTGGACTGTCTTGTGGCCAGCATGCTCGCCGCGGTGCGGCCCCGGGAAGCGGTGCATCGTCGGGCGGGGAAAGCCGATAAGCGGCGTTTGACCCTACATTCGAGCGTACTTATACTGCGTGGCCGGTGTTGCCGCGACAGGCTTTATTTGCTGTGAAACCGATGCGGCAACCCGGTGGGGGAGATGTCCGGGGGGTGCTTTTGGCCCAGATCGCCGTGACCCTGGTTGCGGTGGCCGTCGCGTGGCCCTTGGGTGTCATGGCGGCTTTGTCCGCGCTGATCGGAGGCGGAGTTTGTCTCGCCGCCAATGCGCTTGTCGCCTTTTGGATCTTCCAGCGGTATCGGGCGCAAAATGCCGAGCTGCTCCTGGTGCGCTTTTATTGGGCCGAGGTTGCCAAGATCGCCCTGGTCCTCGGCCTGTTTGCCGTTTTCTTTGTGACGATTGAGCGA
>Ga0315556_1002527_pt1 | contig 10388 bp, 5 predicted proteins | sample SalMarSW160310MG_FD_202112 | JGI IMG/M metagenome (GOLD analysis project Ga0315556, IMG submission 202112) | Salt marsh sediment microbial communities from the Plum Island Ecosystem LTER, Massachusetts, United States - Salt Marsh Sediment SW1603-10 ... | reverse complement strand
ACCACATAGTCGATAACCCGGTCGCGGCCCTCCATGCAGAAGTCCACATCGAAGTCGGGCATGGACACCCGCTCCGGATTAAGAAATCGCTCGAAGAGTAGATCATAACGTATTGGATCTAAGTCTGTAATATCCAGGGAATAGGCCACCAGGGATCCCGCCCCGGAACCGCGCCCCGGCCCCACCGGCACATCGTTATGCTTGGCCCAGCGAATGAAGTCGGCGACGATCAGGAAATAACCAGGAAAGCCCATCTTGATGATCACATCGAGCTCGATCTCGAGACGTTCGTCATATTCCTTGCGCTGTTCGGCAAAAGCGGGGGCGGCCGCATCGAACAGCGTAACCAGGCGCCGTTCCAGGCCTTCCCGCGCCTGCTGATGGAAATAGTCATCGGTGGTCATGCCTGCCGGAATGGGAAACTCCGGCAACACTGCCTGCCCCAGGGTCAATTCGAGATTACAGCGCCGTGCGATCTCGACCGTGTTCTCCAAGGCCTCGGGAAGATCGGCGAACAGTTCCGCCATCTCCGCCGGGGTTCGCAGATACTGCCATTCGGAATAATTGCGCGGACGGCGCGGATCATTCAGGACCCGGCCATCGTGGATGCAAACCCGCGCCTCGTGGGCCTCGAAATCCTCGCGCTTGAGGAAGTGCACGTCGTTGGTCGCCACCACCGGTATGTCTTCGGCTGCGGCGAGGCTAACCGCCTCATGCAGATACTCTTCATCCTGAGGACGGCCGGTGCGTTGCACTTCTATATAGAAGCGACCGGGAAACAAGCTCACCCAATCCGCCAGCGCCGCCTCGGCGGCAGCGCGATTACCGGCCAACAGCGCCTGCCCCACGTCGCCGCCTCTGCCTCCGGATAGGGCGATCAAACCCGCGCACGCCCCCTGCAGCCATTCCTTATGGATGGTCGCCACGCCCCGTTCCTGACCTTCTATATAACTGCGCGAGATCAGGCGGGTCAGATTGAGATAGCCCTCGCGATTCTGGCACAACAGCACCAGTCGACCGGGCTGATGGGGGTCGGCCTCATTGTGCACCCACAGATCCACGCCGATCAGGGGCTTCACCCCCGCCGCCATGGCGGCCTTGTAGAATTTCACCATGGCAAACAGATTGCACTGATCCGTTATCGCCACCGCGGGCATCGCCGCCGCCGCGCAGGCATTCACCAAAGGCTTGACGCGTACCACGCCATTGGCCAGCGAATATTCGCTATGAACGCGGAGATGGATGAAGCCGGGAGTCATGACCTGTATTCTAGCCCAGCGCCCCGACTACGGCGATGACTTGACAAACATCTCACAAACGGGCAAATACTCACCACCTCTCCAGAGGTTAATTATCAGAACAACCCAATAAGCAATTGTAAAATGGGGAATACATCATTATAAAAAGAACGCAGGTGCAATAACTATCGGTTATTGCACCTGCGTGTACTTCCATCCACATCCCGCAGCTAACAATTAGTGAACCGTAAATGTCGTAGCGGTGCAGGCCACATTATTGGCCTCGTCAGATTCATCTATCGAGTCCGTGTCATCCGTACGCACGCACATATAATAGACACCCGCCGGCGTTGTCGCGGGTATTTTCACGAACGTCGGTCCGGCACTCCTGGCACCGATCGCCAAGGATCCTATGGCTCGGGTCGTGGGCGAGACTATGTCGTCTCCATCTCCATAGATAGTATTGCTTGAAAGATGGAATGCTACGATTGAGTAACCGGCATTCGATCCGCCTTGATTCACGATAGCGTTGTAGATATTGATCTGCGAACCTGCCTTGCGGGACGTCACCTTGGTCGAAACCGCCGAGACGAACAAATCCGGTTTCGGCACGGTCACAAGGGCTGGGGAACACAAGACATTGTTATCTTCGTCGGTCTCATGAACCGTGCCGCCCGAATCCGCCTTTGCACACAGATAATAGGTATTGGGCGGCGTCGTCGACGGCACCGCGATCCGGGTGGTGCTCGTGTTGGATGCACCCGCGGCTAGTGTGGACACCAGACGGGTGGCACTGACTACCACATCATCCGCATCGCCAAATACAGTATTCAGCGAGAGCCGGAATTGCACGCTGGAAGAACCGGCAGGCATCAGTCCCTGGTTAGTCACGGTATTGCTTACATTCAGGGTAGCCCCCTGATTCACCGTTCCCGCGGCGGGCGTGACGTCTGTCATGACAAGATCCGGATAGGTCACCGCAATCGGCGAGCTGGTGCACCGGGTGTTATTGTCCTCATGATAGCCCTCATTAATGGCCAGGGTGCTGTCGGTCATGGCACAGAGGTAATAATTGTCCACCGGCGTCGCGGATGGCACGGTCAGCGTTGTTGATGCCGTGTAACTATCATCGACTGCCAGGGACCCCACCAACAGCACAGCGGACAAGGGGATGTCATCGCTATTTCCGTAAACCGAATCCGTGGAGAGGCTGTAGGCCACCCTGAAGAATCCGGCATCCAAGTTCCCCTGGTTCATCACCGTAGTCGCGGCGTATAAGGTTTGGCCCGGCAATAGCGCCGTGGTGGTAGTAGACAGACCACTTACGACAAGGTCCGCAGCGGGTGAATTCGGCGCGGTGACAATAATCGACACCGAATCTGTGGCGCTATCACCATGACCATCATCGACGGTAAGATTAACATCCCAGTTACCCACGTCCAGAGTGACCGTAGGCGCCATACCACTTGCTGTACCGAAGGGCCCTATCCAGCTATACGTCAAAGGATTACCGTCGGCATCGTAGGAGCCGCTGCCGTCCAGGCTTACGTCAGCGGTGCCGGAAGGCTCGGCCATGACAGACTGGTTCCGACCGGCTGAGGCATGCACACTAAGACCGACACGCCGAACCCGGTTGTTACCGTTATCCGCAATATACACATTACCACCGGAATCGACTGCCAGCCCAAGGGAAAATTGCGTCAAGGGGAAGCTAAGCCCGGCACTGGTGGCAACATCGCCATCACCGCTGAAAGTACCGTATTCGTAGGTACTATTCCACATGCCATTACCGGCAATCGTGGATATGTATCCATTTGTTAGCATACGGACCCGTTGATTGTATGCATCGAGGATATACAAATTCCCTGTACTATCCACTGCCACAGCCGAAGGAGCGTCAAGACTCGCCATAGTGGCAAGTCCACCATCCCCGCTAAATGAAGCGGTTCCATTGCCCGCCACCGTCGCCAGACTTTCAGCCGGGCTCAGCCTGCGAACCACATTATTGTAAGTGTCGGCAATATAGAGATTGCCACCGGCATCGACCGTGATGCCCAGCGGATGGTTAAGCACCCCCACATAAGACGTGCCATTGCCTACGACTGTTGTAATGATTCCGTTGGTATCTACCTTGCGAATGCTATTGTTACCCGTATCGGAGATATACATATTTCCGGCGGCATCGACCGCTACGCCTTGAGGATCGCTCAGTTGCGCAATGGTTGCAGGACCGCCGTCGCCACTGTACCCAGGCCCCATTGTGCTATTTCCCGCAACAGTAGTGATAATGCCCGATGCATCCACCTTGCGGACAGTCCCATCAGCAATATAGAGATTGCCGCCGGCATCGACCGCAATTCCCTCGGGACTAATTATATGTGCACCGTTTGCCGGTTCACCATCTCCAGTCCCACTCACCATAGGGTCGTTGCCGATTCCCGCAACGGTAGTAATTATCCCATCTGCATCCACTTTCCGTATCCGATCGTCCAGCGTATCCGAGATATACAGGTTACCTGCTGCATCTATGGCAAGCCCCCTGGGCGAATCGAGCATGGCGAGGCTCGCTGTATTACCATCCCCAATAACCCCATGCCAACCGTTACCCGCCACTGTGGCGATCTTTGCATCCGTGCCTACCATGCGAATGCGGTTGTTGCCGCGATCGGCGATAAACAGATTTCCGCCACCATCAACCGCAAGTCCAGATGGATAGTTCAGCTGAGCGTTGGTAGCCGCCCCACCGTCTCCGCTGAAACCGGCCGAACCGCTCCCCGCTATCGTCGTGATGATTCCCGACACATCTACCCTACGGACGCGGTGATTGCCGGAATCGGGAAAATAATTATTCCCGGCAACACCATCGTTTATATATAGATTACCTGCAGCATCCACTGCAACAGCCGAGGGACTGCTTAACTCGGCGCTGGTTGCCACACTACCGTCACCTGCGAAACCCGCCAGGCCATTGCCTACTACGGTTGTGATGATGCCACTGCCATCGACCTTGCGAATTCGATTGTTTCCGGTGTCGGCGATATATAAATTTCCCTCCCCATCAAAGGCAAGTCCCGCCGGATGGTTAAGACCTGCTGCATTTGCCAAACCGCCGTCACCACTAAAAGACCCGGAGCAGCTGACGGAAGTGCAGCTGCCGACCACCGTTGTAATAATTCCATTAGCATCTATCTTGCGGATACGGTGATAGTCTGAATCCGCAATATACAGATCACCGTTTCCGCTAAATGCGATATCAGCCGGATGACCCAAATGCCCATTGATTGCAAAACCACCCTCATCATCGAATGAAAACGAGCCATCACCGGCTACTGTAGCGATGATGCCCGCGCCATCCACCTTGCGAATGCGTCCATTATCACGATCCGCGATATACACATTACCGCCGGAGTCGACAGCGACTGCTGACGGGTTGGACAAATCGGCATCGGTGGCTAGAATGTTGTCACCGTTGTAGCCCGATGTACCGCGGCCCGGCATCCTTCCCGTACCGGCGACTGTGGAAATGATGCCGTCCGCATCTACTCTGAATACACGATATTCACCAGCGATATAAAGATCTCCCGCACTATCGACATCTACACTTTGCGCTTGTATATCAGCCGAGATTGCTGGTATATTTTCGGGAGGATGAGCACCACCTGCGACAGTAGTGATAATTCCCGAGGCATGCACAAGCTGCGAACCCGTCACCAACAAGGCGCAAAGCAACCTTATACTGCGGTTAATTAAGCTATTCATGGCTTATCCCTCCAGTGCTAAAGGCCCATTCTTTCCGGGCTGTTATTGTGTTGAAGCTGCGCTATTTACTTCATGATCCTTACCCCTTGCTTTGATTTAACTGGGCAATAGTCGACACCTCGCGCCATTCAGAGGAAGCGCGACTCTTCGTTCGAATTGTGTCGTTTCGAACGAAGTATTAACGGTAAATCTACCGTCTTAAATCCAGTCATTAATACAACGCTACCGAAATAAAGCCTCGTGGTTATAGCCACGGAGAAGGCAGCAAGACTACAACGCACACTTCATATCAATGAAGTTGATTGATAAAGGCAAGGATGGGACTTAAGCATAAGTCCGCGGACTAGAGCACCCGCGCACATCATTAGCATAAAACTTCTTCCCCATACCCCAATGCCATTCCCTGACATATGTAGGTTGCTCATCAGAATTAGCCCACCGACTCATCAGTGACTCAGCTGGCAGATCGTTCCGCTTCAAACGCCGGTATTACTTCTTTTACCGTAGGCAATTCTGCATGTGTCGAATTAAGTAAAGACTAAGCGAAACAGTCTGTCAAATTTTATGACGAAAATAATTTAATAAATTTCGTGACTTAGTTACATAACGTGCGTGACATTGTTACAGAGCACTCATCAATCTACAAAGATAAATGATTCGATCTACTCTAGACTCATCATTTACATTCAAAGGATAAAACATAATTATTATTAGCTATTGATGGTATTTCTATTTGGCTTCATGCAACTAATATTTACCAAAACATTTCGCCCACCATAAGCGTGACGACAAAATCCTGCCCATAAATTCCACCACCAACAACAATCCATCTGTTACTATGAAACACGTTATCCTGGTAATTACAAACAGACCACTATCCAATCGAGACCATGATTGCTAATTTATTAAGCAGTTATTTTAACTTAAACATACAACCAATCATTACACCTGTATCACCGGATATAACGATACAATTATCACCATCTATCTCTACAAAGTAAGCGACCATCTCATCGCCATCAAAGGAAGATATATCATGGACCAAAATGGACAGACCCCGGATCCGGAACAAGACGGCAGATCGGAATCGATAAAGTCTTTCACAAGTAATATCAAGTCTCGCAGTACATGGTTGCGATTATTCTTTATGCTGGTGATTGTTATACTTTATGGAGTTTCCCGAATAATTACTGGAGCGGTAGTCGCATTGCAGTTTTTCTGGCTGCTCTTCACCGGCGCGGCCAATGAGCGACTGCAACAGCTGGGACAGGCACTAGCCACTTATACTTATCAGATCATTCTCTACCTGACGTTGAATACCGAGCAGCGGCCGTTTCCGTTCGACACCGACTGGCCAGCCGGGCCGCCATCGTGAATCAGACACCCCGGCAGAACCTGATGAGTGTTTATCGCCCATAAATTCCGGGCGTTCGCCGCGCCATCAATATAACTCATTGACTTTGCATCGCGCTAACAATCGGCAGACAGTGAGATTGTGGACAAATATAATAAGTTAGTTCCAGACAGTCTCGTTCTAACCCCTCAACTGCCAGCAAGGCGTATCTCATCGGGTAAACTAATTATCACTATGGATAACAAATCCCCATATCGTCCCTTAGCATCGCAACAGCCGTGTTCTTAATCTATATTTGTAATTGCCTTTAAAATATAAACATGCAGCCTTCTCGGCACGGACGATCCATAGACAGTTTCTGCATGGCATGCTTACTGCTATTCACTAAGCAGACATATCGCATTTATAGTTCACCAATGGTCATTGTCGATGTGTTGCCCGCAAGGGTAAAGGAGGTGTGTGATGGATACGATGACTTACAAATTGGAAACGGTTCAAAACTTAGGTTTAATCGATCGTGTGGTTCGCTTCATCCTCGCCGCGGCACTTTTAGGCGGCGCTATAGCCCATCTGTTTCTGTATGGCACGTTTATCACCCCAGTGCACGGACTTGTCATGGTACTGTCTATATACCCTGGCTTGACCAGTATTCTTGGTTGGGACCCGTTCTACCAAATAACTCACGTTAAGAGCTGCGGCGTCGGGGAACGGAACCAATGCGGCACCCTACCGTATGAGATAGATGCTGCTCTGGGACATCATCCCATTCCCAATAGTGACTGGGATCATAGTCTCACAGGCTCACATCATTAATTGTGTCGCATCAGCCCCATATATATCGCCATCAGAACTCACAACAATTACACTACATTTCCCCGCCGGATATAGATCAGGCGGGGAGCTTTTTACCGCCTTTGGACGACCTTATGATGAACGACGGCAGCAGATCTAGAGGACCAGATAGCAATACCGTGTTCCTACTTCCACAGGCTGCCAATTCCTGTCATTCGCCTCAATACAAGTGAGCGTCCGCATTTAGCATTTCTTCTCCTCTCCAAGTGGATAAATTTTCGTCTATCAACTTCACTCAGAAATGGCGAGGAGATCACTTTTATCCAATCTATGGTACATCTAGGCTGTAGCAGCCGCGCTCATAAATGACCCGTTTAAGGAATGGATTGCGTCAATATAGTGCGTCGATGCTTCAGATCACCAGGCTACGCACTATTTCAATAGGCCACACTAAGTGCTGATATTATTAAGACTCTATACTATTTATTGATAGAAATGGGTCCTACCAATTTTAAACGTGTGGACAGGAATAATAATTGCAACGCCCATTTTTCCTATTAGTGAACCGACAACCAAAAAAGGTCAACGCGCTGGATGAGGAAGTTACTCACATCAGATTAATTAGTTTGACCTCATTCCGGCGCATACCCTAACAGAGCATAAAAGCCGGAATCCGGATTCTATCTGAATTAAAAACTACTGGATTCCGGGTCTCCGCTAGGCAACTCCCGGAATGACTAATTATTCAGAACATCCCTAAATGAACGGCCGCAGGAATGAGCTATGCACAAAGTAGGATCGATCAAGGAAATCTGGCGCTATCCTGTAAAAGGCATGGCCGGCGAGAGCGTGGAACTGTGTGGCCTCGGCAACATGGGTCTGAACGGCGATCGCATCTGGGCATTGCGAGATAATGCGCGCAAGGAGATCCAAAGCTGCAAGTTCCGACCCGAATTGTTGCTGTGTTCCGCGCGCTGCAGAAGTGGAGATTCCACCGGCCCGGGCGATCAGGTGGACATAGTATTTCCCGACGACTCCGTTCTCGGCAGTGACAGCACCGAGATTCATGGCCGTCTATCCGGGCTGACAGGTCATTCCTCCACGCTGGAACCTCTCCGCCCGGATACCGAACTCGAATTTTATCGGCGCCATAAGCTCGACGACCACACCTGGCTGGACGAGCTCAAAGCCACATTCGACCGGGAAGCCGGCGAGCCGCTCCCCGATTTCAGCCAACTCCCGCAATCGGCGGTCGACTTCGTTTCTCTGCCCGGCACGTTTTTTCTGGTAACGCCGTTTCATATGATAACCACCGCCTCGCTCACTCATTTGAAGCGTATCAATCCGCACTCCGATTGGGATGCGCGGCGCTTTCGCCCCAATGTCGTGATCGAAACCGAGCCCGGCACCGAGGGTCTGTTGGAACAAGCATGGATCGGCCGGCAACTCATGCTCGGCAACGCGACGGTCGGTTGCACAGAGGCGGCCCCCAGATGCGGCGCCGTCACCCGCATGCAACGCGATTTCGCCGCGGATAAGACCATACTGCGGACCATAGTCAAGGACGCCGATCAGAATGTCGGTGTTTACGGAAGCGTGACGAACAGCGGCGATTTGCACATCGGCGATGTTGTGTATGTTAAATGATGCGGCGGGCAGCCATCACAGGCTGATATTCAAGCGTAAAAATCAATGGCTCCGGCGCCGGTATCCCAACTATATATTGTCGGACTCACGATTTCATCGCTGTCGGACAGGGTGGTATCGATATTATGTCCGCCACCGCCGGGATACTGCTGCCCCGAACCCTGATTGTTATATTGGCTGTGTCCTGAAAATGAGTGGTGCGAGACATTGGCATTGCCCAGCTGCAGTCCGCTGCTTCCCAGCATCTCCTTTAATTTGGGCATGGATGCGTCCAGCGCTTCCTTTACCGCTGCATGATGCGAATTGAAGCTCACGTCCACATGATCCTTATTCATGGAAACCTGCACCTCCAGCGGCCCCAGGTGAGGAGGATTGATCTTGATACTTGCCGTTTGCACATCGTGCTGAACCATCCATACGACGCGATTGCTTAATTCGTCGCCCCATTGCGGCGTTTTCAGTGGAACCGAGATTGCGGGCGGCGGCGTCTGGGTTTGATGGAGCTTGTCTGTGCCTTGGGTCAGTCCATTTAGACCATTAGCGGCATCCAGCCCCATGTGCGATGAAGTATTGCTCACGCCTGCGTGCTTGTCTAATGCGGTGCCAAGCAAATCCTGACTAAGGGACTGAGCAGTTTGCTGGTTGCCATGCAGCGTGGGTATCAGCGCGCTGAAGTCGGACTTGGCGTTAAGCGGCGTTGAATCCGGCGCAATGGCTGTAGACGCCGCGGAGGCTTTCGCCGCCGCGTCGCTGCCCGTCTGCTGAGCCATCTGCAATAACGATGTAGCTTTGTTATCGCTCACCGGCTGAGCAGGTTTCTGTTCACCTTTAACGTCACCGACCTTCCCCCCTCCCTGCAGCGCAACGAGCACTGGCAATCCGCCATTTGCACCTGCCGATGCAGCCTGATCCCCTAATGTAGTAACGTCGGTCTGGGCCGGCGCAGGAGCAAGAGTGGAAGTATCGGAAGCCGATTCGGCGGCGGGGACAGCGCCCTGAACCACACTATGCGGCAACTGTATGCCGGGAAGCGGCAAGGCGGCATCCGCTGTCTGGGGCTGAGACACGGTCGGCGCTGCCGTGGGGCTATCATCCTTCTTGGCGTCATGCTTGGCGTCCTTGCCTTCCTTGCGGTCGGTACTGCCTTTCGCCTGTTTCATCACCTGAGGAAAGGTAATTTTATCCGATTGATTTGATGAATTAATTTTTGTAGACACAGGATTGCCGGGCTCAGAATTCTGAGTGACGGAGACCGGGGATCTCCCAATAGCCGATGGTGCGGATGCCATTTTTGCCTCGTTTGTAGTGTTATTGACTACTCACTATAGGCAATAGACGTGCCAGCGATAGCAGGAGCACACCTGCGTTAATCGTCGCGCTGTTTATGGCGGATGAGTTCATCCGCGAGCATTTGTTCCGTCTTCTGTTCGTGCCGCAGTTCCGCGTCGCGAAACTTGCCTATGGTTTTTTCCAGAATTTCCATGCGTTGCTTGGCCTGAAGCCAGTTCTGGCGATATTCCTCAGCGGCGTGCTCCGCCTCGCTAACCATCTTCTGCTGTTGAGAAATCGCCGTGTTCAATTGACTGATGAACGCATAG
>Ga0315556_1002526_pt1 | contig 10390 bp, 7 predicted proteins | sample SalMarSW160310MG_FD_202112 | JGI IMG/M metagenome (GOLD analysis project Ga0315556, IMG submission 202112) | Salt marsh sediment microbial communities from the Plum Island Ecosystem LTER, Massachusetts, United States - Salt Marsh Sediment SW1603-10 ... | reverse complement strand
ATGGACTTTCGGGGCGCCGAGACGCGGCGCTGGCGGTCGTCCGCGATGGCCTGCCGGGTCTCTGCGATCCGGGCCTGCAGGGTGCGGATGCGATCCCGGTAGTCCTGCAGATCCGATGTCGAGAGGATGGCCACCGCCTCGTCGAGCAGGGCATGTATGGCCTCCTGGTTGGACGCCTGGTCTTCTCCCAGCCAGGCGCTCTTCGGAAGCTCGGCCTGACGCTCCTGCAGGGTGAGGGCCTCCTGCAGCTCGGGGAGCACCTGGTCCCAGATGGTGCCGAAGGTGTCCGGCTTCTCTCCCTGCAGCATCTCGCGGGTGCTGTCCCAGGCCCCGCCCGCGGCCTCCCATGCGTGGTTCCAGAGCTTCTCGGACCCTTGCTTCGTGTCGCTCCAGACCTCACCGGCACCTTCGCTTGAACGCTGCCACCAGTCCTGCATGCCCTGCCGGGTGCGATCCCAGGTATCCGACTGGGATCTTTCCGGCGGCGGATGCCCCTCGTCACCGGCTGGTGCCCCGGATACCAGGGCCAGCGGGCCAAGGAGTAAGATCTTCGCTGCGGGCTTCATCGCCTTAGCTTACTATGAAATTCGCGAAGTACGTTTGCTCCCTCTTGCTTTATGGGAGTGGGTAGAGGTGAGGGAATGATCCGGGGCGAAGCGACTTTCTTTGCCCTTTGGGTGGCTCGACTCGCCCCATGATCGTTAGCCGGTTCCATGCTGGAAAAGATAGGGCTCTTACTGCTGATCGTCACGGCCAACGGGGCGCCGATCCTGCTCGACGACCTCCTCGGGCGTCGCTGGGACTGGCCCCTCGACGGGGGTTTGCGGTTTTTAGACGGGCGCTGCCTGTTGGGGCCGTCGGCGACGGTGCGCGGACTAGCGGGGGCCCTAACACTCACCACGGGCGCCGCGCTGCTGTTGGATCTCGGGGTGCGGACCGGCGTGCTCATCGGCCTTTTCGCCATGGTCGGGGATGCCCTGTCCTGCTTCGTCAAACGGCGTCTGGGGCTCGAGCCTGGGGAGCGCGCGATCGGCTTGGATCAGGTCCCGGAATCCCTCCTGCCGCTTCTGGCGGTGATGAAGGAGCAAGGATTGGACTGGTGGGATGTCGCCCTGCTGGTACTCGCCTTCACCCTCTTCAGTCTGGTCGTGTCACGCATCCTCTTCCGTCTCGCGCTGCGCAAGAAGCCTTATTGAGCTTTCGGCTCGGTCGGTGGCGGCTTTGTAGGTGGACAAAGCGAAGCGTGCCCACCAAGTCGATGTTTCTGTCTCTGAACCCTCAGCGACCCTCGTCCGGGCTGGCGGCACCGGGATCGGACAGGGCCAGGGACTCGACCCACATGACCTCGCAGTTCCGGTCCCCGAGGATCGTGGAGCTGGTGAGCCGCACGTTTCCGCGCGGGTCCGAGATCTGGACCAGTTGACCATCCAGGCTGAGGACCTGTCCGGGCCGCAGACCCTTCAGGGCCTTTTCGATCGAGTCGTCGGCCGGGATGGCGTGCAGATGGGTGAGCTGGGAGAAGATGGCGTCCCTCTCGGCGGGGGGCCAGTGCTGCATGGGCGCGTCCCGGCGGATGCTGATGGAGAGGAAGCGGGTACCGCTGATGACGGCGTTGTACTCTCCCATGTCCAGCTGTTCGATGATGCCGGAGTCCGACATGCGGCCCCATCCGAGGCCCAGGTCCACCGGGCTGATGTCGGCCCAGCTCCCCAGCTTCACGTTGCTGCGGCTGAGCAGCCGGGCGCGGATGTGGAGCCGTTTCAGGGGCCGGTAGCGCAGGCCGTCCGCCTCGGTCCAGGGGCGACGGTCGGTGCTGGAGACTCGAGGTAGCTCGGGTACCAGGATCCCGGCCGGATGGGAGACCGGCCGCTCGTAGAGATACCAGTTGACGCCGCCGGCAATGGCCAAGCCGGTCAGGATGAGCTTCCAGTTCATGGGGAGAGTCGCAGCAGTTGTCCTCGTCGATGGGCCCGTGGAAGAGAAGCAAGGGGTCTTCGGCAAGACGGTCGGAGCAGGAGCGGCTCACAGGCCGGCCAGGTTCACCCAGTCCAGGATGGACACCGCGTAGACCCCGCTGGCAAGTCCCAGTATCGCCCGCACGATGGGTTGCTCGCCGATCGGGGAGTAGGCGCCTTTGCGAATGCCCTTTACCAGGGGAATCATCCCTTCGATCTGCTTCTCCATCGTCTCCGTCTCGACCTCTTCCGGGCATCGGCCACTGATCTTCAGCAGGCACAGACGCATGTCCTCGAGGGCGTGTGCGCGCGTCTCCTCTGCTGCCTTGCGTAAGCGAATGGCGGCGGCCAGCATCAGGATACCGGACACGGCGAAGATGAGGTAGAGCGACAGGGGGATGTGCCAGCCGTCGAACAGACTGGTCCTGGAGACCACCAGAAGAAAGAGGATCACGAACGGATAGTAGACGAGCCCTTGGACACCCGCGGTCGTATCGGCGAGCAATTGAACGTCCAGAAATTCGCCGAAGTAATCGCTGGAGAGGCCCTTGCGCCAACCGAGCCGCGCGAGGGTGGCGGACGGCCAGGAGGGTTGCGTGGTGAGACTTTTCGCGAGCCAAATGGCGCGCTTGCTCGCATTCAAGCTGAAAAACAATAGCATGAGAAAGCTCGCGACGGTGGCGAAGAGCACGATCCGGTCTAGGGCGAGCATCGCTTCTCCGCGCGCCGGTGTGTGCGGGCTGCCCAGAGCCAGGGTGAGTCCGACACCGACCAGCAGAAAGAGGAGCGCCGGCCCGAGGCTCTGCAGCACGAAGTGGCGTTTTCGCCAGGAAGGTGCCACCGCGGTCTGCCTGTTGGCCAGACGCCGGGTCAGCTCATCGACGCAGTGCTGGCGGGCCCGGTAAAGGCGCCAGATATCCCTCCGGGGAACCCGTCCCGAGCCTGTTGCGGGTAGAGGAGCACAGGGGTCGTCGTCACCGCCCTCGTCCGCTCCGTCCTGCGCCACGGCGTGGAAAAGGCGCCTTTGGGTCTCCTGGTCACAGCGTCTGAGGCGTCTGATTCCGCGGAGAAAGAAGAAGGCCGAAAGTGCCAGTGTGAGCAGCCGCAGAATTTCAGTCGGCCATGCGCTTACTCCCTCTACCCAGGAGAAGGGCTCACCCAAGGGAGCGGGTAGACTCGCGATCAACCAGGTCGTTACTACTGTAGCCATGACGACAGTCGCGGCGAGAAGGCGCCAATGGCCCAGCAGGAGACGCCGGAATCCAGCGGAGAGCACAGCGGCCAGCGCAATTCCCGCCGCCAAGGTCAGTGCAGAGCCCAAGAGAGTGCGCTTCACCGGGCCGGTGTCCGTCGCGGGTTGCCAGTCTTTGCAGTCGAGCCAATCGCTCCGCTGGGGGTCGCAGGTCCCCGCTTCGTCGGTGCTCGGGCTGGGCGGGTTGCTCAGGCGCACCGGCACTGAGCGGCCGATCTCGAACAGCAAGGGAGAAATGCGCTCGTCGATCTCCTTCTGGGACAGCTTCGGTGGGCCCGCGCCCGGTGATTCGAGTGCGAGGGAAAGCCGCGTGGCCAGGTAAGTGGCGGTTTGATAGCTGGAGCGAAAGGGCGCGAAGCCGGCCTGAAGGGCAGGCTCCAGCTCCAGACCGAAGGCGCTGGCCACCACCAGATTGCGCGTGCTTCGGTTGTCGATGGGATGGAGCATGGAGGCTTCGAGGTCCGTCGTGAAGAAGATGGCATCCGGAAAGGCGTGGCGCAGAGCCCGCAGCACGAGCAGCTTGTCGTGGTAGTCGTTTCCCAGGACCCCGACCGCCCGAATCTCCCCCGAGGGCTTGAATGCCTGGTGCTGGCGCGCCAGCTCGACCGTCAGGCGCCGTAGGTAGTCGATCTGGCTGTCTCCCTCCGGTCTTTCCACCTGCTCTTCACGTGATTCGGCATTGCCGGTCTTCTTCTTGTCTCCGTTGCGGTCGCTCCCCTTTCCGTCTCCAGGCTTTTCGCCGTCGATGCCTCGCAGGTAGTGGACGGTGATCACCTGAATCCTCTCCGGCGGACGGAAGTTCTCTTCGAGCCCTTTGTGGAGCAGGTTAATCAGGTTGCGAGAATAGGCGGTGTCCAGCTGTCCGACCAGGGCGACCGTGTCCTGCGATTTGAGGCCGCGTCGTTTCAGCTCCTGCACCAACATTTCCGCGAGCTTGCTGTCCTTTGCGATGACCCGCGTGATGGGCAAGGGACCCGGTTTTCCCGTCGTCTCCTTCCACGCCTTGTCGGAGGTAGCGCTCGCCGAGTACCAGTGCGCGCTCCTCAGCAAGGGCACCTCGCCGCCGGAGGGTTCTTGCTCCTGCGGTGCTGTCTTCAGCTCGCTGGCCAGCTTCGAGAGCGTGCCGGAAGAGGAGGGACCGAGGATGTCGAGTCCTTGCATCCCGGGAACGTTCAGAGGCTCGAGCAGCTGTTGCAGGCGCGGCAGGATCGCGCTGTGCAGCCCGCCGCTGGTCGGATCGTAAAGCTCGCGAGTCAAGGCATCCTCGTCGAGCCAGAGGAGCAGCACACGCTCCTTTTTCTCGTCCGTTCCCTCGCGCTGCAGCCATTCGAACGGCAGTACGGGCGGCAGTCCGGATTCCTGCTCGACGAAGCCGATGTGCTCCGTGTCCTCGGGTATGAATCCGTGGCGGCTCAGCCCGGCCAGCACTGCATAACGCTTATTGCGGCGCCATTCCTCCCCGCCCACGTACGGGCTCCCGAAGACCATCACCCCCAGCAGGCGGCAGGGCGTTTTCTCGGTGCATTTCTCCGCTGCGACCCCTGCCAGCCAGCTCAGGTCTCTCCCCTTGGCTTGCACGGAGGGTCCGCCTTCCCGGTACCTCTGCACGACTGCGAACGGGTCCTGCCACAGACGCCCCGCCGCCTGTTGAACCCCCTCGACCTGGATGCCGACAGCGGACTGCGGTGGCCGTTCACCCTGCAATGGCCAGGGTATCCACCAAAAACTGCCGACCGCGAGCAGCAGCAACATCAGGAACGGGGGCAGGCTCTGCCAGCGAGTCCCATTGTCTTCGCCCATCATGTTTCTCCCTTTCCGATGGTTACCACGCACCGGGTTGGCCCGGATTGCCGGTTTCGCCCTAGCGATCCCCCTGACAGGAGTCCCCCATGTTTAGAATTGTAGACGGTGCTGGCTTTCTGTCGGGGGCGGTCACAAGGTGGCGTGGGAGTGAGAGCTTGCCGGTGTCTTCGCGTGGCGACGGCCCGGTTCGCCGCTCCGCCCCTGGCGGACTCTGTAGTAATCTCCCGGCTGGATTGATTTCGCTCGCGAGGAGAGTCAGCTATGAAGATCCGAGATACCGGCCTGTTGCGACAGCAGTGCTATATCGGCGGAGATTGGGTGGATGCCGATGACGGGGCCTTGCTGGATGTCACCGATCCGGCCACCGGCGAGGTCATTGCCCAAGTGCCGGCCGTGGGTGCTGCCGAGACCAGACGCGCCATCGAGGCCGCTGAGAGGGCCTGGGGTCCCTGGCGGGAGCTGACCGCCGCCGAGCGCTCGGATGCGCTCCGGAGCTGGCACGCCCTCATGCTGGAGCACCAGGAAGATCTCGCCCGCATCATGACCGCCGAGCAGGGCAAGCCCCTGGCCGAGGCCCGCGGCGAGGTGGTCTACGCAGCCTCCTTCATCGACTGGTTCGCGGAGGAGGGCAGGCGGGTCTATGGTGATGTCATCCCGCCCCACCAAGCCGGCAAGCGGATCCTGGTGCTCAAGCAGCCGGTGGGCGTCTGCGCCCTGATAACCCCCTGGAATTTTCCGGCGGCGATGATTACCCGCAAGGCCGGGGCCGCCCTGGCCTCCGGCTGCACGGTCGTTTCCAAGCCCGCCGAGGACACGCCTCTGACCGCCCTGGCGCTGGCCGTGCTGGCGCAGCGGGCGGGGATTCCGCCGGGGGTCTTCAACGTCGTCACCGGTGACCCGGTAGCCATCGGCGCGGAGCTGACCGCCAATCCCATCGTGCGCAAGCTGAGCTTCACGGGCTCCACCGAGGTGGGGCAGCTGCTGATGCGCCGGTGCGCGGACACGGTCAAGAAGCTCTCCCTGGAGCTCGGCGGAAATGCCCCCTTCATCGTCTTCGACGACGCGGACCTGGACGCCGCCGTCGAGGGTGCCATGCAGTCCAAGTACCGCAACAGCGGCCAGACCTGCGTCTGCGCCAACCGTCTCCTGGTGCAGGACAGTATCTACGACGCCTTCGCCGAGGGTTTGGCGACCAAGGTCGCGGATCTGAAGGTCGGACCCGGGACGGGGGAGGGGGTCGCCCAGGGGCCCCTCATCAACGAAGATGCCGTTGAGAAGGTCGAGGCCCATATCGCCGATGCCCTGGGCAAGGGCGCGCGTCAGGTCACCGGCGGTGCGCGTCACGCCCTGGGTGGCACCTTCTTTCAGCCCACGGTGCTGGTTGATGTGACCCCGGACATGCGCGTCGCCCGCGAGGAGACCTTCGGCCCGGTGGCGCCCCTGTTCCGATTCCACACGGAGGAGGAGGCCATCGCCATGGCCAACGACACCCAGTACGGGCTGGCCGCCTATTTCTACAGCCGCGACCTAGGGCGGGTCTGGCGCGTCGCCGAGGCTCTCGAGTACGGTATGGTCGGGGTCAACAGCGGCATCATCTCCACCGCCGTCGCCCCCTTCGGCGGGGTCAAGCAGTCGGGTGTCGGCCGGGAAGGGGCCAAGTACGGCATCGAGGAATACTTGGAGATCAAGTACCTGTGCCTGGATGTCACTACCTGAGGTGAGAACAACAACGACGTCCTCCTTTGCCGAGCTCAGAAGTGGGGCGGACTGAGCACGCCACCGCTGCCGGTCGATCGGTGGGAGATTTGGAGTTTAGAGAGATCTGGAGTGGTTGATGATGGCTATTGAGCGAGGTGAGATCAACGTCGATGGGGGTGCGACAACCCTGCGCTACCTGGAGTCGGGTCAGGGTCGCCCGGTCGTGCTGCTGCCGGGCTGGTCCCAAAGCGCAGCCCTGTACGGCGCGCAGGTGGAGGCCCTCGCCGATTCGCATCGCGTGGTCGCACTCGACCACCGCGGGCACGGACGCTCCGACTCGCCCCCCGTGGGATATCATGTGCATCGACTGGCGGCAGACCTCCACGAGGCGTTGACGGCGTGGGACCTGCGTTCGGTTACCCTGCTCGGACATTCGATGGGGTGTACCGTGATCTGGGCCTATCTGGAGCTATTCGGCTCCGAGCGCCTCGACTCGCTCGTGTTTGTCGACCAGATGGCAAGCGTGCTGCGGAACCCCAGTTGGTCGGATGAGCAGGCCGAGGCTGTGGGTGCAACCTTGGATGTGGAGTCCCTCTTCGAGTTTACGAACAGCCTGCGTGGTGAAGGTGACGATCCCCGTGTGGCGTTTCTGCACACGGTGACGTCTGACGGGATTGACCCGAAAACGCTGGCGTGGCTGATCGAGCAGAACCTTCTGTTCGACCGCACGCACGCTGCCGAGCTCTTGTTCGACACGGCGAGCTTCGATTGGCGCGAGCGGATCGCGCGGATCGATTTGCCGACTCTCATCGTTGCGGGTGACTCCGTGAACGTCCCGATCCGCTCTCAGCACTGGCTGCACGATCATATCGCCGGCTCGCGTTTCGCTCGGGTCGCGGGCGTCTCAGGGGGGACGCATTACCCGTTCGTCGAGCGCCCCGACGAGCTCAACAAGATCGTCGCGTCCTTCCTCGCAGAGCCGACCGCGCGGTGAGACCGCTATGAAAGAGGTCTGAGGATCCTCGGGGGCTTATCTACGTATCGGCACCGACCGATGCGATCTTACGGAAGGGTCCGACCGACCGCACGGCTTGCCTCCACTCGACTTGCGCCGGGAGCGTGTCGGCGGTTTGCGAAAGAGGAAGGTCAAGGCGGTGGCTTGTTCGCAAACGAATGTTCTCGGCCTCTCGGCCTCCGCGACGAGCCTTCGAACTGCGTCCAACTCAAAGATCTGGGAGGGCTGTCATGCGGAGTTTCCGAGTACCCGTGATCGGGTTCGTCGCCCCGAGCGGGAGCGGAAAAACCAGGTTGCTTCAGGCGCTGGTGCCGGTGCTCACGGGGCGCGGTCTGCGGGTCGGTTATCTCAAGCATGCCCACCACCGCTTCGACCTCGATGTACCGGGCAAGGACAGTTACCAGATCCGCGAAGCCGGCGCTGAGCAGACCCTCTTGGCGTCCAGAGAGCGTTGGGCATTGCAGTCGCAGCAGACCGACAGGGGTGAGGATCCGTCTCTGGAGGAGATGCTGGGGAAGCTCGAGACGGATCGCCTGGACCTGATCCTGGTGGAGGGATTCAAGCATTCCGCGTACCCCAAGATCGAGGTCCACCGCCGAGCGATGGGCACACCTGTGCTCTACCCGCTGGACCCGGACGTGATCGCCGTGGTCACGGACGACCGCTTGGCCGGCAACGACCACCCGCCGGAGCTTTCGCCGGATGATCCCGAAGCAATTGCCGATTTCGTACAGCATCGGATGCACACCTGGTCCCCCGATACTGCGGGCCTGCGCGCCGAGTTGGTCTGCTATTATCAGTGGCTGCGCCGCTATGGCTGTAACGATTCTCATTCCGGGAACGCCTCGGTGTGCGTCGGCGACACCTTTTGGGTTACCCCGACCGGTGCCTGCGCCGATACACTGGAGCCCGATGACCTGATCGCCTGCCCCTTGGATGGCCCCAGTCCCGAAGGTGCCTCCCTCGACGCTCCCCTCCATGGCCGGGTGTATCGACAGCAGCCCGAGGCAAGGGCCGTGTTGCACAGCCACGGACCCTATTCGGTGGCCATGAGCTTGTCCGGACAGGACTTCCGGCCCGTGGATTTCGAGGGACAGTCTTATTTCGAGCGTGTCCCGGTTCTATCGGTGAGCTACGAGGATTACCTGGAAAAGGCGCCGGAGGCGGTGGCGGAGACCCTGGCCCGGAACCGTGTCGTCATGGTCCGGGGCCATGGCGTTTATGCCTGGGGCGAGACCCTGGACCGGGCCTACAAGTGGACCTGTTCCCTGGAGCTCTCGGCAAAGATCTACGTTATTTCTCGGCCGTGAGATACGCGATCCACCCGGCGTCCGGCTCGCCTTCTTCCGCCGGCATGAAGACCCCGTCCGGGTTGCCTTCCTGGTCCCAGCCCTGCCAGTAACAGGTCACCCGCTCGAATCCGACCTCGTACAACAGCTCGCGGATCTCCGGCAGGGTCCAGAGACGCCAGTCGTAGCTGAAGGCCCGATCCATGCGCGAGCCGTCGGGAAAGGCGAAGTGGATATGGCAGACCAGGCGGCCTGTGATCGGATCGTACTTTTCCTGCTCCCAAACATAGGTGAAGTCGCCGCCGTCGCCCTCTACGGCCCGCTCTTGGGTAATGACCCTGAAGGAATCGTAGCCACCGTAGGCGTCGAGAAAGAAGACCCCGTCATCTTTCAACAGCCGGTGCACGCGTTCGAAATAGTGCTTCACGGCGCGGCGCTCCTCGAGCAACCAATAGCTGAAGTTCAGCGCCGCGACGACATCCGGTGAGGTTCCGTCGAACCGGAGCACGTCCTCCTGGACAAGGCGCACCCGCTCCGCCGCATGTGCGGTCAGCGCCGAAAGGTTGTGTGTCCTCGCCCAGTCCAGAACTTCTGGGTCGATGTCCACCCCGACAGCCCGGTTGGCCCGGCGGCGTTGGACCCATTCGCAGCAGACCGATGCCGTGCCGCAGAAGTCTTCCCTCAACAGGCATGCATCGTGGCCGCGCAGCCGACGAAAGTTCTGGTCGATGAAATCCACATCGGCTTCCGCGCACTGGACGGAAAGCTCGTAACACCTGTACCGGTCTGCCTTGCCGGCAAGGGAAGGTCCGTTCGCGAGGAGGGTCGAGCTGAGTTTGGGCATAGTTTGCACTTGACGTTCTGGTTGCATGGGGCTAGAGTACGCTGCTCCCGTGGAGACGCGGGCCAGTTCTTTAACAACCAGATCGGATAACTTGTGTGGGTGCTCCGTAGTAGCCGAAAGGCTCTAGAGAGATCGGCGGAGCACTTCTTGCGAGAGAAGAGTTCCGTTGAGCAGGATAGGCCGCGTCAGTGGCCGAGAGGTATGAAGTGAAGAGTTTGATCCTGGCTCAGATTGAACGCTGGCGGCATGCTTAACACATGCAAGTCGAACGCGAAAGCCGCTTCGGTGGTGAGTAGAGTGGCGGACGGGTGAGTAACGCGTGGGAATCTGCCTCGTAGAGGGGGACAACCCGGGGAAACCCGGGCTAATACCGCATACATCCTACGGGAGAAAGGGGGCCTCTGACATAAGCTCCCGCTACGAGATGAGCCCGCGTCCGATTAGCTAGTTGGTGGGGTAAGAGCCCACCAAGGCGACGATCGGTAGCTGGTCTGAGAGGATGATCAGCCACACTGGGACTGAGACACGGCCCAG
>Ga0315556_1002523_pt1 | contig 10396 bp, 9 predicted proteins | sample SalMarSW160310MG_FD_202112 | JGI IMG/M metagenome (GOLD analysis project Ga0315556, IMG submission 202112) | Salt marsh sediment microbial communities from the Plum Island Ecosystem LTER, Massachusetts, United States - Salt Marsh Sediment SW1603-10 ... | reverse complement strand
GACCATGGCGGCTGTGTCCTGAATGCGACCATCGATCTCTATGCCTATGCGACTCTTGAACTCCTGGACGAGCCCGTTCTGGTGTTCGAGGCTGCGGACAATGGGCATCGCCACCACGGTCCGGCGTCCCTCGAAGAACCCGGCGACGCAAGGTTGGCGCTTCACCACGGTGTCTATCGGCACATCGTGCAACGCTATTGCAGCGGTCAACCCTTTGGTGCCCGCTTGGTGACGCACTCTGATGCGCCACCCGGTTCGGGCTTGGGTTCCTCGTCGACCCTGGTGGTCGTCATGATCCAGGCCTTCGTGGAGGCGCTGAATCTGCCGCTGGGCGAGTATGAAGTGGCCCATCTGGCCTATGAGATCGAGCGCGTTGAACTTGCGCTTGCCGGCGGTAAGCAGGATCAGTACGCGGCCGCGTTCGGAGGCGTGAACTTCATCGAATTCGGCGCCAATGGCCACGTATTGGTCAATCCGCTGCGCGTCAAACCCTGGATCATGTCGGAACTGGAGGCTTCCCTGGTGTTGTTCTACACAGGCGTGTCGAGGTCCTCTGCGGCGATCATCGAGGAGCAGGTGCGCAATGTCCGCAACCACGATCCCTCATCGACGGACGCCTTCATGGGCTTGAAGCGGGAGGCCGTTTATATGAAAGAGGCCCTGTTGCGGGGGGATTTCCCGGCGTTTGTCGATGGTATGAGCAAGTCCTGGGATGCAAAGAAGCGGACCGCGAAATGTGTATCGAGCGACGAAATCGATCAGGCACTGTCGCTTGCGCGGGAGGCAGGCGCCCTTGCGGGAAAGGTGTCGGGGGCGGGAGGGGGCGGATTCATCATGTTCTTCGTCGACCCGATGTTGAAGCCGAAGGTGGTTGGCGCATTGTCGACCCGCGAGGGCCGTGTCTTCAATTGCCACTTCACCAAGGAAGGGAGCCAGTCATGGAGCATCCGCTGAGGACAGGGTTCTCCCCGGACGGCACCGATGGATTGCTCGCGCGGACCTTCCCGGTGCCGCTCCGGGATGGCTGTTGAACCCGTCGGAGTGGCGTGACCATGGAAGCAATCGTACTTGCGGGAGGACGTGGTACCCGGCTAAGCGGAATGGTTCCGGACAGGCCGAAGCCCATGGCGCCGGTCGCGGGACGGCCGTTTCTGGAAATCCTGCTCGGCTGGCTGGACCGGCAGGGAGTTCGGCATGCGGTGATCTCTCTCGGCTACAGGGCCGAAGACATCAGCAGCCACTTCGGCGAAAGGTTTCGCAGGCTGCAGTTGAGCTATGAGGTCGAGCGGACGCCGCTGGGCACCGGTGGCGCGGTGAGAGCGGCGCTTCAGCACTGTGGCGGCGATCACGCGCTGGTCCTCAACGGCGATACCTACGTGGACGTCGAACTCTCGGATTTGGAAGCATGCTGGACGGCGCGGCGCCGGCCAATCGTCGTGGGCTGCGAGGTCGATGACACGGGCCGGTTCGGGCGCCTTGAGATTGACGGCGACAGCGTGGTGCGGTTCCTGGAAAAGACCGGCGGTGGCCCGGGTGTCGTCAACGCCGGCTGCTATGTCTTGCCCACAGACTGTCTTGCCGGCTATGACCCCGGGCGCCCGTTCTCGCTGGAGGCGGAGTTCCTGGTCCCCGCCGCGGCCAGGGGTGAGCTGTCGGCTTTTGTTACCGGGGGCCTGTTCATCGACATCGGTGTTCCGGAAGACTACCAGAGGGCGCAGGCGCTGCTCGCGGAGTATGCGCGTTGACGCAGAGGCACGTGTCCCGCAGCAATGGCGGACCGATGCGAACCGAGGTGCACGCGACACGGCGCCGGTCCGGAGCTTTGATGTTCTGCAGCCGGCGCCGGGGCGATGCCGTGGCCGACTCCGTTGAACCGAGGAAATGCAAATGAGCAGCGCTGAAAATGAACGGCATGGGGCCGGCGGGCCAGTGAATGATTTGGAGAGTCTTCTCGAATGGTTCGCCCAGCGCCGCGCGCCCGGCATGATGCTGGACCGGCTCAATGAGTACTACCACACCGTCCATCCAAGGAGCGTCTTTTTCCATTGTCTCCCGCAGGGCGCCAAGTTGCTGGACTTCGGCGCAGGCAATGGTTCGCTGGCGATCTACCGGCGGTGGCCCGGCCCCGAGCGTCCGGATATCGCCATGTACGCCTACTCCCTGGAGTTTGAGGAGGGATTTCGCGATTATGATGGCTACGAAATCGGGCAATTCGAACAATCGCCACCGGATTTCGCGGGCGTGCAGTTTGATGCGCTCTATGCCTCGCACGTCATTGAGCATCTCGCCAGCGTCTCCGCTTTTGCCCAATGGGTTGGGTCCAGGCTCAGTGATCAAGCCCGTGTCTACCTCGAGTGGCCTAGCGAGGCGAGCTTGGAGCTGCCCACCGCGACCGAACTCAGGGAGCATGGTGTTGATCTCATGATTTCCAATTTTCGGGACGACGCGACGCACAAGGCCATACCATCGCGCAACGAAGTCCGGGAGCACTTCGAAAAATGCGGCTTCTTTGTGGAATCCGAAGGCGTCATCCGGTTTCCCTGGCTTGAGGAGCGGTACATGGCCCATGCCGAGCCTGCGCGAAGCGATCCCACCATCAAGCTCAATGCGTATTGGTCCAAGACCGGTTGGGCGCAGTACGTCGTGCTGAGCCGGGGTGCTGCGTGACTCGCGTGCTCTCCGAAGTGAATGACAGCGCATTGCCCGGCATCCACCGGCCGCCGATCAGGGGTGCTTCCGGACTGCGCCTCTGGCTCTTGCACTTGGCGCTGCTCGCGGCCTGTTGTGGCGCCGCTGGTGCCGCCTCCGTGTTCATGGGGAAGGATGTCGACTGGGATCTCCTGAACTACAACGTCTACGCTCTCCTGCACGGGCGGGTGGGGTGGGATGTCGCGCCGGCCCAGCTGCAGACGTATCTCAACCCCGTCTTCGACTTCCCGTTCTATTTTCTGGTCACGCATATTGCCAACCCGCGATGGGTCACCTTCGGCATCGGTGCGCTGCAGGGCGTCTCCGTCTATCTCGCGGTTCAGGTGGTCTGGACCTTTCTTCAAGAGTACCGCCCCTTCTGGCGCGCACTCTATTCCGGCGCCGCACTCGCTGTCGGACTTACGGGCGCCTCGGGCGTGCCGGTTCTCGGAACCGTCCTCGTTGGTTGGGAGCCAACCGGCTTTGTACTGGCAGGCATTTTGCTGCTCCTGAAGGCGCAACTCCCGCGTACTCGGGCGCAACAATACGTTCTGCACGGTGTCGCGGGGCTGCTGGTGGGCCTGGCGGTCGGCGGCAAGCTGACCATGGGCCCCTATGCCGTGGGCTTGGCGGTGGCTCTGTTTCTGTACCGTGGCGTCAATCTCGAGCGCTTGTGGATGACGTCGGCCTTCTGTGTGTCGGTCTTGATCGGTGTGGTCGTGACCGACGGATTCTGGGCTGCGCTGCTCTATGAAAAGTTCGGCAGTCCGCTATTTCCATTTTTCAACAATGTCTTTCATTCCCCCTATTGGGAGAATGCGCCACTTGTCGATGAACGGTTCAAGCCGCGCAATCTATCGCAGTGGATCGCATACCCGTTCTATTGGCTCAGGCTGAATCATAGTCTTGTAACCGAGCTGGTATTCCGTGATCTCAGATTCGCCGCGGTATTTTCGTGCATGGTGTTCGTGCTGATCCAGCGCGGCTTGAACCGCATAAATGGCGCGGAACTGGCTATGGTGCCGTTGGACGCGCGGCGCCGGCTGCTGCTCATCTTCTTCCTGCTCTCCTATGTGATATGGGAAGCCATGTTCTCGATCTATAGGTACATCCTTCCTCTAGAGGTACTGACCGGACTCGTCCTTTTCGTGGTTCTTGAGCAGGCGCTGATATCTCTGACCTGGAGGGCCGCGGTTTTAGTAGTCCTGGGTGCGGTGATCGTGGGCACTACCGTCTATCCGAACTGGGGCAGAGCAAAGTTCGGCGACAGATACTTCGCGATCGACGTCCCCAAGCTTCCTGGCAACTCGCTCGTTGTCATGGCGGGAACTGCACCCATGGCCTATGTCGTTCCCATGCTCGGAGCTGATGTGCGCGTGGTGGCGATTCAAAACAACCTTCTAAATCCGTCGCAGAACAATCTGCTCATCAAGAGCGCCCGCCGTATCGTGGCCCACAATAGGGGGCCCATGTTTTCCCTGTCGGCCGCCGGCGACGACAAGAATGTCGATGGTGCGTATGCGGCCTTTGGGCTGCGGCGTGATTTGACGCGATGCACGGAGTTGACCTTGAAAGGTGGAGGCGACATGCTCAGCGTTTGCCCATTGAACCGAATTGCCGCAGTCGGCACCGAAGTGCCTGGATAGGGATCGCTCATGCCCATTCAAGAACGAACTGAAAGCCCCCTTGAACACGGCGCGCTGGGCGGGGTGATCGCGGTACTGGTGCCCTGTTACAACGAGGCGGCCGCGATCGGCGACGTGGTCGCCTCATTACGGCGGGCGCTCCCGAGCGCGACGGTCTACGTATACGACAACAACTCCACCGACGACACCGTGGAGCGTGCGCGTCGGGCGGGAGCGCACGTGCGCCGGGAATCCATCCAGGGCAAGGGCAACGTTGTTCGCCGAATGTTCGCGGACCTGGACGCTGATATCTACGTCATGGTGGACGGAGACGGCACCTACGACGCGGCCAGCGCCCCACGGCTCGTGGAGCGGCTCGTCAGCGAAAATATCGACATGGTCGTTGGAACGCGATTGCACTCCGAGAAGAGTCTGTTTCGTCCAGGACATCATGCCGGCAACAAGGTATTGACGCAGTTCGTGGCGGCCTTGTTCGGGAATCGGGTTACGGACATGCTGTCGGGCTATCGTGTCATGAGTCGGCGGTTCGTGAAATCGTTTCCGGCGCTGTCGGACGGCTTCGAGACGGAGACGGAGTTGACGATACATGCGCTGTCCATGAAGGTCCCCGTCGGCGAGGTGGCGACGCCCTTTTTCGAGCGCAGCGCAGGCTCCTCCAGCAAGCTGAGTACATTCAAGGATGGGTGGCGGATCCTGAAGATGATCATCTATCTCTTCAAGGAGATTCGCCCCTTGCTGTTCTTTTCGCTGATATTCGCATTGCTGGCGGTGTTGTCCCTCGCGCTCGCGACGCCGGTGTTTGTGGAATATGTCCGGACCGGGCTGGTGCCGCGCTTCCCGACGGCGATCCTCGCCGCGAGTACCATGTTGCTGGCTTTCCTGAGCCTCACCTGTGGCATCATCCTGGACAGTGTCCGCGGTGCGCGGTGGGAGGCAAAGCGCCTGGCATATCTTGCACAGCCGGCAAGCCGGTTTGGGCGTTCTGGAAGAGGCGGCAGTGATGCGTCGGTCGCCACGCCTGATTGAAAAATTTCTGCGGTTCTCGCTGATCGGCGGGGTAGGGTTCCTCGTCGATCTGGGCTTGATGCTCGCGCTCAAGCCGTTGCTGGGGCTCGACGCACTTCATGCGCGCCCGGTATCGGTGACCGTGGCCGTGAGCGTCACCTGGTATCTGAACCGGCGGCTGACCTTCTTCGAGTCGGCGTCGGCACGAAGAGTTCGCGAGTGGCTCCGGTACGCGGCGGTTAATGGTATCGGGGCCCTCATCAACGTGTCCGTCTTCTATTGGCTGATGCTGGATATACCGGCGGTGAAGGGCCACCCGGTGGTGGCGTTGTCTGCGGCGTCCGCCGTGGCGCTGGCATTCAATTTCTGGGGGTCCAAGACGGTTGGCTTTCGACCGGACCGCGGCCCCAGCGCCGCGCCGCCATATGACGAGAGCTGAAGTCTGATCGCATCGGCGACGGTGGTGCCGGGCGTGCCACGCCGAGCACCCCGCAGGGACCCGGGTCAATCCTCGTTTGTTTCTATCTGATTGGGCAACTATGGATATCGTTCGCTTTGATACCGCGGAGCAGCTTGCCGACTACCTTGGGCGCGTTGTCGGGGAGCGCTCCCGGATTGAGTCGGTGCTTGCCGATCTCGTGGCGTGCCGCGGCCGATACGCATTAGCGGCGCGGTGTGAAGGCTGTGGTTCTGATCGAGACTTGATCATCGAGACTGCGGCCGGGCAAACGGCTCCGCCGAACTTCCGAACTTCCGAGAGAGTCTGGTATGCGAGACTTGCCAGCTCAACAGCCGGCAGCGCTTTGTGGCGGGGTGGATGGAGCGGGAATTTGGCGCTCTGGAGCGGTGCGATGTGTACGCCATGGAAAGCGTAACGTCCTTCTTTGCTTACCTGAATGGAAAGTACCCGGAGTGGCGAGTTGTGGGCAGCGAATTCATGGGGCCGGACATCGAAAGTGGCACTTATATAGACGGCATTCGTCACGAGGCCGTGGAGAGCCTGAGCTTCGTGTCAGAGTCCCTGGACCTCATTGTGTCCAACGACGTCTTCGAGCACGTGCCCGATCTCATCCGCGGGCTGGGGGAGTGTGCGCGGGTCCTTAGGCCTGGCGGCAGACTGTCGTTCACGATTCCGTTTCACTATCGTGCCGATTCTACGGTGCGGCGAGCGCGCATCAACAATGGTGTGGTCGAACACTTGGCCGATCCCGTATACCACGGAAATCCGGTGTCAGAGGACGGTTCTCTCGTGTTCCATGACATCGGCTGGGATGTGCTTGATATCTGCCGAACGGCCGGCTTTCGAGACGCGTATGTCCTGAGCTACTACGGCCTCGAGTATGGGTACGTGGGCGACAGCCTGCAGCTGATGCTGGTCGCGGAAAAGTGAATTCGGTCCGGAGCACTGAGGCCCGGCGTCACGGAATGCCGGGAACGGCTGGCGGCGCCCCGGCGTTCGGCGCCTCCCGTGCCGCGTCGTCGCGTGGCGCGGCTGACAGCCCCAGGCCGTAATTGGGTCCGCAACGCACAGGGCCACCGCGAAGGTGGCCCTCTTTAGTGTGTTTGGCGCGCCCGAGAGGATTCGAACCTCTGACCCCTGCCTTCGGAGGGCAGTACTCTATCCAGCTGAGCTACGGGCGCAAGACGTTGATTTAGCGGGCGTTATGTATCTCCGCGCGCCCTTCGGCCAGACGGCCGGGGCGCGGAGCGGGGTCCGCGGCTGGGGATTATATCACCGTTCCGAGGACCCGCGCCTTTTCCGCGTCCGCGGTCACCTCATGGTGGGTACGGGCACGTCGGCGGGCGGCGGCGCACGTCAACTGGGCGAATGCGAAGCATACCAGTGCATGTTTCCCCATGGCGCCGCGGCCTTCACCATGGCGGCCTCCACATATGCGCACCGAACATGTGCCGCTGCCTGAATTGCTGGTCCGGAATGGTGCGTCCGCGCCGTCCGAGTGTCCGTTCCGATCGTCGGTGGCATCAATGGACGGTCGCGTCTTCGCCCGTGTCCTTGACCGAAACTGCTATGAATACAGCCCAGTGGCCGGGGACACCTGCGGTGCGCGCCGACGCCATCAGTCGCGTGGCACGCTAGTTGCTAAACCGTAAGCAGCAAGTGTGAGGGGACGGTGGCGCACGCCAGAGTCCCGGACATTGGCAAAGGTGACTAGGGTTCCGTCCGCGGCTGTGTGCCGTGGAGTCTGGTCCGAGGGTTACCGGCCTCCACCGGGGGGCTACACGGCGGGATAAAAGCCCGGGAGGACCATCGGTCCCCTCGTGCCTTGTTTCGTATCCAGCCGACCCCGAGATGGAGGGTGCAATATGTTTTCAATTCGCAAGTCTTTCCTAACCAAGGCGCTGGCGCTGCTGTTGCCGGTTGCTGCCACACTCTCCCCGACCCAGGCGGTGCAAGCGGCACCGACCGTCACCGTGGGCACGGTGGTGTGGATCGGCTACGCGCCGTTCTACGTGGCCGACGCCCTGGACACCTACAAGAAGTACGGCGTCAAGGTGAAGTTGGTCAACTTCGCCGACAACTCCACCATGCCCGGCGCCCTGCAGGGCGGTTCCATCGACAGTGCCATGCTCACCTATGACATGGTCATCGGTGCCGCCGCCAAGGGCTGGCCGTTGCAGGTGGTGCTGCCCATCGACTATTCCGCCGGCGGTGACGCCATCGTGTCCAAGACGTCCATCAAGACCATCAAGGACATGAAGGGCATGAAGGTGGCGTACAACCCGCTGTCGCCTTCCGACTTCCTGCTCGCCTACGCGCTGCAGAGCAACGGCATGACCGAGGCGGACATCACCCCGGTGCACATGTCGCCCGAAAGCGTGGCCGGCGCCATGGCCAGCGGTTCCGTGCCGGTGGGTGTGACCTATCAGCCCAGCATCTCCACTATCGTCGCCAGCGGCGGCGGCAAGAAGTTTCACGTGCTGTTCTCCAGCCGCAAGGCCCCGGGCCTGATCACCGACGTGCTGGTGTTCAAGGCCGATTACCTGAAGAAGCATCCCAAGGAAGTGAAGGCCATCATTCAGGGTTACCTGGACGCGCTGGACTACATGGACAAGCACCCGAAGAAGGCGGCCGAATACATCGCCAAGGCCATGGGTGTCACGCCCGCCGAGGCGCTGGAACAGCTGAATGACGTCAAGAACCCCAAGCTCAGCGAGATGATGGCCAACTTCGAGAAGTCGGACAACATCGCCTCGTTCTACACCAGCGGCAAGGTGATCGGCGACATTCTTCTGAAGAAGGGACAGATCAAGAAGATGCCCGCGATTCCCGGAACTCTGGACGACTCGTTCGTGAAAGAACTGCTAGCCATGTAAGGCGGACTCACCGCAATCACCGGAGTGACAGGGACGTCGCCTGGTCCGCTACCGCTATATCGACAGGCATTGGTGCAAGACCATGACGACGAACACCCTTTATAAGGACGGCTTCTGGCCCAACACCTTGGCCATCTTCTATGCCGTCGCCGGCTATGCCGCCGGCGTGGCGCTGCTGACCGCGTCCAGCTACGCGGCCAACGCTTTCGGGGTGGTGCTGCTGACCCATTCGCTGGTGATCGCGGCCTATCTCATCCACGAATTCGCACACCTGACCATGTTTCGCAGCAACCGGCTGAACAACGGCTTCGGTGTGCTCATGAGCTGGCTGACCGGCGCCTGCTATGCCAGCTTCGATAACTTGAAGCGCAAGCATATTCGGCATCATGCCGACCGCGCCGACGTGATCACCTTCGACTACCGCAAGTTCCTGCGGGAGCGTCCCGCCTGGGTGCGCAAGCTGGTGTTCGCGCTGGAGTGGCTCTACATCCCGGCGGTGGAACTCATCATGCACGGCTTCGTCATCGCGCTGCCGTTTTTCTCAGCGCATCACAAGTCGCACCGGTTGCACGTGCTTGGCGTGCTGGTGGTACGTGTCGGCCTGTTCGCGGCACTGGCCTGGTACGCGCCCCGCGCCGCGGTGTTGTACACCGTGTCCTATCTGTTGTTCCTGACGGTGCTGCGCTTCATGGACGCCTTCCAGCACACCTACGTCGCCTACCCGATTCTGGAGGGCAGGATGCCGGACATCGAACGGCGCGACAAGGAATACGAATACAAGAACACCTACTCCAATTTGATCTCGGTCGGTCATCCATGGCTGAACCTGTTGACCCTGAACTTCGCCTATCACAACGCCCATCACGCCAAGCCCAGCGTGGTCTGGCACCGGCTGCCGGAACTGCATCGTGACCTGTACGGCGAGCACGATCCGCAGGTGCTGCCGGCGCGGGAACTGCTGCGCACCTTCAACCGCAATCGCATGGCGCGCATCCTGGATGACGACTATGGCGAAGTGACCGAGGGGCCGGGGCGGACCGATAGATTCATCGGTGCCGTAGGTGTCTCCTTCCTGACGGCGGTTTAGCCCGGATTTCTCGCCAGGCGATCAACGGCTGCTGAATAGACAACTGAGAGATTTGGGAATCTTTACGCAATGGGAATCGACAACGCACTGACACGCAATTTCCGCCGTTGCTCTATCGCGGCTCAGGCTTGTTTTCGCCTCCGTAGGCTTGCTGTTCGCTCAAGTCATAGTCATGGCTATGACTTTCTCTCCACAGCGGCGCCTACGAAGCCGAATCCTGCGCCTGATTCCGCGATCCTGGCGAGAGATCCGGGCTAGCGATGGACATCCGCCTGGCCGGCAGGACGGCCCTGGTGACCGGCGCGGCTTCGGGTATCGGCCGCGCCACTGCCCTGGCTCTGGGGGCGGCGGGCGCGAACGTGGTGGTCAATCACCTGGGCCGGCCCGACGACGCGGAGGCGGTGGTGCGCGAACTGGCGCTCGGCGGCAGCGAGGCGTTGGCGGTGGAGGCGGACGTCAGCAACAGCGCGCAGGTCGCCCGGCTGGTGCACGCCGCGCAGGCGCGGTTCGGCGCCATCGACATCCTGGTGAACAACGCCGGCATCCTGCTGGAGAAGCCGTTTCTGGAAATGGCCGAAGCGGACTGGGACCGGGTGCTGGATACGGATCTGAAGTCGGTGTTCCTGTGTTGTCG
>Ga0315556_1002522_pt1 | contig 10398 bp, 6 predicted proteins | sample SalMarSW160310MG_FD_202112 | JGI IMG/M metagenome (GOLD analysis project Ga0315556, IMG submission 202112) | Salt marsh sediment microbial communities from the Plum Island Ecosystem LTER, Massachusetts, United States - Salt Marsh Sediment SW1603-10 ... | reverse complement strand
AGATCCGCCTCCGATTGGGTAATGATGAGTCGCCGCACCTTGTCACCTATCGAGTGAGTCCAAAGATTGCAGTATTTTAACCCTATCCTACTGTTTATGTGACAGAATTCTGGTTTTGTGGCTCATTTAAATCACGGACTCAGGGAAATCTCAACCGGCTCGACGGGAAAAAGCGCGCCGCGATTCGGCGTCGGGCCGAGGCATTTAGAGAAGAGCTTGCGGCTGCGCCTGGCTGACGGCTGTGCTTGCCTTGAATCCACTGGTTCGCGGTCATGCCACTGTAGAGGTGAGCCGGGTACACGAGCGTCCCCTGAGGCAGCCGCTGGAGCTTTCCGAATTTGTCGAAACGCCCAGGTTCCGCCACCGATCGAGACGACGTTCCGGAAACCCGCGACGACGAGCCGATCTCCCGCCATCGCTGCCCTGCGGCCTGACTGTTAGGGCAGGCAAAGCGGTCGCACGAAGGAGCTTGTGCTTACAAATCTGGCGAATTGAGATTTCGGCCCCATACAGTCGCTGGTCCGCGCGTCTTTTCGTTCGCTTGTTGTCAGTACCCGCCAAACCTCCGCCGGCTCCTCACCGAGGAGGCCATCTACAACGAAGGGCAAAGAAATCGATAATTATGCTTTCAGTGCAGCAGCTGCAGAAGTCCTACCAGGCCGGCGACACCGAGCAAGTCGTGTTCGACCGGCTCGACCTGGACGTGACGGCCGGACAGGTAGTCGCCCTGCTCGGCGCCAGCGGCAGCGGCAAGACCACGCTGTTGAACCTGCTCAGCGGCATCGACCGTCCGGACGGCGGTCGGGTGCTCATCGCCGGCACCGATGTGCATGCGTTGCAAGAGCCCGGGCGGACCCTGTTCCGACGCCGCCGCATCGGCTTCGTGTTCCAGTTCTTCAACCTGATACCGACGCTCACGGTCGCCGAGAATCTGGCCCTGCCACTGGAGCTGATCGCGACCCCTCCGGCTGCCGTGCGGCAGCGCACGAGCGACCTTCTCGAGGCCGTCGGTCTGCCGCATGCGGCCGGGCGATTTCCGGACACCCTGTCCGGCGGCGAACAGCAGCGTATCGCGGTCGCCCGGGCACTGGCGCATCGCCCGGACCTGTTGCTTGCCGATGAGCCGACCGGCAATCTGGACGACGCAACCGGCGAGTTGGTCACCGCACTGTTGGTGTCTCTCGCTCGCGAGCACGGCACGACTATGCTGATCGTCACCCACAGCGCTTCGGTAGCACAGGCCGCCGACCGGGTGCTGCAACTGCACCAGGGCAGGCTGACGGCCGCCTGATGTCGCTGACCGCGCATCCCCTGCTCGCCCGGTCCGGGCTGCGTTACCTACTGAAGCACCGCTGGCAGGCCGCGCTCGCCCTGATCGGCATCACGCTCGGCGTCGCGGTAGTGCTCGCCGTCGATCTTGCCAACGGCGCCGCCCGACAGTCGTTCGCCGAATCCGCGGCACAGCTGCGCGGAGACGCGACCCATCGTCTGGTCAACCCCGCGGGACAGGTGCCCGAGACCCTCTACACACAACTGTTCACCACGCCAGGACATCCGCCAATGGCTCCGGTGATCAGTGAGCGCATCCGCGTTACCGGCAAGGAAGGTCGATACCGCCTCGTCGGGCTGGACCTGTTCGCCGAGGGCAGTTTCCGTGGCACGCTGGGCCAGGCGATCGAGGGTCAGCCCATGCTCACCGACTGGCTCGCCAGGCCGGGTGCTACGGCCCTCAGTCGCGTTGCCGCCGAGACGCTTGGCGTGTCACTCGGTGACAGCCTGGAGGTGCGCCATCAGGGCCGCGTGCATACCCTGGTGGTGACCGCCATTTATCCCGCGGATGCCCAAAGCACCAGCGACCTGTTGATCGTCGATATCGCCACGGCACAGGCAGTGACTGCCCGACACGACAGTCTCAGCTACGTCGATCTGGTACTCGATACCGGCCAACAGGAATGGCTGGTAGCCCGCTTGCCACCATCCGTGCGTCTGGTCGATGCGCGCGAGCAGGCCGAGGGCATCACCCGTATGTCGGCGGCGTTCGAGCTCAATCTGACGGCGATGAGCCTGCTGGCGCTGCTGGTCGGCATGTTCCTGATCTACAACTCCATGACCTTCGCCATCGTGCAGCGACGCAACCTGCTCGGCCGGCTGCGCGCGCTCGGCGTTACACCGCGCGAGATCGCGCGGCTGATATTCACCGAGGCCCTGGTGCTGGCGTTGATCGGCGTCCTGCTCGGGATCCTGCTCGGGATCCTGCTCGGGCGCGGGCTGACCGGCATCGTCGCGAAAACCATCTCCGCGCTGTACTACGACACCGGCGCAGCCGCTATGCCGGTCACCCCATTCGCGCTGTTCAAGGCCGTGCTCCTCGGTCTGGGCGGCACCCTGCTTGCGACCTGGTTGCCGGCGCGACAGGCGGCATCGACGCCGCCGCTGACGACCCTGTCACGCACGGCCCTGGAGAGCGTGACGCGGCGGCGTCTGCCGCAGGTCGGTGTGCTCGGGATTGCCCTGGTCGCTGTCGGTCTGGTGGTCGCCCTTTACCTGCCCGGTGGAGTCGTAATCGGTTTCGTCGGCCTTTTCCTGTTGCTGGTCGGTGCCGCGATGGCGACGCCTTTGTCGCTAGGATTGGTACCCCGGTCGCTGCGTGGTCTTGCCCTACCAGGCGTCGTACGCATGGCAGTACGCGACCTCGATCGTCATCTGTCGCGTCTGGCGACGGCGACCGCCGCACTGATGGTCGCCCTGGCGGCGAGCGTCGGCGTGGCAATCATGGTCGAGAGCATGCGCAGCTCGGTCGGTGTTTGGCTGGACAGCCTGCTGTCCGCCGACCTGTACGTCTCCGCAGATTATTTCGAGGATGGTGCACCTCTGCCCGCCGGCGCCGTCGCGATGATCCGGGATATGCCGCAGATCGCCTCGTTCAGCCGCTATCGTAACCGCAAGGTCGATATCGCAGGGACGCCGACCGCGGTCATCGCTGCCGACCTGGCGCCACGCTCGCGCGCCGGCTTCCGCTTCGTCGCCGGCGGAGCGCGGACGGCCTGGTCCGGATTCGATGCCGGCGAGGTCCTGATCTCGGAACCGCTCGCCCACCGCCTCGGTGTGACGGCCGGTGACGCGCTGCCGATCCCTACCGAGTCGGGCCCCCGGTCATTTACCGTCGCCGCGGTCTTTCAGGACTATGCCAGTGAACGTGGGCGGGTCTTCATCGCGCTACCAAGGTACCAGGGCCTGTGGGCCGACACGCAGATCGACAGCGTCGCACTGTTTGCGCGCAATCCGAAGAGCGGCGATCTTTATCGCGCGGCGGTCGACCGACTGTCCACGACACACGACCTGAGCTTCACCGCGGCACGCGAGATCTACAGCGAATCCATGCGGATCTTCGATCGCACCTTCCGCATCACCGAGGTGCTGCGTTATCTGTTACTACTGGTCGCCTTGATCGGCGTGTTCAGCGCTCTGATGGCGATCCAGCTCGAACGGCGGCGCGAGTACGCGGTACTGCGCGCGATCGGTTTCACGGGCCGCCAGCTGACCGGTCTGATCCTTTTCCAGTCCGGCATGCTCGGCCTGCTGGCCGGTCTCCTGGCGCTGCCGACCGGAATGGCCATGGCCTGGGTACTGACCGATGCCATCCAGCTGCGTGCCTTCGGCTGGACGATGCAGTATCTGGTCACACCCGAGCCCTTGCTGCTGAGCGTCGCGCTCGGCGTGGTCGCCGCGCTGCTCGCCGGGATCTACCCTGCGTGGCGTGCCAGCCGGCAGGATCCCGCCCCGCAGCTGCGCCAGGACTGACGATGCGAAGACTCACTTTTCTATTTGCCTGTCTGATGATCGCTGCCTGCGAGCAGGCGGTGGAGCAGACCACATCGGGCAGCGGGGTTGCATTGACCGAGCGCATGGCCGCGACCCCGGATCCGGGCTTCGAGCGAGCCTACGCACCGCGTGATTTTCGTTTCCCTGCCGATCACGGGCCGCATGAGACCTTTGCGACCGAGTGGTGGTACTTCACCGGCAACCTGTCCACCGCGCAAGGTCGGTATTTCGGCTATCAGCTGACCCTGTTCCGTGTCGCCTTGAAACCAGGTGCGCCGCCAGTCGACTCGGATTGGCGTGCCCACCAGTTGTACATGGGCCACCTCGCGATAAGCGATCTCGAGCGTCGCAGACACCACAGTGCCGAGCGCTTCAGTCGTGCCGCAGCGGGCCTGGCCGGCGCCCAGATCGAGCCGCTGCGCATCTGGCTGGGCCCCTGGTCGATCAGTGGCGCGCCCGGCACCACCTTCCCGTTGCAGCTGCGCGCAGACACGCCGGAGCTGTCGCTGGCACTCACGCTCCGCGCAGGTCACAAGCCGATGGTGCTGCAAGGTGAGCGCGGACTATCGCGCAAGAGCGCCGCACCCGGTAACGCCTCCCATTACTACTCATTTACGCGTTTGCCGACGGACGGCGTGCTGCACATCCGTGAACAGAGTTTTCAGGTCAGCGGCGCATCCTGGCTCGACCGCGAGTGGTCGAGCTCGGAGCTGGCCGCGGACCAGGCCGGCTGGGACTGGTTTGCGCTGCAGCTCGATGACGGGCGCGAGCTGATGTACTACCAGATGCGGGGAGTCGATGGTCGTCCGCAGCCGTTCAGCAAGGGAGTCCTGGTCGGTCGCGATGGCAGCGTCGAGCCCCTCGCCCAGGGCGATGTCGAGCTGACACCGGTGCGCACATGGCAGTCGGATGATGGAGCCCGCTACCCGGTGCAGTGGACCCTGAGCATCCCGCGCCTCGGACTGCAGCTCGACGTAGAGGCCGCATTCGATGATCAGGAGATGCGGCACACGGTGCGTTACTGGGAAGGGGCCGTCAGGGTCCGCGGCTCGCAGTCGGGGCGAGGCTACCTCGAGCTCAGCGGCTATGCCGCATTGGCGCCGGACGGAGTATCCGATCAAGTGGCGCAAGCGGTCGATCGGCAATGACGGATCTGCGATCGCCCGGAGGGACAGCGCCTGCCCGCAATCATCGAGCGGCTCACAGCCCTCCATACCGACAAAACCCTTGCCCCTCCAGGCGATGCTGGAAGATGCAGCCACGGTTGCCAAGGCCGTCAAGCCGATCAACGACCTCGCGGCGAGCGTGAAACGAGGCGTCGTCGAGGCCGGCATGGTCGGAATGCGCTTCAACAAGATCGTCGTTTCCGACGGGATATCAATGGGCAGCGACGGGATGAGCTATTCGCTCCTGTCGCGTGATTTGATTGCCGACTCGATTGAAGCCGTAACGATCCTGCGGCGATCAGGAGTCCCGCAAGAGTCCGGTTGATGGTGGCCACCACCATCAGGCCGCCAGGGCGCAGCAATTCGCCGCAGGCAGATATCCGGACAAATACTAGACATGCTCGATATCCCCAGATCGAGCGCCGCATCGAGCTGCTCACCGGTTAGCAGGGGTGTTAGGCGATTTGGTGCGCGTCATGATGAGCCGTCTCCGAAAGCATCTCCTCGCTAAGACTTGTGGCCACACTCGGTCTTGGCACCGGTTTTCCAACGCGTGGGGAGATGTCCATCCTCGAGGTCGCCGACTGACATATATTGTCCGGATATTAGAGCGTTTGTCATTGACATGTCATGAACGGCTGCTATCTTTGAAGAAACTGAGCAAATTGCTCGGTTTTGCGGGATCGGCAGCCTAGACACAGAGCTGCCGAGTCTCGCTGGATTTCAGCCTACACAATTAGAGGTGACGCCATGACCGCTTTGACCACAGCAGGAATGTCGCTCAGCAGCGAGACTCTCGGGACGACAGCGCGACCGACGGGTATGTCAGTCGACTCGATTCACTCCGGCCTCGACGCCGACACCCAAGCGCTTCGGTCCATCTTTGGTAGAACGCTATACCTTCTCGGTCTGGGAACCATCGGTGTAGTTGCCATTACCGGACAGCCACCCCTGTTCTTCATACCCTTCGCGTTGTTCCTGTTCTTCGGTAGCTGTCTGCAATGGAGGCAGCAAAATCGCACACTGGCCAGCGCCGAGGCAAACCATTCCGAGACCGTAGCCGCCTCCTCCGTACGTCATGAGCCGTTCGTTCTCTACGAGGACAAAGCATGACGCTTCTGCCATTGCCACGCGCGGGTGAGCGACGCTCACCCGCGGTCGCACCAACGCTACGCAACCCTGACGTGCAATGACTCCTGCGTGATCACTAGCCCCCTGAGCCGATCGATGCAGGAATATCGATCCATGATGAGCGCTCGGGACACCGAAGGCTCAGCTGGAACAGGTTCAGTGATGGTGCGACCGAGCAGGTCCCAAATAGCAATATCCGGGGTTGATTCGTGAAAAAGCTGTTGCGTCAGGCTCAGTACGTGCCGCTTGACACCCGAGTCTATCGCGATTCCGAAGACCGTGACTTTCGCCGCACGTCGATTCAGATCGCCTCCGAATTCGGAGTAGCCCGATGTGTTCGCAACGCGATCATAGGGACTCGGCTGCAGGGTTCCGCTCTCAAGCCATGGAGCGTGTATTGAAGGTATCGAGCAGCACGGTCGGATACAACACGATCACTACCCATATGGCGCGGCAAGTTCCTGAGCTGGGACTCGACGTACCACCGACGGCGATCGGTCGCTTACCTGCCTCGACGAGTGGGTAACCTCGTATTTCGCGCTCCGAGGTACTACCTGCACTTTAGCGACTTTAATATGGCGACGGTCGACATGGGATTCTGCAAAGCTCTCCTTCTTTACGTTCTCGCGGTCGTCCCGATAGCCCACGCCGCCTCACCACCCGTGACAGAGACGGTGGCGGTAATCGTCTCCGAGGCTCGTGTAGACCGTTTTGAGGATCGAGTCGAGGCGCTGGGCACGCTCAAGGCCAACGAGTCGGTTTCCGTAACCGCCAACGTGACGGAAACAGTGTCGGCCATTCACTTCGATGACGGCCAGCGGGTCGACGCGGACGAGGTCTTGGTGGAAATGACGAGCGCCGAGGAGCACGCCTTGCTCGAGGAGGCCCGTGCGCGGGTCGACGAGGCGGAGCGCCAATACGATCGCGTAAAATCCCTGGTCGCCCAGCGCTCCGCCTCCGAGTCGCTTCTCGACGAGCGCAAGCGCGACTTGGACACCGCCCGCGCCCTGCTGGTAGCCATCGAATCGCGGCTCGCCGATCGCCTGGTAAAAGCACCCTTCGCAGGTGTGCTCGGGCTGCGCAACATCAGTCCGGGAGCCCTTGTCGAGCCGGGCGATCGGATCACGACGCTCGATGACGACAGCCTGATGAAGCTGGATTTCACCGTTCCGAGCGTCTTCCTGCCCGACCTCAGACCCGGACTGGGTATCGTCGCGGAGGCGCGGGCCTACGGAAACCGTCGCTTCGAGGGCGAGATCCGCAGCATCGACAGCCGGGTCGATCCGGTGACGCGCTCGATTCAGGTGCGGGCCCTCTTCCCCAACCCCGACCGCACCCTCAAACCCGGGATCCTGATGCAAGTCTCGCTGTTGCGAAATCCCCGCGACGCCCTGGTCGTGCCTGAGTCCGCGCTCCTGCACCAGGGGCGGGACCATTTCGTGATGCGGGTGGGCGACGGAGACATCGCCGAGCGGCGCCAGGTCCGCATCGGCGCCCGTCGACCCGGTGAGGTGGAAATCGTCGCTGGGCTGGCCGCCGGCGACCAGGTCATCACCCACGGTAACGACAAGGTCCGCCCCGGCCAACAGATCGCGATTCGAGCCGTTTCCGACGGCACCCGAAGCCTGCAGGAGATGCTGGAGTCCGGCCGGTGATTCTCTCCGATACATCCATTACGCGACCGGTCCTTGCATCCGTCCTGTCGCTGCTGCTGATCGCCTTCGGACTGGTCGCCTTCGAGCGCCTGCCGCTGCGCGAGTATCCGGACATCGACCCGCCTATCGTCTCCATCGAGACCGTCTACCCCGGGGCCGCCGCCAATGTGGTGGAGACGCGCATCACCCAGCTCATCGAGGACCGGGTCTCGGGTGTCGAGGGGATCGAGACCATCGAATCGGTGAGCGAGGACGGCCGCTCGGCGATAACCATCGAGCTCTCCATCGACCGCGACATCGACGGTGCCGCCAACGACGTGCGCGACCGCGTTTCCGGGATCATGGACCAGCTCCCCGTGGAGGCGGATCCGCCGGACATCCAGAAGGTCGACAGCAACGAAGACGTGATCATGTGGCTCAACCTGGTGAGCGACCGCCTGACGGTTCCGGAGCTCACCGATTACGCGCGCCGCTATCTCGTGGATCGTTTCTCCGTCCTCGACGGTGTCGCCAGGGTGCGCGTCGGCGGCAATCAGACCTTTGCCATGCGAGTCTGGCTCGACCGCAAGGCGCTGGCCGCGCGCGGTCTAACGGTTGCGGACGTGGAGAACGCGCTCCGGGCCGAGAACGTGGAGCTGCCCGCGGGCAGCGTGGAATCCCGAACGCGCCAGTTCAGCGTCCGGGTCGAGCGCGCATTCAGTGCACCCGAGCAATTCGCCCGCCTGGTGATCGCGCAGGGCGAAGACGGCTACTTGGTTCGCCTCGGGGACGTAGCACGTGTGGAGCTCGGCACCGAGGAGGACCGTACCTTCTTCCGCGGCAACGGCGTGCCCATGGTGGGACTCGGGATCATCAAGCAGTCCACCGCCAATACGATCTCGGTGGCGGAAGCCGCCAAGGCGGAGATGGAACGCTTGAACCCCACCCTACCCGAGGGGATGCAGATCAAGCAGAGCTACGACACCTCGGTCTTCATCAAGGGCGCGATCAAGGAGGTCTACAAGACCTTGGGCGTGGCGATCGCCTTGGTCGTTCTCGTCATCTTCCTGTTCTTGGGCAGCCTGCGGGCCATGCTGGTCCCGGCGGTGACCGTGCCTGTTTCCCTGATCGCCACCTTCCTGGTGCTCTGGATCCTCGGCTTCTCGGTCAACATCCTCACCCTCCTGGCCCTGGTGCTGGCGATCGGTCTGGTGGTGGACGACTCCATCGTAGTCCTGGAGAACGTGCACCGGCGCATGGAGGAGCTGGGTGAGAGCCGTCTGGTGGCCGCCTATCGCGGCACGCGACAGGTGGGCTTCGCGGTGGTGGCGACGACAGTGGTGCTCGTCGCCGTGTTCGTCCCCATCGCCTTCCTGGAGGGCGATGTGGGGCGATTATTCTCGGAGTTCGCCCTTACCATGGCGGCCGCCGTCTCCTTTTCGACCTTCGTGGCACTGACCCTCTCGGCCATGCTCGCCTCCAAGATCCTGCCGCAGGGTCACCGCCGCGCCCGCCTCAGCAAGGGTGTCGACTGGACCTTTCAAAAGGTCCGCCGGGGTTATGGCTCGGCCCTGCGCTTCTTTCTGCGCTTCAAGCTGCTGGTCGTGCTGCTTCTCGCCGCCACGCTGGGCGGTGCCCTGTGGCTCTACCGACAGATCCCGCAGGAGTATGCGCCCAAGGAAGACCGGGGGGCATTCTTCGTATTGGTCAACGGACCGGAGGGTGCTTCCTATGCCTACATGGAGGAGTACATGGACGAGATCGAGCGTCGCCTGATGCCCTACTCCGACAGCGGCGAAGCCCTCCGGGTGCTGGTCCGTGCACCGCGCAGCTTCAGTGGCGCCCAGATCTTCAATTCCGGCATCGTCATCATGGTCCTGAATGATTTCGCGTCGCGCCGCCCGGCCTGGCCGATCATCAACGAGATCCGAGCCAAGCTCGGTGACCTCCCGGGGGTCAATGCCTTCCCGGTCATGCGCCAGGGATTCGGCGCGCGTATCCAGAAACCAGTGCAATTCGTCATCGGCGGTGGCACCTACGAGGAGCTCGCCCGGTGGCGGGACATATTGCTCACTCGCATCGAGGAATCAAATCCCGGACTCACCGGCATCGAATGGGATTACAAGGAGACCAAGCCCCAGCTGCGCGTCGACATCGATTACGACCGGGCCGCCGACCTCGGGGTGACGGTTGGTGTGATCGGCCGTACTCTCGAGACTATGCTGGGGTCACGCAAGGTGACCACCTACATCGACGCCGGTGAGGAGTACGACGTGATTCTCGAGGGCGAGCGCGATGCCCAGCGCACACCCGCATCCCTCGACAACATCTATGTCCGCTCCGATCGCAGCGGACAGCTGATTCCGCTCGCCAACCTGGTCGAGATCACCGAGGTCGCCGACTCGCGCAGCCTCAACCGCTACAACCGCGTGCGCGCCATCACCATCGAGGCCAACCTGGCCGATGGTTTGGTCCTGGGTGACGCCCTCGATTATCTGGAGGGCCTGGCACGCGACCATCTCCCGGATCGCGCCCAGGTGGACTACAAGGGACAGTCCCGGGATTTTCGCGCCAGCACCACCGGCATCCTGTTCGTCTTCGTGCTGGGTGTCGCCGTCGTCTTCCTGGTGCTCGCGGCCCAGTTC
>Ga0315556_1002519_pt1 | contig 10405 bp, 9 predicted proteins | sample SalMarSW160310MG_FD_202112 | JGI IMG/M metagenome (GOLD analysis project Ga0315556, IMG submission 202112) | Salt marsh sediment microbial communities from the Plum Island Ecosystem LTER, Massachusetts, United States - Salt Marsh Sediment SW1603-10 ... | reverse complement strand
CCGCCGAGACCGTCAGCGCCGAGCGCTGGCCCTGGCGGGTGACCCGCTCTGGTGCCGCGAGGCGGCGGCCGGCGCATTGGAGGCCGCCGGGCTGACCGGGCCGCTATGGATCGGGGAGTACCCACCACCGAGCGCTGTGCCTGCGTCGGTGAGCCGCGCAACCGCTTGGCTCGGTCGCGAGACCGACGCCCTGGTGCTCGACGCCCACGCGGGGCTCGACCCCGACGCACTCGGGGCGGCGAGCGGCACAGTCCGCGCTGGTGGCCTGCTGCTGCTTTTGGTTCCTCCCTTGTCGCTCTGGCCCGAGCTGGTGGATCCCCAGTTAGCGCGCATCTGCGTCCACCCCTGGCAGCCCCGGCAGCTGAAGTGCCGTTTCGTGGAGCGTCTCGTCGCCCTGCTGCGCGAAACGCCTGACCTCCTGCTGGTCGAGCAGGACGGGACTTACCCCGCCGCTCCCGGGCGCGTGGAGCCTTCGCCTCGGGCAGAGCGGCCATTTGCCGACTCAGACTGCCGGACCGAAGACCAACGCCGCGCCGTCGCTGCTCTGGAGCGGGTCGCTCGGGGACACCGGCGCCGACCTTTGGTGATCACCTCCGACCGCGGGCGGGGCAAATCCGCCGCCTTCGGCATCGCGGCGGCCCGCTTGCTGCAGGTCGGGCTGGAGCGGATTCTGGTGACGGGACCGCGCCTGGAGGCAGTCGAGCCCGTGTTTCGCCACGCCGCCGCCCTCCTTCCCGACAGCGCCAGCACCGGCGGCCTCATCCTCTGGCAGGGGCGCCGCATCGAGTTTCGGGCCCCCGATGCCCTGATCTATGATCCGCAGACCGCCGATCTGGTCCTGGTCGACGAAGCGGCGGCTATCCCCGTACCCCTGCTGAATCGCCTGCTCGAACGCTTTGCGCGCATCGCCTTCGCGAGCACCGTACACGGCTACGAAGGCAGCGGCCGGGGCTTCGCGCTGCGTTTCCGCCAGACACTGGACACGAGCACCCCGGGCTGGCGGGCCTTGCGACTGACCCAGCCAATTCGCTGGGCCGACGGCGACCCCGTGGAGCGACTGGTGTTCAAGGCGCTGTTACTCGATGCCGAGATCGCCCCCGCTGAGGCCCTCACCGAGGCATCCGTCGGGCGCTGCCCGGTGGAACCCATCGATCGCGACCACCTGGTCCGTGACGAGTCTCTGCTCGCCCAGGTGTTCGGCCTGCTGGTCAGCGCCCATTACCGCACCCGCCCGTTCGACCTGCGCCAACTCCTGGACGGCCCCAGCCTCTCCGTCTTCGGGATGCGCCACGGGGATCATCTGGTGGGCATCGCCCTGCTCGCGCGCGAGGGCGGGCTCGCCCCGAAGCTGGCGCGGGAGATCTGGGCGGGACGAAGGCGCGTGCGCGGGCACCTGATTCCGCAGTCCCTCGCCGCCCATTGCGGGCTGGAAAAGGGCGCAGGCCTGATCGGCGAGCGGGTAATGCGGATCGCGATCCACCCGGCGGTCCAGGGTCGCGGGCTGGGCAGCGCGCTCCTGCGAGCGGTTACCGAAGCGGCGAAGCAGCGTGGCGCCGACTGGCTCGGGGCGAGCTTCGGTGCCACCGCCCGGCTGGTCTCTTTCTGGCGGAGGGCAGGTGCACAGCCTGCGCGCGCCGGGGTCACTCGTGAGGCCGCCAGCGGTACCCATTCGGTGCTGGTCTTGCGCGGACTATCCGGCGAGGGCCGAGCATTGTGCGAGCTGGCGACCCAAAGATTCCATCGGGGCCTGCCCCACCAGCTATCCGGACCCCTGAGAGATCTGGAACCGGCGCTGGCCGCGACACTCCTGGTCCAGGGCCCCGCATCGGCGCCGCCACAGCCGTTGAGCACGGAGGAATGGCGTGAGATCACCGCGTTCGCCTACGCCGCCCGCGGCTATGAGGACAGCCACCCGGCGGCATGGAGACTGGCCTGGCTCGCCCTGCGCAGCCCGGACCCCGGGCTGGACGCGGATCAGATCTCCCTGGTGGTCGGTGCTGTGCTCGCCAAACGTTCGTGGCCCGAGCTCGCCCGGACCCTCGGCCTCAGCGGCCGCCATGAAATCATCGACGCCCTGCGCGGGGCGTTCCGCAGACTCGTCGATCATCGCGCCCCGGCGGACATTCTGGCCCTTCGGGACCTCCTGCGGGTCGACTGAGCCCGCGGAGCAGTGCGCTCGGCGCTCCGGGACCGTGATGCGCTCGGCCAGCGCGGGATGGCTCATGAACAGCCGTTTGAGCCCCGACCCGAAATCTTGCAGACCCGCCCCAATCCCTCGGGCGATCGGGTTGATACGCCGCATCGGTGACCCAAAGTTGAGCGGATCGGGCACCGCCGCCCCCGGGACCGGCGACCCGGTTACGCGGAGAGCCGTCATGGCCGAGCTGGGTCACGTGGTGTTCTACGTCCGGGACCTCAAGCGGTCCCGGGATTTTTATATGCAAGCCGTCGGCCTCGAGGCTCAGGCCGAGATCTTCGGGGCACGGGCGGTCATGCTCACCGGCGGGCGCACCCACCACGAGCTGCTGCTTATCGAGATCGGCGACGCCCCGGGGCCCCTGAGAGGTCGGCGTATTGGCCTCTATCACGTGGGCTGGAAAGTCGGGGAGAGCCTGGACGATCTGCGAAGGACTCGGGACCGGCTCCAGGCCCTGGGCTACCCGATCGACGGACAGTCGGACCATGGAGTGAGCCAGAGCTTGTATCTGCGCGATCCCGACGGCAACGAAGTTGAGCTGTTCGTCGACGATCCGAGCGTCGACTGGCGTAACGACCGCTCCTGGCTCGACGACCCCGTGCGCCCTTTGCGCCTCTGAGGGGCCAGGCGGTGCCGGCTGAATGATCAACGCGGAGAAGGTGCAGATGCAGCGGTGGGTCGAAGGTCTGGTAGTCGAGAAGGTGCGCTGGAGCAAAGGGCTTTACTCGGTGCGGTTCGAGGCACCGGTAGAGACGTTCGCAGCCGGGCAGTTCACCAAGGTCGCGCTCGATCTCGACGGCGAGCGCATCGGCCGTCCTTACTCCTTCGTCAACGCACCGCACGAGCGGCCTGTCGAGATCTATTTCAACACCATCCCGGAGGGCCCCCTGAGCAACCACCTGGCGGCCCTGGAGCCCGGGGACCGACTCTGGGTGAGCCCGAAGGCCAACGGCCTGCTGACCTTGTCCGAGACCCCCGAGGCGGAGCACCTGTGGCTGATCTCCACCGGAACGGCCCTCGGACCTTTCCTCTCGATCCTCAAGACCGAGGAACCCTGGCGGCGCTTCCGGCGGGTCGTTCTGGTGCATGCCGTGCGCTACGCCGGCGATCTGTCCTACCAGGACAGCATCGCCGAGCTGATCGAATCCCATCGAGGACAGCTCAGCTTCGTCCCTGTCGTCAGCCGCGAGCTCGCGGAAGGCACCCTGCGCGGACGCATCCCCGCCCTGATTCTGGACGGAGCCCTGGAAAGGCGCGCGGGGATACCCCTCGCCGCCGAGAGCTCCCATGTCATGCTCTGCGGTAACTCGGAGATGATCGCCGACACGCTGCACGTGCTGGAGCAACGCGGGATGCGCCGGCACCGCCGGCGCGAGCCGGGCCATATCTCGACCGAGAAGTACCATTAAGCGCCGAGGCGTCGTTCTTTGCACGCGCGACCTGACGTTGCTGAGCGGCCACTGACCTCGTCTTGCCGGAGCACCCTATCGGGCTCGGATGCCCTCGGCCGACCAGAGCATCCCGTACCCCGGGTCCTCAGAACGTCCCCATGCGCAGCATGACCAGAGTACAGGCGTGCAGCCAGGGGATACCCGCATCGTCCAACCGGGCCTCGAGCTCGGCGCTCTCGGTACCCGGATTGAGGACGACGCGCCCCGGTTTCAGGGCGATCATGTCTCCGATCAGCGGGACAACCCGCTGCGGCCCCACGTATAGGCTCAACGTGTGGACCGGCTCGCGGATCGCCTCCAGGGTGCTCACAACGGTCAATCCTTCGATCTCCGATGCCTTAGGGTGTACGGGAGTGACGCGGTAGCCTTTCTCCAGGAGCAGGCGCACGGCCTGATTGGAGTAACGTGCCGGCTTGGCGCTGGCACCGAGCACGACGACGTGGTGATCTCTAGGGCTCATGGTCCCCCCAGGGGTAACGCGGCCCGCAGGCAGGCTACCCGGCACTATCTCACAATCGCCCGCAAGAGCCTCTTCGCTGATCCCGCTGGTACGCCGACTCAAGGTCCGGCCGCGATTCATCGTCCAAGTCCCTGCTCTACACTGTAGGACAAGCCCCTTTTTTTTGCTTCTGTGCGAACGGAGGGCCCTGACAATGTTGACCATAAGCCCGGAGATCGTCTGCTATCTGGTCACCAAGGCCCACGAGTTTCAGGCCAAGGAAGCGGTAGTGATTCCGGAGGAGCCTTCCAGCCCGTCCGACGACTGGGCGCTGCAGGTGTTGGCCGATCACGTGGACGACCTGTGCCTGCAGGAGATCCGCTCCATCATCGAGGACATGAGTCCCGCGCAGCAATCCGAGCTCTTGGCGCTGATGTGGCTCGGGCGCGGCGATTACGACATCGACGAATGGGCGGCCGCGGTCGAGGACGCGATGGAAATCGGGATCGAACGTCCGGCCGAATACCTGCTGGCCCACCCCATGGTCGCCGACTACCTCGAAGAGGGTCTGATCCAGCACGACTACTCATGCGATGAGTGATTGGCGCCGGCGAGGCGGCGGGGCCGGACACTCCGATGCCACGCCAAGGGGCCGCCGGGGAAGACCCTTGCGATCCCGATTCGCAGCGCGGCAGGGTTCAACCTGTCTGCGAGATCGCCGATGATCGATGCGGAGATCTACGCCGAGCGAATGCTCAATCCGTTTCACGGCGTAGTGAATGTGGTCGAAATCTCAGGCGCCGACGCCGTCAGCCGCGACGGACGGATATGGACCCTTTACGTACATGGCGAGCGCGCGACGCTGGAGGACGACCCCTGGACCGGGGTACAGACCCCCGATACGAAGTTCGGCATCTGGAGCGCCTCCGACGGCCTCAGGCGGGCCCCCGTACGCTCGAGCGCGGACTATGCCACCCTGCAGAGCAGGGGGCTACAGCTACTCGCCGCAGTGGAGCACAACAGCCGCCGTCTGCCATTTCCGCTGGTAGACCGTCACGAGCTCTGGCTGCTCGACGCCAAAACCCGGCTGCCCCTCGCCCTGCTGCAAAGCGCCCGGGCGGCGCTGGTGGAGGCGAAGTTGCGCCGCACCCTTCCGAGCTCCGCCGACCCGGCGGACGACGGCCTGTCTCCCTTCTGCATCGAGCTGTAGCCCGCGCCGGGGTCAGCCTTCAGGGTCAACCGCGGCCAAGGGCATTCCGACCCCGGACAGCACCGCGAAGGGCCCTCGGCGGCGAACGGTCTCGAGCTGGTCCATGTCGCGCACGAACAGCGAGCCGGCGAAGCCCAGAGCGTTGACCGAGATGCCCTCCCAGAATTCTGCGGAACGGGGTACCACGAGCATCCACCGACGGGTCAGCAGCAGATTGTAGGGGGAGGATTGCCGGGACTCTCCGTCGACCGGCCTCTCGCCGATGCCGACCGCACGGAGCAGGCTCCGGTACAGGCCCCAAGTGGCCCGAGCGGCCTCCCCGATACGGATCGGACTGATGGCAAGCCTGGCAAACGCGTGCTGGAACGGAAATCCCGGCACCAGACCGGGAGATGGGTCGGCAGGGGCCGCCGCAAGCAGGGGTGTAACGGGCACCTCATCACCTCCCGGTATCAGGGGCAACGGAACGACCTGGAGGTGCTTGTGGGGCTGGCTCGCTCCGGCGACCACCCCACCGTTGTAGAAACCGAGGGCATCGTACTCGGCGAGACAAAGGCAGAGGGCGTGGAAATCCGCCTCCGTGAGGAGAGACTCCTGGTGCTCGAATCGCCGGGTAACCAGGAGCAGATGGCGATCCAGCACGTTGAACTTGTTCAGAACCGCCAGGTGTGTTCCGCCCAGTGCGCAGACGGTCAGCTCCGGCTCCGGCGGCAGAAAGGGGTTGACCGGGCGCGTCCCGTCCTCGCCCGCCGCGGCGCTCAGGCGCTTGTCCGCCTCCTTGCGTGCCAGGCTGGAGACGCTGCGCACCACGAAATGGACCCCCGCCTGCTCCACCGTCCGCTGCTCGGTGCGGATCGGCAACAGGGACCCGGCGCGCAGGGCCTGCTCCGCGGCCCGATCCACCGCATCCCCGAGCGCGCCGGGTCTGAGATCTTGGATCACAGCAACGAGGCTCCGTCTGACAGGGCGGAAGGGGCGAGTACTCTAGCCGCGCCGATCCTCCCAAGACAAGGGCTGGCCGGCAGCGTTCCGCGGTTTCCGTCCCGCGCCGCCCAGGCGCTTCCTCGGCTACTGTCTAGCAATCGCCGAGAGGGCGCGGCTCCTACGGGACCCGCGCCAAGCGCGATCCCTGCCGCAGGCAGAGCTCGACTCGCGCTCAACCGACTGTTTTCCTTTCTCTTCCCTGTCTACCGTCTACCGTCTACCTGTCTGCTGTCTTTCCCCGGCTCCACAATCCGGGACCGACGCATTACAATACAGAGCCGGAATTCGAAAGGGAGCGTGGAGCCCGATGTTCCGCGCCCTCTCCTCCCAGAGCCCACACCCCTGCGGCTGCGGGGCCTCATTCAGACCTCCGGGGCCGAACCGAAATGAGCTGGCGACGCACCGACGAAGACGAGCTTCTGCCGCGGGAGCCGCGCAAGCGGGGCAACGGCAGGATCAGGGCAGCTCTGGCAATCCTCGCCGTCGCTGCCGGCGGCTGGTATTTTGCGACCCATTATGGCCCGGGCCTGTCGCGGGAGCCTTCTCGGGCGCGCTGGGCCGGAGACCAGACCCTCGCCGCGCCCGCGCCGACGGGCCGCATTGCCAGACCATCGACCGACACGGCCAGGGGCCCGTCGCCGGGCCCCGCTGCCCAGGCGGAGGGTGACCGCGCCCGGGCAATCATCGCCGAGCTACGCCAAGAGGGCTCGCCGGGTCTGAGCCGTGCCTATGCCCAGGCGGAGGCATTTCGGGACAGTGAGCGCCCGGCCGATGCCTATTTGCTGTATTTTTACGCCGCACGCCAGGGGCACGTGCCTTCGGCGTTGGCCCTCGGCGCCATGGCCGACCCGCAGTCGTTCGTCGCCGGGACAAGCCTGCTCGACGCCCCGGACATGGCCCAGGCCTATAAATGGTACAAGGTCGCCGCCGACCAGGGCGATGCGACCGCCCGGCAGCGGCTCGCCAGTCTGCGACAGCGGGCCGAGGCGGCGGCCGCGGGCGGCGACGAGCAGGCCCGGCGGCTCCTGCTCGAGTGGCGCTGACAGGACCTGCCGATATGTGGACAAGAGTACTCTGGGGCTTACTGCTGATCCTTGCCTGCGGCGGCAGCCCCGCGACGGCCGCACCCGAGCGCCCGCTGCTCATGCAGGGCAAGCATTCCCTGTTCCAGCGGGTGCTCGCAAAGCCCGGCGCGAAGCTGAGCAGCGAGCCCGGCTCGGCGGCCTCGCGGGCGATCACTCCCTTCACGGTGTTCTACGTGTACGCCCGGACTCAGGCAGGGGGTGCCGAGTGGCTCCAGGTCGGGCTGGACAGCCACGGATCCATCGAGGGCTGGGTGCCGAGCACGGCCACGCTTGAATGGAGCCAGGGCCTCACGGTCGCCTTCCGCGAGCCGGTGGGCCAGGACCGCGTGCTACTGTTTCGGGACCATGACGCGCTCAAGGATCTCGTGGAGAAGGATGACCTCACTGCCTATCGGGCCCTGTACAGCGCCGCCGAGAGCGGCAAGCTCCCGGCGAATTCGCCGGTGGTGGCCATACAACCCAGCGCCCACGTGGACATCTTGCACGACTTCTATCTCGTGCCCATCCGCCGTTACGAGGAGGTCTACCTGGGCAACGAGCGAGCGCGCCTCCTGGAGGTCTCCACCGTGCCGCTGGAGGGCGGAGCCGCCGGCCAGCAGGCGCCCAGCGCCCAGCCGGGAATCCCGCCCAGGCCCAAGGGGAAGCCGGCCCACCACTACCGGGCGGGGATCGTCTTCGTCATCGACTCGACCCTCTCGATGGAGCCTTACATCCAACGCACCCGCGAGGCCGTGCGAAGGATCTATGACACCCTGGAGCGGGCCTCGCTCACCGGTGACCTGAGCTTCGGACTGATCGCCTTCCGGGACAACACCGAGGCACGCCCCGGACTCGAATATCTCACGCAGACCTTCGCCACGCTCGCCCAGGGCCGGGACGCATCCACGTTCTTCAAGAGCGTCGGCGCGCTGCGGGCCTCGACGGTCTCCAGCCGGGATTGGATCGAGGACTCGTTCTCGGGCATACGAGAAGCCATCGAGGGGATCGATTGGCGCGGCCAGGATGCCCGCTATATCGTCCTGATCACCGATGCGGGTCCCCGTCCCGCCCGAGACCCCCTTTCCGGCACGCACCTGAGCGCCGAGGCGCTGCGCCACCTGGCCCAGGACAAGGGCATCGCCATCTCTGTGCTGCACCTGCTCACCCCGCAAGGGGCGGCGGACCACCAGGCCGCCGAAGCCGAGTATCGCAGCCTATCCCGCTATCCCGGCATCGGCGATTTCTACTACGGGGTCGAGACCGGCGACGTCGATCGGTTCGGGCGAGTGCTCGATGCCCTGGCGCACCAGCTCGCCGACCAGGTGCGCGACGCCGGCAGCGGCGCTTCCTCGGCGACCGCGGAAACCAAGCAGCCGGCGACCGCGCCGGAGCAGGACGCGAAGCTGGCGGCCCTGCAGGCCAAAGTAGCGAAGCTGGGCTACGCCCTGCGCATGCGCTACCTGCAGGCCGGCTCCGGTGGGAGGGTCCCCGAGGTCTTCAATGCCTGGATGGTCGACCGCGATTTCGGCGACCCGCGTCGCCAGACAGTGGATGTACGCGTCCTGCTCACCCGGGATCAGCTGAGCGACCTGCACTATGTGATGCGCCAGGTCCTGCGGACGGCCCAGGAGGGACTGCTCGCGCCACGCACCTTCCTCGACGACCTCAAGAGCCTGGCCGCTACGATCGCTCGAGATCCGGAGCGGCTCGCCGCGAGCGCCCGGGCCACCGGTGCCGCCGGGAACCTGGCGGACCTGGGATTCATGCGCGAGTACATCGATGGCCTGCCCTACACGAGCGAGATCATGAACCTGTCCCTGGAGGATTGGCAGAACTGGCCCGCGAAGCGGCAGCTGGAGCTGATCAACCGGCTCGAAGAGAAGATCAACTACTACAAAGCCCTGCACGACCACACAGACCTGTGGGTCTCCTTGAAGGGTGGCCCTGTGGACGGCGACTCGGTGTTCCCCATCGCCCTGGATATGCTTCCTTAGTGAGCGTCTCCGATCCCGGCCCCGCGCCCGCGACCGAACGGGTCCTGATCTATCACCTGCGCGACGTGGCCAAGACGCGTGAAGCGGAAGGGGTAGCCTTTCGCCTGAGCGTGCCGAGCCTGCAGATCGCCCTGGGAGAAAAGATCGCCCTGATCGGCGAGAGCGGCTGCGGCAAGAGCACGCTGCTCGACATGTTGGCGTTCATCCTCAAGCCCAGCAGCGCCGGGGCGTTTCGTTTCCGCCCCGAGCCTGGGGCCCCGCCCTTGGACGTCGCCGAATACTGGGCCCGCTCCCGACTCAACGGGCTCGGCGACCTGCGCAAGCAGCGCATCGGTTATGTGATGCAGACCGGCGGGCTGCTGCCCTATCTCAGCGTGCGCGACAACATCGGGCTGTCCCGGCGTCTCCTCGGCCTGCCCGAGGATCGCACCGTCGAGGACCTGGCGCACCACCTCGGCATAGCACAGCACCTCGATAAACAGCCCGGACAGCTCTCGACCGGGGAGCGCCAGCGGGTGGCCATCGGCCGGGCGCTCGCCCACCGGCCCGCCATCGTGATCGCCGACGAGCCTACGGCCTCCCTCGACCCGATCGCGGCCGAGAAGATCATGGGCCTGTTGATCGAGCTGGTGGAGGAGATGCGCATCACCGTGATCGTCGCCAGCCATGCCTGGCGGCATATCAAGCAGCTGGGCCTGCGCCAGCTCTCCCACCGCACCCACCGGTCCGCGGATTCGAAAGCCACCGAGACCATCGTGAGCGGCTGATCCGATGAGCAGAGCCTTAAAGCGCCTGAGCGACATCCTGCGTCTCGCCGGCCGCGACTATCTGAACGAGTGGCAGATGTCCGGCTGCTTCGTGCTGGCACTGGCGGCCGTGCTGGGCCCCATGATGGTGCTGTTCGCCCTGAAGTTCGGGATCGTCGGCAGCATGGTTCGGGACCTGGTGGAGGACCCTCGAAACCGAGAGCTGCACCCCCTGGGTAGCGGGCACTACGACAACGCCTGGCTCGCAGCCTTGCGCGAGCACCCCGAGGTGGCCTTCCTGGTTCCCCAGACACGCAGCA
>Ga0315556_1002518_pt1 | contig 10420 bp, 8 predicted proteins | sample SalMarSW160310MG_FD_202112 | JGI IMG/M metagenome (GOLD analysis project Ga0315556, IMG submission 202112) | Salt marsh sediment microbial communities from the Plum Island Ecosystem LTER, Massachusetts, United States - Salt Marsh Sediment SW1603-10 ... | reverse complement strand
CCGGATGTTGCGTCAGATCAAAGCCTGGCGGGGCGGACCCAGACGATTGCGGCCCATGCCAGCGCAACGGTGACCACGCCCGCGGTGACGAGTACCGGAACGCCGAGCTGCGGCTGCGCGGGAACCTGGCCGGCGGCTTTCAGCGCTGCAAGCACGCCTGTGACGCCGAAGAAGTTGTGGAACACGGCGGTGCCGTACAGCTCGCGGCTCGCGAACCACCAAATGCTGGTCGCGAAGCCGATCCCGGTCAGGAATACCACCATGCCGAACTGGTTGAACGGCGGGCTGTGCGCGAAATGGTAGACGCCGAACAGCACGCTCGCGACGGCCGCCGCGGTCAGCACCGAGCCTGCCCGGCTCCAGCTCCGCAACGCGATCCTCACGCTTGCGCCGACGAGCGCCCAGCACACGACGATTTCGGCCACCGAGACGACCCACACCTGCGCGAACGCGTTGACGACCGCAAGCGAAGGCACGTCCCCGGAGGCGCTGAAAGCGAACAGCGCGTAACCCGCAAAGCCTCCGGCGGCGACCCCGATCGCCGCGCGCACGGGGCCGCTGGAGCCGAAGTCCGCAGGCGAACCCACGCCGTCGCGCAGCGCAGCGCGGATCAGCCACAGCGGCAGCAGAATGCCGAGCGCGAGATTCGCCACCACCGCATACGCCAGCCGCAGACCGATCGCCTCCGGACGCACCAGGGTGCCCTGCATGCCTTCGAGCAGGTAGGTGGCGCCGACCCACAGCAGGTACAAAGCGAAAGCGCGCAGGAGCGCATTCGCGTGATTGCGTTGCATGGCGGGATTATGCAGAAGTCTTCATGCGGCGTCCGGATCGGGCATGATTGCGCCTCAAGGAGAATCCGATGGCGACTTTCGTGATTGCGCATGGGGCCTGGTCGGGCGGCTGGGCGTGGAAGAAGATCCGCCAGCGCCTCGGCGCACGCGGGCACGAGGTGTTCACCCCGACCTACACCGGGCTCGGCGAGCGCGCGCACCTGGCGAGCCGCGAGTTCGGGCTCGACACCCATATCCAGGACGTGCTCGGCGTGCTCGAGTACGAGGACCTCTCCGACGTGGTCCTGCTCGGGCACAGCTACGGCGGAATGGTCGCCACCGGCGCGGCGGACCGCGCGCCGCAACGTCTGCGGCGCCTGGCCTACCTCGACGCCTTCGTGCCGGGCGACGACCAGGCGCTGCTCGACCTCGTCGCGCCGGATGAGCGCGCCAGGCGCGAGGCGCTGGTCGGCAGCGAGGGCGACGGCTGGCGCATGGCGCCGAATCCGCCGCCGCCGGACACCAGCGCCGAGGACCTGGCGTGGGTCGGCCCGCGCCGCGTGCCGCTCGCGCTGAAGGCGTTCCAGGATCCGATCAAGCTCACCGGCGCGGTGGAGAAACTTCCGCGCAGCTACATCTACTGCACCATATCGCGCCCCGGCGACGTGTTCCGCCAGTTCCGCGAGCGCGCGCACAATGAAGGCTGGCAGTGCTTCGACCTCGAAGCGAGCCACAGCCCGAACGTCACCGCGCCCGACGCGCTGGTCGAGCTCCTCGAGGCGATCGCAGCGGCGCGCTAGGCGCGCGCTTGATCCAGCGCAAACGCGCCGGCCGTGGCCGGCGCTAGGCTTCCTGCCATCCCCATTTCACGGCAGGGCGGCCATGGATTTCACCCTCAGCCTCGAGCAGGACCACGACTACGAGTTCCGCGTCAAGTTCGACTGGCCCGGCGTGCCCGAGCTGCTGCTCGACGAGCCCGATCCGCTGGGCAACAAGCGCGGCCCGAACGCGGCGCGCCTGGTCGCCGCCGCGGTCGCGAACTGCCTCTCGGCCAGCCTGGTGTTCTGCCTGCAGGGCAAGTTCAAGCAGAAGCCGGGGCCGATCAAGGCCCAGGTCACCGGACACCTGGAGCGCAACGAGCGCGGGCGCTTCCGCATCGCGGGCCTCGACGTCGCGATCGAGATGTCCGACGACGCGAGCGCGATCCAGCACATCGACCGCTGCGCGGAGCAATTCGAGGACTTCTGCATCGTGACCGAGAGCATCCGCAAGGGCATCCCGGTCAAGGTCAAGGTCACCGACGCGACCGGACACGTGGTGCACGAGGGCGGCTGAAGCGCCGGGGACTGCGCACAACGCTCAAACGACGAGTCGGGCCGCAGCCGCGTAGAGGACGATCGCAAACGCCCGGCGCAGGACGCCGACCGGCAGCCGGCTCGTGAGCCGCGCGCCGACCGGCGCCATCAGCATGCTCGGCAGCACGACGCCGAGCAAAGCGGGCAGGTTCACGAAGCCGAGGCACAGCGGCGGCAGGTCGCCGTGCGTTGTGCCGGACAGGATATAGCCCAGCGTCCCGGCCGCCGCAATCGGGAAATTGATCGCGGCCGCGGTGCCTATCGCCCTCGGCAGTGCGACCCCGCACCAGGTCAGCAGCGGGATGGTCAGCATCGCGCCGCCGAAACCGACGCTTCCGCACAAGGCGCCGATCGCCGTCCCGATGCACGCCATTGCGCGCCGCCCGAGCGGCCGCGCCATGACCGGCGGCGTCAACCCGAGCAGCATCTGGCTCGCAATGACTGCCACGTACATGGCCAGCGCGGTGCGCGTTGCGGCAACCGGCATCAAGCTGGACGCCGCCGCCCCGGCAAGCGCTCCGGCGACGACGCCGGGGGCGATCCACCTCACCGGCTGCCAGAGTATCGTGCGCCGGGTGTGGTGCGCCCGGGCGCTGGAGAGCGAGGTGAAGAGCACCGACGCCATCGAGGTGCCAAAGGCGAGGGGCAGGGCAAACTCCGCCGGCATTCCGCGGTCGGCAAACGCCAACACCAGCGTCGGCACGATCACGATGCCGCCGCCGATGCCGAGCAGTCCGGCGAGAAATCCCGCCAGACTGCCGGCGGCGGCGATCAAGCTCCAGCTTGCCAGGCTCCCGTCCATGACGTTCCGCCCATCGGCCCGGTGGCGATCAGTCTGCGTTCGGATTGTCGATGCCGTCCAATTCCTCGGGCGTGTACGTGACCGGGTCTGCCCTGCGCCAGTCGAAGCCCGTCTTGGTGGCGGCGTTCGGGGCGGCCGAGGCGCCCGGGGTATTCGCGGCGTGCGCCGACGCGCCGACCGACGCGACGGGGTCGCAACCGGACATCAAGGTTGCGACGAGCATCAGCGCCAGGAGCGTCGCGATCGCGCCCACCTGGCCGATTGCGCGCAGGCGCAAATCCCTTTCCGGGATGCCCGCAAAGCGATGCGGATGACTTGCGTAGAGCGATGTCTTGCCGTTCATGATTGACTCCTTGCCGATCGCCGGGAGTTCGCGCCGGCGGTGCGCGACGGATGCATCGAGTTGCATTCCGCGCTTCGAAGTATGTGAACCTGAATGCGCCGTGAATATTGAGCGGGCGTGCTAGCCGCAACGCATTAGGGCAGCTGTCCCGCTCAGAGCGCGCCGAGCGCGAGCGACCAGGCCCAAAGCGTGAGGAAGGAAAGCGGGATGCCGATGCCGACCATGAGCGTGACCAGCTCGGGGTCGAGCTTGTTGTCGATCGCGACGATGGCGCCGCCGATCATCGGCGCCATGGCGCCCTCGAAGATGGTCACGCGAATCACCGGATCGTGGAGGTCGGTGAGCAGCGCAAACACGGCAAGCACGGCCAAAGGTCCCGCGACCAGCTTGTAGGCGAGGCCCACTGCCAGCGGGCGCCAGCGCTCGCGCAGCGCCCCGAGGCGCAACTGGTATCCGACCGAGAGCAGGGCAAGCGGGGCGAGCGTGTCGCCGAGCCGGGCGAACGTTCCATCCAGCCAGCCGGGAATCGCCAGCGGGGCGGACGCCAGCGCAACGAGCACCGCGATGAACGGCGGAAACGTGCCGATGCGCCGGACCACGTTTGCCAGAGACAGCGTCCCCGAGGAGAGCGCCGCGGCGGTGAGCAACCCGACCGTAGAAAGGACCACGTAGGTCCCGAGCTGGTCCACCAGGATGCCGACGCCCAGCTGATCGCGTCCGAAAAAGCATTCGATCATCGGCAGCCCGACGAACGAGGTGTTGCCGAGCGCGCCGGTCAGGACGAGCGCGCCCGTGGTTCCGCGCGACCAGCCCAGCAATCGGCGCGCGGCGAAGAAGAACGCAAAGCCGAACGCGAACAGGATCCAGGCCATCGCGACCGGGAACGCCAGATTCGCGTCGAGCGGAAGCTTGCGCAGGTAATGCAGCGTGAGCGCCGGGAGCGAGACGTGGACGATGAACGCGTTCAGCGTGGCCGCGGCGCCCTCGGGCAGGCGGCCGGACCTGCGCAGCGCCACGCCCAGGCCGAAGCAGATCAACAGGAGCGCCATGTTTTCCATGATCGTCGCCCCCGGCTCAACGCTGCACGGGCTCGCGCCGCGGGCGCAGCGCGACCCACGCGAACTCGACCGCGATCCAGGCGATCGGCAACATGCCGATGAGCATGGCGGCGGCGTCGTCCGACGCCAGTGCGGTGCACAGGAAGTAAAGCCCCACCGTTGCGGCGACCATGATGCGAACGAGGTGCGCAACGGAAGCCGTCGACCAGCGCTTCGGCTCGCCCGCGCTGGATTGCGGGTCCCGCTGACGAGGCATTTGCCACTGCGAAAATAAACGCGCCACGATGTCCTCCCGGTGTCGAGCGCCGCGCGGCGAAATTGCCGCACGGTCGAGGACATTCTTGGCGAGACGCGAGCGCGGGGGAATTGAGCGGAAGCGCTAGTCAGTTCAGGCTAGCTCTCCCCTTGGCGAGGAGCGCCGTGGCGACGATTTCCGAGGCCGGATTCCTTTCCGCGTCCCACACCGCCTTGTGGAACTCGACGCCGATCTCCCAGTCGTCCGGGGTGCCGCGGTCGCCGACCTTGTTGCACGCGATCAGCGCGAATCCGGCGCTGATCTCGAGCGCCTGCGCGCGACACCGGGCGACCCGCTCGCCGTGTTGCGGGTGGCCCGAGGGGAAGAAGATCGACTCCTCGCTGGCAACCTCGCGCGCGCGCGTGTTGACGAATGGAAACGGTGCGTACAGCGGCGGCGCGACGATCGCGTAGGCGGGCACGCCTTGCGTGCCGGCGCCGTCGCGCAGGAGCGCGATATCCGCCACCGCCGCGCAATGGTAGTCGCCCGACACGAACACGACGTTGGCAAGGCCGAGTTGGGCGATCCGATGCGCGAGCCTGGCACGCTCCGCGGGGAATCCCTGCCACGAATCGGCCTGGCGCGAACCGTCGGCGCCGGCGGCGAATCGCGCCAGCCCCGGAGCGAACACGCTTCCGCTGACGATGAACTTGGGCGCGTGGGGATCGGGGTCCGCGAGGCGCTGCTCCAGCCAGTCTTCGATGTGCTCCCACTGCGCGTCGCTCATGAGGCGCCAGCGGCCGCCTTTGAACTCGCGCTCGAATCGCGTATCGAGCACGAGGAAGGGCGCTGCCGCTGCGCCCTCGCCGGCCGTGAAGTCGTACCAGAAGCACGCTGTGCGTGGAGGCGCCGAGCGGGTTTCCGGCGCCGCCGGGCCGTGCACGCGCTGGTGTTCGAGATAGGTTTTCGACGCCCAGTTGACGTAGTCCTGCTTCCAGAGCTCAGCCGCGGTCAGCACGCTGCCCGGCTTCGAGCGGCTCCTCGGCCAGGCGTCCTCGACCTCGTGGTCGTCGGGGACCATGTAGAGCGGAACGCGCGACGCGAGGTCCCTGAAGGCCGGGGTCGCGAAGGCATGCCGATAGCGCGCGGTGTATTTTTCGAGACGGTCGCGAATGTCCAGCAACCCGGCCCACACGTCCGCGTAGATCTGGTCGCCGGCCATGACGACCAATCCCGGACCCTGGTCGACGCGCTCGGCCAGCGCCGCCAGCGTGCGCAGCGGGCGCTCGGCGAGCGTGCGATCGATGGACATGGTCGGATAGCGGCAACAGACCGCCGCGAACCGCAGCGGCTGCGCGCCCACCGCGCAGGCCCTCGGCGCCGCCGCCAGCCGCACCGCGCAATCTTCCAGCGACCCGGTCTTGATCTTCTCCCGCGACAGCGTGCGCAGCGGCGCCGTGGCGCGGGCGTTCTGCTCGGCGAGATGCTGGCACAGATACTGGATTGCGTTGTTTACCAAGGTATCGCCGATGTCGGTTTTGCCGAGCCACTCGCTCGGCTTGATCGCCGACCCCAGGGGAACCGGCTTCAGCATTGCGATCTGCAACGCCCACGGCGGCATGTCCGGCGAAGCGCGGACCGCTGCCTGAGCTTCGCCTTCGCCGCTTTGCTCGGCCGCGCTGCTCGCCTCCATCCGTATCCGGTGAACGCCAAGTACCCAGTAGGCGGCGTCCGGGTCGCCGGATTCGAATTCGAGATCGGCAAGACCGCAATAGCCGATCGTCTTCCGGCCGTCTGAATCGTCCGATTCCACCCTGAACACCTGCCAGACCTGCGCGCTGTCGCCTTTGGCCTCGCCGCCGCCGCAGCGCACGGTCAGCATCGCAATCGGCAGGTCGCTGCCGGTATCGTCCAGCTGGATCCACACGCGCGCCCGCAATTGCCCGTCTTCGCTCCTGGTCCAGCCGACGATCGGGCCGAGCGCGGGCAGCCGCAGAAGAAACCTGGCATCTTTCAGGTCATCGGGCGCGTCAGACAGATAGTCCGCCGTTGTCGGCGCATCGGCGCCCCGGCTGGTGACGGCGCGGGTCGTCATGGCTTGGCCTCCTCCCCGGTCCGGCGCGGGACAGGCTTCTTCAGGAAATCGGAGATCATCGGGAACACGTCCCGATGCGCGTTGTCCCCGGCCAGGCAGTCGAAGTGCGAGTACCCCTTAGCGACCAGAAGCTCGTACTGCGCCTGGTTCTCCGCGTTCACGCGCTGCAGATTGAGCAGCGATCGTTGCGAGGAAGCGATGTCGAACATGCGATTGCAGTCGCCGTGCAGGAACGCGATCGGCATGTCCATGTAGCTTTGGATCGCATCGTCGTTGACGTAGCGATTCAGCCCGTCCGCGGATACCAGTTGCTCGTACTCGATGAACTTGGCGACCTGCGCGTACGTCGCGAGCGTCCCGTATCCGAAATACTGGTGAAGCAGGTGGTGCGTGCGCGTCATGTGCTCGTGCCGGTAGAGCGGCCCGATGATTCCCGATACGCGCTTGCAGGTCGCGATGTCCACGCGCGGCAGCGCTCGATCGTGCTCGCCGGGGCAGTCTCCGTGGCCGAGCGACAGCGTGCCGAGCAGCCGGTCCAGCAGCACTTCCCAGGCCTTTGCGCCGTCGTCCGCCACCAGGTTGATCGCGTTGAGACCCAGGACGTCCCTCAGCAGGGCGACCAGCTGCCGGCGCCACTGCGTGTACGCGCCGCCGACGATGAACGGCGGCACCTGCGAGAACACCACTTTGCTCAATTTGCCGTCCAGCTTGCCGCTAAGGATCGACATGGCGAGCGACGCCGATCCCATGCAATGGCCAAAGACCATGATCTTCGCGGGCGGCGAGCCTGCCGGAGCTTCCTCGCGAAGGCGCAGTCGAATCTGATCGACTGCCGCGGGTATGTCGAGCGCGGCGACTGGATCGAGCGTGTGCTGCTCCCGGCACGAGGGCAGCGCGGTGCTGGTGCGATAGTCGAACAGCCAGATGTCGAAACCTTGCTTCAGCAGGTGCCGCACGAGATCTTCCTCGAGCGGCTCGCCGACGAAGGCGCGGGTCGATTGCGCGAAACCGGGCAGGAGCATGATCGGCGCGCCAGCGCCGCTGCCCGGACTTGCGACCGCCGCGGGCAAGGCGCGAAAGCGCGTCAGCACGAGCGGCAGCGTGGGTCGCGGCTTGTCAGCACCGACGGCCACCTCGAACCAGTGGTACTCGGGATGCAGGCGCGTGCTCTGGTCGAGCGGCGAAGCGATGCTCTGCGCGAGCAGCGCATGCTGATCGGGCAGCGGCGCGCGTTCCGTGCGCGGCCTGTAGTCGGGCGCGCGGAAATCCCAGATGTGGGCCTTGGCGATCACGCGCGCGAAAAACAGGGGCAAGCTCGCCAGCGCCAGCAAAGCGTTCGGTAGGTCGCTGGCGTCGAGAATCTGCGGCAGGCCGTTCTCTGCCAATTCGATCAGATCCATGCGCAGCACGCTGCGCGCGATCCGCGCGCCGTCCGCGTCGCGCTGCATCTCGATCGAGAGATCGAGCAGCGAGTCCCAGACGTTCGAATCCAGGGCGAACTGGACGGTCTTGGTGCCGTGCACCGTGTAAGCCTGGTTGGTGGTCCGGTCGCGGGCGCGAATCAGGTAGTGCATTTTGCGCCGCTCGCCGACATGGTTGGCGAGCTTGGGCAGGTTGCGCGCATATTCGAGCGGGCTTTGCTTTTCGGCCTTGCCCTCGCGCTGCTCGCGCAAGTGGCGCATGATTTCGTCGCGGCCGCGCTTGCGGTACCACACTCGCATGGCGCGCCAGGTTCGCGCGATCCGGCGGCTCGGTTCGCGCACCAGCAGCTGCACCGATCCGCCCGTGATCTCGAGCGGCTCGGCGCACAGCGCCGGGCAGGTGATTTGACCGCGCAGCGTGACATCCGGGCGGCCGCCGTTTTCGCCCGACGACGCGACGCGATGCGCGGGATCCTTGAAGAATGCCACGATGTCGGGGATCACCGTGCGCAGCTCGATCGCGACCGGCTTTTGCTGTGGCGTGTCGAGCCAGCCGCGGAAGGTCTCGCGCAGTTCCAAGGCGGTCCGCAGGCCGCCGACGTTGCGGTCCTGCTCGACGACCGGGAAGCTTCCGGCCCCCGGCAGATCGGGCATGGGCCGAGCGGCGGGCTTGCGAGCGCGCTCGTCAACTCGCGCCGCAATAAGCATCGCGGCGGCGCGCTCGGCGAGCGCCGCGATGGTCAGGAATGGATTCACCCCGACCGATCCGGGCAGGATCGAGCCGTCCCAGACATGCAGGGATTTGTAAGTAGCGTGCGGCGTAACGCCGCTGAACACGGTGCCCCGGTGATCGACCACGCCGGAGGAGAAGTCCTCGCCCATGCGGCAGCCGCCGAGCGGATGCACCACGACCTCCGTGCCTCGCACGGGCGGCCCACTGAGGACGTTCGTCAGCGCCTCGGGCAGCGGCCGGCGGAACGGGTTCGCCAGGTAGATCGCGTCGAGCGGCTTCTCGCTCAGGCCGAGGTATTCGTCGGTGCGCTGTGCGCCGATCTGATTCACGCCCTCGGGCCACTCGACCGTCATGTGGCCGTGCTCGAGCCGCATCTCGCCGCCCGCGTCGTCGTGCCCGATCCCGAGGTAGACCTGCGTGCGCCGCAGCGCCTGGTCGGACAGGGCGAGGGGATCCTCCCCGGGCCCGTCGCGATTCATGCGGCCGCGCGCGAGCTGGATGAGCGCGGCGTGCGTGCTGATCAGCTCGTGCCCGAGATGCGCGAGCGCGCCGGGGATGATCCCGTCCTGGATCAGCACGCCTTCGCGCAGCGTCAATCCGGGGCGCGCGTCCAGCGTCGCCACGATCGTCGGCCCCGGAGGGGACGCGGCGTCCGCCGTGCCGCTACCCGCGTAACGGTCTTTGTCGCCGCCCCAGCCAATGGCATTGACCTCGGTGGCGTGATCGTAGGTGAAACCGAGCGCACCGCCGTTGCCGGAGAATCCGCTTCCGAGCCGCGGCGAAAGCTGCAGCAGGCCGAGCTGGCGCGAGCGCAGCAGGATCTCGGTGCTGCCGAGGGTGCCCGCCGCCAGGATCACGATCTTCGCCCTGATCGAGCAGATTCCCGCGTCGCGCGGGCGCGGAAACCGCCCCGGGCCGCGCTCCGCGAGCGTTCTGCCCCAGTCCTCGTCGCTGTAGCCGAAGTAGACGCTCGTGTACTCCTGGCCACCGTGTTGCTTCGGTTGCACCGCGATCACGCTCGCCCCGGTGAAGATCTCCGCCCCGCTGCGGAACGCCGCGGGCAGATAGTTCATCGTCAGCGTGTTCTTCGCGCCGACGTTGCAGCCGCTGATGCAATCGCCGCACCCGGTGCAGGCCTTCTGCTGCACGCCGACCGCGTTCGGGCCATCCCGATAGCTGACCGCGAGCGGCAGGCGGTAGCACTTCACCTCGGGCGGCGTGTCGCCCTTCCAGTAATGGCGCCGCACATGCTGCGTGAGCGGCTCGGCCAGGCGCTCGAGCGCCGCGGCCTTCGTGCACGCGTGCGGATAAGGCCGCGCGCCGAGCATTTCTTCGACGCGGGTGTAGAACTCGCCGAGCGGATCGAATTCGTTGCGCAGCGCTTGCGGCCAGTCCGGTTCGCTGAACAGCGCAGGGTCGGCGCGGATCGCGACGTTGGCGTTGATCTGGCTGCCGCCCCCGAGGACGTTGCTGACCAGGATCGAGACCCCGCCGTACAGCCGGACGTCGAACATCCCGTCGCGGCTTCCCAGGGTTCCAGCCCGGTCGGCCCGTTCCGCCCGCGCGTTCCCCGGCAGGTGACCGAAATCGTTCGGGAATTCGCCC
>Ga0315556_1002516_pt1 | contig 10429 bp, 8 predicted proteins | sample SalMarSW160310MG_FD_202112 | JGI IMG/M metagenome (GOLD analysis project Ga0315556, IMG submission 202112) | Salt marsh sediment microbial communities from the Plum Island Ecosystem LTER, Massachusetts, United States - Salt Marsh Sediment SW1603-10 ... | reverse complement strand
TGTTCTGTAACCCTGCGGTTTTTTATTTTGATAAAGGAACCGGGGTAAGCCCGCAAGTCGGGAATGAACAGCCGGAGCTACTCCAGCCGCGAGAAAGAGCGGTCGAGGGTGAAGGACAGCGTGGCGACGGCTTTTTCGGCATAGGCGGCCAGGGCGTCGTGGTAGAAATGCAGGCTGCGTTCACGGATGGACGTTTCCGGCTCATGGGGAGCTACCAGGTGGTTGGTTTCATGCAGGATGACGCTCAACAGGCGCAGGCGGAATTGCTTGGCATGGAAATCTTCAAGGCGGCTGCCGTGCAGGAACTTGGCATCCAGAGCCGTATCGCTGAGGGGCAAGGCCTGCCAGGTGTGAACCTGATCGTAGGCAATATCCATTTCACCGGAGTGCTCGCCTCCGAAGGCATCGTGGGGCATGGCAAAAGGAGCTTCGCGCACCGCCACATGCCGGTGGCCCAGGCATCCGCAGACATTGGTGCGCTGGAGCTGGATGACCACCAGCTGCGGAGCGCGGAAAAGAATTTCGTCGAAGGTTTCGCGGCATGGGCCGGGCGCCTCCATCCAGTCGTGCGCCAGCGCGCGGGCTGTTTCCGCGGCCCGCCCCTCATCGCGCGTCTGGTGAGCAATCACGTAGAGCGGACGGGAGCGGTCGCCAAGCGGCGCCAGCCGGTAACGCCGGCCCGCCAGCCACTCGCGCCACCGCACGGCTCGAGGGCGTGATTGCAGGTAATTCAGAATGGCGGTTTGCACGCTCGATTTTTCAGGACACATAGCGGACCTCCGTGCTCCTGAATGGATTGGCCATGGCGCTGCCACCGGTGTTCAAGCGACGGCTGACGAATCCTGGGAAGATTTCCAGGCATCGCTCGCTTGTAGCGCCGCCGTCCCGGCGGCATTTTTCGAGGCCGGCAAGATGCCGGCGCTACGGAAGCGCAAACTCACGACAAAGCAAGCGGCTCGACCTCTGAGGCCAGAATGCCCCTGGCGATCTGCATCTGGTTCATCAGGGTGGGGGCCACACGGGTCAGTCCAATTCGTCCCAAATTCCTGCCGGGTTCAATTCCCGGACCGGTCGCCACAAAGCCGGCCTCCATTCCCGCGACAGAGGGCAAGTGGCCATGCGTCCCGCGGTCCTTCGCGCCGTCCTGAACGATAGGGCCTGCATGCCGGTCAGAAAAATAGCACCCGGGATTGGCATCGAGCATAAGTTCCGCGTCAGGATCAGCCCCCAGCGCCTTCAGCCTGCCACGGTTCAGCACTTCACGTACGGCGCCCGAGTCCACCATTTGCGCCACCGCTTTCTCGAGCGAACGGCGGTTCTCGCTGGTGGGCTCTTCCAGCCAGTAAAGCGCGAACGACCCGCCGGAGTGGATGGCTCCCAGGCGTTTCAGCTCGGGCTCGCCGTGGGCGCTCCTGCCGAATAAACCTTCGTCCATCAGCGGCACCAGCGGAGCAATGTCCTTGTCCACGGAAACAAACCCGTGGTCGGAGAGGACCACCAGGGTTGTGGCCTTGTCGCCGTTGACCGCATCGCGAATACGTCCGATTTCTTTGTCCATCTGCTCGATGGCCTCGACGGCCTTGGGCGCAAAAGGCCCGTGACGGTGGGCAAGCTGGTCGTACAACGTAAAATGCACCAGGAGCAAATCCGGATGGTGGCGCTTCCAGATGTGCAACGCCGCCTCAGCGCGAAGGCGGTCAGGCGACATTTTTTGGATTTCCGGCTGCCGGCGGTTCCCGGCAGCACGCGCCGCCGATGACTGGATGCGCTTGATGACTTCGTCAAAAAGGCGCGGGGTGGAATGCCGCGCCGGGGTTTCAAAATCCTGATAAGGGTCGGGCGCTGCGGGGTCCCAGATTTCCGGAATGTTGTAGGTGATTCGCGCCCCGGCGCTCACCGGCCAGGCCACCGCCGCGGTCTTGCGGCCGGAAGCCCCCACCGCGTCCCACAACGTAGGTACGTTGATGGCCCGCGCGAACCATGTCCAGGGCCGAATTTTCTCGGTGGGATCCAGCGAGGCCAGGTGGCTGTAAATTCCGTGCCGCCTGGGATGCACTCCCGTCACCAGGGTGACGTGCGCCGGGTAGGTTGTGGAAGGGTAGACGCTCTCAACTGCTTCAGCGCTTGCTCCGCCTTCAACCAGCTCACACAGGTTTGGAACTTTCAGTCCAAACTTTTTCGGGTGACGGTAAAAGTCCGGACGCATTCCGTCCGCGGAAAGCACGACCAATCGCGATGGAAATTCAGCCTGCCCCATTTGTCATCGCTGAAGACCCGTTGGATTTTCCCGACGCTAGTTTGATGCAAAAACCGTCCCGCCGGCACCCCCTGCCGGGAGACAGAAAGAAAGTTGCAAAGGAGGCCCGCCGCCCGCCCGCTTGCTTGCTGAAGGGCGCTTGCCGTTTCCGGCACTCCTGAAGAAACCCGCCTGTGCTTTGGGAAACCTCCTGTGCCTATCCTAAACCAAAAACGCGGCCCGATGCCAAAGGAAATGTTGGCGGCAAGAATCTTCTACTGAGGATTTCAAATATGGCGGCAACGCTCGTTTGTAGCGCCGCCGTCCCGGCCGCACCTCTACTCAGGGCCGGAGAGATGCCGGCGCTACGCGAGTCCGTCACTCTACTATGCAATCCTTACTAAGTTGTCGGGAGCCGGCCTGCGGGTTCTCTTCCATTGGCAGGAAAGATGAGCTCCCAGCTGAGCAGGACCAGGAAGGCCAGAATCGGCCAGAAAAGAAGATACATCAGCCCGCGGCGCATCAGCAGCAGGTAGAAAGGGCTCAGATAGAACAGGACGATAACGCCATACATCGCGAGCCGCCTGCGCCCGGTGCAGATTTCGCCTTTCAGAAGCCGGTTCAGCACCAGGACGAAAGGAATGAGCAGTAAAGATAGGTCGTGGAGCTGAAGGTGATAACTGACCAGAATCGATACAACCAGCGCCAGGCTGAATCCCAGGTCGAAGGTCTTTTCCGAAAGCGCGTGGCCAAGCGGCCACTGCTTCACCACCCACAGCACGGCGACGCCGAAAGAAAAACGATGAGCGGCTTCTGGAAACCGTGGGGCAGAACGCTGGGAGCCATCATCTCGACGGCGCCGCGGATGTTCGGCATGGTGTTGGACAAGATGCCGAGCGCACTCTGAACATGGTGTGAAGATAACCCTTTCACAAGGTCCGAAAGGAATGCAGCGTAGGACAGTGTCCCTCGAAATCCCGCGACGGGAAGCGAGAGAAGAAAAAGAACGGCTGAGGAGATTGCGAAGCCTCCAACGAACTTCCAGCGCCGCCACAGGATGAATGGAGCGAGGAACGGCAGGGCGTACTGAAACTTGAAAAGAGCGATGGCCAGGAAGCAACCCGCCCTGAGGTCGCACCCCTCCTTCATGCTCACGAATACGAGTGCGAAGACGAGCAGGAGCAATAGGGAATCCTGGCCCTGCAGCAAATCAACAAACACCGGGAAGAAGCCCAGGAAGAGGAGGAGTGGGAGTGGAGCCCAGAAGGCCCTCAATTCCGCCATATACGGCCACAGCAAGCGTACCGTCAACAGCAAGGCCAGAATGCTGAAAACTATCCAGATGACGTAGGCCGCCGCGTACGAGACATACGCCAGGGGAAGATATAACAGTGCTTCGAAGGGGGGATGATCATAGATGAGCGTCCCGCTACGGGTCGTGACCTTCGGGTACAACGCTGATTGCATTCCCCCCTGCGCGGAAAGGTCATAAAGCTGCGACCCCTGGCCACTCTGCACCATCTTGACCGCACTGTAGAAGGCAGAAAAATCGGCTGACCCCTGCAGAGCGTCGCCCTTGGCGTGCCAGAAGAGCATGAAATGGAAAAGCAGTAGGAAGGAGAAAAAGGCAAAAAGAATGGGATGGAGGTTCCTTCTCTTCATAAAAGGTGACATTAATTTAGGGGCTATGGCGACTGGTGTCAAGCAGACTCAATTCACGGATTGAGGGCCGGAGTCGGCGGATAATATTCCATCACGCGGGAACTTATTCCTTGCGGAACGGGAAAAGGATACCTGCTCCGGGCCGTTGGAGCGTGCGCCAAGGAAGGAGGATGAGTTGTAGAGGGCGCGTGTGGTGGCGCGCCCTCTACTCTGGAACGGCACTAGAAGAACAGCTTGAGGCCGAACTCAAACTGCCGCTCGTCGATGCCTTCACGTGCCAGGCTGCTGACCCCGTGAATCGTCATAAATGAGCTGGAGCCCAACGTATTGCGCGGGGCGCTTAAATGTGGAGTATTGGTGAAATTAAACGAATCCATCCTGAACTGGAGCCTGAATCGCTCATTCAGGTTGAAATCACGCGAAACGGAGAGGTCGTAGTTCGCAATCCCCGGTGCGCGCAGGATGTTGAAGCCCGAGGTGCCCAGGCGCGGGGCGTTGGGATTGGCGAAGGCAGCCGTATCGTAGTAGGGCTGCCCGATGCCGATTCCCCCCAGTTTGGCAACGTTGGACATGACCTGGTCGCCGGTCTGGTCACTACCGGGCGTGTTGAAGCCCGACCCGTTTGAATACACGGTGAACGGTGCGCCGGTGATAAAGCTCGCCAGGCCGCTCAATTGCCATCCACCCGCGATGAAGCCGGCGGCGCCGCCGTTGGAAAGGAATTTTTTGCCTTTACCGAAGGGCAGCTCCCAGACGTGCATGATCTGGAGGCTGTGCGTGCGGTCAAAACCATTGGTGGACTGGTTCAGGTACATGAGGTTTTCAATCTGTATGTGTGGACTTCCGTCACTGTTGTCATTGCTGCCGATGGAATGGCTATAAGTGTAATTAACCTGCAACAGCAGTCCGCCGGTGAAGCGCCGGTGGAGGACGGCCTGGAGCGAATCATAGTGTCCGGAACCGACCGGCACGATGTTGATGGTGGGTGCGCTCCTCTCCCAGGCTGCGAACAAGGGTTGTCCGGGTGTTCCGGCGCCCAGGATTTGCCCGGCGTTGATGTCCTTGAAGCCCAACATTCGGGTCTGCCGTGTGGCCACGTATCCCAACTGTCCCGTAAAGCCCCACCCCAGTTCCTTCTGGATGGTGAGGTTCCACGATTGGACGTATCCGCGCTGGAATCTCTTGGTGGGATAACCCCCGTAGGCAAAGGTCCCGTCGAAGGGAATGACGCCGTTGCCCAGGTCGGGAGCGGTGAGGGCGGGGATGCCCGTCTGAAGGGTCGTGTAGTTATAAGGAGAGTCGCAGTTTGTCGGGTTGACCGGGTCGTTGTAGGCGTTGCAAACGGGAAGCAAACTGCCCGCCGGCAAAATGCTATTGATGTGGGAGGCGAGGGCCACCGGATAGTTTTCGCGCATGGTCTCTAACGCGGGGTAGGGGTCGGTGGTCATGCCGTAGCCGGCGCGAACCACGAAAGTGTCTGTGATGCGGTAGGCAAAACCGACGCGCGGCGAGAAGAGCTTCTTGCTGATCTCGACGCCACAGCCGGAAGGCACGGTGCCATACCCACAAAGATTCATCATGTTCGTAGACGGATCGTAAACCTCAATGCCGCGATCGGGACGGGTGGGCATGGGATAGTACTCCCAGCGCACGCCATAATCGGCGGTCAACTTTTTGGTGATGTTCCAGCGGTCGCGGAGGTAGCCGGCATAGAGTTTCTGTGTGACGTGGATTCTGTCCGGTACCAGGTTGTTTCTGCCGAAGTTGGTCGGCAGGCCCAGCAGGAACGAGGCGGCGCCGTTGTACTCCGAAGTTTCGGTCGAGAGACCGCAAGCGCCGTTAGCGCCTGGCGTGGAGCATAGTGATGTGACGCCCTGGCCGAAATTAAATCCGCCCTGGGCGCCGTATCCCCCGGAGAGGTCTTCCGCCTGAATCTGATTGAGTGTCTGGCTATACATGTTGAAGCCAAAGCGGACATTGTGGGGACCCTTCAGCCAGCTGAAGTTGGCCACATACTGCTTTTGCGGGTCGGTGCGGTAGTACGGCATGAAGTTATCCACCTGGCCGATGGTGTCGAATCCATCGATGTCGAACTCCGGCCAGCCGCTTTCAAAGTTCCTCGTGCCGTTCGTCCCGGGGATGCCCAACACGTCGCTACCGATATTGGTTCCCAGGTCTCTTTGCACGGAGTTGGTGCCTTGTTGCGCCCAGCCAAAATGAGCGTCCATGAGGAAATTGGGCGAGAAGGCGTAGGTTCCCATGATGGTTACACGGTAGCTGTTCCCGGAGCCTACTCCGGGGTTGGCGCCCGAGCCGAAATCGGGTCCTCCGCCCGCGGTTCCGAAGGCGGTGGGAGTGTCATTGATGTAATGGAGCATCCCGAAGGTGCCAATGAGGTTGAGCTTTGAGTTGACATTGTAATTGATCTTACTGTCCACCTGATTGCGATGGAACACGCGGCTGCCCGACACAAATAGGTTGTCCTGATCGCCTCCCCGGTTGGGGCCCGGGACATAAGTGAGGATCTGCTGGGAAATGGGGTTGAGCCGCGAGGTGGGAATCATGTTCAGGCACTGTGCGCTTGCGCAGAGGGCGTTGTAGTGTGCGGTGTCGTTCGGATCATTGGAGGCGTAAAACTGCTGTCTCCCTGACCCGTCCGGATTCCCCGTCAGCGGGTCGTAGATGTCCGTACCCGACGCAGAGAGGTCGCCGGCGCGCATCGCCGGGGTGAAGACGCTGGTGGTTGTTTGGGCGGCAAAGTTGTTGAAGAGCCCTTCGTAACTGGCAAAGAAGAAGAGCTTGTTCTTCACAATAGGTCCGCCGACCGAGCCACCGAAATCGTTGTAGATATACTTGGGCTTGTTGCCGACATTGGTACCCGCATTGTCAAACAGCATCGGCCATGCTTTCAGGTGGTTGTTGTTGTGGTACTCGAAAATATCCCCGTGGATCTGGTTGGTGCCGCTCTTGGTTTCCACGTTGATGGCGGCGCCGCCCGCAAAGCCTTCTTCCGCGTCAAAGCTGTCCGTCACCACGTTCACCTGCTGAATGGAATCGAGCGTGGGGACGTATGAATTGACGTGCGGCAACTGGATGTTGTAGGTGCTCACCCCGTCAATCTGGGTGTTGTTCTGGCTGCTGCTGACTCCGTTCACATTGAACGCCAGCGCACGCGCGGGATTGGTGGGGTAGGAGTGGCTGTTGGATGGCGGACTGAAGCCCGGCTGGGCGCGATAAAGCTGCTGATAATTTCTTCCCAGCGGAACGGGCAGGTTGCTGAGCGCCGGAGCATCAATGTTGGCGTGGACTTCGGACGTGTCGGTCTGAAGGAGCGGCCGAGTGCTGGTGACTTCGACGGTCTGCGTCACCGCGCCCACGGTTAGCGTAACATCCGCGCGCGATACGGCATTGATGGTGACGGGAATGCCCGTCCGCCGATACGCCTGAAAACCCTGTTTGCTGACCTGCAGGGTGAAGGTTCCGGCCACGATATTCGAGACCGTAAAGTCGCCCGAACCGTTGGTTGTCGCCTCGATCGTATTGTTGGTGTCCTGGTTGGTGAGCGTAATTTTAGCTCCCGGCACCGCAGCGCCACTCTGGTCGGTAACGTGTCCCACCACCGAACCGTAAAGGACCTGTGCCTGACCGGTCTGGGGAACGGCCAGCATCATTACAAAAACGACACCGGCCAATATGGCGCTGCACATAAATGTAGAAGCCTTATTGCAGCAAATCGAGTCGATACCGCGCATAGCGTCTCTCCTCCTCAGACGAAAGTCTGTTCAGTTCAGTTTTGAGTTACTTGTTCAGGACAAAGCTCGGGGTACTCGAGCGCACTTATGCCCCGACAACGAATACTGCCTTCAGTACTGTTAAGCCCTCTGTGAACTTGGGGTTGGGACTAAACTACCAGGGCCCGACGCATTAACGCCAGTGCTGCACTCGGTTTCTACCAGTAACTGCTTCGACTGTCAAGATATTTTTCAACAGTTTTGAAAATTTTTCAGAGAATTTTTACTCTTTGCTGAAAATAAAGACTCTCTGATGAGCAAATCTGATACGCGCTGAAGGGCAATACCTCGGCGACGCCTTTCTGCCCGCCAATTCATTTCCGGCTGACGGCGAGCGGCATCACGGCATACGCCAGCAGCATCAGGATGTAGACGGTTCCTGACACGGGGTCGCGGCCCGCGAAATATTGCGCCAGGGTGAGGCGCTGGATTTTGAGCACCACGGTGAATTCCGCTGCCAGCAGCAGGCCCAGCGCCATGAAGCCCGGGCCCAGCCGGTCCGCCACCGTCGGCGGCAGGGCGAAGCGCCGGACCACCCAGCGGGCTGTAAAGATAATCACCACCAGCATGATGGGGCTCTCGATCAGTTCCGCGGCCCGCGTGCCGAGCCTCGGGACGAGCCAGAGCACGCGAGGTATTCCCAGCACGAAACCTGCGCTAAACACGAGCGCGAAATAAAGCGCTCCGGCCTTTAGCGTTCGCATGGCGGTTTGCCTCCTTTTGTGACCGTAGTATACTAAAAAGATAAGAACAGAATCGGGGCGATGGAGTTCGCCGCAACCGTCCTGAACGGGACTAATGACTCCTGGCCGCCGGCGGGCGATCAGGAGTTTTTTTGTGCGGCATGCTGGTGTGCGGAAAGGCGACGGGTTTTGCGAATCTTTTTGTTGATCTTCTTTGGTTCAGTGGGTACTCTGGCGCGGTACGCGATCGGCGGCCTGGTGCAACACCGCGCGGGATCATCATTTCCCGCAGGCACGCTGGCGGTGAATCTGCTGGGCTGTTTCCTGCTGGGCGGTGTGGGTGAATACGCCCTCCAGCATCTCTCGATTCCTCCCGACTGGCGCATCGGCATCACCGTCGGTTTTTTTGGAGCGTTCACCACGTTTTCCAGTTTTGCTTATGAAAGCTCCCGCATGCTGGAGGATGGCGACTGGATGAAGATGGTTCTTTACGTCAGCATCAGCGTCGTGGGCGGGCTGCTGTTGGCCCTGACGGGAATTCACCTGGCCGACCGCATATAGGAGGATGCTGAAAAAGCCTTTGGGAGGGTTTTTGTAGCGCCGGCTTCCGGCCATGAACTTCCTTGAGTTCAATGAATGCCGGCAAGATGCCGGCGTTACCAGGCGCGTCTTGCTACTTTTTCAGCAACCTGTTAGGAGGACACCGTGGAGCATCAGCGATTTGAAGGCGATCGGACCCTCATGCGAATCCACATTGGCGAGTCGGACCGCTGGGAACACAAGCCTCTTTATCAGGCGATTGTTGAAATGTTCCGGCACGAGGGTTTTTCCGGCGTCACCGTGCTGCGCGGAGTGGGCGGTTATGGGTCCAGCAGCCGCGGCCGGGGCCTTTACCACACCACCAACATCCTGCGCCTTTCCCAGGACCTGCCGATTGTGATTGAGGCGGTCGAGTATGCCGAGCGCATCGAAAAAATACTTCCCAAGCTGGATGAGATGGTGGATGGCGGGCTCATCACGCTGGAAAAGGTGCACGTCATCCTTTACCGTTCCGCCAAGTAAGGCGAACGCTTTGCAGGTTGTTGGAAAACTTCCTCCTGGCCCGTCATCCTGAGCGAAGCGAAGCATCTGCTGTATCTTACCTGATGATGCGCAATTCAGATCCTTCGTTTCACGCAGGATGACGGGTGGCCTTTTTCAACAACCTGTTAGGTGCGCCCCTGAGGTTCTGCCATGGCAGACGAACCTTTACATTCCCTGATCGGCCACAATCACCGCCGGGTCCTCTCGGTTCGCCTGCGCCTGCTGGAGGAATACTCTCTCCGCCTGATGGACCTTTTCGAGCCCCTCGAATCTGAACTCACCACCCGCGACCCGCTGCCGCAGGCGATGACCGCGCAGATGGAACGCGAGATTGCCGCCCTCCAATCCCGAATTCGCGAGATGAAGGCTGAGCTGGGCCTCGAGCATTCCGAGCGCAGCGCCCGGCGCGAGGCCGCGGCGCTCGTCTCCACCATGATGACTTACGTCGAGGAGTTGCATCCCCGCTACCTGAAGGGATACGGCTCCATGCCCGAACCCATCGGCCGCTATCTGAAAGAGCGCTTGAAGGGACTCACGGCGACGCTCGACAAAATCAGCCGCACCCTGAAAGACGGTTCGCAATTGTAGCGCCGCCGTCCCGGCGGCAGGGTAATAGACAAAGGTCTCCCCTCCTGTCATCCTGAGCGCAGCGAAGGATCTGCTGTATTTCTCTCAAGATAAATGCCGGGACCCTTCGCGATGCTCAGGGTGACGATCCAACGAATTTGCCGACGCTTTTTTATGCGGCACTGGTAGTGCCGGCGCATATCTCCCAGCCATGAACAAACCTGAACCTGCATCACGACAACCCGCCACCTGGCTCAATCGAAACGTCGTGGGCATGGGGATCACCAGCCTGCTTTCCGACGTCAGCCATGAGATGGCCACCGCCGTGCTGCCCGGCTTCCTCACCGCTCTGGGAGTTTCCGCCGCCGCCCTGGGGCTGATCGAGGGCGTGGCGGACGGCGTTTCGA
>Ga0315556_1002515_pt1 | contig 10429 bp, 1 predicted proteins | sample SalMarSW160310MG_FD_202112 | JGI IMG/M metagenome (GOLD analysis project Ga0315556, IMG submission 202112) | Salt marsh sediment microbial communities from the Plum Island Ecosystem LTER, Massachusetts, United States - Salt Marsh Sediment SW1603-10 ... | reverse complement strand
ACTCAGGACCTGCGTCAGCCCAGCATTGAGGTCCAGTGTGTAGTCAATCGGCGATCCATTGACGGTCTGCTGCAGCCGGTCGCCGAGGCCGTTGTAGGCGAAGGTGTAGCTGTCCGCCCCTTGCACCGCCGAAGTCAGCCGGTTGGCATGGTCGTAGACATAGGTGCTGGTCCCGTCGCCGAGCAGGTTCCCATTAGCATCCCAGGTGAAGGCCGCTCCGTTCACTGACGTCAGCCTGTTGGCGGCATCGTAGACATATGTGTCGGTGCCTGCCTGGGTGTCCTGCGTCAGCCGGTTCCCCACCCGGTCGTACGTGTAGTGGAAGAACGCGCCGCTGGAGTAGTCGGCTGAGGTCACGCGGTAGAGGGCATCATAGCCGTAGTCGATGGTCGTGGTAGTGGTGCCCAACCCACCAGGAATCGTGACCGCCGCCGTGGCGCATCCTGGGATCGTGCAGTCGTTCGTCCCGGCGCTCCAGAAGGGCACATTGTTGTAGTCAGCCCGGAACCGGTAGTTGCCCTCCGGCAGGGTGAAGATGACCTGGCCGCTGGCGTCACTGATACCGTGGAAGCCGGTGTAGACATCGCCGCTAAAAACGTAGACCGGGAGATCGGGATAATGTGCGCCGCTTTCGCTGGCCACGGTTACTGTGACTGGAACAGTCACAATCACCGAGTCGGTAGTGCATCCAGGGATGGCACAGTTGTCGGTCGCGGCACTCCAGAACTCAGTGCCGTTCCGATCCGCCCGGAAGCGATAGGCGCCCTGAGGAAGGGTGAACAAGGCCTGTCCCGAGGCGTCGGTTGTTCCCTGATGCCCGGTGTAGACGCCGCCGGAGAAGGCGTAGACCGAGAGCGCCGCCGCAGGGGATCCGCTTGTGTCCTGGACGGTCACCGTGACCGGGATGGTCACCGTCACCGTGTCCGACTCGCATCCGGGGACGGAGCAATCATTGCTTGCGCTGCTGAAAAACTGCGTGCCATTCAGGTCGGCCCGGAACAGATACGAACCGGTCGGCAGGGTGAACGCGACCTGACCTGATGCGTCGGTGGTCCCTTGGTAGCCGGTATAGTTCGCGCCGTCAAAGACGTAGACGGGGAGGCCAGATTGCGGCGCCCCGGAGGTTTCCAGCACCGTCACAGTAACCGGCAGAGTCGTCTGGATGGCCGCCGCCGTGCAGCCCGGCAGGCTGCAGTCATCAGTGCTTGAGCTCCAGAACTCCGTGCCGTTGAGATCGGCGCGGAAGCGGTAGGCGCCTTCGGGCAGGGTCAGCTCGACTTGCCCCGAGGCGTCGGTCGTGCCGTAGTAGCCTGTGTAGACGCCGGCGGAGAAGGCGTAGACTGGCAAGCCGACCTGAGGCACACCATTCGTGTCCTGGACAGTCACTGCAACTGGGACGGTCACCGCTACCGCATCATCGGTGCACCCAGGGATGGTGCAGCCATTACTGGGCGAGCTGAAGAACTGAGTACCGTTGATATCAGCCCGGAAGCGGTAGCTTCCCTCGGGCAGAGTAAGGGACACCTGCCCGCTGGCGTCTGTGGTGGCATGGAAGCCGGTGTAGCTTGCCCCGTCGAATGCATAGACCGGGAGCCCCGACTGCGGTGCACCGGAGGTATTGGAGACCGTCACCGTCACGGGTACGGTCACGACCACGGAGTCGGCTGTGCAGCCCGGAAGGGTGCAGTCGTTGACGTCTGAGCTCCAGAATTCGGTGCCGTTGAAATCGGCCCGGAAGCGATAGCTTCCGTCGGGGAGACTCAGTGTGGCCGCCCCGCTGGCGTCAGTCGTCGCCGAATATCCCGTGTACGCGGCGCCATCGAACGCATAGACTGGCACACCCGACTTCGGGCTGCCGTCGGTGTCCTGAACCGCAACGGATACCGGGCTTCCCTGTCCCAGCGGTTCAAGCACCTTTCCCGCGAGGTGCTGTACGCTGACCAATGCCGCCATCCCATTCAGGGGGCGGAATGCGACAGGTGTCGGTGTGGTGGTCGGGGTGGGCGTGGCTGTCGGTGTCGGCGTGTCGGTTGAGGTGGGCGGCAGTGGAGAAGCGGTCGCGGTCGCCGTGGGAGGTACACTGGTGTCCGTTGCGGGCACAGGCGTTGCCGTGGCCGTCGCCGTTGGAGGTAGGGGAGTTGATGTTGGCGTCGCGCTTGGCGGCAGGGGTGTGGCTGAAGGAGTTGAGGTTGGAGAAACGCTTGTCGCCGTGGGTGTGCTCGTCGGAGTCGCCGGTGGGGCGGCAGTAATCGTCAGGGTCTCGCAGCCGGGAATCGTGCAGTCGTTCGAGGTCGAGCTCCAGTACTGGATCCCGCCCACATCGGCTCGGAAGCGGTAGCTGCCGCGTGGCAGAGTGAAAACCGCAGCGCCGGCAGTGTCCGTGGTCTTGCTGAATCCAGTATACGTGGGGCCGTCGAAGGCATAGACTGTGGCTCCTGCAAGCGGCGCACCGGAGCCGTCTACTACGCTGACTGTCACGGGCTTGGTGACCGAGACGGTCGCGCTCAGACAGCCGGGGATGTCGCAGTGGTTGACCGGCATGCTGAAGAACTGGGTCCCGTTCAGGTCGGCCCGGAAGCGGTAGCTCCCCTGTGGCAGAGTGAAGGCTGTCTGGCCCAGGGTGTCAGTCGTGCCATTGAATCCGGTGTACGTGCCACCGTCGTAGACATAAACGGGGAGACCCGGCATGGCCGTGCCATCCGTGTCCTCCACGGATACCGCCACCGGGATGGTCACCGTCACCGAATCCGCGATGCACCCCGGCACACCACAGTCGTTGCCTCCGCTTGTCCAGAACTGGGTCCCATTCAGATCCGCCCGGAAGCGGTAGCTCCCCGCCGACAATGTGAAGACGGCTTCGCCGGAGGCGTTGGTGGTCTTGTGAAGACCGGTGTACGTTGAGCCGTCATAGGCGTAGACGGCGAGACCTGACGCAGGCGCCCCGTCCGTGTCCTTGACCAAGACAGTGATCGGTGTGGATACTGTCACTAAGTCGCTCAGGCAGCCGGGAAGCGAGCAGTCATCGGCGCTCGAGCTCCAGAACTGGGTTTCGTTGAAGTCGGCCCGGAAGCGGTAGCTGCCTTCGGGTAGGGTGAAGACCACCTGCCCCGAGGCGTCTGTCGTACCGTGGAAGTTGGTGTAGGCGCCGCCGCTGAAGGCGTAGACTTGGACGTCAGACTTCGGATTGCCAATGTCGTCCAGTACGGTCACCGTCACTGGTTCCGTCACTGTGGCAGAGGCCATGGTGCACGCCGGTACCGCGCAGTGGTTGGTCCCGCCGCTCCAGAACTGGGTGCCGTTCAAATCGGCCCGGAAGCGGTAGTCACCCGGTGGCAGGCGAAGCGAGACCTGCCCCGCGGCGTCCGTCGTGCCGTGGAAGTTGGTGTAGATTGCCCCGTCGAAGGCATAGACGGAGAGATCCGCCTTGGGGGACCCGGCCGTGTTGGTCACACTGACTATGACCGGATCGGGTACCGTGATCGTCACGCTGGAGCAACCCGGGACGGTGCAGTGGTTGGTATCGCCGCTCCAGAACTGTGTTCCGTCGACGTCGACCCGGAAGCGGTAGTCGCCGGCAGGAAGGGTGATCTGCGCCTCCCCGGCGGCGTCAGTGACCTGGCTGAAGTTGGTGTAGGTTGTGCCGGAGAAAGCGTACACGGTCAGCCCGGGCAGGGGGCTGCCCGAGGCATCTGTGACCGTCACGGTCACGGTCGGCCCAGCGCCCGGCGATGTCAGCGTCTCGACTGCCTGGGTGCGGTTCCCCACAGAGTCGTAGATGTACTGGAACGAAGACAGCGTGTCAGCCCCAGCGGTGTGAGCGATCTGCGTGAGCCGGCCGGCGCTGTCGTAAGTGTTTGATGACACCACCCCGTTGGGAAGCAATGTGGTGGCCAGCCGGTCGGCGGCGTCGTACGTGTAGCTCGTTACGTAGGCAGACCAATCCGTCACCTGGGCCAGCCGGTCGGCCGGGTCGTAGCTGTAGCTCACCGCCCTGCCGCCAGGGTAGGTTAGCGACGTGCGGTTGCCGACGGCGTCATAGCCGTAGGAGACCGTCCCACCAAAGGGGTCCGTGATGGCTGATGTGCGGTCGAGGGAGTCATACGCCCAGTGCGTTGATCCCACCCAATCGGTCATGTCGGTTCGGTTCCCGGCTGCGTCATAGGTGAAAGTGACATCCGCGTCAGGCGCCGGGTAGTCGATGGTCGTGAGCCGGTTGGCGGCGTCGTACGCGTAATGGGTGGTGAAACCGTTGGCGTCGGTGAGCGAAGTTCGGTTGCCAACCGCATCGTAGCCATAGGTCGTGGTATTGCCCAGCGCATCAGACTCGCCCTCAAGCCGGTTGAGGGCATCGTAGGCGAAGCTCGTCACATTTCCGTTGGCGTCATGGATCGTCAGCCGGTTTCCGTTGGAGTCGTAGATGTAGTCGGTGGTGACATTGACGTCCGAAGAGGAGGGCATCCCGGAGACGTAGTTCTCGATCACCTCAACAAGGCGGTCAAGGGAATCGAAATGATAGAGGGTCGTGACGGCGTTGGCATCCGTCATGCTGGTGCGGTTTCCATTGGCGTCGTAGACATAGGAGGTGATGTTGCCTGTGGGATCGGTGACCGAAATCTGCCGATTGAGCGCATCGTATGCAAAGGTGGTCGAATCCCCAAGTGCGTTCGTGGAGGAAATGACGTTGCCCACGGGGTCGTAGGATGTTGATCTTGAGTTGCCGTTGGCGTCAGTGACAGCCACAGCCCGGTTGAGGACATCGTAGGTGGTGGAGGTTGTATGTCCGTTGGCGTCCGTCATGCTGGTCCGGTTGCCGACGGCGTCGTAGGCGAATGATGTAGTTCCACCGTGAGGGTCAGTTTGGGAGGCCAGCCGGTTGAGGACATCATAGGTATAGGAAGTGGTGTGGCCGTTGGGGTCGGTACGACTGGTGATGTTCCCTAGTGCATCGAAAGCAGTCGAGGAACTGTGGCCGAGCGGATCAGTTGTAGAGATCAAGCGGTCAAGGGCGTCGTAGCCGAAGGTGGTCGCATGCCCGTTGGCGTCGGTCATTGACACGCGATTGCCGACCGAGTTGTAGGTGTAGGATGTCAGCCCGCCCAGCGGATCGGTCACCGAGATCAGGCGGTTCAAGGCATCGTAGGCATAGTCAGTAATGTTCCCGTTGGGGTCAACTTGGCGGACACGGTTGCCGTTGGCATCGTAGTAGTACTCTGTGAGACCGCCGGCTGCGTCGGTTTGAGAGATGAGCCGGCTGAGGGCGTCGTACTGGAATGTGGTCGTATGTCCGCGAGCATCGGTGGATGTGGCAATGTTTCCGGCCCCGTCATAGGTCGTCGAAGATGTGTTTCCGAGAAGGTCTGTCGTCGCGATGACGCGCTTCAGTCCATCGTAGGCAAACGTCGTGACCCGACCCAGCGCGTCGGCCGATGAGGCCACCGTGCCGTCAGGGTTATGGCTTGTCGTCGCCATATTCCCTAGAGGATCCGTCGTCGCTATCAGCCGATTGAGGGCGTCATACGAGAACGTGGTGACCCGGCCCAGGGCATCCGTCGTCGATGTCAGGTTCCCGTTCGCGTCGTACGCGTTGGTTGTGATGTTGCCGTCGGGATCGGTGGTGGCGAGGAGCCGATCGGCTCCGTCATAGGTGTACACGGTTGTCCGGCCGAATGTGTCGGTATGGCTGGTCCGGTTGCCGCGGGCGTCGTAGGTGTACCGGGTCACGATGTTGTACTGATCCTGGTCGTTCTGCGGACGTCCGGGGTCGTAGTTGCGCGTCACCTGGATCAGGCGGCTGGCGGCGTCGTACTGGTTGTGGGTGACATGACCGAGCGGGTCGGTCGTGTCGACGAGCCGCCCTACGTCGTCATATGAATAGGAGGTGGCATGACCCAGTGCATCGGTCATCGACGTGCGCTGACCGTATGGATCGTAGGTGTAGGAGGTCGTATTGCCGAGTGGATCGGTCACCGACTTGAGCAGACCGGCGGGCGCGGGGGCATCTGAGGTGTCAGTGTAAGTGTACGTCGTCGTTCCGCTCAGGGCGTCCGTCGAGCTTGTGAGGAGCGTGCCGGAGTAGGTGTAGGTAGTGAGGTGGCCGCGCGGGTCCACGACCGAGGTCAAGTTGTTGAGGGAGTCATAGCTGAGGTCGGTCTGACCGCTTTCCGCGTCGACGACCTGTGTCAGATTGGCCCCGCTCCATGACAAACTGGTTATGTCGCCGGACGGATCCGTCAGGCTGGTGGGTTTGAAGTTGTTGTCAAAGGATCGCTGCAGGGTCCCTCCAGCGGCGTCCTGCTGGCTCGTTCCAGTGTTCTGCTGGCTGTAGTTATCTGTTCGGGTGTTCCCGAGTCCGTCCGTGACGGATGTGCTGGCGTTGGAAGTGAAGGTGAGGTCCGCCTGCACCTGCCCGTCGCCATTGGTCTGGCGAACGGCACGTCCCGCCGCGTCGTAAGCGACGGTCAGAACCGTGGCCCCATTGGGATCAGAGACTTCGGTCAGATGATGGGCGGAGTCATAGGAGTAATTCCAAATCTGACCGAGCACGTCGGTTGAGGAAGAGAGGTTTCCTGCGGCATCGTATCCGAAGCTGAGCTGGCGTCCGGTCTGGTCGGAAACCTGGGCAACCCGGCCTTGAGAATCATAGGTCAGATTGAGGTACCGGAGGCCGGTTGGACCTGCCACTTGAGCCAGGTGGCCTGAAGCGTCGTATGAGTATCCGAATGCTTGGCCGGTGCTGTTCGTCCAAGAGATGGCATGCCCTTGATCGTCGAACTGGAAGGTGTTCTGTCGCGAATCCACCATGGTATAGGTGACCGGTGGACCCGGATCCTGCGTTAGGGTGGCGAAGACCCCCGGGTAGGGAGTGAAAGTGCCGTCGGCGTTGGCCCTGAAGCGGAACTGGTTGGACGTTTCTACTTTGAGGAACACATCGGTGAGGGTCCCAGTGCTTGAGGTGCCGAAGGCCAGGCGGATATCCTGGCTGTGGGTCCATCCGGGTCCCAGCAGGCCGCCTGACTGTCCAGATAGCTGGGATGAGTAGAAGCGTTGAAAGTTGAGCGGGCCGGCAGGGGTGGAGGTAGAAAGGTCAACGACTCCGTAGTCGAAGGTTCCCGAGTGAGTGTTGATGGGGTCGCCCGCGTAGTTTTGAGCAAACGGACATGCGCCTATGCCCGCCTCTTGCTGGGCAGGGACACCTGAATACCCCCCAGTGACCTTTAGTTGCATGCTGCAAGCGGCTTGTGAATCGGAGAACCCCGGGGCTATACCCGACCATTCAGTTTCGACCTTTGTGACGAAGAGGTTCTGAATCTGACCACCTTGACCGGAATAGGCTGAGAACCATACGTAGCTGAATGCAGTGTTCCATCCGCGGTCGGGATATGCATAGCAATCGAAATAGATACTGCTGGGGATAGAGGCATTGATCGAGCAGTGGTTGGTGTCAATAGAGAAACGAAACCCTGAGGTCCCAGTCGCGCCAGTTGAGCTTCCGCCTCCGACATCAAAACTCATCGAAGAATAAGCGCATGCAGTGGGGAGATCATACCGAAAGCAATCCATGGAGCCGGCAACATGGACGCTGTCTCCTTGCGAGTAGGCTGCGCCAGAATACGGCCAGCCCCCGCCGACTCGGCCAGAGTCGTATCTCATGCCGAGTGCTGTAAGAGTCGATGATGAGTAGCCGAAGTGTTTGATGGTGGTATCTGAAGGAGGCTCAGGTGCCCCAGCCGATGGGAAGAAGTCATGGGAAAAGGATGATGAAGGCCCGAGCTCGTTGGGGGACTGAGGTCCCACCAAAGAGGGCCGCTCGCCAACTCGTGCTAGGGGTCTATCGAAAATGGGGCGGGACGTGTTGGATAGAGTCCTGGTGCCGGTAGGAGAATAATTCTCCCTGTCTGAAGGAGCGGACTTGAAGAGTGTAAGCTGCTCGGACCCAGACGCTGCGGCCTGTGCAGGCATCGCGACTGTGAAGGGAGCAGCAATCATACATAAAACGACCAGGCTATGGAGCAACCTGGTCGCCAGAAGAAAACAGCGAGTCTTGGCATTTCCGAGGACGTGAGCAGCGAACTCCGACGTGAGCATGCCTTCCTCCGTCCTGCATCCCGCCACGAGCAGAATGCAGTCTCAGGAGTCCAGCAAAAACGAGAAACCGCCCAGCCGATCGAAGCTGGGCGGTTGTGGTGTCCTTGAGGGCGCCCCCCTTCGCCGGACTCTGCACTACGACAAGTAGCGCATTGAAAACCTGTATTCAGTTGACGGTCACACTCTACACCCTGTTCTCCTTCAATGCAAGTTCTGACTGCGGACAGCTGTGGGAGATGCAATTTCCACGAGGACTGAGGTTTCCCTGGTATGCCCCTCAGGGACAATCAACAAGCGCTGTCTTTCCTGTTGTGTGTTGTCTTCTCTGGTCACAGGCCGAATCCCGGGAATGTCCGTCGAGGTTGAACTCGACATAGATCCTTGCACGTGTCAAGGGAACAATAACATGAGATTCTTGATACGTCTCAAGCCAGGCTCCGGTGCACCACGTCCCCTATGACGGCTTGCACTAGCTGCCCTCGTCTCCGTGGGCATCTGATATGGTACGCCAAGAGGTTCTTGCAGCATGAGAGAAATCTCCCCATCCTCAAACCTGAAACGAGAGTGCGTTGACGGGCGGATGTGGCTTCTGTATAGTTGATGTAGTGCGTCCAATATCAAGGCGCAGTGCGTTGTCCAACTCCAAGGGGGCCCCGAGTTTCGCAGCTCAACCCGGAACAGCACAAGATCAATCGATGTTGAGCAGTCGTTCTCTGCTGCTCAGAGGGAGGACCGATGGCAGACGTCAAAGCTGTCGTTTGGAACATGGAATGGATGAACGATCTCTTCGGCCCGAACGACTTGCCCCCAGCATTCAAGGCTGACCAGGACAAGCCCTTCCACGCCCCAGGATCTACGGTGAAGCAGAGGCGTGACGACCTATCAGGAGTTCTGAATGAGATTGAGCCTGACGTAGTCGTCGTGGTTGAAGGTCCGAACAGAGCGGGTGAGCTCGAGCTCTTCTTTGATCAGGATGTGGCCGGAGATTGGGTTGTGCAAGTCCAGCCGTCCAAGGGTCAGTCTCAAAACGTGGGAATAGCTGTCCGGACTGATCAAGGCAAGTTCCAGAATCCCCCACTCAAATACTTCGATACGAACAATCTCGAGGTGTTTGACCCATTCCTGGTGGATACGGACGGTGATGAGATTCAAGAGAACTACAAGTTTGAAAGGCGACCTCTATATGTCGAACTCAACCCCACAGGGGGCGACAGATTCAGGATCCTTGGCTTGCACTTGAAGAGCAAGGGCGTGTTCAACGCCTATGAGTGGAGCAAGTGGTGGCAGAAGTCAGATGCCAACCGACGGAAGATCCTTGCACAAGCTACTGAATTGAGATCGGGATTCCTTGAACCCTACCTTGAAGCCAATGAAACCAAGAACGTTCCCATAGTTCTATGCGGCGACATCAACGACGGACCGGGCCTGGATGCCAGCGAGAAGCGGCTTTTTGGAAGTGGTGTCGAAAGGCTGATGGGAACGGTTTGGAACCCGGATATGTGTCTAAGGAACGCGTTGTTCGAGACGCTCAGTCTGAAGGATCAATCAGAACTCGACTTCACAAGGTTGAGTACGACAAGTTTCAAGGATCCGATTTTCAACAATGTGTGGCAGAGGGTTTGGATCGATCATGTCCTCTACCCGGAGCAGGGGAGAGGACAATGGGTCAAGGATGCCAAGATCTGGAAAGACATGGCGGGTGGCCAGAAGATATGGGCGAAGTACAAACACGCCTCAGATCACTTCCCGGTTGAGTTCACCGTATCAACCTAGCAGAGATCCAAGGCATGCAATCCTCGCCTGAGCAATGGGCCGGTCGTCTGTCCAAACTTGATTGGGCACGGATCCGGCAATGATGGGAGACTAAGGCAGCATCGCAAAACCAAGGAAAATACTCCACAGGGGAAGGCGTGAACTCAAGGGCTTGACAAGTGATCAGTCAGCTCCTTCGTGGTCGCAAGTCTTGTTGTACCAAGATTGTGCCTTGTGCAATATCATCGTTTCATGCCCTAGAAATCGGACAGGATCTAGCCCGCATTGGAGGATCCTTCCGGGCCTTCCTCTATCGTTCTCAATCTTGAGTTCTTAGCCTGGTATCTTCAAGTGCTACTTTACATTCCCCAACGGATGTAAGCGCCCTGAACCTTTGGCGTTGCCTTCGAATCTAGGCCTTGTCAAAGGAATCAAGAGAGCCGTCTACGGATCTTGGCCATTTCACAAGATCCTTGAACGGCTTCACTTGAAGACTCTTTCCTCAGAGGCGACGGAGGGATTCGAACCCTCGATCCGGGTTTTGCAGACCCTTGCCGCCGCTCCAAAGACCCTTGCCCGCGTTTTCGCGGAT